>Ga0163153_10000311_pt1 | contig 87679 bp, 66 predicted proteins | sample OliLakLV19MP6IB1_FD_148629 | JGI IMG/M metagenome (GOLD analysis project Ga0163153, IMG submission 148629) | Freshwater microbial mat bacterial communities from Lake Vanda, McMurdo Dry Valleys, Antarctica - Oligotrophic Lake LV.19.MP6.IB-1 | ecosystem: Environmental > Aquatic > Freshwater >...
ACTTGCTCTTTTTTGTATAGACCAATCGCTTCGTCGTACAAAGCACGCGACCGCTCTACGTTGCCAAGCCGACTTTCCAAATCACCCAAGGCCTTCAGCGCGTTGGCGCGGCCCAAATCGTATTGCTCTTTTTTGTATAGACCAATCGCTTCGTCGTACAAAGCACGCGACCGCTCTACGTTGCCAAGCCGACTTTCCAAATCACCCAAGGCCTTCAGCGCGTTGGCGCGGCCCAAATCGGATTGCTCTTTTTTGTATAGACCAATCGCTTCGTCGTACAAAGCACGCGACCGCTCTACGTTGCCAAGCCTCCTTTCCAAATCACCCAAGGCCTGAAGCGCGTTGGCGCGGCCCAAATCGGATTGCTCTTTTTTGTATAGACCAATCGCTTCGTCGTACAAAGCACGCGCCTCGGTTAGTTGCGCTAAATAATCTAAGGTTTTAGCCAATGAGAGTACTGTGTCGGCGTAATCGAGGGTATTCCGACCTCCCTTATCTCTATCGGGCACAAGGCCTTGAAGGCGTTCACGGAGTCGGTTTGCGCGGGTTTCCCATGCTTCACCGATGGAAGGAAGGGTATAAGTGGAACTGTCTTGATCAGAGGGCAGCGGCGCATCAAAATGGAAGCGGTACACAAGCCAGTCCCAGAAATCGGGAGCAAGGCGTTGGAAGACTATTTCGCTCCGGTCATTGCCCCAGAAGATGATAGATGCTGGCAGTTTTCGGAAGAGGAGTTCGCGCTCGAAATTAATTTCGAAGATGATATCTTGGCTGTCGTCAGGAATGCTTTGGATATGAAAGAGCGGGTTTTTATAGGCATTTTGTTCTAAAAGCCGCTTCAAATGGCTGTAAACCGAGCGGCCCGGTATCTGATCGGCACGGACTTCTATGTGTTCAAATTTTTTGGCGTATTCATCACGGAAGCGGTGGTATTGCTTGTAGGAAAGTTCTTGAGAATTACCGCCAACCCATGCTACCACGGATTTTTCACGGCGGTCAAAAATCCGGGTCAGCCGTTGCCAATTGGCATTATTTTCGGCATAAACATCCCTTTGCGGTTCGTTCATTTGAAATAATTTTCGAGCAAGGGGTTGATTCGGCGCGTAATATCTGCACCATTGTACTCCATGACGTTGAGCGCGAAGAGTAGTTCGAGTAGTTCGGGAGATACATCTTGAAAATTTCGCTTTTCGAGTATCTCACGGTGTTTGGCAGTGAGCGGGCGTACGCGCTCTACTGTGAGGCTTTTGCTGGTTTCAGCGAGAATTTGGGAGCTGACTTTATCATCGGTGCGCAACAAGCACTGGTTTGCAATACGAAGCAACTGGCGCAGGCTGCCTCCCGAAAGTTGAACAATCTGATCCAGCACACCTGCTTCAAAGAGTGTAGAATCCACGCGCTGGGTAATTGTTTTGGAAAAGGTGGCTGCGCCTTGTTCCAAATGGATCATAGGCAAATATGAAGTTCGGAAAAGGTCAGAGGCTGCGTGGTTTTGCACTTGATAAAAAGTCTGTATGGGCACACAGCAAATAAAGTGAGCGTTCATATCTTGGATAAACTTAGGGTCTTGAATGAAGACCGTAGTATAGACCTCAGGGCGAGTTTTTTCGAAGTCATCCACAATAAACAGAAGATCTTTCCCTTTGCCGGCCTTTTGAATGGCTTGCCGAACGCCAATGAGGGCAAGATTAAGCCGCTGAACGAGTTGCCCGGGGTTGCGACGGATGGAGTGGCGGATTTTTTCAGTACCCTCGGCTGAAAAGATATTCCAAAAATTGAAGCCTACTTTGGCCCCTGCTCCGCCTTCAGCACCGAACTTGTGTTTGATTTCTTCGGCGATTTCTTTGTCTTTAATCCATTCTTCGGCAATTTCTTCGAATTCTTGCTCGTCGTATGCCACTCCTTCTAGACGTAGTTCGCGCAGTAACTTATTGATCAAAATAAAATACAAGTCCTCCGGTTGGAAACGGGTAATCTCGATTTCCTCAAGCAAGCTGATAAATACACAGAAATGCTGTTCCGGTTGATGGATATCTTTGTGAAAACGCAACAGTTCTACGGTCTTACCACTGCCCCGGTGGCCGGAGAATAAGATTTTGACATAATCTTTGGGTATTTTGCTCAACTTCCCATTGAAAATGCCTAGTTCACGTTTGATTAGCTGAAACTGATGCGGGCTACGGAGCAGTTGAAGTGGGACGTAGAGATTTTCACGCCCTGGTTCAAAAATGTCAAATTCTGGCTCCGTAGCCTCCATAGCTCGAAACGCATCCTTTTCAGGGAATTTGTACTGATATCCAATGTCTGTGGTTGTCATATCTTTAATTTGGTGCGCAAAAGTAAATAATTTCTCATCGAGCTGCTTTAATGTAATCAGACCTTACTACAAATTTTTTGCAGATGTTTTTGGGGTTCATCCAAAATACCGCCCCAGCTCTCCCACCATCAATTCCCCCGCCTCTTCCTGCACAAAATGCCCCGCCTCCGGGCATCGAACAACACGCGCTTGGGGAAACGCCTGCTCCCATTTTTCCAATTCATACTTTGGCACAAAAGTGTCTTTCATGCCCCAAAAGAGGAGGCCAAGTTTGTCCTTCAGTAAGTCGCGCTGCTGCCAAAGGCCGTCCCACCAGTCGTTGGCGAGCAGGAGTTCGCGCGAAAAAGCATACGTCGCCACACGGGATGCGGCATCCGGCCAGGCCTTTTTGTAATGGCGGTGTACTTCTTTGGGCAGGTACTTTTTTCGGTTGCCAAAGGCAGCGGGCATGACGACGTTGACCGGGAAATTGAACTGTTTGTACAGCACGCGCCCCAACCAGGAATCCATCATCCTTGCCGGCCGGTTATAATGCGGATCAGTGTCCAAACGCCACATCCAGCCATTGAAAATGCAGATTTTGCGCACGTTTTCCGGGCGATGAATGGCTTGAGAAAGCCCAATGGAAAGCCCGAAATCATTTCCAACAATGGAGATATCACGCAGATCGAGTTGCTCGATGAACTTCGCCAGACGCACCGAATGTGCCGCACAGGAATAATCGGCATGGGCGGGTTTGTCAGACAAGCCCATACCGAGCAGGTCTGGCGCCACGCAACGGAATTGCCCGCGCAAGCCGCGCACCAGATCGCGCCAGCCGAACGACCACTCGGGCGTGCCGTGCGAAAAAAGGATGACCGGGCCGCTGCCCTCGTCAATGTAGTGCATTTGATGGCCTTCGATTTCGATAAAGCGGGATTGGAAAGGGAACAGGTCGCGGTTGATCCAATCAGAAGTAGGCATGGTTGTATTTTTTTATGAGCAAATTTTTCATGGCATCGAGGGGGTAACCGGCAGGGTCTTGCAGCCAATGGAGGCAAACGCCATCAATGAGCGCGAACAACAGCAGGGCTTCCTGCTCCGGTGATTCCGCGCCGAGTTGTCGAAAATTCTCGGCCAGGTGCTTTACCACAAATTGATTGACCTCCTCCAATTGCGCTCCAGCCACCTGACTGACCTCTGTTTGGAAGCGGATTTTCGTGACCAGTTGCCAGAATTTTTCGTTTTCCCGGATGGCCGTCAGTGAGCGTTCGATGTGTTGGAGGATGGCCCCACGCGGATCGGCGGCTGTTGTCGAATAAGGTTCCATCGTAGCGGCGATATGCGCCATACCTTCTTGAATGATGGCGGCCAACAGCCCGGTCTTGTTTCCGAAGTGCTTGAATATCAAGCCTTCAGACACCTTTGCTTCTTTTGCAATTTGGCTCGTGGGGCTGCGGTCGTATCCTTGTTCGCCGAAAATCTTAAGCGCAGTTTGGAGGATGGTTTCTTTGTTTGTCATATTTAAAGTGAGTAATCACTCACAAAAGTATAAACAGATTTTGAATTGGCAAGCAGGTAGGGCGAAATTTATTTCGCTTCATCACAAGGCGGATATGGCAAAATGAATTTGGCCCCAGGCCAGTAATGGGTGATATGGCGAAATAAATTTCGCCCTACGGGAATGAAAACTTTTTCAGTCATTTGTCCAACGGAAAAATAATCGAATCTCTACACACTCAACCTCCTTTGCCAAGGCTTCGGCGGTTAAAACGGTCTTGAACATGAGCAAAGCCTCCTTCCTCTGTATCGCCAGTTATTTCAAAGGCAACGATTTCTTGCGCGGAATGAAATCTACGGGCGCAAAAGTGTACCTGGTCACTTCCAAAAAACACCAAGACAAACCTTGGGCCCACGAGGCGCTGGACGAGATTTTTTATGTCCAAGAGGACGATGAAAACGAGTGGAACATGGAGGATACGGCCTCCGGGCTAGCCTGGCTCATGCGCAACAAAAAGATAGACCGCATTGTGGCAATAGACGATTTTGACGTGGAAAAAGGCGCTTACCTCCGCGAGCATTTCCGCATCCCCGGCATGGGCCAAACAACGGCGCGCCATTTCCGCGACAAACTTGCCATGCGTATCGAAGCGCGTGATGCAGGCATACCAGTCCCGGCTTTTGCACCGCTTTTTAACGACGCTGATATCTACCACTTCACACAATCAGTCCCGGCCCCTTGGATTATTAAGCCACGCGGCCAAGCCTCGGCTACCGGTATGAAAAAGGTAAACTCCGCCGAAGAACTTTGGTCTCATCTCGAAAGTCTGGGTACCGCCCGCCACCATTACCTGGTCGAACAATTCAAGCCCGGCGATGTGTACCATGTGGACTCCCTTTCCGAAGGAGGAAAGGTCATTTTTGCCCGAAGCTCTAAATACCTGTCCACACCATTTGATGTGGCACACGGAGGTGGGATTTTCCGCAGTGCCGTAGTGCCTTTTGGTTCAGACGACGATAAGAAACTGCTCAAACTAAACGCTGACGTGATGACCGCTTTCGGGATGCAGTACAGCGCGAGCCATACGGAATTCATCAAAAACCGTGAAACTGGCGAGTTTTATTTCCTCGAAACTTCTTGTCGCGTGGGCGGGGCACATTTGGCCGAAATGGTGGAATATTCCTCCGGGATAAATCTTTGGTACGAATGGGCTCGGCTTGAGGAGGCTGTCGCTGGCAATGAAAAATACAAATTGCCCAAAGTGCGCAACGATTACGCGGGTATCATCGTCTCGCTGGCACGACAGGAATGGCCTGATACGAGCCAATTCAACGATCCCGAAATTGCCTGGCGCTTAACAGAGAAGGAGCATCACGTTGGTCTCATCGTGCAATCGAAAAAACATGCGCGCGTCATCGAACTATTAGACGATTATGCCCAACGGGTACAACGCGATTATCACGCCAGTGCCCCGGCACCGAAAAAACCGAATGTGTGATTGGTTGATTGGTGATTGGTTGATTGGTGCGGAACGCTTGAATACCCAAACTGCTCAAAACGTAAAATTATGCTCAGCATTGACCCAACGCAAATTGCCACCAAGGACTTGCACCAATACATATTGGCTGCGGTAGCGCCCCGACCCATCGCATTTGCCAGTACCATCAGCAAGGATGGAGTGCCGAACCTTGCGCCCTACAGTTTTTTCAATGCCTTCAGTAGCAACCCGCCCATTCTGATTTTTTCCTCTAATCGGCGGGTATCAAACAATACGACTAAGGATACGCTGAAAAACGTGGAAGATACCGGAGAGGTAGTTATCAATGTGGTTTCTCACAACATCTCGCGTCAAATGGCGCTGGCCAGTATTGAGTATGGGCCTGAAGTAGATGAATTTAAAAAAGCGGGGTTCACACCCTTGCCCAGCGAGCGCGTGCGCCCGTTCAGAGTAGCTGAAAGCCCGGTGCAGATGGAATGCGTGGTAGACAAGATTTTGCCGCTGGGCGAAGGTGGTGGGGCAGGAAACCTGATTTTTTGCAAAATCGTGATGATGCATATTTCAAATGAAATATTGACCGATACGGGCCGTATTGACCCGCATAAAATTGACCTTATGGGGCGAATGGGGCGGTTCTATTACGCCCGGGCAAGTGGAGCAGCTATCGAGGAAATTGTGCAGGACGTGACGTGCATCGGTATCGGTTTTGATGGTTTGCCAAGCAGCATTCGCCATAGTAAAGTGCTTACTGGCAACGACCTGGCACAGTTGGCGAGCTTGCCGGCGTTGCCTACGCAGGAGGAAGCTCTGTTGTTGATTGGAAATGACGAACGAGTGCAGAAAGCATTATCTGGCCAAGATCGCCTGTTAACATTGCACATCTACGCTAAAGAAGTTTTAGCGAATAATGATGTAATGCGTGGAGCGGCTTTGGCAGTGTTGGGGGGCTGATAGTACCCCGGAACTCCGTTCCGGGACTTAACCATCCCCGGAACGGAGTTCCGGGGTACAATATCTTCCACATTATGCAGAATTTCAAAAACATCCTGTTACTGGCACTGCTTGCAACAACCGTTTCCTGCAAACAGCCAACTGTCCCCGATTCTTCCTTTGATTACCTCAAAAACGAAGAAACAGGGATAAAAAGCGGTGGAGTCCGCCTCATCCCGCTTGACGGCGGCAAGTACAAAGTCTGGACCAAACGCATCGGCAACAACCCCAAAATCAAAGTGCTGCTCCTACACGGCGGCCCTGCCTGCACCCACGAATATTGGGAATGTATGGAGAGTTTTTTGCCACAGGAAGGCATTGAGTTTTATTACTACGACCAGCTTGGTTCGGCGTATTCCGACCAGCCGAATGACACGAGCCTTTGGAATTTGCCCCGTTTTGTGGAGGAAGTGGAGCAAGTGCGGCAGGCTTTGGGCCTGAACAAGGGCAATTTTTACCTGCTCGGACATTCCTGGGGCGGCATTTTGGCCGCCGAGTATGCTTTGAAATATCAAGACAATTTAAAAGGGCTTATCATTTCCAATATGATGATGAGTGCGCCCGAATACGGAATGTACGCCGAGGAGGTGCTGGCCAAGCAGATGGATCCTGCCGTGCTGGCCGAAGTGCGCGCATTAGAAGCAAAGGCTGATTTTACCAACCCCCGCTACATGGAACTGCTGATGCCAAATTTTTACAATAAGCACATTTGCCGCATTCCACTGGAAAATTGGCCTGACCCGGTAAACCGCGCATTTGCCAAAATTAACCAAACCATCTATGTCAGTATGCAAGGCCCCAGCGAGTTCGGTGTTTCGGGAAAACTGGCAAAATGGGACGTGACTGCCAAACTGCCCAATATCAAGGTGCCCACCCTCGTCATCGGGGCTAAACACGATACGATGAACCCGGAGCACATGAAAATGGTGTCCGAAAAAGTGCAAAAAGGCCGTTTCCTATTTTGTCCCGACGGCAGCCACATGTGTATGTGGGACGATCAGGCGCATTATTTCCCAGGCCTGATCTCTTTTTTGAAGGATGTGGACGGCGGGAAAATGTGAGGTAAAAGCGAACAGGCTGCTCGGGGGTCTCGGCAGCCTGTTCGTATGTAATTCGTGGCAACTCCTACTCTGACTTGATCAATTTGCCTGATTGCAAAAGATTCCCTCTGGAATCGTACAAATTGGCGATGTACATGCCAGTTGGCAGGTTTGCTGCATTCCAGGTGTGGTTGAAATCTCCAACAGACAAATCCCCGGAGAATGCTGTTGCGACATAAGAGCCTTGTGCGTCATAAATGCGCAAAGTTGCTTTTGTCGCCTGATTCACCCTGAACTGGAACGTAGTCTGATCCAGGAATGGATTAGGGAAATTTTTCATCAACACCGGTTTGCTACTGAAGCCCAATACTCCTTGGAATACATCGTTGGTGCCCACGAACACCGGGCCGCCGCAGTCGCTGGTGCCACGGTGCGGTTCAAAAACAAAAGGAAAGGTGGTGTTAAAAGGCTTATCGTTGCCTTCTACCCCTGTGGTGTAACTCAAAACTGCCAATAGATCGTTCGTCACCGGATTGGCTCCGCCAGCCGTATAGTCATCATACCATAGACCAATAGCAGCCAGCACTACGCCAGAAACCGCTTGCAATTCAATGCGCGTCACGTCATCTTCCAAGCGGCGGCCATTCGGGAAACCGTCCATGTTCGGAATGAATTGTATGTCTGTGTTAGTGTTATAAGCAGGATCCGTCAGGCCCAACACTGCCGCTTGAATAAGTCCAAGCGTGCTGAATTTTGGGTCATTGCGGAGCGTCACTGGCACGGCCATATTAAGCCGCAACATATCTCCGCCATTGGGCAAAAAATTGTTGATAAACGGTTTGCCTAAGGACAAAGGGCCTGCGATTTTACCTGTAGCAAGTTGGTAAGGGGGCAAATTGGGCACACCGGTGTGGAATATTGGCCAAAGGTCCACCGAGCGCGGTTTGCCTGCGCCAGGCAAGAGCAATGTGCCAAATATTGCATCATCCAGAGCAGTTCCCGACAAAACAGCGTTCCCTTTCAAAGGGAAAAGGCCGTCTTTGCCATTTCCAAAGTCAAAGGCTTGCAAGGAATTCCGTTGGATACGCAAAGGCCCAAACGCAGGCACTGCAGCACCAAACTGCGAATCGTCCATGTACAAGGCTAGCTCAGGATTGTAGAAAAACTCGTCCAAAGTAGTTTCGCCAATCTCCTGATATGGAGTCAAAGAATTCCAATAATCCTTCTGGCCAATTGGTATAACTACTTCATTGGTCAATGGCATTCCCAGACGAGATACCTGAGTCCAAGCACCACTGTAAGTTGGGTCGCCAGTAGCTGAAAGCGTTCTGACCTGTTGGCGGCTGGCTGAAGCCCAAACTCCAATTACAAAATCACTCTGCAAAATAGAGGTTGGCGTGGGCGGTACTCCTTGTTTCAGGAGTGTTTGAATATTCACTTGCAGCGCGATGGTACTTACATTCAAACAGGCAAGCCCGTCAGTGGGAGTACCCCCATTTTGACGCGGAGCATCTCCAAGGTCAAAGATACCACCCAGGTCTACGAAGAATGGATCGTCGGAGGTGCCGCAGAACACCCTTTCACCGCTTGAAGCTGTGGTGATGGCATCCGTCATCAAGTCTGAATAGGTAGTATTCAGACCGGTGGTCGACTCGATCGAGCGAGGGCCAATGTTCGGAGGCGGTACCACTCCATTTTGCACAATTGTTTGAAATGATTGTCCACCATCAATGCTGCGCTCGAGCTTATAAGTCGTTTTCAGGTTCTGTTTGCCCAAACGAATGTTGAAAAAGGTGGTCGGATCTTCATTCACATGTGTGAAAGTGAAACGATACGTGATCTCGTCGCCTGGGATAGAGGCGTCATTGTCCACGTGGATCTCATACCGCACATTTTCCCCAAAGAAATTATAATTGGGTCCGCCGTGAGGAAGTTGCAGCGGGACGTACGTGGCGATAATCGTGATGTTGTTTATGCTGCCCGGCGTGCGAAAAGCATAGAGGTCAACGTTGTCGGCGAGCGGATCATCGGCGATTAGCGGCGCCTCGCGGTGGCTGGAAGCCATACTTGCCGTGATGACGAGCATCCAAACAGAAGCCGACAACAGGATTTTATTTATAGAACGATTCATTGATTGTAATTTTTTTTGTGATGGATGTTTGAAAGTTGGTGATTGGGTTATGGGTGGATATGGTTATTTGGGGTGCCCGGGCTTGGTGTTCGAACTTGCCTTAAAGAATATACGGATACTAAGCCCTGTGTATAGCAAACAACCATATCCACCTATAACTAGATCACCAATCGCTATTCACTGCCCAACTTCAGTGCCTCTCCATGGAGTGGCCACATAAGGAAATGCGGTTTTGAAATGCTTGTCATTGTTGTTCACTCCGGTGCGGTAAGAGAGCACGCTGACCAAATCAGCGGTGACCGGGTTGGCGCCGCCCACTGTATAGTCGTCGTACCAAAGGCCGATGGCAGCCAAAGCCACGCCTGCAACTGCTTGCAATTCAATGAGTGTTACATCATCTTCCAAGCGTCTGCCATTCGGAAAACCATCCATGTTGGGAATGAACTGGATGCTTGTGTTTTGATTGTAAGCCGCATCCGTGAGGCCAAGCACTGCTGCCTGCACGATTCCGAGCGGACTGAATTTGGGATCGGTGCGACTCGTCACGGGCACCGCCATGTTGAGTCGAAGCATATCCCCGCCATTTGGCAGGAAGTTGTTGATGAATGGTTTGCCGGCTGACAAGGGACCCCCTGTTTTGCCAGTAGCCAATTGGTAAGGTGCCAAATTAGGCACACCGGTATGGAAGATAGGCCACAAATCCACCGAACGTGGCTTGCCTGCGCCCGGCAGCAACAGCCCGCCAAATGTGGCAGGGTCGAATGCCGTGCCGACCAAAGCGGGATTGCCTTTCAAGGGCCATAAACCATCTTTACCGTTCCGAAAATCAAAGCTCTGTAAAGAACTGCTCTGTACACGCAATGGTGCAAAAGCAGGCACAGCACCACCAAACTGCGAATCGTCCATGTACAACGCGAGTTCAGGATTGAAGAAATAATTGTCCAATGTAACATCGGCCAATTCATCATAAGGCGTAATGCGGTTCCAATAGTCTTTGTTGCCAATGGGTATTACCACTTCGTTTGTGAGCGGCATTCCAATTCTGGAAACCTGAATCCATGCACCTGTATCGTTTGGTTCAGCGCCATTGGGTTGCAATGTACGCGTAGCCTGGCGGCTGGCCGATGCCCATACGCCAATGGTATAATCGCCATCCAAAATATTGGTTGGAGTGCCCGGAGCACCTGTCTTGCGCAGTGTAGCGATCGGCACTTGAATTGCGATGGAATGAACGTTGAAAAAGCCAAGCCCGTCCCGTGACTGGCTGTTTTGCCTTGGCAAGTCGCCCAGGTCGAAAACACCGCCCAGGTCGACAAAGAAAGGGTCGTCGGCTGGCCCACAATAGACCTTTTCACCCGTGCTGGCCGTCATGATGGAGGCTGTAATGAGTGCCTCGTACGTGGTGTTTAGACCAACGCCTGATGATTCGATAGAACGTGGGCCAATGTTCGGTGGAGGTACTTTGCCGTTGGTCACAATGGCCGTGAAAGACACCCCGCCGTTCATGCTCCGCTCCAGCGTGTAGGTAGTTTTCAAGTTTTCCATACCGAGTCGGATGTTGAAGAAAGTGCTGGGGTCTTGATTCACACGAGTGAACGTAAAACGGTACACGATCTCGTCGCCGGCCGTGGCAGCATTGTTGTCAATGTGGATTTCATAACGAATGTTCTCTCCGAACGTGTAATAGTTAGGGCCACCAAAAGCGAACTCGGCTGGGATGTAATTCGCGATCAGGGTGATTGTGTTGGGAGCATCCGGGCTTCTGAAAGCGTAGAGATCCGTGTTATCTGCCAGCGGATCGTTGGCGATGAGTGGTGCTTCTCGGTGGCTGGAGGCGTACAACGCAGAGCAGCACAACCAAAGCAACGCCAACATGGAAGCCGAAGAAATACTCCGTTTCGAGAAATTGGTCATGATTAGTTATGTTTGTTAAAAAAATGAAAGAAGTATGGCAAAGAGTAATTACCAAGCTCACCTACGATGCAAGCCACCGTTTGGATTTTTCCCTGCCCGTATTTTTTGAATGCAGGCAGCCATTCCGTTAGATTTCCCAACCTTTGCATCGCGGCAGGCATCCTATTCCATGGCAAAAAAAATCCTTCAATTCCTCCTTTTCCTCAGCATCGGGGTCAGTATCATGGCTTGGGTGTTCAGCAGCCAAAATGCCGCGTTCAAAGAACAGTGTAAGCTGGACGGTACACCGATAGATCAATGCAGCCTGAGCGACAAACTCTTGACCGACTTTTCCACTGTGAACCTTTGGTGGATATTGGTGGTGCTGCTGGCTTTCACGGTGAGCAATATCTTCCGCGCGCTCCGCTGGCAAATGCTCCTGGAGCCTATGGGATACCGGGCAGGGTTTTCCAACGCACTGCTCACCATTTTGCTCAGTTATTTTGCCAACCTTTTTCTCCCACGGATGGGTGAAGTGGTACGCGCCGGTTCACTTGCACGCTACGAAAAGATACCGGTGGAAAAAGTAATGGGCACATTGGTTATTGACCGGCTCATGGATTTTCTCTGCCTCGGCGGGGTGGTGGGACTGGCATTTTTACTGGAGGGCGACACGATTTGGGCTTTTATTTCTCAGCGAAAAGACGGCCAAACTGGGGGCAGTATTTTCCAAAACCCTTTCCTTTTGGGCTTCCTTGCGATTGCTGCCCTTGGGTTCTTAGCCATTTTTCTTTTATGGGAAAAACTCGCGCAAATCCCGCTGTTTCAAAAAGTAGGAACGTTGTTGAAAGGATTTCTTGATGGCCTGAAGAGCGTTTTTAAACTGAAAAACCCGGGTTTATTTATTGCATATTCGGTCGGCATCTGGGTCATGTTTTACCTGCAATGTTGGTTCGGTCTTAAATCATTCCCGCCCACAGCGCACTTGGGTGCAAATGCCGCATTGATGGTTTTTGTGTTTGGCACTTTGGGCTTTGTTATCCCTTCGCCCGGTGGCATGGGCACGTATCATGCGCTGTGCATCGCGGGGCTTGCGCTCTATGGTATTGGGGGCAGCGACGGGTTTTCTTATGCGAACATCTCCTTTTTTGCGGTGCAGATTTTCTACAATTTTGTTGGAGGATTTCTGGCGCTGTGGCTTTTGCCAAGATTGAACAAAAAGAATCCAATCGCTGAATCGCCATAGATTGGCAAAATCAAGCTGTATATTTTACCCCAATAAGAATCAATCGCCAAAATGAAATGCAAAAAAATTATGGTGGAGCTAAAACTCGAAAATTTAAAATATCAGGATCATGCCATCCAGGCAGTGGTAAAAGTGTTTGATGGAACAGAGAAAAACACTTTTGACAACGCTTGCTTTGAAGGCATACGTTCAAATATCTCCAAACTTTCCGTTGAGCAAATAAAAGAAAATATCACAAGCATCGCTGCTGAAAACAGCATCGATGCGGATACATTAAAATATACCACAGAAAATGACCTGTGTATTGAAATGGAAACAGGAACAGGCAAAACGCTTGTTTACATCAAAACCATTTTTGAACTGTACAGACATTATGGCTTTACAAAATTTATCATTCTTGTCCCTTCAGTCGCTATCAGGCAAGGTGTATTGGGTACTTTCAGGTCGTTCAACAACCAACTAGAAGCCCTGTATGGTTTTAAGCCAAATGCCTTTGAATATGACAGCAAGAAATTAAGTAAAGTAACCAACTTTATTGAAGAACAGCATCCACAAGTGATGATTATGACTTTGGCTTCATTCAATTCAGAAGACAAAATTCTAAATCAGGCACAGCGCGAAGATTTGTTTGCAAATATTCCTTTCATTCAGGCCATCGGAAAAACAAACCCCATTATTTTGATGGACGAGCCACAGGAAGGGATGGGCACGGAAAATTCTGTAAAACAAATTACCAAGCTCAATCCACTCTTCAAAATACGTTACTCCGCAACGCATAAGGTAGTCAAAAACCTTTTGTATCGCTTAACGCCTTACGACAGTTACAAGCAGGGCCTTGTAAAGAAAATCGAAGTCTTGACTGTTACCGAAAAAAACGACGAAGCAACCATAAAAATCGAATTGGCCGAAACACAAAACGGAACGGGCGCACCAAAGGCCAAACTCAAAGCCTGGCATCAATCCAATTCAACCAATAAATTTGAGTTTAAACTTACGGCCTGGCTTAAAGAAGGTGACAACTTGGGAGAAAAAACAAACAACCCGAGCTACCTGAACTATAAAATAGTACGCATCAACAAAAGTTTAAAAACCGGAAAATGGAGTGTTACATTCTCAAACGGCGTTGAGTTGCTCGAAAAACAAGCCTCTGGGAACTTGGAAAACATTTGGGCCTTACAGCTGGAATGGCTCATCCATCGCCATTTTGCCAAAACACAAAAATTGGCGCCCAATGGTATAAAATGTCTATCCCTGATTTTCATTGACCGAGTAGCCAACTACATGGGAGAAACACCCATTATTAAAAACCTTTTCATTGAAAAATACAAAGCCATTCATCCTGAGTACAATGAAGGAAAAACGCCAACCGAACAACTGATTCAAGACATCCAAGGATATTATTTTGCTCAAAAATCTAGTGGCGAGTATGCTGATAATGAAGGCGGTATAAAAGAACAAGGGAAAATTTACAAACTGATCCTGGAAGGCAAAGAAGAACTTTTAACCATAGCAAATCCTGTACAGTTTATTTTTTCGCACTCTGCTCTGGGGGTCGGTTGGGACAATCCAAATGTGTTCAATATTGCTACCTTGAACACGGCCTATTCTGATATCAGAAAAAGGCAAGAGATTGGCAGGGGTTTGCGCATTTGCGTGAACCAAGACGGACAACGTATTTATGATGCGATGACTGTACTCGATGCTGAGCGTATAAATCAACTCACCGTAATACCCAACGAGACCTACGAAACATTTGTAAGACAATATCAGGAAGAAATCAAAGCTGTTTATGGCAATACGGGAGCGGGAGCAGGTATAACGCATACCCATAAAGGGAAACCGCAAGACGAAGTACATTTTAAACGCAATCCTTCCGATTCGATTGATGCAGCTTTCAAGCGTTTTTGGAAATCTCTGGCGAAGAAGACAGATTACATCATTGCATTCAATGAAGAAAGCCTGATTGAAAATTCTGCTGAACGCACTAATGCCATCACCATTCCTGATTATGTAATTGAAGCTACGAGCCATTTAATCAATGAGATAACAGACGAAGGTAAAAAAGACACCTTTGGAGGAACAGAAAGTGTTAAACAGAAAGCACGGTTCACTCCTTTAGATTTGGTGGAAGAATTGAGCGAAAACACCAGATTAAGCTACAATACACTTTTTAAAATTATAAAAAAACTAAACAATTACAACGAACTCATCAAAAATCCGCCAAGATATATCCACGAAGCAGCAGCAATTATTCGAAACATCGAACTGGATGAAATGTTAAGAGGCTTGGATTATCATTTAAGCGGCGAATCGTACCCTTTTAACTTTAATGATTTTGTAAAAAATGTTGTTTCAAACGGTTATGTGGATACACCAAACAAAGGCGTGTTTGATAAGATGCTCATTGACAGCGATGTAGAACGCCAGTTCTCTCTAGGTGCAGACAGAGACCCGGAAATAGTTTGCTTTATCAAACTGCCCACTTGGTATAAAATTAAAACGCCCATCGGCGAATATGAGCCTGACTTTGGTTTGGTCATGAAACGAAAAAGCCTGAAAAGTGGAAATGAATCCGAGTTTTACTTCGTGATTGAAACCAAAGGAACCAACAATATCAACGACAAAAAAGCATTGACCGAAAGCGAAGTGTACAAAATAAAATGTGCGATGAAACACTTCTCAACTTTGGGTGTAGAAGTACACTACAAGGCCCCTATTAAAGATTACCAGATTTTCAGAACCGAAGCCGACAAAACCATTAATACAGTACTAGAAAACGCATAAGGAAATGGAAAACATAAACGACTATATGCCTTTGAGCCCCGATTGGAACAAGGAACGGCTGGAAACCTTAAAAAAATTGTTTCCAGACCTTTTCACCAACGAAGGCAAGCTGAATATAGAGGAACTTAAAAAAGTAGTTGACCCTCAAAGCGTTAGCGAAACCGAACGTTATGAGTTTCGCTGGTTTGGCAAAAGCCAGGCAAAACGAAATGCGTTTACCCCAAGTAATGCTACGCTTGTGTATGATGAGCACAGAAGCGTAAACCCTTCTGAAAGCGAGAACCTGATTATCGAAGGGGAAAATTTAGAAGTGTTGAAACTGTTAAGCAGTAGCTATAGGGAAAAAATCAAGTGTATTTATATCGATCCGCCCTATAACACAGGAAAAGATTTTGTGTACTCCGATAATTTTTCGCAAGATAAAAAAGCCTACTGGCAAGATGCTGGGGTTATTGAAAACGGTTTAAAAATTGACACCAACACGGAAACAGATGGACGGTATCATAGCAATTGGCTGAATATGATGTACAGCCGATTACTGATTGCAAGGCAACTGCTTAGAGAGGATGGTGTGATCTTTATTTCAATTGATGATAACGAAGTCCATCAATTGAGAAAGCTTTGTGATGAGATTTTTGGAGAAGAAAATTTTGTAACAGAATTTATTTGGAAAAGCAGACAAAACAAAGACAATCGAACTTTGACAGGAGTTTCAACTGATCATGAATACATTTTGTGTTATAGTAAAAACTTTGAAGAAAGAGCCTTAAAAGGAGCAGAAAGAAAAATCGATCAATATTCTAATCCTGACAATGACATACGTGGCGTATGGGTGAGTTCTAATATGGTTGGTTTAAAGAACGAAACAGAAAGACCCAATCTACATTACGACCTTATCAATCCAGCAACTGGAGTCAATTACGGTAAGCCGAAAATGGGATGGAGATACGATGCCCGTACAATGAAACGGCTTATTGAAGAAGATCGAATTATCTGGCCAGAAAATTCCGAAGGCCGTCCAAGACGAAAAGTTTTCTTGAATGAGTTGAATGAAAATTTACCAGGGTTCAGCTCGATCGTCGGAGAGGATATCTTTACTAGAAATGGTACTGCCGAACTTGAATCCATATTTGGATATAGGGTTTTTGAATTCCCTAAACCTTCTGCATTGATTGCAGAGCTGATTGATCAAGTAGCTGAGAATGACGATATTATTCTTGATTTTTTTGCTGGTTCTGGTTCTACAATACAAGCTACGTTTAACCTGAATCAACAAAATGGACGGACGATAAATTTTATTGCTATCCAAATCCCCGAAGCTACCGACGAAAAAAGCGAAGCCTACAAAGCTGGCTACAAAAAAATCAGCGACATCACGATCGAACGCAACAAACGAGTGATTGAAAAGCTGATTGAGGAAAAGAAAAATCAACAACCCGATTTATTTACAAACGATCAAAAAGAAGACACTTTGAAGGGCTTAGGCTTCAAAGTGTTCAAATTGACAAAATCCAACTTCCCCAGAGTTGAGTTCGCTCCCGACCCTGAAAACACGGACGCGGAGAACATAGAGTTGCTCAAAAAATATATTTCGGACAAAGAGGCCCAATTGGTAACCGTATTCAATCGGGATGAGCTGATGACTGAAATACTTTTGAAGCAAGGTTTCAATTTAAATTACACCACTACAAGGCAGGCCCAATTCAAGGCAAACGAAGTTTATCTCGCTACTGACGGAGCAAAAGAGGCCTTAATTTGTTTGGATGTCATCCTTGAGATGGAAACCGTCGAATATTTCAAAAAACACCTCGACAAAATATTTATTTGCCTGGAACGGGCCCTAGACACGACGAAAAAGTACAACCTGAAGCATACTTTGGGTGACCTTTTTAATGCCTTTTAGTGCAGACTAACGGCTGAGATTCATTGGCCATTCCAATCTTTTGACATGCAACGAACAGACGTAAACACCCTCGGCGAATTCGGCCTAATAGACCATCTCACGCGCGATTTCCCCTTGCGCCAGCCCTCCTCGATCAAAGGCATAGGCGACGACGCAGCCGTCATCGAAAACGGCTCGCTGTGCACGGTAGTCAGCACCGACATGTTGGTAGAAGGCATCCACTTTGACCTTGCCTATACACCGCTCAAACATTTGGGCTTTAAATCGGTGATTGTCAACCTCTCTGATATCTATGCGATGAATGCGCTGCCGCGCCAAATCGTCGTTTCAATTGCCATTTCCAATCGTTTTTCTGTAGAAGCTTTGGACGAACTTTATGCAGGCATTCGCGCTGCCTGCGAGGCGTACGAGGTGGACCTTGTGGGTGGCGACACTACTTCTTCGCCCAAAGGCCTGACCATCAGCATCACGGCCATTGGGCAGTGCGAAAAGGAATTGCTTGTTTACCGCAATGGTGCACAAGTGGGCGATCTTATCTGCATCACAGGCGAACTCGGTGGTGCCTACCTTGGACTCCAAATGCTGGAAAGAGAAAAACAAATCTGGCAGGAAAATCCCGATTTGCAGCCTGATTTTGAAAATCAGACCTACGCGGTTGGCCGTCAACTCAAACCTGAGGCAAGGCGCGACATGATCGAGGAGTTCCGAAAGATCGGCCTGAAACCAACGGCCATGATTGACATTTCTGACGGGCTGGCTTCCGAAATCTTCCATATCTGCAAACAGAGCAAGGTTGGGGCACTTATCGAAGAAAGCGGGGTGCCCATCAATCAGGAAGCCCAGATGTTGGCCTTGAAATTCAAACTGGACCCCATCACTTGCGCGCTCAATGGCGGCGAGGATTACGAACTGCTCTTTACCATCCGCCCTGATGATGTGGACAAAGTGAAGTACCTGCCCGACATCTACATCGCCGGGGAAATTCTGGAAGCCAAAGACGGCATAAAGCTCCACACCCTGGGCGGGAATCTGCACGATTTGAAAGCGCAGGGCTGGGTGCATTTTTAATTAAAATGTCCAATGTCCAACAAGGAATTTCCAATTTCCAAGTAGGCTTCGCGTTTGAGTACTCGCGTTGTCCCTCCCAGATTAAATGACTACAAATCCCAAGCGCAGCGCTTCCTTGGAAATTGGAAATTCCTTGTTGGACATTGGACATTCATAAACGGCCTATCTTTGCGACCTGATTTTCAATGCAAAAAAACCGCACTCCCATCCTGCTCGCACTCGCTGCCATTGCCCTCATCGGAGCGATGTTCTACTTCGTATACGAATCCAACAAACCTAAGTTTGATTGGGAGGAAGGCAGTTGGAAAAAGAAGGGCTACGACGAAAAAAACGATCAGCCATACGGTACAAGTATTGCCCACAGTCTGCTGGAAAACTATTTTGAAGGTAGAAAACTTGTTGACATTCAAAAAGATGTTGCAAAGGAAATCCCTTCTGATAGTGTTTCTACGGGAAACAACTACGTCTTCGTCGGCGAGGCGATGTACATGGATTCGCTCGGCACGAAACGGCTTTTGGACTTTGTGGCGGCGGGCAACACAGCTTTCATTTCGAGCAAAACCATCCCTTTCGACTTAATGACTTTCGTCTACTTTGACGAATGCGAAGAATCGCCCTGGAATGATTATGGGATGTTCGAGGATAGCGTCGCTCATTTTTCTTTGCGTACGCCCACCCTGCCTGACAGCAGCACGAGCTTCTTTTTTGCAAAACAAAACGAACCTAAAAACTACCACTGGCACTACATCGAATACTACCATTTTTGTGATTCGCTGTTACAACATCCATTGGGTTATCTGAACAAGGATTGGGTAAATTTCGCTGAATTTCCGCATGGAAAAGGCCGTTTCCTTTTGCACACCAACCCGATTGCATTTTCCAACTTTAGTCTGCTGCGTCCCGAAACGCGGCCTTATGCAGCGGGTGTGTTTTCCTATCTTTCCGAAGGCGACATTTATTGGGATGCGGTGAGCCGTGTGCCAGAAGCCGTCGGTCGCAAGCGCAATGGGAGCGGTTTCGCCAATCGCGGCCTCCCGGAAGAACACCTTTTGACCTACATTTTAAAACAGCCCGCACTGGCCTGGGCCTGGTATCTGATTGCCGCAATGGCCCTCACTTGGCTCGTGTTCCGTGCCAAACGGCGGCAGCGCATCATCCCTGTTTTGCCCAAAAACGAGAATTCCTCCTATGAATTCATCGGGACCATCGCCCACCTGCATTTTCGCGAAAAAAACTATGCCGGGCTTTCGGCGCAGGGCATGCGGCATTTTTTGGCGCAATTGCGCGAGCGCTATGGCCTCGTTGCGCCTTTTGACCCCGAAACGGGCCTTCCGAGAAGTGACGACGATTTTTTCCGAAAACTCGCCCTCCTCTCTGAAGTGCCCGAACTGGAAGCTCGCCGTGTTTTCGGCCTACATGCCAATACTGTAAACTACGAGCCTACAGAAGAAATGGCGGTGGATTTGCACCTCGCCATGGAAGCCTTTTTAAAGGCAGCAAAATAGTCGCTCCGACTTTGTTCTAAACTCAAGGTAAAAAAATCTTTACCTTATTGTAAAAAGTACGCTTAGTTTCCACTTTACTTTTTTTCTTTGCACCACCAAACATGGTCTGGGTTCCTATTCCAGATTCAATGGTTTCTTCAGGTATCTGATAGTTTCACAAATCTTACTCTCCTTTGTATGAAGATTCATCAACAAAAATTCTTTCTTACACTTTCCTGTTTTCTCTTGTGGGGCAGCACTGCGCTGTTCGCTCAGCGAACAATAACAGGCCAAGTGACTGATGTTGAAAACAATGAGCCGCTCATAGGAGCAAGCATCATTGTTGAAGGAACATCCATCGGCACTGCAACCGACTTTGATGGCAACTACCGTCTGAGTGTACCCGCAACAGCTACTGCACTGCGGATTACCTACACAGGTTATGCAGCCCAAACGCTGGCCATTGGAGCCTCAAACACCATGGATTTCAAAATATCGCCAGCGGCGGTTTTGGATGAAATGGTCGTGATTGGCTATGGCACTGTAAAACGCGAAGACTTGACCGGCTCGGTGCAAACGGTCGGCACCAAGGATTTCAACAAAGGCGCTATTACCGGTCCGCAGGAATTGCTTGCAGGTAAAATCGCCGGCGTACAAGTCACGACCAATGCAGACCCAGGCGGCGGCGCCACCATCCGTATCCGTGGCGGTTCTTCGCTCAGCGCGACCAACGACCCGCTCATCGTTATTGACGGTGTGCCTGTGGCCAGTGACAACACTTCTGGCACGCGCAACGCGCTCAACCTTATCAATCCCAACGACATCGAGACCATGACCGTGCTGAAAGATGCCTCGGCCACCGCTATCTATGGTTCGAGGGCATCGAACGGGGTCATCCTGATTACAACAAAAAAGGGAAGTGCTGCCAACCGCGAACTGCGTTTTTCTTACACGGGCGGTGTTGCATTCAGCCAAATCGTGCAAAAACCCGATGTACTAACTGCCGCAGCGTACCGGGAACTTATTGCAAATCAATTTGCCGACAACCACCCGGCCCAAACACTTTTAGGCGATGCCAATACCGATTGGCAGTCTGAAATTTATCAGACAGGCATCACACACGACCACAGCTTGGCAGTAACCGGTGCGGTGGGCAAATTCCCGTTCCGCGCTTCTTGGGGCGTTACGGATCGTACCGGCATCTTGAAAACGGACCGATTCAAGCGTATTACGGGTGCATTGAACTTAAATCCCTCTTTTTTAAAGGGTGCATTGCAATTCAATGTAAACCTGAAACTGGTGTCTGACCGCAACAACTTTGGCAACCGTGACGCAATTGGGTCTGCAATGCAATTTGACCCTACCCAACCCACAAGAGTCGAAGATCAGACTTATGGTGGCTATTTTGCCTGGTTAAACAATGATGGCAGGCCAAACACACTTGGTACAGCCAATCCACTTGCCCTGCTTTATATGAAGGACGATGACTCTAATTTGGGCCGCTACATCGCCAGTGGATCGGTGGACTACCGTTTTTGGTTTTTGAAAGATCTTCGTGCCAACTTGAGCGTGAGCTACGACTATACGCATGGTCAAGGCACTATTTTGATCCCGAAGAATGCTCCGTTCTCGCAAGGCGATGGTGGCGGGCGCAACGACGCATACGACCAGTTAAAAAAGGACAAATTGCTTGAATTTTATCTCAACTATGGCAAATCGATTGGCACCACCAAGTTCGACATCATGGGCGGCTATTCATACCAGCGATTCTTCCGCAACCCATTTTCTTTTGCCAATAGTGCTACTGGCGTTGTAATTCGGGAACCAGACGATGCTCCCAGAGAAAACGTGTTAATATCGCTTTTTAGCCGCGCTAACCTGTCGTTCAACGACTTTATCTTCCTTACGGGTTCGGTACGCCGCGACGGCACTTCGCGTTTTCCGAATAACAAGTGGGGTTTGTTCCCAGCAGGGGCAGTGGCCCTGAAACTTGTTGACCGTGAGAGAGCGGCGTTGTCTACCCTAAAACTTCGTGTTGGTTATGGCGTCACAGGCCAACAGGATATAAGCGATGACTTTTACCCGGCATTACCTCGCTACACTTCCAGCACTAACACCGCGCAATACCAATTTGGCGACCAATTTTACACAACCCTCCGCCCGGAAGGATACGATGCCAATCTGAAATGGGAAGAGACCACCACTTACAACGCGGCCATTGACTATGGCTTTTGGGCCAACCGCGTTACGGGTTCTATTGAATTGTACCTGCGCGAAACAAAGGACCTTATCAACTTCATTCCGACTGCGGCTGGTTCGAACCTGGACAATTTCGTCTTTTCCAATGTGGGGGACCTCGAAAATCGTGGTGTAGAATTCTCCATCAACGCCATCCCTTTCAAGCGCCCGAATGCATCTTGGTCTATTGGCTTCAACATAGCTGCAAACGAGAATAAAATCACGCGTTTAACTGCCATAGATGATGCTAATTATCAGGGGGTTGCTGCTGGTGATGATATTTCGGGTGGTGTAGGCAACAAGATTCAGATTCACAGCGTAGGATATCCAGCCAACTCATTTTACGTGTATGAACAGGTGTACGATGCCAACGGTATTCCAGTAGAAGGCTTGTACGTGGATCGCAACGGCGATGGCATTGTCACGCCCAATGACCGTTACCGGCTTGAAAAACCTGCCCCAAATTACCTGATCGGCTTCAATACTGGGTTTGATATTGGCAAATTCGACCTGAGCCTGGCTGGCCGTTCTAACATCGGCAACTATATGTACAACAACAACCTTTCGAATAACGCCTACTACAATCAACTTTATGGCAGCACGGGCGTTTTGCGCAATGTACTTTCGTCCACGAGCGAAATTGATTTCACGGTGCCGCAGTATTTTAGCGATCATTTCATCCAAGATGCGTCTTTCCTACGTATAGATCACATCACAGCAGGATACACATTTGGAAGAATAGGCCGCAACATCTCGTCGCTGCGTATTTCAGCAACGGTGCAAAATCCGCTTCTCGTCACGAAATACGATGGTCTCGACCCCGAAGTGTTTAGCGGGATTGACAACAATATCTATCCCCGTTCAAGAACGTATCTGTTTGGCGTGAAAGCCGATTTCTAGACTTCAGACATTGGACTATAAAGTCCCTTTCATTCAAAATCTAATTTTCAACGAGATATGAAAATCTTGTCAATAAAAACACTCGCACTTTTTGCCGGCTTGATGTTCATCGCCGTGTCGTGTTTCAAAGACCTTGATACCACTCCACTGGACAAGGACGTGATCACCTCTGTGGTGGTGTTCGACAGCCCTGGTGCGTACAAACAAGTGTTGGCTAAACTTTATGCCGGCCTTGCCCTTAGCGGTCAGCAAGGCCCCGCTGGGAATTCTGACATCTCAGGTCTTGACGAAGGCTTTTCCCCTTATGGGCGGCAATATTGGTTGGCACAGGAACTTACCACAGACGAGGCGGTGATCGCTTGGAATGATGGCACCCTCCAAGATTACCACCAACAAGACTGGGACGCAGGCAGCGAGTTCGTGACAGCGATGTACAACCGCATTTTCTACCAGGTTTCGCTCTGCAACGAATACCTGCGGGAAACGACCCCGGATAAAGTGGACGGCCGCCCCGGCGTATCCGCTGAGTTGAAATCTGATATCGTCAAGTACCGTGCTGAAGCTCGTTTTCTTCGCGCCCTGAGTTACTGGCACGCACTCGACATGTTTCGCAAGCCGCCGTTTGTGACGGAAAACGACCAAGTTGGTTCGTTCTTGCCGCCGCAAGCAAGCCCTGACCAGTTGTTCAACTACATTGAAAGCGAGTTGAAAGCCATTGAGACGGAGCTCGCAGCACCTCGCAGCAATGAGTATGCCCGTGCAGACCAAGCTTGCGCTTGGATACTGTTGGCAAAACTCTACCTGAACTCGGAGGTTTACACTGGTCGCAAATTGTTCAATGAATGCGCCACTTACTCCCAAAAAGTAATTGGGGCAGGTTTCACGCTTGACCCAGCTTACGGCCACCTTTTCTTGGCCGACAACCACACGGCAGATGGTATCATTTTCCCTGTGGCTTATGACGGCAGATTTGCTCAGACTTACGGCGGTACTACTTTCATGGTTCACGCAGCAGTGGGTGGAAGCATGAGTGCAGCTGCATTTGGCATTGATGGCGGCTGGGCAGGTATACGTACTACCAGCGCGTTTGTAAGTAAATTCCCTGCAATAGGCGGCGGCAGCGTCATTGTAGCAGCCAATCCGGGCAACACAAACTACCCGGTTATTTATGTACCCGGCGGTTATCAAGGCTGGGATCCTGCTACCGCAGCGCAGCTTTCTTCAGCTGCCAACGACAACACTTACGAGGGCTACGTCAACATCCCCGACGATCAAAAAGAATTCAAGATCACATTGGGGCCAGATTGGAGCAACAACCTTGGCGACAATGGAGCCGATGGCACACTCGAACCCAATGGTTCAAACTTTGTGGTGCCAGAAGGCGGTTTCTACAAGTTCAACGTGGACCTTACCAACCTTACTTATACGCTTGTCAAAACCACTTGGGGGATTATCGGGTCGGCAACTCCCGATGGTTGGAATTCCGACCAGGATATGAGCTATGATGCAGCAGAAGGAGCCTGGACCATTTCGATCGGCCTGGTGGCTGGCGATATAAAATTCCGTTCCAACAATGACTGGGGCCTAAATTATGGCGACAACGGCGCTGATGCCTTGCTTGAAAAAGATGGCTCAAACATCGCAATCCCGAGCAACGGCACTTACCTCATCAAACTGTACCTGGACAAGCCGGATTACACCTATTCGATTGAGCGCCCCTCCTTTGACACACGCGCGCTGTTCTACACAGATGGACAGTCCTTGGAAATTACCGATATCTCGCAGTTCACCCATGGTTATGCCATCACAAAGTTCAAAAACATAACTTCCACTGGCGCTACTGGCTCCAACCTGACCTTTGTGGATACTGACTTCCCGATGTTCCGCATTGAAGATGCCTACCTGATGTATGCTGAGGCGGTACTTCGTGGAGGAGCTGGCGACCTGGGCACTGCGCTTGATTATGTAAATGTTGTGCGCAGCCGGGCTTATGGTGACGCATCTGGCAACATAGCTGCCAGCGAACTCACTTTACCATTTATTCTTGATGAACGCGCCCGCGAATTTTACTGGGAATGCCACCGCCGTACAGATTTGATAAGGTTCGGTCAATTCAGCCAATCCAGCTACTTGTGGCCTTGGAAAGGCGGTGTTCCAGAAGGAGTTTCAACGTCTAGTCACTTCAATATTTTCCCGATTCCCGCTTCTGACCGCGGGGCAAACCCGAATTTGCTTCAAAACGACGGTTATTAATTTTCAAAATTGGACTTAAGATTTTGGACAATGGACATTAGATGAATACCCGTGAGCAGTGGCACTTTTTTTAAAAAAATTGCCACTGCTTATCCTCGGTTAAAAGTCTACTGTCCAATCGTCCAAAATCCAAAGTCCCAAAAAAATACAACCATGCAAAAAATACTCTCTTTAGCCCTTGCTGCAATACTTTTCCTGAGTGCTTGCACTGAGAAAGACAAAGAACCCTTACTTACTCCCGGCGCGATCCCCAGTATAACCAGCCCCTCCGGTGGTACTTCTTATGTGCTGACAGAAAGCACAGCGAGCGACATTTTTGCCACTTTTAGCTGGACAGCCGCTGATTTTGGTTACAAAGCAGGGGTGAATTACACGTTGGAACTCGATAAAGCGGGCAACAACTTCGCTGATCCAATCACGGTAGGCTCGGTGAGTGCACTCGGCTTGAGCAATTTAACCCAAGAGAAAATCAACGAATTGTTGATCGTTGGCAAAGATTTGCTTGGCGGAGAAGAGGCCAATATCGATTTCCGTGTGGTGGCAAAAATCAGCAGCGATGCCACGCTTCCAACCTTGATTTCACAGCCTGTTACACTGAAAATCACCCCTTACCCGATCATTATCGAGTACAAGTTCTTGCACGTGCCTGGCAGCTACCAAAACTGGAACCCAGCCGACAGCAGTACGGTAGTCTATTCTGTAAGGGGTGATGAAAAGTACGAGGGATATATATACATCTCCATTCCGGATGCAAAATACAAGTATACCCAAGGCCCAACATGGGCCGTCAACTGGGGTGACAATGGCAATGACGGTACCCTCGATTCCCCCAACGGCGCCGACATTCCACTTACTGATGCCGGGCTTTACAAATTGAACGTAGACAAAAACGCATTGACACATACCAATGCAAAGACTGACTGGGGGGTCATTGGGTCTGCTACCGCTGGTGGCTGGGATAGCGACCAGAACTTGACCTATGACGCAGCAACCAACACCCTGAAAGTCACCCTCGATTTGATAGTCGGCGAAATCAAGTTCCGGGCAAATGACGCTTGGGACCTCAATTTCGGCGACAATGACGCCAACAAAAAACTCGAATACGGAGGCGCCAACATCGTTATTTCTGAAGCGGGAAACTACACCATCGAACTCAATTTGGGTGGAGCGGTGTACACTTACAAGATTACAAGAAACTAATTTGGTTCTTTTTTCTCCGATAAAAAGGGCTGCCTCGAAGGTCGGGGCAGCCCTTTGTTTTTTATTTTTAGCCAGTAATTATTTTCCCAACACTACGCTACGCAGCGCCTTGAATACATTCCCTTCATACACCACACAGTAATAAAGACCAACAGGCAATACGGGTATCTGTAATTGTACACCGAGTCTTTCAAGAGGGGCAAATTATCTACAACACCGAGCCATGCTGCCGGAACCACTTGATGGCTTGGATCGGACCAATTATCAGAAAGGTGGAAATCCAACAACACGCTCATTCCCTGCGCTTTAGCCCTGATGATGCTTTTGCGCAGCTCCGAATAATTGGAATATTGTTTGCCCGCGTTCAGGGCATCGTACCAGGAAGGGGTATGCCAGAACCGCAAACGAACAAGGTTGCAGTTGTGATCGGCAAAAATCTGGTACACATCTTTTGGCTGGCCTTGCTCCTTGTAAACCACGCCGCAATCCTCCATTTCATTAACGTAGGACAGGTCAGCACCAAAGAAAAACGATTGTGTAAAAACGCTTAAAGCGTTGATCGAGAGCACAAAAGAGAAGAAAAATTTTATGCGCATAATGGGTTCGTTTTTTTAAGCGGAGGGCGTCTCATAAGTGGTGGAATGGCCTTTAGGCCGTCGGGAAGTGCGCCGTTTACGGCGCAGAACGCACAATTAAGGGCGTAAACGCCCTTTTTCCCGACGGCCCAAAGGCCATTCCACCACTTATGAGACACCCAAGGCTAGAGAAGGCACTAATGTAACCTAAACCAAAACAGCAAAAGTCATTTTAAAATAGCATTCCCTACTGCGCACTCCAAACACCTTTTCTGGTCGCAGTATCGCGTCTTCAAATGAATCAATGCTTGTGTTTGGAATGAATGGCGAGCGGGAACGCCGAGCGATGCCCATCCAGACACGATAGTATTTGCTTCTGGTGGGAGTTCTTCTAGTAACAAGAGCGCGCGTTTTTGAGGTTCATCCATGTCCTTTATTTTCCCGTAATGAAACAGAAACGGTATGATGGTATTGATGACTATTGAGTGAATAAAGTCGCGGCCCAACATTTTTTTCCGTTTGATCGAAAGTTTGTCAAATTGAAAATGGTCATTCCAATATGCGCTCGGTCTCAAATCGAACATATTTTCAAGTTCGCGCAAGTTCTTGGTTTCCAATATTTTAGAAAATAAATGTGCAGACTGGTGTACCAGTGCAGCAAACTGCGCCAAGCGAACCGTTGGGAAATTAGCGGGCCGTAACCGAAGGAATTTCCATTGGCTAACGGGCAAGGGTACCAAACTGTACTTGTGTGCAAGATGTCGGTACTCCCGAGCAAGTTCGTTTGGCCAATCGTCCTTGTGTTTATGTTCCAAAAACCCCGCTTGCCCAAAAAGCAGCGCTTCCACTTGAAGTTGACTTGACTTGTGCTTCGCCAAGGTCAGCAAAGGGAGTGAACGCGCCAAAGCTTCAAAGGGATCAGCGTTCACTTTTAAGCCAAAATTTCGTGCCAGCAAACGATAAAAGGCCTCCTCCCAATGGTTATCTGTGGCTTGCAAGGCTTCGGAGATGGCGGTGGTTTTCAGTTCCAGTCGTTCAACCATCAGACGGTCGAGCCAGTTAAGTCGTACAATATCAGGCACTTGTTGGAAAAAATGTTCGCAAGGAATCCAGGCCTGTTCATGTTCGAGCCGCTCATAGTTTTCTAATAATTTGGGAGGGATCCGGCCCTTCAATTCAAGACAAGGGATGCGTTCACCATTGGTACGAAGAATGGGTTGATCTTCTTCAAGTACCACATGCAACACTACGTTGTCGTAAACCGGGTCGGAGCTGTGGCCATGGGCCAGCCATTCAGAACTACGGAGGTGCATCTCGACATTGCCTGCCCAAATGGTATCGCCGATCTGGATTCGGGCATTGAAAAAATCGGGGCCTGCGTGGGTGTTATGCTCGCCGACATGTTGGATTTCAATAGATTGGGTTTCTGTAGTGCGCAAATTTTGCGCGTCGAAGCGACGGCTTCGCCACAGGAAATGAAGGAAAGATTCTCGCATGGTAGTTTTCATTTTCCCGCCGTAGCACCTCGCCGCCACCAATAGGTAAGGCGGGTAAATGAGCAAAGGAGGGTTGGTAATTAAATCTGATTCATTTTTTTGGGGATTTCGGTCTTTTGATTTGAAAAAATCTGTCAACGCCAGCATGGCATTCGGCTAATCAAAGTTAAGAAAAAAAACGAGAATATTGCTGGTCATAGCCTTAAGAATTCTTGCACTCCGCCCTTTCCAAGAGTTTAACGGTTAAAAATTCCTCGTTCCTTCCGACCTTCGCCCCGCTATGAACCACCCAATCGCAACTTTCCCGAACGAAACATACCTCAAAGGCCTTCGCGACGCTGATGCAAGTGTTGTAGATGCCTTATACAACGAGTTCAGATTGCCCGTAGCACGAGCGGTAGAATCCGCCGGCGGGAGTTATGCCGACGGGAACACTTTTTTCCGAGTGGCATTGATCCAAACAGCCCGGATTGTCCATTCAGGCAATTATCCTGATGATGCGCCTATTTACCTTTACCTCAAAAACCTTGCGATAACACAATACCGGGATTGGTTGAGCGAAAAAGGACAGGAATTACCAGCATTACGAGATCTCACGGAGGAGGAAATTCTAGTCCAGAATATATTGCCAAATAAGGCAGCCTTGTTGGAGATGCGTCAGCAAATCCGAGCAAAACGTGTTTTTACGAAACTATCTATTGACGATCAAAGGCAAATCTTAACGCTGGCCAACGCGCTTGCCGTAGCACAACCAGAGGCGCAGCCTATAGAGATTAGCCCCTATTCTGCCAGTATCGAACGATATAAAAACTTACTGGAAGAGCGAAGAACAGCATGGGAAAAACCACTTCCAGACTGGGTTGTAACGCCACTTACCGATACTCATTTCCACCAAACCTGGACGGGTTGCGAGGCCTTGGAACGCCGCCTTTATTCTAGCCAAATACCCGAATCGAACGAAAATAAATCTATCCGTACCGCATTTATTATCCTCGTGATGCTTACCGTAGGATATGCTGCTTTCACTTGGTTTTTCCGCGACAGGTCACCAGCCGAAGTGTATGACAACAATTTCAAACCACCTGCCAGTATACTTGTAGATATGGAGGCACGGTATGCCAAAGATAGCATCCCACCAACCAGACCAGAGGCTTGTACCATTGCGTTCAACGAAGCCGATGCCCATTATAAAAAACATGAATGGCGCGAAGCTGTAACTCGGTTGGCAACTATGCTGGGCGACTCGCTTAGTATATGTCAATCTGACGCACTTTTTTACTTGGCGATCGTTGGACTGCAAATGGACAAGCCTGAGCTGACGATCGAGTGCATTGCTAAAATCGAGGATTTAGACCGTTTTGGAGAAGACATATATTGGTATATGGCTTTAGCTTATGTCAAAATGGCCGCTCAAGACCCCGCAGAAAAAGACATTGCTCGGCGTGCGGTAGAACGCGCCTTATCTAACACTGAAATACCCGAACGCCGCGAGCAAGCGGAAAAAATGCTCGAAGAACTCTCAGAATGACAGCACTCATCACAAAATATTTCCCAGAACTCGATCCTGTACAACTTGCTCAATTTGACCAACTTGAGCCGCTCTACCGCGAGTGGAACGAGAAAATAAATGTCATATCAAGACAAGACATTGAGAACCTCGAAGAACGCCATATACTCCATTCGCTCGCAATAGCAAAAGTGATTCAATTTGAGCCCGGCTCAATGATCCTCGATCTCGGAACTGGGGGAGGTTTCCCAGGTATCCCGCTTGCCATTCTTTTCCCCGAATCCCAGTTTGTTTTGGTGGATGGTACTGGCAAGAAAATCCGCGTTGTGCAGGAGGTAGCCCAAGCACTTGGGCTCGAAAACGTGACGGCCATACATGGCCGCGCTGAGGAAATAAAGATGAACGGCCAGTTCGATTTCGTCCTCTCCAGAGGTGTCGCCAGCCTTGAAAGGCTGCTTGTGTGGAGTCAAAAATTTTTGAAGAAAAAACATGTTCATGTATTGCCAAATGGCATTCTGGCATTAAAAGGTGGAGATTTGAAAGCTGAAATCCGCGAGCTCCCTGGCAAGGGAAAGGAGTACACAGAAGTTTTCCCGATCCGAAACTTTTTCCGCGAAGCGTTTTTTGACGAAAAATGGGTGGTGTATGCGCAAGGGTGAGTCAATGGCAGCTAGGCTGTGACAGTTGGCTCCTGGCAATGCTCATAGCACTGCCAATCGCCACTGCCAGCTGCCCCAGCATCATCGGTCGTATTTGTGCAGGTCATACCTTTCGATTATCCCAATTAATTTCTCTGCGTAGGTTCGGTCTGTTGCGTAGCCGACAGATTTTAGTCCGTAAGCCCATGCACGGTAGTCGTGCCCATGCCGCTTGAGTTTGGTGTATCGTCCTGAGGCCAGCAATTGACTGTGTGCACGCCAACTTTCCCAGGGCGAAGGGAATTTTCTAAAAAAATCCTTGTGTGTGTCGTCAGTGAAATTAGAGCAATGGCCTTTTTTACAATTTTTTGAAAAACATTTCATGCCAAAATGGTTGTTGTTCGATTTGGCAAGTTTACTCGTTCCTGCCCGGCTTTCAATCAGGCCTTGAGCAAGGCTGATGCTTGCCGGAATACCGAACTGTTGCATTTCTCCGATGGCTATTTTATGGTATCGCTCAATGTAGTCGAGTGATTGAGCGCGAAGCAGTTCGTTGGCCGCAACAGGTGCGGCTTCATTTTTCCTACTGGAGGGTTTTAACTTTTTAGGAGGCTTTTCATCGCTGAGGACATCAAAGGTCGTCTCACGCGCAAAATTGGAAGGAGGGGAATCGCTTCTTGTCAATAAACCAGATGCTCCGTCTGGGCCGAGCAATAAAAACCCGGTACCTGCAAGGACACAAAGTTGTATCGCTGTCTTTTTGCGGAACAACCCAAACGACCATCGGTTGGCTTGGAAGCGCAGTGCAACCCAACTTCGGCGCAAACGAAGCCAGACCAACTGAATCAATTTTGGTAAAGGCATGTTTTCGGGCGATTCCCAAACAAACGTGCTTGGCATGTAGCTCGTTTTTTTCGAGCGGCTATGGCTTACATTTTGAGTAGCACTTCCTTGCTGTTTGGTGCTGTTTTCGGTCTCGAAGTACCATTTGTTCTTTCCCATGGCGGTTATTAGTTAAAATTTGTGTTGATAAAAGAAGTGCTTTGTGAGCCTTCGAGTTTTGCTCGCCTCTACGTTGTTTCGGCGAGCAAAAATAGAAAACAATTTGTTTATCAAAACATTTTTATCAAATTATTTAAAACATTTTTTTGAATAAACTTTCACAATTCATCTAAAATATTGATTATTAAGCGGTTTTACGGAAATTTTATTCCTGTTTTTAAAACAAAAATGTAAATTGTTTTATCTGGTACGACCACAATGTCGCCGCGATGCGGCTTCTTCTGAAACCTCTTCACCACTTGGGTTATATAACCTGAGTTTTGGATAGCCTTTCGGTATTGGGATTTCAATAAAACTGCATAGATGTGGCATTTTGGTTGCCTGTAAGGGCGTTTTGGAAAAACGAACCGCATAGGCGGCGACATTATTATAATGAGTCAGTCCAACCTACTTCCTACCTTTTGCGCCAACGAAGCAGCGTTTGGGGCAGTCTCCCCGTTTTAGATGTCGAAACACTTGGCTTTGGAGTGGCTTGCAATTCTGAAACTTCAATAAAGTGCCTTGTGGGAAGGAAAATTAGGGAAACAGCGCACCGGACGAGCATTGCTCACCATCCAACGAGAATCAACACCATGGACATTGCCCTTAATTTGGAAAGTGCAGAACGCGACTTCGTTGAAGCCCTCACCCGTCAGGAGCGCTGGGCACAACAACAGGTTTATCAAGAACATTATGGCCGCATGATGGGTATCTGTTTGCGCTACACCGGTTCGCGCGATGAGGCACTTGACCTGCTCCACGAAGCATTTATCAAGATTTTTCAAAACATTGCCCGTTACAAACCCGGAACCTCCTTAGGTGCCTGGATACGGACCATTGTTGTAAATACCTGCATTGATTATTACCGTCGAAATACCAGACGCCGAACGGAGGATATTGATTCGATTCACAACATTTCAACCAATGATCCAGATGTGCTGAGCAACCTAACCGAGCGAGAAATTCTTGATGCGGTAAAACAACTTTCACCTGCGTACCGGGCTGTTTTCAACCTTTATGTGGTAGAAGGCTATTCACATAAAGAAATCGGGGATGCCTTGGATATCACGGAAAGCACCTCTCGAAGCAATCTCGTTAAGGCACGCCTTAAACTTCAGGATATATTCGCTTCCAGACGTATGGAATTTGACTTGAAATGAATTCAATAAAAAATGGACTTGCAGAAATTTGACTCGACACTTAAATCGGCACTAGAAAATATCGAAGTGCCATTCGACCCCAGCACTTGGGCTGCGCTCGAAAGCCGTCTCGATGCCCTGCCGGCATCTGATGCAATTGACAATCAGCTACGTCCAACACTTGAGCGCATCGAAACGCCCTATGATGACGGCTCCTGGTCCTTACTCGCCAGTCGAATGGATTACATCGCCCGAGTTCGCCGATTGCGTTTGACCAAATTGGCCGAGGCAGCAATTTTCCTGTTGCTTCTGCTTAATTTGAGTAGTTTCTTTGGTGTCATAGAATCGGTTACAAACCCTGTTCCTTCCAAAAAAGAGGTACATGGGCCGATAGCCAAAACGCAATCTTCAAAATCCAAAAAACAGAATCCTGTTCAGAATATTCCCAGCCAGAATGTACAGTCAGAGCATCAGAGCCTTGCCCAACAATTGGTGTCTTTTGTGCAGAAAATAGCCGCTACCATTGCTTCAGACATTGAGCATGAAGGCGCAATTGCTGCGGCTGATACTCCCCAAACCAATGGCACAAAAGCATCTTTGTTGGACCCTTCCAACTTTTACACGCAATCAGGTATTGTGAAATTTCCTGTTGGCCCGACATTGCCTGCTCATCAAATTGAACCTGTATTATACGCCTCAGCCAGCTTTACGATTCCTGGAATTGATATGCCTATCACCTTGAAATCCAGTCGTATATATGCCGCATCGTACGGCAGCTTTGACAAAAATTATTTGCGCGATGCTGCTTATACCGACAAGAAAAATGGTTTTGGCGGCGGGCTTGCAGTAGGTTATCGGAAAGGAAAATGGGGCGTAGAAGCAGGACTTAGCTATTCACAGAAAAACTATGATCCAAAGCGCAAGAATGTGGAATTCCAAAACGACCCCTTCAATGGTATTTCGTTTTACTATATTGACAAGGTTGAAGCGGATGTGTTTTCTGTGCCCGTGAAAGCCACCCGCCGAATTGCCAAGTCGGGCATGACTTCTGTCCATGCGGTGGCTGGTATTACGGCAAGTTTCGCGACGAGCAAAAATTACGCATACCAAACAGTCCATTACCCACCACCTATCCCGGTTCCCAATCCGAACCCAAATCCTACCCCCACCAATGCCTTGCCAAATGGCAAAGGGGTCTTAGAAAACGGCGGTTTGGCACACAATGCTTACGCCTCCGCCGACCTTGGACTCCGGGTAGAACATGTGCTTGGAAAACGCTACACCGCATTTATTGAACCCATTTTTCGTCAATCACTTGGCGGCGGCGGTCTAGGCCCAAATTCCGGGAGGCTCAACACTTTTTCGTTGAATGCTGGCGTGATGGCGAGCCTTTAAACGCCTTGTGTCAACCATTTTCTTGGCGCTAGCCAGCCTATGAAAGCTGCCCAAACTTTTAACTTGCCACTTGAAACTTTCAACTGCCAATTTTTCTGGTCAATTAACCTACCTTTGCCCGCCTTTTGGCAGACATTGACCATGAAGAAATTGTTTTTGCCCGCCTTCGTCAAGCCTTTTGCGGGTGTCCTTGCCCTCTTTTTCTGCGCTCTTTTTTGGCAATGCGGCAAAAAAGACGGGCAAAAAAAGGAAGACAAATTACTGGCAAGGGTTTATGACAGGAACCTTTATCTCTCTGACTTAGAAGGTGTTGTGCCTGAAGGCACCGTCCCGGCTGACAGCGCGTTGCTGATTTCAGCCTCCATACAACGTTGGCTGGGCGAACAATTAATGATGTATGAAGCAGAACGAAACATACCAAAAGACCTTAACATTGACGAACTCGTGCGCAGTTATCGGGCAAGCCTCATCCGCTTCAATTTTGAAGAACAACAGATTGCCGAAAAACTGGACAGCACCGTTTCGGAAGACGAATTGAGGGCCTATTATGAAAACAACAAGGACCAGTTCCAACTCGAAAGCACGATCTTGAAATGTTTGTTGCTCAAACTTTCGTCCCAGGCTCCTCAAAACGAAATCAACAAACTATGGTATAGCCGCAACCCTGCTGACGGAGCAAAACTCAACGCCTTTGCAAAACAATGGGCATCCTTGGCTTTGCTTGACCCTGAAAAATGGTACACCTTGCAAGAAGTGGCTGCGCTGTTGCCCAAAGGAACCTTGACTTCTGAAAATGCAGGATCGAGGCGCGAAGGAACTCTTTCTGATGGCGATTTTCGATATTATTACCGGGTGATAGAAGCAGTGCAGGGAAAGACTACCGCCCCGTTTGACTACGCCAAAGACCAGGCCTTGAAAATTATACTACATAAACGCAAACAAGAACTTCTGGAACGATGGAAAGCAGATTTGTACCAGAAAGAATTGAGGCGTGAGAATATTAAGATCATGCAGTAACCAGACATTCAATGAAAAACACCATTCTATCCATTACATTTTTGCTTTTGCCGCTGGGGTTGGCCGCTCAAAATGACAAGGCGATGATTGACCGCGTTGTTGCCACTATTGGCGGAGAGATTATCTTGCTGAGCGAGGTGCAAGAGCAATATAGTTATGCAAAAAAAGATCAACCTACGTTGTCAGAAGAATACCAATGTTTGGTATTGCAAAACCTAATTGTGCAAAAGCTGCTCATCAACCAAGCAAAACTCGACTCCCTTGAAGTGACTGAGGAGGAAGTTGGGTCGCAAATAGATGTCCGTATCGAGCGCCTGCGTTCTTATTTCAACCAAGACGACCTTGCCATCGAAGAGTTCTACGGACAAAGTGTATCTGAAATGAAATCACAGCTCGCCCTTGATATGCGCAACCAAATCCTGGCCGAACGTATGCAGGGAAAAATCACGGAGAAGGCAACGATTACGCCTTTGGAGGTGCAGCGTTTTTTCAACAATATCCCGAAGGACTCGCTTCCGTACTTCAATGCAGAAGTGGAAATCCGAGAAATCATTTACAAACCAAAAGTGAACCCAGAGGAACAAATCAAGGCGCGTCAACGGATTGAAGACTTACGTATACGTATTGCAGATCAGGGCGAAGACTTTGCCGAGTTGGCCAAAAAATTCAGTGACGATCTGGGCAGTGGCGCACAAGGTGGCGACCTTGGTTTTCAGAAGCGCGGCACCTTTGTTCCTGAATTTGATGCCATGGCATACAAGTTGGAAGCCAACCAGATAAGCCCAATTATCGAAACTGACTTTGGCTTTCATATCATCCAACTTTTGGAGCGGCGGGGCAATCTCATTCACTGCCGGCACATCCTTATTAAACCAGAAATAACCGAAACCGATATGGAACTGGCGAAGTCAAAACTCGACTCGTTGCGCCAGTATATAAAGGAAGGCAAGATTACGTTCACCGATGCGGTGAAAAAGTATGGTGATAAAAACCAGCAGAGCTACAACAACGACGGGCGCGTAGTAAACCCAAGATCGGGGAATTCCTTTTTTGAAGTTGCTGACCTGGAAACCAGCACATTTTTCGCCATTGACGGCGTCAATGAGGGCGAAGTTGCCGAGCCTTTCAGGTTTAAAAGCCCAGACGGAGCCGAGATGTTTCGAATAGTGCAACTCGTGAGCCGGTCGAAACCCCACAAAGCAGATTTGAAACTTGACTATGGCAAAATCCAATCCGCCGCGCTCGAACAAAAGAAAGGAGATTACACCGAAAAATGGGTGCTCGAAAAACTGAATTCCACCTACCTCGGCGTCAGTGATATGTTCCAAAACTGCCCTAACCTCGCGGAAATGATCGGAATTTCGGCAGCGCGAAGGCAGTAGATCTTGGGATATTTAGATATTGGGATATTGGGGTATTGGGATGTTATTCCAAAAGATTCCAACAACAATTGCCAAAACAATCAATATCCCAATACCCCAATACCCCAATTTTCCCAATATCCCAATATCTTGATTTCCAGGCGCATAACACATTACGCCACACAATTACAACCATGAAATTTTTGCAAAATATAGCCCCCCTTTTGTTTGGCAACCCGCTTAAACCTGCGAAACTCCAAGCCACACGTGTTTCAGCCCTTGTGCTCGCCATAATGGTCGGTTTAGCAGCCTTAGCCAATCTTTCCCTCTCGGCCCAAACGCCCGATACCATCCTTCCGCCGCTCGATTATACGCAACAAAAAGTATACGAAATTGGTGGTGTGCGCGTCACGGGTGTCCAGTTTGCTGACGCAAACACGCTCATTTCACTTTCTGGCCTCCGCGTAGGCAGCAAAGTACGCGTGCCGGGCACGGACTTCAGCAATGCTGTGCGCACGCTTTGGAATCTTAGGCTTTTCACCGACGTGCGCATCATCCAGGAGCGCACCGTGGGCGAAGTAATCTTCTTGGAAATCGCCGTGAAAGAATTGCCGCGCTACACGCGCCACTCCTTTGTCGGGGTAAAAAAGAGCAAGCACGACGACCTGAATGGTATCATCAACAAGTTTTTGCAAAAAGGCTCCATCCTCACGGACAATGTGAAGGCAACGCTGACACACAAGTTGGAGGAATATTATCTCGAAAAAGGCTATCAGAACGCCCGTGTACAAATAAATTCATATCCCGACGACCGCGCTGTCAACGCTACCCGGCTGGAATTTGTAATCAAGCCAGGTAAAAAGATCAAAATCAAGGACATTCGTTTTACAGGCAACGACCATGTGAAATCACGGGTTTTGCGCAAAAAAATGAAGGAAACGCATCGGAAGCGCAAACTTTTCAAAAAATCGAAACTTGTGCGCGAACTCTACGAAGAAGACAAGCACAAGATCGAAGCCTATTACAACAACATCGGCTACCGCGATGCAAGGATTGCAAAAGACAGCATTTGGCGCACAAGAAAGGGTCAAATCATGATCAAAATGGCCATTGAGGAAGGCCACCGATACTATTTCCGCAACATCCAATGGAAAGGCAACACGCTGTACGAGACCAAGTACCTCGACCAAGTCCTGGGCATAAAAAAAGGCGATGTCTTCAATCAGGACCTTTTGAACACACGGCTCTCGTTTAGTCAGGACGGGCGCGATATTTCCTCGCTCTATGTCGACAACGGCTACTTGTTTTTCCGTGTTGATCCGGTGGAAATTGCCATTGAGAACGACTCAATTGACCTTGAACTCCGTATTTACGAAGGCCCTCAAGCCACCATTGACCGTGTAATCATAAAAGGAAACGACCGTACCCACGAGCATATCATCCGACGCGAATTGTTTACTCGCCCTGGCGACAAATTCAGCCGCGCCGACATCATCCGCTCGCAACGCGAAATCGTAAACCTTGGCTATTTCAACCCTGAAGCGCTCGGCATCAACAATCCAGTAAACCCAGACCGTGGTACGGTAGACATCGAATATACGGTAGAAGAAAAGCCTTCAGACCAACTCGAACTCTCGGCTGGCTACCAACCAGCAACAGCATTCAGTCGGGGCGGCGTAATCGGCACCCTGGGCGTCACCTTCAATAACTTCTCCATCCGCAACATAAAAAACCGTGAGGCTTGGAACCCTCTGCCGCAAGGTGACGGCCAACGCTTCAGCCTAAGGGGCCAGACCGCTGGCGACCGTTACCAGTCGTACAATGTCTCGTTCACCGAGCCTTGGCTGGGCGGCAAAAAGCCCAATTCGATGACAGTGGCTGGCTTTTACAACCGTTTTGCTTCAGGTTTCCCGGGTTCTGAAAGTTTCCAAAAACTTGAAATTTTGCAAGGGTCGGTTGGCTTTGGCACACGTTTGAAATGGCCTGATGACAACTTTATACTACGCGCCGATGTCGACATTCAATCCATGAAACTGACCAATGCCCTTTCTTTTGCATTCCGGGATGATTTGGGCCGCGTTGTTTCCAATGGTATTGTACACAACTACAGTCTTGGCATCACGTTCGCGCGCAACAGCATCAACGACCCTATTTTCCCGAAACAAGGCTCGCTTATTTCTGTGAAGATGAACGCCACGCCGCCGTACTCGTGGTTCAAAGACGATGAATTCTATAAAACAGCAAGCGTCGGGGAGATTTACAAATATGCCGAATACCTCAAATGGCGGATAGATGCAGAATGGTACACCACCCTGGTGGGCAAACTTGTATTGAAAACTCAAGCCAAAATGGGCATCCTCAGCCGCTGGAGCGACAAGACCAGCCTCAGCCCATTCGAACGCTTTGAACTCGGCGGCGACGGCCTGAACAACCAAAACTTTGGCCTCAATGCCCGCGACATTATAAGCCTCCGAGGTTACGGCACCAGCGACATCATGGCACGATACCCTGGCGGCGCTGGGGTATTCAACAAATACACCGTGGAACTCCGTTACCCCATTTCGCTCAATCCGCAGAGCACCATTTTTGTCACAGCCTTTGCACAGGGCGGCAACGCATGGGGTCGCGCCCAGGATTTTAACCCCTTCGATATAAAACGTTCGGTGGGTTTGGGTCTGCGCGTATTCCTGCCGATGTTCGGTACGCTCGGCTTTGACTACGGTATTGGTATTGACAAGCCAGAATTCTACCCTAGCCGCAAATTCAGTGACTACGCGCGGTTCAATATTATTTTGGGCTTCGAGCCGGATTAAGTTATAAATATTGGGATATTGGGATATTTAGGCATCCAAATATCCAAATATCCCAATATCCTATCCTCTACTGCGCCACAACAGCCAGCCACAAGCAATGGCCGCAATCGACAGGCCTAAAAATTCTCTCGCCAACTCCACCCAAGGCTTTTCTGCCTTCATCGTTTCAACAATGGAGGGCATACCTATGCGTAGCCAATTGATAAAATCAGGGCTAAGCATAAGTACCCAAACCAATGATGCTGCCAGCCAAATCCAAATGGCCGGACGGTATAGACGGCCCAGTCCTGCCAACGCAAAATGAACCGCAACCCCGCCATAGAGCAGTATCCAGAGGATCGGGTCAGGGTCGTTGTATTGCACAAGGGCAAAGAGAAAAAAGACCGCGGATAGCACCCAATAAAAGATTTTCATACGCAGCATTTTTTTTGTCAACTAAAACTCGAGCCGCCAACTAAAATTGGGAATCGTGCCCAGTTGATATTTGGTCTCTATTTGGTCCGTGTAGGGATCGTAATAATGGTATGCCAGATTCTGTTGCCCGGTCAGATTCTGTAAATCAAGGGCAAAGGTGCTGTTGCGGCGGTTGCCGAGGTTTTTCCGCCAGTACACGCGCAGGTCGAGTCGGTAGTAGTCGGGGTTTTGCCGATAATATCCTCTAGATTCCTCAAAAATAGTGGTTCGCTGATATTGTGAGGCCGAGAGATTGATGTCTGCTTCCCGCACACCGCCCATCCAAACTGCTCTGGCATTTAGGCCGATGGTACGTTCCTTGCCCGGGCGTTTTTCGCGCTGCCATTCTTTTCCAAAGGTAACATTGGCGATATGACCGAAGTCCCAGCGACTGGGCAGAAGCTCGAGCTTCAAATCAGGGTTTCGAGCCGGAAATTTTGAATCCATAAGCGTAGCATTCGCCAGCAAAAACCATCCATCGGCCAACCTGCGTTCGGCACTTAGTTCGATTCCTTGGTTACCTCCGCCGTCCAATTGAATGAATTCATAGCTTTCATTCAACTTAAATTCGCTCACATTCAATACAGAGAATAAATGCTTCAAAGAATATGGAGCACTCAGAACACCTTGGTAAAACGTCTCCGCTTTCAATGACCAATTGGGCGACAAAGCCCAAACGTATGCGAGGGAGACCTTTGAAGCCCGCATCACATCAAAGGTGCTTGCCCCTAAAATCCAGGGCGGCAGTGTTTGGCTATAGATACCCGCAGATGCCAGCAATTTGTGTTGCCCAAACCTTTGAGAAACAAAGCCACGTGGCTCAGCCAAACGGATGGTTTGCTTATCGAAAGGTGATTTGAACCACATAGTGTGTACACCAAGATTTGCCTGGGTGTTGTCACTGACACTTTTCCAGAAAAGCTGCGCCCAGGTTTGTGATAAATAATAGCTGTAGTCAGGACTGCGCATTGGCAGGTTTTCAAAAGCGGAGATGGCCGTAAATTTTTGCCTTGTCGCGCTCGTACCGAAATTAAACCTGAACTGGGTATTGATTAAATACGAGATGGAATAAGTGGCAGAAATCTTTGATTCCGAGAGGTCGTCTATGCTGTTTCGTTGAAAAACGGGTGAAGAGGCCGTTCGATCCGTCACTTGTCCCGAGGCAGCCACGGTAAATTTCGACCAGGAATTTTTTCCAAATGGCGACCAATTCGACACGCCCAACACCCCTGTTTTAGATTCAAAATCAATGTCAAAAAAATCCTTGTAGGCTTTTATTTCAGTGCTGTCGGTTTTGTGCCGAAAGATATTATCACTCAAGCCGCCCAACCCGAACACCGACCAGTGTCCGCCGCGTTTGCCTTTAAAATTCAGGTTGAATGAAAGGTCCTGAAAATGTATCTGCTCATCGCCAAAAGACACGCCCAGTTGCCCCAAAAGACCTACCGTAGAGTAGCGGTAATTGACAAGATAGGCATTTTTGCCCTTGTTGCCTATTGGCCCTTCGGCAGCCAAATCCAGGCCGATCAGCCCTGCTTGAGCCGTGAACTCGTGCTTGCGATTGTTGCCGCTTCGCAGGTTCATGTCCATGATGCCGCCCAAGGCATCTCCATAGCCCGCCGGAAACGCGCCTGTGAGCAGCGAACTATTGTCGAGCAATTGCGCCGAAAACATCAGGATACCGCCGCTCGCAGCGGCAGACCGATCACTGAAAGTGCCCGCATTGGGCAAGTGGTTGGGGTTTACAATGTCTACCCCTTCGAGCCTCCAGCGCAGGGATGCCGGGCTGTTTCCCCGTATGCTAAGGCCATTGGCCTGGTCGTCTGTGTTCACAACTCCGGGGTAGGCCATTGCCAAACGCGCAGGGTCAAAAAACGTGGCAGGGAAGCGCAAGGTCTGGTCGCGGGTAAGTGGGATTTCGCCCAAAGGGAGCGTCGGCCGGCCACCAGGCTGCGTGGCCGAAATGGTCACTTCGGCAAGTTGGGCAGTAGAGCGGCGCAGGGCAATATCGAGCACCTGCTCTTTTCCCGCCGCCACGTTAACTTCTGCAATGGTTTGGTTTTCAAAACCTTGAGATGTTATTTCCACGCTATAATACCCGGCCCGGATTTTTTCAAAAACAAATTCGCCTGAAGGGTTGGTTGCCAGCGAAACGGGCGTGGCCCCAGCTCGGCTGAAACGCAACGCCACCGTGGCCCCTATGACAGCATCGCCGTTGTCGGCATCGCGGACGATACCTCGAAGTGTTTGGGCCTGAGCGGTCGAGAGCCACAGACAAAGCGTGAGCGAAAGGCAGCGGCGAAAAAAAGTTCGATGTAACTTCATGGCAAAAATGCGAATGGTGTAGCAAAAGTAACTTTGGGTATGAAACATCGTAGGTTTTAAAAACTACGAGGTTTCAAAACTTATATTCGCATCGCCTTTACATAAAAATTCTCTTCTACCTGAAAATCGTCCTTGTTGGGCAACGTGCAACGAATGCTTTTCCACTTTGTAGTAGGATAAATGAAGTCGAATTTTCCCGGCGACAAGCTCACTTTTACGGGCATGTCAAACCCTTCGACGCAGTTGCTCCATCGGTATTTCAGTTTGCCCTTTGTTATCTGATATTCCAAAATCGGGATGGCGGTATTGCGCAGGTACTGATCAAAGACCTTTTCCAGTTTTTTGCCGGAATTCCGAATGATATAGGCCTCTATCTGCGATCCATATACGGTTTGGTGATAGAAATCGCGATTCAAACCACGCAGAATCGAACGCCATTTTTCGTCGTCGTCCACAATTTGGCGAATGGTGTGTAGCATGTTTCCACCCTTTGGATACATGTCTCCCGAACCTCTTGAGTTGACACCGTAAATGCCAACAATAGGGCGTCTGTTCTCAATAGATGACCTGGTGCCACGAATGTAGGCCGCACCCGCCTCTTTGCCAAAGTGATATTCCGTGTAAAGCCCTTCGCTGTAGTTGGCAAAGCTCTCGTGTACCCACATGTCAGCAATGTCGCGGTAAGTGATATTGTTGGCAAACCATTCGTGACCCGACTCGTGGATGATGATAAAATCCCATTTCAGCCCCCAACCCGTGCCAGACAGGTCCTGGCCAAGGTAGCCGTTCACATAACGGTTGCCGTATGTCACCGAACTTTGGTGTTCCATGCCCAAATAAGGGACCTCCACCAACTTGTACCCATCTTCATAAAAAGGATAAGGGCCAAACCAGTGCTCGAATGCCTGGAGCGTCAATTTTGCCTGTTGGAACTGCAGTTTGGCCTTTTCCAGATTTTTTGGCAAAACGTAATAATCCAAACTCAGCAAGCCTTTCTCCCCTTGAAAAGTGTCGGCAAAATGAGTGTATGGGGCAATATTGACATTCACGCCATAGTTGTTGATCGGATTGGTGACGAACCAATCAAAGGTGTGCGTGCCGTCGTCATGCTCTCTTACACCGCGCAGTCTGCCATTCGACACGTTGGTCAAGCCCATCGGCACTGTGACGGAAATAGCCTGGGAGTCTGGCTCGTCGTAAGCATGGTCTTTGCAGGGCCACCAAACACTTGCGCCAAGGCCCTGGCAAGAAGTAGCGACAAAGGGCTGCCCGTTTCCATCGTCCTTCCAACTAAAGCCTCCGTCCCAAGGAGCGTTTCGTGCCTCACGAGGGATGCCAGAGTACCATACCGTGAGTGAATGTTGCGATCCCTTCGACTGTTCTTTTGTCAGTTCAATGAAGTAGGCATTCTGACCCTGTTGCGTCACCGCGAGGGCATGGCCATCCTGTTCTGCTCTTTCGAAACGGAGTGGTGTTTGGAGGTCAATTTGCAAAACCTTGCCGGGAAACAGTACCTTGTAATGGATTTCATTGCTGCCAGAAATGCTCTTTTCAGCCGGATTGATCTTGACGTTCAGGCGGTAAAAGCTTAAGTCCCACCATGCGCGCTGGGGTGTGATGCTGCCGCGCAGCGTGTCGTCCTGAGTAAAAACCGGCGTTTGGGCGAGGCTGAGTTGAGCAAAAAAAAGGAGGGCAAAACAGCGGAGAATTTTGACAGTTGTCATAAAAAACAATAATTTCTGGCAAAGATATTTAGAACTTTGCCTGTCAATATCAAACTTAACAACCACACCATGTATATGTATTACATTCCAATTGTCGTAGTGCTCATATTCCTGAGCCTCGTCACCGTACAGCAAGGCACGGTAGCCATCACCACCATTTTTGGCAAATACAACCGAACACTCTACCCGGGCCTGAGTTTCCGTATCCCGCTCATCGAGCATATTTTCAAACGCATCTCGGTGCAAAACCGGGCGGTTGAACTCAATTTCCAAGCTGTAACAATTGACCAGGCAAATGTGCACTTCACCTCTTTGCTGCTTTATTCCGTAATGGACAATGCAGAAGAAACTGTGAAAAAAGTGGCTTTCCGATTCGTGGGCGACCGCGATTTCATGGCTACCCTGACCCGTACCGTAGAGGGCAGTATCCGCTCCTTTGTGGCCACCAAAAAACAACAGGAAGTGCTTTCGCTTCGCCGCGAAATCACCGATGCCGTAAAGATCAACATTGACCACATGCTCGAAGATTGGGGCTTTCACCTTATTGATTTGCAGATCAACGACATCACTTTCGACGAAGAAGTGATGCGCTCTATGTCAAAAATCGTGGCCGCCAACAACTTAAAAGCCGCTGCTGAGAATGAAGGTCAGGCCTTATTGATTACCAAAACCAAAGCTGCTGAGGCAGAGGGCAACGCGATTAAAATCTCCGCTGAAGCCGAGCGTGAAGCCGCCAAAATGCGTGGCCAAGCCGTCGCCCTTTTCCGTGAAGAGGTGGCACGGGGCATGAGCCATGCTGCCAAAGAAATGCAGACCGCCAACCTAGACACTTCGGTAATCTTGTTCTCGATGTGGACAGAAGCAATCAAGAACTTTACCGAGCATGGCAAAGGCAACGTCATTTTCCTCGACGGCTCGGTAGACGGGATGCAGAAAACCATGAAGGAGTTGATGGCGCTCAACAAGATGGATTTTTCTGAGCAGAGAAAAGGGTAGCGCTGTTGATAAGTGCTCGATGCTTTTCTGAATTATCGAACATGAGTTCATGCGAATCGGGAGTTGAATACGCAAATCTTGTTTGTCAGATTAAGACCTATAAGGTTTATGGAAACCTTATAGATCCCGCTGAAAAAACCAGTAGTTTTTAAAGTATTTCTGATCAACCCCTGATTCGCTTGACTCATGTTTGATACACCCCCATCCACGCAGCGCATATTTTTTCAGGAGAGAATTGTTCAATTTGTAAGGGCATTTTTGAAATCATCGTAGCGCGCGTTTCCGTGTCGAACGCCTTCGAAATCTGTTCCGCCAAATCCGCCGCATCGTTTGGATTGGCGTACAGCGCAGCCTGGCCGCCCAGCTCTTCGAAACAACCTCCACGGCTAGTCACCACCGGTATCCCCACCGTCATCGCTTCCAAAATCGGGATTCCAAAACCCTCAAACACAGAGGGGTAAACCAAGGCCGCCGCCCTGCGGTACAATACGGCGAGTTCCTGCGTCGGCACATATTGGTCGAGCCAATACACCTGCAAATCCAGTCTTTTGGCTTGTGCCCGCAGTCTTGTTGCGTATGCGCTTTTGCCAGAGCCAACAGCCAGGAGCGGTACATTAAGCCCTTGATTTTTGAGCAGAAAAAGTGCGTCGAGCAACTTATGCCAATTCTTTCGGGGTGTGAGGCTACCCACGGAAATCAGGTAGTCCGAGTCTGGCAACCGAAGCCCTTTGGGAGATGGCAGCGCCAATCGCTCAGGCAAGTGTCGAAGACTGAGTCGCTCGAAGGCGGCATCGCAGGACTGGCCGATGACCCGCACGTTTTGAGCCGGTATCTTAAAAAATTCCTGCAAATCAGCCTTGGTTTGCTCGCTGATGGCCACCACGCAATCTGCTTGTATTGCTGCACGAAGGTATTTTTGCTTGTAAAAAAAACGATCCACAGCGGGGTACAAATTCGGGTAGCGCAAAAAAATCAGGTCATGCACCGAGACCACGCCTCGAATACCGGCCTTCCGTAAGCCTAAAGGGATTTCGTGACTCAGGCCATGAAAAACCTCCACACCCTCCCGCTGCAATTGTCGGGTAATGCCCCTGCTACGCCACAGGGGGTGGAAGCTTCGCCCCAGCCAGGAATCGGGCAATCGTATGCCATCGTCAGACAGCGCGAATTTCCCCTTGTTGTAAGGCGTGTAGAGCAGGTATTGATGTTCCGGGTAAAAACGGCGCAAGCCTTCGAGCAGTGTCCGGCTATAAAAGCCGAGGCCCGTGGCATTGTTGAAATAGCGTTTTGCGTCGAAAGCGATGGTCAATGTTGGAGGAGCAGATGAAGGCACAAGGTACGCCAAGGCCACACTAATGGACATTTCCGATTTTTTCTACCTTGCACCCCGCCCGCTGTTGCGTATTGATGAAGAAAACCTTTGCCGCATTCCTGTTTTTCCTGCTCACTTGCCGCCTCGCTTCGCAAACGACGCCAAACGTCACTATGCTGACCGTCAACAACGGGCTGTCGCAGGGGATGATATTCGATATGCTACAGAGCAAGGACGGCTTCCCCTGGATCGCCACCAAAGACGGACTGAACCGCTACGACGGTGCCCGCTTCGAGGTCTTTTCGCCCGACCCGTTCGATCCCTTCGCTATTGGAAACAGCGAAGTGCAACGGCTTTTTGAAGACAGCCGGGGCTGGATTTGGGTGATGCTCCCGGTGGGCTTGGACGTGTTCGATCCCGAGGACTCGGGACGTTTTTTTCATGTAAAACACGAAGGCAAGCCGATTAGGACAGGCTCCATTGCAGAGACTCCAGACGGCGTTATTTGGATACCAGAAAGGGAGCGGATTCTGAAAATAAGCCTGCAAAAAGACCTGCTCGCAAAGGCGGCAAAACAAGGGAAAGCCGACATCGAACCGACTTGCAAAGCAATTCTCCTATCGAATGTGAGCGATTGGTCAGGCGAGCCGTTGCAGGCTCTGTTCCTGCATTTTACGAAAGAAAAAAAACTACTGGCAAGCACGAACCACGGGCTGTTTCGGCTCGACTCCGCAACGGAGCAAATCGTGCCCGAACTGCCCAACACAGACCTCTATACCATCGATTGGTTGTCGGAAGGCAAGACCGGCGAAGTTTTGATAAGAGGAAAACAAGCCGATGGTAGCATTCTTTGGGCCTTGTTGTTGGGCGAAAAAGCCCTCGAAAACGTGCCCGACCTCATCGTGAGCGACGCGATGATGCCCCTCAAAGACGGCTTCCTGCAAAAGGCGCGAGGCATTATTGACGCCCATTATTCGGAAGAGGATTTCGGCCTGCCGCAACTCTGCCAGAAAATCGGCATGAGCCGCTCGCAGTTGTTCCGCAAAATGAAAGCCCTGACGGATATTGCTCCCTCCGATCTGATCCGAACGCACTGGCTGAATAAAGCCAAAACCCTGCTCGAAAGCGGGGCGGCCAATGTAGCAGAAGCCGCCTGGCAGGTGGGTTTTAAATACCCTTTCTGTTTTCCAAAATTGTACCAGGAAGAATTTGGGGAAGTGCTGAACGCAAGTCGCTGACAATCAATAGCCTCTCGTCGTAATACGCCAATAGCTTAAAAGATCAAATTGCTACAAACAAATCATCCATCGCCACTTCGCTATCCACCAAACCAATGCTGTGTTCGTTTTTGCGCAGGCCGAAAGGCGTTACAGCCGTTAAGAAAACCTGTTTGTTTGTTTTGGACAGGGTTTTGAATCGGGAAACTTGTTCGCGGAGCGCCAAAGCACCGGATTTGGAAAGCGCCGAGGGTTCGTAATAAAATTTCATCTCAAAAAGGTTGATGACATGGTCTTTTCGATCAAGCACTAAGTCTATCTGCAAACCCGGAGTGTCAGCATTGCCTCGGTGTACAAAGCCTGACGCTTCTGAGTGTACGCCCATAATGCTCAATGCTTTTTCCATTAGGGGAAGGTGTTTGATACAAATGCTTTCAAAAGCAAAGCCGCTCCAGCTTTTAAAGGCTTGGGTCTGGCTGAGCGACAGCCACACACTTTTGCCCGGTGTACGGTTGGTTTCGATGAATTGCAGGTAAAAAAGCGAGTATTCATCTGTCAGGCGGTAGAGCGTGTCCTTTTTCTTTTTTCCAAAAGGGTAGTAGCGACTGACAAAGCGAGAACCGACCAATTCTTCGAGCACATCACTGAGTCCGCCTCCGTCGGGTATTTGGGTATGAGACACGATCTCGTGGCGGCTCATGCCCTTCCATTTCCGGGCCAAAGCCCTTACAACAGGTACAGATGCTCTGCGTATGCAGTCCGTACCATACAAGTAATGAACGTGAACACCAAACAGTTTTTGCCAGATGTCATTCATGCAACAGCGGGTATAACTGGTTGGACATTTGACAATAAATTGGTACGCAGTTTTGACATAGTGGGTGATAAAGTATTTGCCATTACGCATAACGGGGCTAAAAAACACAAGCTCATTTCAACCGATTTGATAAACCCCGATTGGGCAAATGCCAAAGTCATTGCGCCTGGAAAATCAATGGTGCTTGAGAGCTTTACAATACCTGGAAGGACTTCATCAGTTGCGCCGAATACCTCATTGCAAATGGTTATTCCAAAGCCTCAAAATTGGGCGGTACAGGCACGAGCGCAGGCGGCATTTTAATCACAAGAGCGATTACAGAGCGTCCCGATTTGTTTGCTGCGGCTATCTGCTACGTGGGTTGCGCCAATGCCATGCGTTTGGAGTTTTCATCGAATGGCCCCGTCAATATTCCTGAATTCGGTACGGTCAAAGACAGTGTGGAGTGCAAAGCCTTGTACGAAATGGACGGCATGCAGCATGTGAAGAAAGGGGTCAAATACCCTGCGGTCATGGGCGTAGGAGGCTGGACTGACCCAGGGGTGGTGGTATGGCAGACGGGCAAATTTGCCGCGACAGTTCAACATGCCTCCACCTCCGGCAAGCCCGTATTGATGAATGTAAACTACGAAAACGGGCATTTTACCGAAGACAGGGAAGTCACTTTTGCTAATTTCGCCGACCAGTATGCCTTTGTGATGTGGCAATTCGGACATTCGGATTTTCAATTGAAAAAGGATGCTTTTAAGCAAAAGCCTTAGTTTTTAAGGCTCAATGGGCATATTCTGCGAGGTTTAATAATTTGAAATTGCAGGGTATGCCCATCTGAGCAGCTTGCCTAAGGGGATCTATGCCTGCAGGTGCATATCAGGTGCTCCTCCGCATTGCCCGAAACGGCGACCGGCCCGAACAACTCCTCCTGACCCACCCCGGCTGAATAGCCCGATTAGCGGCGGTGCAGCGGCGTGTGGTTCCTACTGGCGTCATCAGCGATGCTACCATCATGGAGACGTTGCGTTTCGGAGCACTGAAAAGCATGGAGAAAACTGAGGGTTAGCGCGTTGTATGGTGGCGCATGGTAAAAGGACGTGCAAAGGGCGGTCTTTGAGGACAATTTTGCCAATTTTATACACATGGCTTCTTTCAAAAAATTTCCTTGAAAAAAACCCTGAATGCGTAGTAGGTTTGCCGTAATTGTCATCCATCCAAATACAAATTCACCATGAACAGAATTGCATACCTTCTTTACGCTTTGCCCGCCATAGTCTTAACAACCTTAGGACTGGTTTTTTCCAGCCTCATGGCAGTGCCGCTCCAAGCACAAAGCCCCATCCCCCACTTGATTTTCCACGTCGAACTAAGCGGCTCGGAGCTTATCCCAGCCGTTAACACAGATGCAAAAGGGCTTATCACCTTTATTTTTACCCCCGATCGCAGCAAAGTAAGCGTCAGTGGGATGCTTGTGAAACTTGACGGGACAGTGACGGAAGCCAAAATCCGTCTGGGACTTACTGGCCAAACGGGCGCTGTGCTGCTCGACTTTTTACCGCTTATTCAAGGTCGGCACATCAGGGGACAATTGGATGTTTCCCCCACCCTTCTTCAGAACCTGTTGATCAATGGTGTTTACGCAGAGGTAAGCACTACAGCGCACCCAAGTGGTGAGATTCGTGGTCAATTCATCTGCGAAACCGACCAGGATTTTGGTTTACACATGACCGGCGATCAAGTCGTGCCGCCCAACAACTCTTTAGCCAGGGCATTTGGCGGCATCCACTTTCCCTTAGGTGCGGAAGATATTGTATACGCATTTGTAGTTCGCGGATTGAGCAGCTCTATTACCAGTGTGGAAATTTACGAAGGCCAACCTGGGCAAGCAGGCGTTCCTGTCACCAGGCTAACCACCTTTTTTGGCTCTATCATACAAGGGCTTGTATATCTGGATACCATGCCTTCAGATTTTCTTTTGAAACTCCGTGAAGGCAAATACTTTCTCATTATCAAAACGGTCAACTTTCCCCAGGGAGAAATTCGCGGGCAACTTAACCATCTGGGTTATTTTATCTCTTTGGCACCTATTAATGGTGTGCAACAAGTGCCGCCGCCCTCCCCACCATCATCCGGTTTTGGCTTCAACCAAACCACCATCAATGGTTCACTTGACGGCCTCACTACTACCGTTTTTATCAACGGTATTCAGCCAACTTCTGTAAAAATCCATATTGGAAACCCCGGACAAACAGGCCCTGTATTGACAGAAATGGATCCGACAGCGGTGCCTGGACTCTATACCAAAACCTACCCTATTACACCGGCCCAACTAACCGATTTTGCCCAAGGCCGTCTGTACATCAATGTCACCACCAACAATTTCCCCAACGGGGAACTTCGGGGTGTGATGAAGAATACCCTGCGAAAAGGCTATGCCTTTGATCTCTGCGGCGTCCAAGTCGTGCCACCCACCAACAGCAATGCGCTTGGGATCGCGGTGGCTTCGGTTGACCAGGCCGATTGCTACCTCAATTACAAAATCATCACAGATGGTTTGGCCGGAGTACCTACCAACGGTTACTTCGCCCATGGCCCTTTCGGCAAAGACAGTATCCCTTTTCATGCCTTACCGAATACGGAGCCTATCATTGCTGCCTCACACGAGATCATGGCGGTACTCGGCCCTATCATTGAAAATGGCGGGACTTATGTTGAAATCGGTACATCCGCCTATCCTGAAGGCGAAATTCGGGGGCAAGTGCGCCGTCAATTTACCTGTCCAGAAGTGGTGCCGGTTATCGAACTTGGCCTCATCAGCAAAGTTGTGGTGTCGCCTGTTCCGTTCCGTGAATTTTTGAACATCGAACTCGAAAGCTTGTCAGATTTCGAAGGCCGCTTGGTGCTGCGCGATATTTTGGGCGTGCAAGCGATTACCCAGACGGTGCAAATTGTGGCAGGAGAGCAGGCGGTTCAAGTCTCGACTTTGAATTTGCCCAAGGGTTTTTATGCACTATTGTTGGAAATACCCAGCCAGAATGCTTCGGTATTGCTGAAAAAAGTGGTGCGGGTGGAGTAGGTTTGGCTTGATTGTACAGAAAAATCATTCCACCGCATCTACTTCATTCAAGCAGGTTTTTAGCCTGTTGACATATTTTCCGTAGGTCAACTTGATTAGTGCCCATACGAAGGCCGAAACCACGATCCATGCAAGGGCCGCTTTGAACAAAATCAAAGTGGTACTGCCTGTAAAAAACTGGAGGCTGCCGGTGCCAATGGTTTGTTGCCGCCACAGCCTTGCAGAGAAATACACGATGGGCAACAACAACACGCCGGCCCAGAAATAAACCCGCAAGGCCATTTGCCAAAACTGGATGGATTCCTCCAGCATTGGGCGTAGCGGGCGGTGCATGGAAATGCCTTTTTTTAAATTTTTGAGCGCAAAAAAATAAAAGACAAAACAAGGCCCGATCACAAACATCACTTGCAGAATAGCAAAACGTTCGGCGGTGCTTTCCGCTTGAACGGCTGCATAAAGCAACATTGCTGTGAGCATTATGCCCAAACCAAACTCAATAAAAAGATTGGTACGCAGGCCTTGGAGCGCATTCTTGCTGCGCTTGGTGAGTATTGCTTCAATTTGTTGCGCACTCAAAGCAATTTGAGAGGCTGGTGCATTTTGCCAGAGATTTTTCATGTCGTCGAGTTCGTTGTTCATGTTGAATGAATGGTTTGAAAGAAAGCGCGGAGTTTCTCGCGAATACGGTGCATTTTCACCCGAATATTATTGGGCGTAAGGCCCGTGAGTTCAGCAATTTCGTCGTTGGTTTTTTCTTCAAAACAGAGCAATAACAGCGCTTTTTCAACATCCGAAAGGGTGTACATGGCTTGGTACAGCATTGCAACCCGCTCCTCGGTGCCCGATTCTTCGTTTGGGATTTGATACATGACTTCCGTCAAGGGGCTGATGGGCTGAGGCCGGGCTTTTCGATGGCTAGAAATGGCCACGTTTAGCGCAATGCGATAAATCCAGGTGCTTTCCTTTGCCTCGTTCCGAAAATTGGGATAAGCCCGCCAGAGCTGCAGCGCAATTTCTTGAAAAAGGTCGCGTCGGTCTTCCTCCAATGGGCAATACGCCCGGCAGATTTTATGCACGATGTTCTGTTGTTGCAACAAGAGTTGGACGAATGCTTTGTCGGGTGAAACCACAGGGCTTTGTTTTTATAAGATTAGTCGCAAGATGTATGGAAACATTACAAGTGGCCAAACTTTCCCCCTCTCGGCCGTTCGTTAAAGCCGAAAAACACCTACATTTGCCCACTTTTTTGATAAAAACTACACAAATGGCCTCAACAATATTCGACCTAAAAATGCTCAAGGCGTTTTACGCCTCCTTCCCCGCCCGCGTAGACGCCGCCAAAGCCAAACTGAAACGCCCCCTCACCCTTTCCGAAAAAATCCTTTTTGCCCACCTGCACTCCGATAACCCGCTCAGCGACTACAAACGCGGTGGCGATTATGTGTTTTTTCAAGTTGACCGCGTGGCCATGCAGGACGCGACCGCGCAAATGGCCTTGTTGCAATTCATGACCTGTGGTCGTAAAAAAGTAGCCGTTCCCAGCACCGTTCACTGCGACCACCTGATTACTGCCGAAGTCGGCGCAGTAAAAGATATGGCCGTGGCTTTGGACAAAAACAAAGAAGTTTTTGACTTCCTCAGCACGGTTTCTCAAAAATATGGCATCGGGTTTTGGAAACCTGGCGCGGGCATCATTCACCAAATCGTACTCGAAAATTACGCCTTCCCCGGCGGCATGATGATTGGCACTGACTCGCACACCGTCAATGCGGGCGGTCTCGGCATGGTTGCCATCGGCGTAGGCGGCGCAGACGCAGTGGATGCCATGAGCGGCATGGCCTGGGAACTCCAAATGCCCAAACTCATCGGCGTGAAACTCACGGGCAAATTGCGCGGTTGGTCATCACCAAAAGACGTGATTTTGAAAGTAGCAGGTATCCTTACGGTAAAAGGCGGCACCGGCGCGATCGTGGAATATTTTGGCCCTGGTGCACTGAGCATGAGCGCCACAGGTAAAGGCACGATTTGTAACATGGGCGCGGAAATCGGTGCCACGACCTCGACTTTTGGTTACGACAAAAGCATGGCTCGCTACCTGAAAGCCACGGGTCGCAGCAAGGTCGCTTCGATGTGCAACAAGGTCGCTGACTACCTCACGGGCGATGCCGAATGCTACGCCAACCCGGAGAAATATTTCGAGCAGGTAATTGAAATTGATCTGAGCAAACTTGAGCCGCACATCAACGGGCCGTTCACTCCGGACCTGGCCTGGCCGCTCTCGAAATTCGCCGCAGCGGTGAAGAAGCACAAATACCCCGCGAAATTAGAAGTTGGCCTCATCGGCTCATGCACCAATTCGAGTTATGAAGACCTCACCCGAGCGGCCTCCATCGCAAGGCAGGCACATGAAAAAGGCATCGTTGCCAAGTCTGAATTCACCATTACACCCGGCTCAGAGCTGATACGGTTCACCGCCGAGCGCGACGGGCTTTTGGCCGACTTTGAAAAAATCGGCGGCCTGGTGCTGGCCAACGCTTGCGGCCCCTGCATCGGCCAATGGGCGCGGCACATTGACAACGAAAATCGCCCGAATTCTATCATGACCTCGTACAATCGCAACTTTTCCAAGCGCAACGACGGGAACCCGAACACCCATGCTTTTGTGGCTTCGCCCGAAATAGTGACGGCGTTTGCCATTGCGGGCGATCTGACGTTCAATCCGAAAAAAGGCGTTTTGATCAATAAAAAAGGCGAAGCCATAAGGCTCGACCCGCCGAAAGGGATTGAATTGCCCAAAGCCGGATTTGCAGTTGAAGACGCAGGCTATATCGCCCCAGCCAAAGGCGCGATCAAAATCGCAGTTGCCAAAGACAGCCAGCGCCTGCAATTGCTCAAGCCCTTCAAGCCTATCACGAACAGCGAACTGAGCGACATGCGCGTACTCATCAAAGCAAAAGGGAAATGCACCACCGACCATATTTCGATGGCTGGCCCCTGGCTCAAATACCGCGGCCACCTTGAAAATATTTCCAACAACTGCTATATCGGTGCAGAAAACGCCTTCAACGGCGAACGCAACAAAGTGCTGAACACAGAGAACGGCCAGTTCATGGAAGTGCCTGCTTCGGCTCGACTGTACCAGAAAAAAGGCATCGGCACCATCATCTTCGGAGAAGAAAACCTGGGGGAAGGCAGTAGCCGCGAACACGCTGCCATGGAACCTCGCTACCTTGGCGTAAAGGCCGTCGTGGTGAAATCCTTCGCGAGAATTCACCAGACCAACCTGAAAAAACAGGGCATGCTGGCACTCACTTTCGCCAATCCAGCAGACTACGACAAGGTGCGGCAAGACGACAAAGTGGCAATCCTCGGTTTCGACAAATTCGCCCCCGGCAAACCGCTCCAGATCCTGCTCTCGCACTCAGATGGTACGACGGACAAGTTCGACGTGAACCACACCTACAACGAAGCCCAGATTGTGTGGGTGCATTCCGGGAGTGCATTGAACAAGATTCGGAAGGATTTTGGGATGAAATAATGGTATGCCGGAACTCCTTTCCGGCAAAATAGTCACCGGAACGGAGTTCCAGCATACATGAATCGGCTGCTCGCGCTTGGCGCGGGCAGCCGATTTTTTGATCATAAATTTTGAAATGTGGAATTTTATTCTCAAAATTTGCGTTTCAAATGGTCGGCATTAGCAAAAGCATTTTATGCGATTTTGGAGCAGAGCACCCCGATGCCATCAAAGCCTTGAACGATTGGTACCATCTTGTAAAAGATGCCGATTGGGGCACACCCGGCGATGTGTACGAGATTTTCAACTCAGCGGACTATGTTGGCAACGACCGTTTTGTTTTCAATATTCGGGGTAATCGCTACCGCCTTGTTGTGATGATTTTTTTCGAAAAGCGCACACTTTTTATACGCTTCATGGGCACTCATACGGAATACGATAAAATTGATGCCACGAGCATTTAGCCATTTCAACTATGAACTACAAAGTAAATTCTGAGGAAGAATACCAGCAGGTCATGGAAAAAGTGGAAACCTACCTGCAAAAAGCCACTCGTGGCGGAGGATTTCAAAGCCTTCCATCCACTGAACAAGATGAGTTGCACCACCTATCCTTACTTGCTGAGGCTTGGGAAGACGGCATACTACTCATGCCTATACGCCAGCCCAAGACGCTGACCGAAATGCTCGAACTCAAAATGTACGAGCGCAAACTCAAACAAAAAGACCTCGCCGCCTTGCTGGGGGTTTCTGCTACCCGCCTCTCAGAAGTGATGCAAGGCAAGCGAAAAGTAAACATGGATTTGGCAAAGCGGCTCTACTTGAAATTGGGGATTAGCCCGGCGTTTATTTTGGAGCAGGCCTAGTACCAACACCTTTTTCACCCTCATTTCCAATATCTTATGGCATATGCAGTGCTTGCCCTTCAAAAAGGTTAATGCGTTCAAATTGCCCAAGAACGGAGAGGAGTAATCTTTAAAACCAATCTTCCTCCTTTACATGATACCCTCCCAACCATTCCTTTAACGCTTTAAAGTCACGAAGCAATTCCAGGTTTTGCTTCATCTCTTTGATTTCTTTTTTGATGTCTTTGAGGCTTTTTTCAAACGCCCATTCCAGCTGTCCAGGGTTAAAATAACCGAAGTGGCTGATGTTGGCCAGTTGTGCCAATTGACGTTCAATTTCCCAAAGTTCATCTGTGAGTTCGGCCAATTGACTGAGGAGGCTTTTGTTGAAATAACGAAGTTTGTCGTCGGCCAGAGCGTCGAGGTGGCTGCCGTCAATGCGCTCCAATTCAAGTTGGAGTTCCAACAAAGCGAGCAAATCGTTGGCCTCGTATGCGGCGGTGACTCGCTGTAAAATGGCGGTTTTTCGGATTTTTTCAGCCTCATCCGACTCGCGGTCGGGGTGGAAGGCCTTCACCAAATCCATGTACACTTCCCGGACAGTCTGGGAAATTTTCTTTTCCTCCTGTTTTCGTTTTTCTTCTTGTGCAGCTCGTTTGGCTTCGGCTTTGAGTTGTTGAGCAGTCTTTGGCTTTTCGGATTTGAGGGATTTGGATTTATTGGCTTGTTGTTCCTCGGCAGCCTCGCGTTGAGCCAGTTTTTCGGCAACATAGGCCCGGAGTTTATCGGCAGTGTCAACGTCGGCATCCTCGTCGAATTCGATGTCATACATACTGCTCGCCATCTCTTTCATCATCGCGAGCGTCAACTCATCCGACTCGGCATTGGCAGCATCAAAATCTTTATCAGGACTGTGGAAATTATAAATTTCTTTCAAATCATCGAAACCCGCATCCGCCAGTTCATAGCTCATCTCTGTGATGAGATGGCGGAGTTTTTTAGTCTCGGTTTTATTGAAATTGTGATGGCGAAACATACGGTCGAGCAACCGCACTGTGTCAGCACGATGGGCTTGATGCTTGTCCACCAGCGGCTTCATTTCAAGGGCGGCACGCTGGTGGAAGCGCTGGCCCAGTCCGTCGAGCGCTTGAATTTGCTCCCGGGTTTGTGTGATTTTCTTGGTGAGGCGATTGAATTCTTTTTGCTGTGGGCTGAGCAGTTTTTTGTCCACTCCTTTTTTGACCACAACTTCCGAGAAAAGGTCTTTTTTCATGGTAAAAATTGAAGAGACAAAGGACGGGAAACCGCACTAAATCTCCCTTTCAACTTGCAAACTTGCCACTTGTAAACTTGAAACTATTCACACCCAAACCGTACACCCCTCCGTGCAATTCTTACAAATATCAATCTGATCCCTCCCTTGGAGAATCGCGCGCCGGAAATCATTATACGCTGGGGAATGCCAAAGTGTACTGAACGAGGTCTTTTTCAAATCGCCGAGTTTGTACTGCGCGTCTTTGTCAAAACAGCAAGGCACTACAATACCGTCCCAGGTGATCACGCAGGAATGCCAAAGTTTCCAGCAATGTGGCGTCAGCGCGTGTTTCACTTGCCATTTGCCGTCGGGCATCTGACGATAGCGGGCGTATTGATCAAGCGTTGGAATGAGCGTGTTACCGTGTTCGTAATCATACACTTGCGCCGTTTTTAACTTTACTTCATTTACACCGATTTCGCGGGCGAGGCGGTAGATTTCAGGGATTTGATGCTCGTTGGGCCGCACCACGAGAAACTGGAACACAAGGTGTGGGCTGCGGCTTTTCAACTTCTTTTTCCACTTAACGACGTTGCGGGCGCCTTCCAAAACACTGTCCAGTTTTCCGGCGATTCGGTATTGTTCGTAAGTTTCCTGCGTGGTGCCGTCCACCGAAATGATGAGTCGGTCGAGGCCTGATTCCACTGTTCGGCGGGCGTTGCTGTCGTTCAGAAAATGTCCGTTTGTGCTGGTGATGGTGTATATTTTTTTGCGATGGGCAAAGGCTACCATGTCCAAAAATTTTGGGTTGATGTACGGCTCGCCTTGGAAATAAAAAATGAGATAAAGCAAGTCGCGATGAAGTTCTTCAATGGTTTTGCGGAAAAAATTTTCCTTCAAATTCCCAGTCTCGCGGGTGAAGGCGCGGAGTCCGCTGGGGCATTCAGGACAACGCAAATTGCAGGCCGTGGTGGGTTCGATGCTGACTGTAACCGGCATCCCCCATTGCACAGCCCTCCGGGTCCATTTTGACCAATAAAAAGAAGCGAGGACTTGGGTGAAGTTCCAGACCCGGCGCAGGGTTAGTTTGGAGCGGAAATTGAGGGCGTCGTAGAGATAGAACGGCATCAAAAGGCGATTCGTTTCAGCCCTTCTTCAAGCTGTTGTAATTCAGTATCCCAGAGACCGAGTTTTTCGATTTCGGCCTTGGCGAAATGACAGGAATCTTCGCGGAGAATTTCAGTAGAAACTGTAGCAGCATATTCTTGGTCCGCTTGTCCTTGTTCCATGATTCCACGCAACTTATAAATAATATTACGGCGTTGGCGAAGCGATTGAATTCCAGCCAAAAACTCTAGTATTCGGTCTTCTAATTCATCCAATTCCTCTTTTGTTTTTGAGCCAATCTTGAAACGTTTGGTTTGAAGCCTTTGGCGATCATTGAGTTGCACAACCTCAATGATCTTCTTACCTTCTGGAGTTTTCCCATAAAAACGATACGCTTTTAATTCCAAATGCTCTCTTGGCTCGTGTTCTACGGGATGTACTATCGGCTCAATCTCAGGATTATGGTCGCTTTTGTTGCCATTGCAGCGTTTGCAAGACGGCAACAAATTGCTCCATTCGTCAACCTTGTCCTCATAAAAATTTTTGGGGAAAAAGTGTTCGACTTCCATGTACTTGCTTTCCTCATCAATCCGGCATTCACAATAGCAACATTTTTCAGAGGACATTTCCAACAAGGATTTTTTGATAAAATCCTGATTCCAAACACTTTGGTTCTTGTCGGCCTTGTATCTTTCAGTTAGTTCTTGTGCCTTTTCATCGGTTAATTCCGCAGGACATGGCACTGAGGAAAGTCGAATCATATGGCATTGGCAGGGCTAAGAGAGGTCATTTGTAGTTGGAGCAATTTGCGCTGATGGGTATCTGGATGCAAGATTTTATCAAGTTTTTTAAAAGCATCTTCTGCCTTTTCAAAATCATCACTATCTAATGCATCATCATATTGCTCCATTAATTCAAGATAAGTCTGCGACATGGTTTGCCCTTCCAAGTCCATCAAATCTGTCAAGATTTCTTCTACTGTCCAGCCTCGGAAAGAGCGAATTTTGGGTTGTTCGACAATTACAGACTCTCCTACCTTTTTCAAGATGACGACATTGACTTCTTCTGCAGATTGGACAATAAGGGGACTGTGTGCCGTGGCGATAAATTGCGTATTTGGGAAATACTTCGTTAGGTGAGAGATGATTTTTCGCTGCCAGTCTGGGTGTAAGCGTAGGTCGATCTCATCAACCAATACAATGGCGGGTTCTGCAAGTGGATTGGAGGAATTGGGGTATCGCTCTACCATGCGTTTCACCAAATCGAGAACCCACGCAATCATGGTTTGATAACCATAGCCAAGGTTGCGCAAACGTATCCAGCCAAAATCGGTGAGGAATTCTACGAAATTCACAAAGCCCGCTCCCTTCTCTCGGCTATTCAAATTAACCTTTTGGACGTCTGGCAATAGGTCGGAAGAGAGGATTTGTTTTGCTAAGTCGAGGATTTTTTTGGCATCGGTCTGACCGAGTTGGTCTGCTAGATAAAGGCTAAGCAACCAATCCTCCATGTTAGGGAGGTCCTGATGATCGATAAGACTGGAATGAGGTTTTTTTTCTTCACTTTCAGAAAGTGCTGCAGTAGACATCTTGCGGGATGCGCCATAAGAATAGACTATAAATACTTGGGCTATTTCAATTGAAAAAACAGTGCTGTTCGGCAAAAGAAAAGTGTCATCTTCAGAAGGTGCTTCTAATTCTGCTATATAACGAATCTCATCATTTGAGGATGATATAGTTGCCGAAATACTAAAAGGAGAGGTGTTTTCATAATTTTCATTAGGCCAATGGCTATATAAGCCAAGTACACCATAACCTAGTTTTGAAGGGGAATTATATGATAAGCCTGGTGTAAGCATAGCCAAACACTTCAAAATCGTCGTCTTCCCAGTATTATTATTCCCCAAAATCACTGTCCATTGAGCAGGTTTCTCATTCCCATCAGAAAGGTCTATCGTATGCTTTCCTTTAAAGCATTTCACATCTTCAATCGTCAACGATTTGAAATAGGCTGGCTGGGGCTTTTCTTGCCCGTTTTCAGATGCTGGTGATTTGCCGTTGCCTTTTGCCATAACAGTTGAAAAATGAGATTACATAGATGCAAACAATCTCGGTAGCCTAGAGGTTTGTTCCGATTCTCAAAAAAATCCAAAATCGGCAGTCCAAAGCCACAAATCATTACCCCTCCACCAAAGTCCCAACAGATTTGCCGAGCACAATATCCGGCAAATTCCCTGGCCCATTAATATCAAAAACAATGATCGGCATGTTGTTTTCCCGGCAGAGTGTAAAGGCAGTCATGTCCATCACTTCAAGCCCCAGGCTGATAACTTTGGCGAAAGTGAGTTTGTCAAATTTGACCGCCATCGGGTCCTTTTCAGGATCGGAGGTGTAGATGCCGTCCACGCGAGTACCTTTTAGGATGGCGTGGGCGCCGATTTCGTTGGCGCGGAGCGCAGCGGCAGAGTCGGTAGTAAAAAACGGATTGCCTGTTCCGGCAGCACAGATCACTACGCGGCCTTTTTCCAGGTGTCGGATGGCGCGGCGGCGGATGTACGGCTCCGCCACGTTTTCCATTTTTAAAGCGGTCATCACCCTCGTTTGCACCCCGATACTTTCAAGTGCGCTTTGGAGCGCGAGGCCATTGATGACGGTCGCGAGCATTCCCATGTAATCGCCCGTCACGCTGTCAATTCCTGTACCGTCCGATTGTATGCCCCGGAAAATATTCCCCCCGCCGATTACCACTGCCACTTCCACCCCCATGTCGCGCAAATGTTTGATTTGCTGCGCATAGTGCTGGAGCATTTCGGCAGTGATGCCGAATTTTTGACTGCCCATCAGGCTCTCGCCGGAAAGTTTGAGGAGAATGCGGTGGTATTTGAGTGCGCCCATTGGATTGTGTTTGAATGTGGTCCTCCGTCGCGTTACACGCTATGGCGGATAAACCTCCGTCGCGTTACACGCTATGGCGGATAAACCTCCGTCGCGTTACATGCTATGGCGGATAAACCTCCGTCGCGTTACACGCTATGGCAGATAAACCTCCGTCGCGCTACATGCTATGGCGGATGAAGCCGCAAAGGTCTCAAACCTTTTTGACTTTTGACCTTGGACTTTTGGAGATTAGGCCTAAATCGTCTTTGCCCTCATCCATACCATAATCGGGCTGACTGCCATGTATATGCCTTTGGCTAGTGAAACAACTGTTAACACTAAGCCCTTTTTACTTAACAAGAAGTCAAAAAAGAAAAAAATCAAATAATGGAAAGATAAAATGCTTTAGTGGCCCAATGCATTTACGCTTCATCTCCATTTTCAAACAAGGTCGAATATAAGGGAACTACATACTTTAATTTTTAAACAAGGTTAAACATGACAGTTTCCATTTTTACGCGCCAGGTGGGGTCAGTCCTCGCTGCTGCCGCTCTTTTTTCACTCTCCGCTTGCAAGGAAGATTTTCAACAGCAAGTTGAGGACTCCAACTACGCTTTCTCGGATGCAGAGCTTTCCGACCTGCGTTCTAACACTTGTCTTAGCTTAGATCCTATTGAGTCTGCCGATTTTGACATTTTCGCATTGCCAACCGGCGCAGATGATCGCGCCTCAGGATTGAAAAACAAATTCTGGACTCCCGGCCAGACGATCCGTGTGCGTTTCCTCAATGGCAGCACAACCCTACAAAACAGGGTATTCGCCGCTGCCGAACAATGGGAGCAACACGCCAACATCAATTTTGTGAAAGTGGCTTCCGGCACTGCCGAAGTGCGCGTCAATTTTGGTGCAGGTGGCTATTGGTCGTACATCGGAAAGGACTTGGTGTATGTATCAGCCAGCCAACCGACCATGAATCTGCAATTCACAGATAACGTATCGGATACCGAACTAAAGCGCGTCACGTTGCACGAGTTTGGTCACACCTTGGGTCTGCGCCACGAACAGCAACAGCCTCTGGCCAACATCCCCTGGAATACCACTGCCGTTTACGCCTACTATGCCCAAATGGGCTGGTCTCAGCAAATGGTCAACGACAACGTGCTGAACAAAAACACAGCCGAGTCGTCGCAACACACTGTATTTGATCCAACTTCCATCATGCAATACGCTGTTTCGGCCTCCTTGACTACCAATGGGTATTCTATCGGTTGGAACACGGTGTTGTCGCCCACCGACAAGTCATTTATCGGTAAGGCTTACACCTCGCAACGCATCAAAGTGCGCCACGCGCCCACAGGTTACAGCCAGAACATCACGTTTTACATACACGGAATCTACCACACGCTCAAACCCGGTGAAACGCTGGATGTGCCTGCTCTGACCAGCGGCAATCAGCTCTCGATTTATGAGCAGCCCACCGCTGGGGGAGCTTGGGTTTGGGACAATGCTTATGCTCCAGTCTTTGGCACGAAATACAAGATTGTCCGTGTAGGTTCAACGAATAATCTGACCTTGACTGTAGACTAATGCCTCAGTCTGAATCCATCCTCAACTTTTCTTTAACCGCCCGGACGCTTTGTGCATTCGGGCGGTTTTTGTTTTTTGGACTGTCAAAAAGCCTCTCCTAATGTAATATAAATCCCCGAATTGCCTTTCCCGTCTCCAATACCGTAATCAATTCGGAGGTGAAGTTTTTGCCTCCGATCAAACTCAATACGCAGTCCAGCACCACCATTGGGGCGGAATTTTGCCGACTCCCCGGCTTTGCCAAACACCGTGCCGCCGCCGCCAAACACAACGCCTTTGAATCGCCAAACAATTGGGAACCGAAATTCTGCTTGAGCAATAAGCAGATGACGGTCACGAAATTTTCCGTCCGGGTAACCACGCAAACGGCGGGTGCCACCAATTTGCGGAAATTGAAAAAAGGGAACATCGCCTGCTGTAAAAATGGCTATTCCATTGATAGCCATTACATTTTTGCCAAAAGGGAAATAGCGTGCCACGTCAATCGAGCATCGGGCAAACTTATAATCACTGCCCGTGATCCAGTGTTCGCCTGTGAGGGCAAATTCAGTCAGCCAGCCTGTACTTGGGTAAAAAGCATTGTCGCGTGTGTCTGAAATCCATACCGGGCCTGCCGAGGAGGAAATGCCGCCCTCCGCGCCAGTAACCTCAGCTTTTGCAATTTCACCGTTGGGCGATGCAGAAATGATATTGTACACATCTAAAAAAACACGCAAACCGATCAAATGCTTTTCCTGCACACGCTTTGCTGCAGTTACCCTAATGCGTGGAAATTTTGCCGTATAGGTTTCGAGGTAATCGTTTGAGTGTTCATTACCGATTCCAAAATATTGGTAGAGGTAGCGATACCATCCCAATTCGCCGTACACACGGTAACGGTTTTGATGACTTAGCCATTGGAAAGGAAAAAAGACCAGGATTTGCTTGTTCTGGGTATAGGAAACATTAAAGGTCAGGTTGGAGCGACGAGGTCGGGTGGGAAAGGTAACGATGCCCGCCGCGCCAATCCCCCAACGGGTGTCGGGGGTATAAAACAGCAAGGGAACACCAAAAAAACTTAGGGATGAATCTCGACGGGTTTCATGTGGTAACGAATCGTGGCGTATTACTTGAGCCGCCGTTTTGCCAACGTGAAGGAATTGGCAAAAAGCGATGAGAAGGAGGAGTTTGAATTTCATGTTTGGTGAGGGCCGCCCAATATGACCTAGGTGCAAAACGCAGCAAAGGTTGTAGAAATAATGTCACAAAACCTTTAGGTTGGTTTGGGATGAAACGGATTGATTTTCGAGTAAATTCGCGAATCCAAAAACTGCCCTTCGAAGTAGAAGTTTTCCCGAAAATAGGCCTCTTGCACAAAGCCGTGTTTTTCCAAAATACCGCCAGATGCTTCATTCTCGGGGTCGGTATTGGCTTCAACGCTATGAAAATCCAGGACTTTGAAACAGTATTCCATGGCTGCCTCAATCGCCTCGTACATGATCCCCTTGCGCCAGTGCTCGTATTGGAGCGTGTAGCCAAGCTCGGTGCGGTGATTGGCCTTGTCCATTTTCCAAAAACCTACGATCCCGATCAGCCAGTCTGGTCGTTCGCGCAAACAAATAGCCCAGTTCACCGCTTCATTTTGTTGAAAGGCCTGTTGGAAGACCTCCACATGTTGTTGTGCCTCGCTGATGTCTTTCTGCGGGGGCTTGCCGATATAGCGCATCACGCGTTCGTCGGAGCGCATTTTGAAGATGGCGGGTGCGTCTTCGGGGGTGATATCGCGAAGTTGGAGGCGCGGGGTCTGGAGGGTGGGGAATTGGGTGAATTGGATGTTGAGCATATGGGAGAAGCCAAAGTATAAGATTAATGACCTTCAAGCCCAACTTTTTCTAAAATCGGCAGTGCTTTGTTTAAAGTAATTAGCCTTAGTTTCGGTTTTAATTTCTCATTTAATGGCCGCTTTTTTGGCTTTTACCTTGTGGCGTACGGCTTTTTCCCTTTCGTGGCTATGTGCTTCTATTAGTTCGGCCAAACGCGCACGCTTCTCATTGGCGCGGTCTTCAATCATTTTGATTTTCGCGCCACGGATTTGTGCCTCCAATTTGCCTTCTGAGGAGTTTGCTTTTTTGCGCTGGAAAGCGAGTTCGTAGTCATCGCGCCGCAAGCTGTCTTTAAGGCGCACAATGGCATGGCGGTCGTGACGATTGGCGATGCCGTCTGCATTGGCTGCCGCGCCAAATTTGTGCTCATTGGTTTTTCTAAACGCAGCGTCCAAGCGCTCCCAAAGTTTGTTAAGGTGTTCGTTGCTCATGGACAACATGGGGCTGGTAGCCGCTTCCTGCGAATGTACAGCGAAATGCCCAATCAGTTCAGAACTGATGGCTGAAAGCACTTGTGCAATGTTGGCTATTCCAACCTTTTTTAAAGCCCGCGAAGCATTGGATATTGCATTATCCCATTCTTTGACATTGCGTGCTATGAGTGCACGAGTCAGAGCTGCAAAATGACCACCTTCAACAAGCGTTGAATAGACAAAAGAAGCCTGCTCACTGGATTCAAATTTTTCTTTTGCTATTTTTATCCAAGCCACACGGATGGCTTCCATAGCGTCCGTATGGTAGTCAAGCAAATCGTAGAGTGTTGCCATACGATGCTGCTGAATGGCACGACAAAGGTTGGAAGCCAGGCTTGGCTGAAACGCAGCGGGTACGGGCGTACTGAGCAGACGATTTTCAAGGAACTGAGCTATAGTTTCTTCCTGTGCATACTCTGCGAGCATAGCAGCAATTCGTACTTTCAGATCAGGACGCTCAATGCTGGTGTCCATGAGTTGAAGCGCGAGCGTGAGCGCCTCCTGTTTCATCGTCTCAGCCTGAAGTAATTGGCTAAGGTGATCAATACTTTGGGTTGCTTGTACTTCAAGTATTTCCGGGTCAGTGAGCGAAAGCAGATTGTGGTCAAAAGGATGCCATGACCTTGGGAGCGTTGGCTCGTCGGCACGGAGGACAAACCACTTCCCATCTTCTTGGAAAGCAGCCTTGCCCAAAGCTCCCATGATGTATGCCTGCGTGATCATTTTTCTACTATTGTGATGCCAATTTTGGCAGATTCTTCCTTTAAAATATCCAATTGTAACTGTTGGAATTGTTTTTTTGGTGCCTCGTGGATGACTATTTTTTCAAAAGCCAACCGATTGAGTTTATTGAAAATGTGAAATTCGATAAACTCGTCGTCGCTACGGTCAGTTCCTGTCTTTAAAACAAAGGTTGCCAAATCAGGTTTCGGGTTGCTTGCTATATATGCCACGCCATGTTTGCAAACTGTTACTTTACTTCGGTCTTCCCAAATACCACTATGCCCACTGGGTATTGGGCCAAGTACTTTCCAACCACTTGCCATAAAATCGTCGAATAAGTAGAAGGTATTTCGTTCAAAAACGGTTGTGCGCTGCGCTATACTTTTAGTTTTAATATCACAGTCGTTTTCCCATAATTCAACAATCCGTTGTCATCCAAAGACAGTGCTGCGTAAACAATCTTCCCTCCATCTATCCCATAAAAAGCAGTCTCAACCACGCATCGGTCCTTATCGTTTAGAAATGTGGCCTTCCCACGCTTACCTTGTTCTACAGCAGTTCGGTAGGGCAGGTAGTCTTGTTTATCATTAACCAAAATATGTAAAAGGTCAATATCCATATTGATGATTGCCAAACCTTGATTATTGATTGCCTGCTCAAATGCCGTCAATTCATCCAATTCCCCAATCGTTGTTGCTGCGACCACCTCACTTTGGTATCTATCATCCAAACCATCACGGAAATATGCATCAGAATAAATATTGACATTCACAAAGCCCATTGAATGGCTGCAATATTCACAAATATTAGCATTCCTTTGGTTTAATTCGCCACAGTTAGGACAAAGCAAGGGTGAAAGATTCATTTCAGGTGGTTTAAAAGCGAGTAAAAGTACAATTCACTCTAATCATTTCTCCTATGTTGACTCAACTATTTCTATCAAAAGCTTCATCTGATTTCATCAAAAGGCAAATAACGATCTTCTCTTTCTTTTAACTGCCATTCCAAGGCATCGCCGAACGACGATGGTTCGGTCGCTTTAAAGTTCCGAATCCTTTCTATTGCTTTTTCTCGTTCTGTTTTTGTCGCAGTTTTTTTAGGAGACTGCTTGAACGGTATGTTCAATCGCCGAATTAAAGTCAGAATCAGTTCGGCATCCTGTGGGTTATTGATTTCCAATTGAAGTGTCATACTCAAAGATTTTGTACAAAGAAAAGCGAATCACATATTCCTCCGATACTGCCCTCCAACCTCATACAACGCATTCGTGATCTGCCCCAGCGAACAAACCTTCACCGCCTCCATAAGTTCCCCAAAGATGTTGCCATTGTCAATAGCCACTTTTTGAAGTTTGCGAAGGGCCGCGCCTGATTGCAAGGCATTGGCTTCGTGCAGATTTTTCAAAGTCTGAATTTGGGCTTCTTTCTCCCATTCTTCTGCTCGGATGACTTCGCGCGGCAGGATGGTCGGAGAGCCGTCTTTGGAAAGGAAGGTGTTGACCCCGATGAGCGGCAGTTCGCCCGTGTGTTTCAGTGTTTCGTAATAAAGACTTTCTTCCTGGATTTTTCCGCGCTGGTACATCGTTTCCATCGCGCCCAAAACGCCGCCGCGCTCAGTAATCCGATCGAATTCCAGCAAAACCGCTTCCTCCACCAACTCGGTCAGTTCTTCAATGATGAATGCGCCTTGTAAAGGATTTTCGTTTTTCGCCAATCCCAGTTCTTTGTTGATAATCAACTGAATGGCCATTGCCCGGCGCACTGACTCCTCTGTTGGCGTGGTGATGGCCTCGTCGTAAGCGTTGGTGTGCAGCGAGTTGCAGTTGTCATAAATTGCATACAAGGCCTGCAGGGTTGTGCGAATGTCGTTGAAGGCGATTTCCTGCGCGTGAAGGCTTCGGCCAGAAGTCTGAATATGGTATTTGAGCATCTGGCTGCGTTCGTTCGCACCATAAAGCCGCTTCATGGCTTTCGCCCAGATGCGCCGTGCTACACGACCAATAACTGCATATTCCGGGTCAATGCCGTTGGAAAAAAAGAAGGAGAGATTGGGTGCAAAATCGTCCACGCTCATGCCCCGTGAGCGGTAATATTCCACAAAAGTGAAGCCGTTGCTCAGGGTAAAGGCCAACTGTGAAATCGGGTTTGCGCCCGCTTCAGCGATGTGGTAGCCCGAAATGGAAACCGAGTAAAAATTGCGGACTTTGTTCTGAATAAAGTATTCCTGCACATCGCCCATGACGCGGAGCGAGAATTCTGTGCTGAAAATACAGGTGTTCTGGGCCTGGTCTTCTTTCAAAATATCGGCCTGCACGGTGCCACGAACAGAAGAGAGTGCCTTGGCTTTCAATGGATTGTACACTTCTGGTGACAGCACTTCAGCACCAGTGATACCAAGTAGCATTAAGCCGAGACCATTGTTGCCTTCAGGCAAAATATTGACCGGGTGACTTGAAGTCACCCGGTCAATATTTGCTTGAACCGCTTCGTCGCTCCCTGCATAGTAAGGCCGCTTCATTCCGCGATCATCATATTTTTCTTTCAATTTCTGTTCCACCAAGCCTTCAAGGCCATTTTCCCGAATATACTTTTCACATTGCTGGTCAATGGCTGCGTTCATAAAAAACGCCGCAATGGTAGCCGCAGGGCCGTTGATCGTCATCGAAACCGAGGTTTTCGGGTCGCATAGATCAAAGCCGGAGTAGAGTTTTTTGGCATCGTCAAGGCAGCAGACAGACACACCGGAGTTGCCGACTTTTCCATAAATATCGGGGCGATAATCAGGGTCCTCGCCGTACAAAGTCACCGAATCGAACGCTGTGGAGAGCCGCGCCGCAGGTAACCCCGCCGAAACGTAGTGAAAACGACGATTGGTGCGCTCCGGCCCGCCTTCTCCCGCAAACATCCGTGTAGGGTCTTCCCCCTCACGTTTGAAAGGGAACACGCCAGCCGTATACGGGAATTCGCCCGGCACATTTTCCTGCAAACACCAGCGCAGTATCTCGCCCCAATCGGCCCATTTCGGAAGGCAAACTTTGGGGATTTTCAGATGGCTGAGGCTTTCGGAGTGCGTTTCGACCTTGATTTCTTTGCCCCGCACGAGATAGATGTACTCGCCAGCGGTGTAGCGTTTTTTCTTTTCCTCCCAGCCTTCAAGGATGCGGAGGCATTCCCCATCGAGGTCTTTTTTTAGTTCAGTTATGAGTTTTGAGTTATGCGTTATGAGCGTCTCTACTTCAGCTGATTTAGGTTGAGACTGGAATATCTTTTGGGTGGTTTCTAAAGCAAACAACTTTCGCGCAATGCCTACCTGTTTCTCCACCCACTCGTCATATTTTCGGTTGGTTTCCGAAATTTCAGACAGATACCTTACCCGTGCCGGTGGAATAATGTATATTTTTTCAGAATTGCCTGCCACCAACGGATGATTTGACTGGAGTTCAGGATTGCCCTTTTGGGCAATCAAATCCATGATGCGGCGGTACAGCTGGTTCACGCCAGGGTCGTTGAACTGACTGGCGATACAGCCAAATACTGGCATGTCATCCACCGGTTGTTCCCAGGCATTTCGGTTGCGTTGCACCTGTTTGCGCACATCGCGAAGCGCATCCAGAGCACCGCGTTTGTCGAACTTGTTGATGGCAATCACGTCGGCAAAATCGAGCATGTCAATCTTCTCCAACTGCGTGGCAGCGCCAAATTCTGGCGTCATCACGTACAGCGAAACGTCGGAGTGATCAATGATCTCCGTATCGCTTTGGCCAATGCCCGAGGTTTCTAAAATGATGAGGTCAAACTGTGCGGCTTTTAAAATCTCCACTGCCGATTGGACGTATTTCGAAAGTGCCAAATTGCTCTGCCGGGTGGCCAACGAGCGCATGTACACCCGCGATGAGTTGATCGAGTTCATTCGGATGCGGTCGCCGAGGAGCGCGCCTCCTGTTTTTCTTTTGGAGGGGTCAACCGAGACAATTGCGATGGTCTTTTCTTCGAGATCGAGGAGAAAACGCCGCACCAGTTCGTCCACCATGCTCGATTTGCCTGAGCCGCCGGTACCTGTAATGCCCAAAACTGGAACAGGTTTGTTCAGAGATTGAAGGTTCGGGCTGATCTCCTTTTCATAAAGTTCGGGGTTGTTTTCGGCAATGGAAATGAGGCGCGCAACATCCTTGAAATCAATCTTTTGCGTCGGTTTAGATTTGTCAACTTTTAAAAAGTTGACAAATCTACCCAACTCCCCATTGACCGAAAAACCAATCGGAAAGTCGCATTGCTTCAACACATCGTTGATCATGCCCTGCAAACCCATTGCCCGGCCATCGTCTGGGTGGTAAATTCGGGCAATACCGTAGTCCTGGAGCTCCTTGATTTCGGAAGGCAAAATCGTGCCGCCGCCACCACCGAAAATCTTGATGTGCCCTGCTCCGCGCTCCTTGAGCAGGTCGTGCATATATTTGAAATATTCGTTGTGGCCGCCCTGATAGCTCGTGATGGCGATGCCTTGCACATCCTCCTGAATAGCGCAGTCCACGATTTCCTGTACAGAGCGGTTGTGGCCGAGGTGGATGATCTCCGCGCCGCTGCTCTGCATGATGCGGCGCATGATGTTGATGGCAGCGTCGTGGCCATCGAAAAGCGAGGCTGCAGTGACGAGGCGGATTTTGTTGTGGGGCTGGTATGGTGCGGGCTGTTGCATAGCGTAGTGAAAGCGCTTTTTGGGAAGCAAAAGGTCAGTTGTTGAAAAAGTACGCAAAAGTACAACCCTCCGACCTTCTATTGCTTCACAAACTCCAACACTTGTACAATGCTCCCTTCTTTATTCTCCAAGACAAGGTAATATACCCCAAGCGGCAAATCAGCGATCCCATAACGATTGTCGGCACTGGCCTGCATTCGTTTGAGCAGTTTACCTGTGGCATCGCAAAACGTCAAGCGGCTCACCGATTAGGCATTTTGAAGGCTGAAATATTGCGCAGCAGGGTTGGGAAATATTTGCACCGAAGATTTTCGAATCTCCGAAACGGCCAGGGGTTGGCAAGTTCTCAGGTAATAATAGGCTTCGATGGGATCTAACGGCGCGTCCAATTTTGTTAGCTTCATGTGGACTATGGCACAACACCCTGTTTCTTCAAAATCAAAGAGCGTAACCTCAAGCGGCCCTTCTTGATCTGCATCCAAGGAAAAATTCTTTTCACTAACATCAGGAAACCAATGAAGGTAAGGATCAGCCACTGCAGTGAAGCAAATGGAATCATTGTCCAAGCGGATAATGGTGCGTTTCCAGCGAAAATTTTGAGCCGTAGCAGCGAGGTTTTTTACGGTAGCCCTGCCCTCTACTTGCACTGGATCCGACTCGTCACCAAAAACCGGGTTGGGAGTAAGGGAGAATGTTTGTTGGGCCTGAATGCTAGTGAACGAGAACAAAACAAGGCAAATGAAAAGCTGAAGTTGTTTCATAAAATATTGGGTAAGGAACGGTGTCGAAATAACTTTCCAATTTCAGGCCAATTATTTTGGCGTTAGCCAACTATCTTTTGAGGCGAATAGTGGGGCTATTTAACGAAAAAGACAGGATGGATGGCGGCAAAAGAATGGCATCAAATTGGGAAGTTATTTTGACACCGTTCCTAAGAAATAAGTATCCAACAAAAATAACGCGACAGACCTTGTGAATTACTACGTAACCCAGTTTTGTCTTGAATCTGCAAATACAAAAAATGCCACCCCAAAGATGGAGCAGCATTTTCAATGTTTTTTTACAAAAAAGCCTTAGGAACGGTGTCAAATTAATTGTCTGAAGTTTTTACTACCCGACGAACCTCATTTCCTTCACTGCTCATACACTGCACCCAGTAAACCCCCGACGCCACATTGGGCAATTCCAGGCGATAAAAGCCGGTCGAAAGATTCCTGCGTGGGAGCAAGACCGCCACCAAGCGCCCCATTTCGTCGGTCATCTCGACTGCCACGGAGCTGGGCTTTTTGAGATCAATGTCAAGTGTCGCCTTGCTGAAGTATGGGTTGGGGTATATTATGAGGTCGAAAGTGCTGGGTTTCTCAAGGCCTTTTCCTGCGTACAGCACCACTTCGCTCCGTTTCACACGAGTCTTGGACGCCCAGCGCAGCACATTGGTAAGCAAGCGCGAAGATTGTGGTTCATCGAAGTAGTATTCCAGACCCAGATACACCACTTTCCCTGCACCGATCTGTTTGAAACCCATAAACGGATAGCCGCGCACATCGGCCAGCGTGACAAAATTAGGGTCCGATATATCGAGGGGATATTGATATACTTCTGTAGAAAAATCAGTACCAATGCCTTGAAAAACAGGGTGTTCTGGCAGAACTTGCCCCACGCTCCGCTCCTTACAGTAGTAACCATAGTCAAGATCGAACAGGCCAAGTTGTTGCAAGGCCCCAAATTCATGGGTCCCGGTAAGCACCACGGCTCCACCCAAACGGATGAATTGGGTGAGTACTTTACCAAAAGCCCGAATTTGCTCTGGCGCGCCGCCCGTCGGGTAGGCCACCACCACAGCGTCTTGTCCCGTCAGCGCCGTCGTCAAATCGTCCGACGAGCCTTCCCAGAATTCTGTGAAAGCACTCGTAGGCATGCGCCGCTGGATAACGCGCTGCACCTTATTTGCGTAGGCAGTGTCGTAGGCAAAAGAATTCAACATCATAACCCGCAAACCGTTGAGACTGTCGGCTTCTGCCACGAAAGATTCGCTCAGAGCGCTCGGTAAGCTACGCTCATCTTCTAGAAAAAGATGGGCAATCGTAGAATTGAACGGGAAAGGACGGTCGTTGGAAAATGGATCCGACCGAAACGCAGCGAGGCAGAAAATACCTGCGAAAAGAGCAGCGAGTAATAACTTGCGAAACATCGGGTGTATAATTTTGAGCCAGTAGCAGTTGAAATTTTGAGGGAAAACGCTTTTCTGGGAAAGTTCGTGTGAAAGGGATAGCAAAAGTACGGCCAAAAGCAGTTCAAAGGTTGGGTCGCTATGGCGAAATCTTTTCTTTTCAAGCAATTTTTAGAAATTAGACCCGATCTCGGATGTTTACGTTCAATTTTTTGTAGTCAATTTTTCCCTTGTTTGCCTTCAGGTGTTCCACCACAGCAAGGGCGCGGTGAAGGCGGATATCCGAATTTTTAGGCTGGCCTACGATGTATAATAAGGTACGGAGTTTGCCGGGGCTTAGGGCGTGCAGATAGCGGTTTCCTTCTTCGTCTTGGGCCAAAAGTTCGGCGAGCTCCTCAGGCATCGGCAGACCGTATTCACTTTCGTCCTTGCGGAGACTGACGCTGACTTTTGAGCCAATTTTAAGGCCCAAATTGGTCTGTGTTTTTTGGTTGACGGTGACCACGAACGACCCGTCGCCGCGTGGGAGCAGGGCACATTGATATTCCACTTTTTCATTCAAAGTACATACAACGCGTCTTGCCTCGCCTTCTGTGACGAGGGCATTAGCCACCGCCTGCGGCACAGCAAAATGACAGCCCCAAAGTTTGTTGGTGGATGCTTCCAGCACGGCATTGAAATAAAGGATTTCTTCCATGCGGCAAAAATACACCATTGCAAAAAAACGGCGGTGCTGCAACTGTTCATTGTTGCAGCACCGCCGGTTTAATTTATCTTAGAGCAATACGATTAGTCCTCGTAATGCTTTGGTTTGCTGTCGTTTTTCTTTTTGTGGTAGCGTCCCCATGAGAACCCGAATTTCAGCGAGGCTTGGCCAAACCAGCCGCTCAACTCTTGGTCGCTCAAACCAGAAATGCTGCTGTCGTTTACAAAACGGTAGCCACCATCCAATCCAAGGTGCAACCAACGGAATACATTGATTTCCAAACCTGCCGTCGGCTGCACTACAAAAATACGGTCGCGCACATCGCCAAATTCAACGCGACCACGGCCAAAGTCAACGCCGATCTGGGGGTGAATGGATTTGTAGTTTTTGAAACCATAGGCCAAAACCATCGGATTCCATTTCATATCAAATTGTTGATCTTCAATGTTGTCCCACTTGAATTCGTCCATCAGGTTGTAATGGCCAAAACCCACAAGGAGCGCTTTGCCAAATTCAAGGCCGAAAAATCCGCCAGCTACATAACTGGTCTTACCGCTGTTTCCAAACTGGGTCAATTGGTGCTTTGAGCCGCCCCAAATGCCCGAAAAACCAAGTCCGCGGCTACCCACCACGGTTTCTTCTTTTTGGGCAATAAGCGGGTTGAGGGAGATAAGAAGGGCAAGTGCGAGGAAAAAAGATTTGGTGTGCTTCATAACTTTGTTGTGTTTTTACCCGCCGTAGCTTTCTCGCCGCCGCCGAAGGCTAAAGCGAGTAAAAGGCGAAGGCGGAGTTGATTTGCTGAATGGTGGATGGTGATTTGAAAACAACGGACGGCCAAATTGACAGCAAGGTTACAGGCCATGTTGCAATCACCCTATAAAAGCATCCCATATTCACTTTTTTCTAACGGGTTTTAACCTCTTTTAACCAAAAAGAAAGTTTCAAGTGGGCAAGTAGCAAGTTTCAAATAGAGTTGCCTCTAAGAACTTGTTACTTGCCCACTTGAAACTTTCTACTTTATCTCTTTTAAAAAGAAGTTTGGTTTTTCAGTAAATCTTGCAGTACCTTTGCGGCCACTAAATCGCGGAGTGGAGCAGTTGGTAGCTCGTCGGGCTCAAGACTGTAGAATTAAAGCGATTGATGGATACTAAACTAAAAGGCGACATCGCAGAACAAGCAGTTGTTCTGCAAGCATTGAAGCAAGGTTGGGGTGTTTTGAAACCCGTTGGTGACAGACTTCCTTACGATCTTGTTTTTGACATCAAGGGTGTTTTGGTAAAAATTCAGGTCAAAAATACTTGGCTTGATTCTAAGCGTGGCAACTATGTAGTTGATGTGCGGCGAACCAAAACCAACCGTCGTCAAATGCTTCGTGAGAATTACAAACTCGGAGATTTCGATTTTGCAATAATTTTCATTGAAGATTTGGATGTGTTTTATGTTATGCCTTGTGAAGTTTTCATTGATTACGGCAGCGAGATACACTTTGTCGAAGCCGCCAAGCGACAGCGAAAACCGAAGTCTTCGGAATTCAGAAATGCTTGGGATTTAATTTTACAATGGGCTATTCCGAAAGGAATTTCGGAATGAAAATCTGTCAAATTCGGGGAAGCCTGTAGTGTGGTAATCCCGAGCCAAGCCTTGAAGCAATTCAAGGAAGGTGTAGAGACTTAATGGCAGACATCCCATCTTTCGGTTTTTCCGAAAAAGGATGAAGAGAAAGTCCAGACCAGCAAATTCCGGTTCTGGCCGGAAGCAGCGAAAGCTGAAGTGGTAAGCATAACCCGAAGGTCGTAGGTTCAAGTCCTGCCTCCGCCACACAGAAAAGCCCTTGACTTTTGAAGTCGAGGGCTTTTGTTTTTCAGGTCAAAAACTTCCCGAAAGTTTTAAACTTTCGGGAAGTTTCGCGCTTATATACAGCATGAACTGGCTCTCCCTTCACTTCTATCCCCTTGAAAACCAGGATGTTTTCCTCGTTCGCGGCTTGCGGCCTTTTTTGCAACAGTACATCTGGGCAAATCGGGGCACACGCGCTTTTTTCATCCGGTACCAAGACGAACGCGGCCCGCACATACGCATTCGGATGAGCGGCGAGGAATCCTGGGTGGAGAAAACCCTCCGGCCTGCTTTTGAGGGCTGGATGGAAGGGCGCGGTGAAGGGAAGGAAGTCACCTACATCCCTGAAAACGAACGTTTTGGCGGCGAAACGGCCATTGGTTTGGCAGAGGAATATTTTCACCTCAGCAGTCGGGTAATACTCGACCGACTGGTACGCGAGCAGCAGACCTACGGCGATTCGATGTTCGACGCCCTGCGGATGCACACCATAGCCGCCCATGCCGCAGGGATGAGCCAGGAGCAGAGCGCAGGGTATTTTGGACAATTGACCGAGCAATGGTTGCCGCTTTTTTACGCAACCGAAGCAGAACCGGACGAGGCGTACCTTTCAGAAATCAAGGATGGTTTTGAAAAAAACTTTGCCCCGCAAAAAGAGGAGCTTCAGCCCACACTTTTGGAACTTTGGAAAGCCCTTGACAAGGAGAAATTCGATAAAAAACAACCCGAATGGGCACGCTGGGCATTGGGCAATCAAATGATCCTCAAGGAATTGGGGGATAATCTTGAACGCGCCCTGCCAAGTTTACTTCATCTGACCAACAACCGATTGGGACTGAACAACCAAGACGAGGTGTACCTGAATTTTATTCTATCAAAAGCACTTGCCTGATATTATCTTTGTCATAAACTCAAGCCATGTCACAGATACAAATTCGACAAGAATTGCACGATATCATTGAAAAGTCTGACGATTCTGTGGTCGAGGCCATGTATGTGGTGTTCCATTCATTGATGGAAAAAAGCAATGATATCGTAGGCTTTTCAGCAGCAGGCGAACCGCTTACCTGGCAAGATTTCATTGCCCGAATCCGCAATTCGTATGCAGCAGGGAAACGTGGCGAAATTAAAGATGCCGAGCAATTGCTTGCAACAATCGAAGCCTGGTAAGCCTGGCGTAAACCATGAAAACTTATCCAGTCATCTGGACGCTGCCCGCCATCACTTCACTGCGTGATATTTTCAATTTCATCAAAACTGATTCCCCCCAAGGGGCGAAAAACGTTGTTGCCGCACTGGTTACATTAACGTGAGTTTTGGATAGGCTTTCAGCTATTGTGTTTTCAATTAAAACCGCGTAGCGGTGGCATTATATCGCCGTAACAATGCCACCGCTACGCGGTTCTGAAAAAAATTTAACGCTGACGCTACTATAATGTCGCCGCGATGCGGCTTTTTCTGAAACCTATCCAAAACTCACGTTACATTAGGCAATTCACTCGCAACTTTGCCTGCTCGCAACATGATCTAGATATGCCATTCCTAATTTTCTACGTCACCTATCCCGATGAGGCCGCCGCCCGACGTATCTCCGAAAGCCTGGTTACACAACGCCTCGCCGCTTGCGCCAATATTTTCCCCATACAAAGCGCCTACTGGTGGCAAGGAGCAGTACAGCAAGAAGGCGAGTGGGTTTCGATTTTGAAAACAAGCCTCGCGCTGGAATCCGCGCTGGAAAAAGCGATTCAGGAGATTCACCCGTATGAAACCCCCTGTATTATGCGTTTTGAGGCGCGGGCAAATGAGGCATATCAACGCTGGATTGAAGAAAGCGTGAAACGGTAGGTAGCATTTATGCCCCTGAAGCATTTTCAACTCAGCGCGCCACATCTTACTTTAGTTTTTGATAATCAACGAGTTGTTTTAGTTGCTACGTTTTTTGAGGCAACTGCCGCGCCGTAAACGGCGCATATCCCGACGGCATAAATGCCGTGCTACCTTTTACGCACCGTGGGCAGTCCACACGGGCCAGAATGGACAGATTTGACAACTTTTTAAAAAGCTATCGTATATACTCATTTCGCCAGTTCCTTGACATACTACAATCTCATTACAAATCCGTCTAGAATATTGTAAAAACGAACCATTCCATTTAGCATGGTAATGGGTCCTGGTGGTCTTTGTGCTTTAACGTATCCTGACCATCCGCCCAATCTGGCGATTACCCAAGCGGCAAATGCCAAGGAGTTTTTGGGGTACGGATTTTTGAGTTTATCGGTTTTTCCTTCTAAGGGGGCATTTAGTTGATGGATGCACTCGATTTCTTGCGATGTGAAGGCCTCTTGAATGGTTTGACCGGTTTGGCCATCTCTGGCTTTCACCAATTGCATGACTTGAGTGGCTGCCATTAAAGCGAATGTTGCCAGATTTGCCAATGCCTCAAAAGTGTGAACTTCGGAATTTTCGATATCCAGGCCTTCGGATTTGAGGGTCCTGAACGTTTGCTCTATCGTCCACCGTTCGACGTACCAACGGACAATCTGCATAGCCTCTTCAATGGTTTTTACCTCGTGGGAAGTGATAAGCACCCAGTGGACAGGCTTTTCATTTCCGACTACGGTGCTTCCGCGCTCTTTGACTTCTACGGCAAACAGCGGCAAACTTTCCGGCAAGTTTTTGTCCGGATGGCCAGCTGGTCGAAGGACTTGCACCGGACCGAACTTCAAATCCAAGGTTGATTGATGGGCACTTCGCTTGTCAGTGACGGGTAGTTGCAGTGCATAACTATGTTGGGCCGGCCACTCGGCCAGGGTCGGGAACAAGGTGGGCTTGTCCCCATCTTTCACCCTTCTGTCGGCGGAAACACGGGACACAAAATCCCATTTTTTGCTGCGGGCCCGGGCATAAACATCGAAGATGTCCGATTCCCTGTCGCCGAGCATAGTGTACCGCGCTGCCCCCGGGCAATTGCCGATGGCTTCTTCCGCCACGCTGTACCATTTGTAGCGCTCTTTTTCCTCAAATGGGGTCTTCCAGTTATCCTTCCGGCGCAGGGCCTTTGATTCTTCGTCCATTGCCTCCGTAATGTATGCCCGAACGGCCCCCAACCCGCGACAGGAAGCATCCAGTGCATCCAGCACCAAAGCGCTGTGCAAGGTGGAAGCCCTCCTTTGAACTGCCCTCCCCGACATAGCCCAGTCCCCTGCGGTTGGGGAAAAGACCAAAGGAGGCCGTCGTCGTGTCCCCCACTATCAACAGGTGTTTCCCATGCCAGTCAACCGGATGGGACGACCAGTATTGACTGACTATGTTCGACGGGGTAATTCGTGGGTTGCCGAGAAAACGCCCGAAAACAACCTCTTCTGGGCGGTTTGAACCTAAAGCACGCAAAACCACGCTTTGTTTCAGCATCATTGCCTCAAACAATTTGCCATGTGGGCGTTCAAGGCGTTCATCGCCCAATATGCTTTTTGACTTTGCCATGAATGCAAAGATTGTAGAATGTCAACGAACTGGCGAAATGAGTATATACGATAGCTTTTAAAAAGTTGACAAATTTAGCGCACTCCGTGCCATGGCTTGATTAGCGGATAGCCAGAAAAAAAATTCGGCTGCGCCGAAAATCAAAAAAAAGGGTAAAAGTTTAAAAGTGACAAAGTTTAATAGCCTCGCACGACCCGGAAACCGCCAACGTTGTCTCGAAGGTACGGATAGTTATTGAGGCGATTGGCCACCCGGCAATGCACTGGATAAACGGAGCAAGAACCACCGCGAAGCACATGAATGCTATTATCCTGTTCATTCCGGTCATTGCAAGGATATGGCCCGTATTTATCCTGACACCATTCCCACACATTCCCGCTCATGTCATAAATGCCGAGTTTGTTCGCAGCAAGTTCACCCACCCGGTGCGTTTTTGAGCCGGAGTTGCCAATATACCAGGCCACTTTTTTCAAGTCATTGCTGCCAGCGTATAAATAGCCGCCCCCTTTAATTCCCCCGCTGGCGGCATACTCCCACTCTGCTTCGCTGGGCAGGCGGTAGTTTTTGCCAGGGTATTTTTTGTTCAAAGCTTTAAGGAAATCCTGAACGTCATCCCAAGTGACCTTTTCTACTGGGCATTCATCGCAGTCTTCGAAATTTGACGGTTTTGTACCCATCACCTCAGACCAATCGGCCTGCGTCAGCTCGTATTTCCCCATGGAGAAGGTTTTGACGCTGAGCTCGTGCTGACATTCATCCTTCTCTCTGTCTTTTTCGCTTTCGGGGCTGCCCATGAGGTAGCTGCCGCCTTCTACGCTCACCATTTCGAGGCCGGAGCGGCGGTTGCGTGTTTCAACCGGGGTTTCTTGCTGTTCGCTGGGATTGGAACTTTCGGGAAGTTTTGAACCCTCGAGAAGTCCGTTCTGTAGCGGATCTTTCGGAGAAGGCTCAGGCGCTGGCTTCAAGTCAGCATCTGCCTTTTCTCGCTGCTTTACCCGCTCACTCGATTGGCGCATTTGCTGCCGCAGTTCCTTCTTTATTTGTGGTGATTTTTGCGCTACGATCTGCTCTATTTTCGCTGTTGCCGCACTATTCCCAATACTTTCGAGCGCACGCAACACCTGGCGCACCTGGTCGGCGGTGGTGGCGGCTTCCACTTTCCGGGTGATGGCATCCTCGATACCCAGACGGGTTTTTGCCAGCAATTCGGGCTTGGCGGCTACGGCCTCGGCAATTTCGTTCAGTCGTTCCTGCTTGGGGAAGTCGCGGAGATAAGCGGCCACCTTGGTCTCGGTGGGCTGCGCTTGCACGGAACTGACGTAAGCATTTTCCAGTGCGGTCAGGAGTTCCGTGCGGTTTTCAGTGCGGGCTTCCACGGCTTGTTTCAGTTCCGGCAGTCGCTCGCTTTCGGGGAATTTGGACACGAACTGGCGGATTTTCAGCGCATTGGGTTGGTTGAGAATACTTTGGATGGCCTTTTTTTCGTGAGTCTCCACTTTTTGCAGCACCTCCAAGCGGTATTTCCCCTCCGAGCCAAAAGCCCGTTGGTAGGCCCGCAAGTCTGAAAGGGAATCCGTTGCGTCAGCCTTACGGAAATAGGCTTTATCAAGGTAAGGGCGAGCGGCAGGGTCTTGCTGGTGATCCTGAATAAAACCGTCCAGAGGGGCCGTGCTTCCGCTTATATTGGTTTGCAGGGTAGCAAGGAACAGTTCGCGGTCGAGTTTTGGGGACACTGCCCAGGTGGCCGCCGGAGCCAGCACCAGGAAGGCAAGAAACAGTGCTACTGCTCGGAGGCCGCGATTAGTGGACCGAGCGCGAGCGGGTTTTGGTTGGGTGGATTGGGGCGCAAGCGGAGCATCCACCTCTTTTGAGTAACTGATTTGGTAGGGTTTTTGGGCAGTAAATGTGCTTTGAAAGGCAAATGACTGGCCACTGGGTTTGAACTCGGAAAGGCCCTCCTTCGCTGAGGCTTCAGCGGGTAAAGCGGGTAAACCAACTGGATCTTCGGTAACAACCGTCACCGTTTCCATAACTGACACATCGCGCAGGATCGGTTCGGCATGACCCGGCACGATTTCCATGATGGAGACTTTGACGAGCAACTGGTGTACGCCCTCGCGCAGGGGCGTGACACTGAAATTCCACTCGGTGTAGCCCGTGTCGCGCACGAGTTGGTTGGGGGCATTGAGTGCGGTGATTTGAAACACGCCCCCCTCCGCATCCACCAATTCAGCGCGCATCACGTCGGAGATTTCCACGCGGGGCTTTACATGTACATGCTCATCCAGTACGATGTTCTCCAAAATCGCGTCCTCATCCATTGCAACGCGAATGGTACAGCGTACGGGTTTTTGGTTGGGCATGATTTGTGGCACCCGGTAGAGGACGCTGCCAAATTTGCCAACTTTACTGGCTTTACTTGTGGAAGTCTCGGCTACGGCGGGTAAAAAAACTTCCTCCGTCAACCCCGCAAGCAGGTCAAAAAAATCAGCCGAAACCTGATCCACCCGTCGCTGGTATTCTTCAGAAGAAATGGTATTGCGATACCGCTCCTTGTTGGCAGCGTTGAGTCGCGCAATTAGGGCAGACACGATGCGATGGGTTTCCGAACCCTCTGGAAGCAGTGCAAGTAGCGCGTTGAGTGCTTCCGGGAGTTGGTTTTCCCGGATTTGCGCTTCGAGATTCTGACGAAGTTCGGCAAGTGGCTGGCTGAGCGGCATGATTGTTTGGGTTGGGTTGAAAAAACCGACGAGACGGGCGGGGAAAGTTTTCTCAGGGCAAATGTATTATATTAAGTTTAAACTTTTTTAATCGGGGCTAACGCCCCTGATTTGACACTATTGAAGATGTGTACATACCTTGGAGGTCTTCGAAGACCTCCAAGGTCCTCGACCCCGCGCCACTTCACTCCCATACCTGCTGTTTTCTATAAGCCACGCCTCGGAAAAATGCCACCGGCGAGCCGTCTTGTTTGGTAACCGTGATGGCGTAATTGGAAATAGATTTCCCCAGATTTTCTTCCCGCGCTTCGGCGGTAAGCACATCACCTTCGAAGACGGGGGCTATATGTTCCACCGTACAATGGATGGATACCGTGTGTCGCCCCTGCGAATTGCAGGCAAAGGCAAAGGCACTGTCGGCCAGTGAAAAAGTGATGCCGCCGTGTGCAACCCCAAATCCGTTGAGCATTTCGGCCCGAACGGTCATACACAGGGAGCAGCTGCCCTCCGCTACCGACAAGAGTTCTGCGCCCAGCCATTTGCTGAACGGGTCGTTGTCGTACATTTTATGGAATATCTCGAGTGGCGACATAGGGGCAAAAATAATCCCGGATTGTTGTAGGCACACAAATTAAACAGCAAAACCGCAAAACAGGAGAGCAGGAAAATTTAAAACCATACATTTTGATCCGATGATGGCCAAAATCTTTCCTTTTCGAGATCATCCTCCTCGCGGTTTTAAATTTTCCTGTTCTCCTGTTTTGCGGTTTTGCTGTTTAATGCTGCTTTCTAAAAACTTTGGGAAGAATCTTGGGGTTTAGGACCTATCCCCCAATGGTGATGTCCACCACCTCAAACTCCAGAGCACCGCCCGGCGTATCCACCTTGGCAATTTCTCCCTTGACTTTTCCAAGCAGTCCGTGGCCGATAGGCGAGGTGACCGATATCTTCATTTGTCGAGCATCGGCTTCGGTTTCCGACACAAGTTTGTAGGTCAATTCCTTGCCGGTTTTGAGGTTTTTGATGGTGACATTGGAAAGTATCGCTACTTTAGAATCATCTAGCAGACTTTCGTCAATGATACGGGCAATGGAGAAAATGGTTTCCAGTTCGCTGATTTTGAGTTCCAGCAGCCCTTGTGCGTTTTTAGCGGCATCGTATTCGGCGTTTTCCGAAAGGTCGCCCTGGGCACGTGCTTCGGCAATGGAGTGTGCTGCTTCTTGCCGTCCAATGCTCTTTAGTTCTTCCAGTTCTGCTTTTAGCTTGTCGTAGCCTCCCTGAGTCAGGTATGTATATTGTGCCATCTGAATAAAAGGTGCCCGCTTTATCCCGAAGACTCGGGGTTAATGCGGAAATTGTGAAATATGTGACGAGTAGGGACAGAAAAAAACAGAAACGTCCTTGTCGGGTGGACAAGAACGTTCCTGAATTATAATTGCCACAAAGGTATGGGCAGTTTGAGCAAGATAAAAGCCCTGCGCCTAAAATTTTAGAATTCCAAGCGAAGTCCCAAATTGTGGATGCCGTTGAAAATTTTGGTTTGACGATAACCGTAGTCCAAACCGATGCGGGTATCTGAACCTTTGCGAATGGGTATGGAGAAACTCAGACCGCCGCTGATGCCATTGTCAATGGTCGCTTCGTCTCCGGGTGCATCCAGTTCAGCCTTGTACCCTACGCGGAGGGCAAAGTTTTTGAGTACGCTGAGTTCCAAGCCGCCACCCACTTGGTCGCGGGAGAATGCGTTGGAGGTAAAATTGCCCATCAAGGTCAGGCGGTTTTGTTTGCCCAAAAGCCAATCGTAAGAAGCACCGATGTTGAGTTGCGAAGGCAGCTCGTAGGCCGTAGCACGTTCGTAATAGGTATTATTGTAATCAACAGGCCCTGGGTTGGGCAATTGCTTAGAAAGGCCCTCGCCCGTAAAGCGCATCTTGGAACCCACATTGCGGAGGGAGATGCCAAACCTAAAATTGTCGTCTTCTCCAGTTACATATTGTACGCCGGCATCAATTGCAAAAGCACGCGCGCCGGCATTGCTTACGGATTCATTGACGATTTTACCGGTAACCCCCACCGAGACTTTGTTCTCAAAAAGGTGTGCGTAGGAAAGCCCCATGTTGAAGTAGGTTGGGCTAAACGTAGCACCAGACCCCCCCGGCGTTTCTACCGTTGTGGTTTCAAAATCGCCAAGATCCATGGCTACAAGGCTTATCCCAAAAACCCCGCCGCCCTTTCCAATTGGCTGAGCGAAACCAATCGCATTCATATTAATGTCGGCGATGTAACGGGTATGACCAATTTGTATTTGTGAACCGGTGACACGGGATAGACCGGCCACATTGAGGTACATTGCTTCTGCCCCTGAGGTAGTGGAGGTGTTCATAGCATGAAGGCCTGCGCTACGCGCCCATGGATTTATAATCAGTTGATTGGCACCTGCTTCACCCTGACGGTCAGGATTGCCAGCCATGGCAACACCGGTGCCAAAAAAGGTCGCCATAGCGATCAGTAGTGTGTATTTTCTATTCATGACAAATGAATGAGTGTGTGTTAGAGGAAAGTCAGAGTCTCATTTAGCATGAGACTCTGACTTAAGATTTACAATTACATCAAAGCCCTGATGGGTCGTATTGTCGTCCTATACCAAACCACTTGAGTGTTCGTTCGCCCATGTCTGGCGCACTGACGTGTACCAGATACACGCCGCTAGCCACAGGGATGCCTTTACTGTTTTTCAAATCCCACTCGATAGCGGGCGAGATTTGATCATAAGGCATATACACTTCGTCGCGGTTGTACTGACGGATAAACTTGCCATCAAGGGAGTAGATCGTCACTTTACACTTGCCAGGCAAGTTGGTAATCTTGACAGTATTGGTGAACTGCGAAGACTCGTATTCCGAGAAGCCGTAGTACGGATTGGGTACCATTTTTACCGAATCAAGTGCATTCGCTATGGCTGTTTCCGACAACTTCGTAGGCTCGCGGCCTTCGATTTTGAACAGGTATTTCGGGTGACCAGCACGCCAAGGCTTACCCATTGCATCAACAGGATTGCTTTCGTCGTACCAAGTCTGGTATGAGTTATCCACACGGAGTTTGAAACGCGTTTCATTGGGGATAAGCCCCTCGTTGAGCGATTTCATCTTGAACCCTGGTGCCAATTGAATCATGCCTGCCCAAGCAATTTTGCCGACTTGTTGCACTTTGAGGGCATCAGCGCCGAACTCTGGCGTAATACGCCTGCGGAGCTGGGTGCAAGAATCATAACGCGTGTTCATGACATAAATCCAGTGGTGGCCACCTAAGACCGCACCGCCCCAATAATTTGGCAAATCAGCGGAAACGAACTGATCCGTAGGATTCCAAAGCATATCGCGGCCCGTGAAGTTCGGGTCGAGCGTCGAGCTATACCCCGAGTTCTCGCCAAAGAAGATGTTGAGCCGTTGGCCAGTTTCAACATCAACGGCATAGCCTGGGAACCAACCCATACCATATACTGGCTTCCCTTGTAAGGCAGCAGGTATGCCTACATTCCCTGGTGCTGTGGTAGGATACAACTCGCCATCCGGGTCCGGAAGTCCATCACCGTTGCTGTCGTTTTTACCCACAGAAAGGGAGTAACGCACGTCGAAGCTCTTGCGACCTTTGTTGCCGTTGTTCTGTATTTTGACCACGCTGGTATCAGCCGTGAAAACCCTTGCTGCGGTTTCAATCACGGCACAACGACTCCACTTCGATTTGTCGCTGGTCAGTATGATGTCCACGTTGGGCAATGCAATGAGTTTGTCTTTCCTGATACCCACTGCTGCATTGTTCAGGGGGTTTGTCCACGCTGGGGTAATGACCTCAAGTTCGGGAGCCACGATATCCCAATCTGCCAAAACATAGGGCACAAACCAGCCATTGCCGAGTTTGCTCAAAGCTTGTGTTGGATCGAGCGTTTCGTCTTCTTCCAATGGCCCCGTTTTTACAAAGTTGAAGAATGGGTTTGCGCTGCCATTGATGATAATATCGTCATTCCAGCCAAAAAGCCATTGATCATTTGGTCTGGCATACTCAACTTCCGCACCAATGGCTCCATTTCGATCGTCCAATTTTTGTCCAGGATCCCCAGTTTGAGCAATACTCACAGAGAAACCATACTCCAAAATGATTTGTTCGTTGAGTGTTTCAATTGTCTTTTGCGAAGCAATCACTGCCCCATCAGGGAGTTTGCGAAGTTCCCAACGAGCATCATCATCCAATTTAGTGTCGCTAAGATCGCTATCAACAAATTTCAGCTCGTACTCACCATTTTTTATCTCAAACGGATTGAACACTGTAACGGTAAGCGGGCCACGTCCGGGCTGGTAAGTCAGTGTACTGTCAAAGTCAGCGGAAAGGATACGTTCCCGGGTAGTTGAATCCAAGTCAAGGAAATTGCCTCCTGCGCCTTGGCCTTCCAAACGGGTAATTACCACGCCATCGCCATAAGCTGTTTGGAGCGATAGGTCAACAACCGGTCGAGGTATCACAGTCTTGATTTCGATGTTGCGACGACCAGCCAAGAAGGGACGTTGCTGCCCTTTAGCAGGCTGAGCAAACGGATCAAAAGTGCCGTAGTTGTTGTAAGCATATGCAACCACAGAAAAATAATATTTCTTGTGGTTGATGAGGCTCTTGTCGTTGCCGGCGGCAAATTTATCTTCCGTGATGGTAAAGGTGTGTTTGATACCACTGTCAGCACCATCTACCTCAATAATAGGGAAATAAACCGGCTTGTTGGTGGCTGGGTCACGGGTTTCTTCCCAGTTGTAAATCTTGCTGACCCCGTTTTTAACGTCCACCTGATACACTAAACGCCCTTGGTCTGGGTTGTCAAAATCTGCAGCCGAAACGTTTTCGTTGCGCAGCTGGTAAATTTTGTAACCCTCGAATCTGTACAGAGCAGTTTCTCGAATTGCCAGATCAGGGTTATTCCTAATGGTGTCGGGAGCAAGGAAGTCATACTGTTGGTAATCTTCGTTTTCGTTCTTGAAGTTGTTGGATTCTGGAAACCTTTTGTTCGTGAGCACCACTACTACCTCTTCATCCAGCTCTATCCAGTCTGCCGTAGGGGCATCCGGGCCATCAAGCAGTTCAAAACAGTTGTCAAACAGTCCTTGTGCAAGTTTGTCGGCACGGAAAAGATTCTCCATGTCTGGGCAAGGGTACTCAATATCCGGCACCCAAGGGACTCCGATGATGAGCTCATTTACGGCACCCGGTTTAAGGGTAAAGGGGCCTGATGCCTGCAAGGTACGGCGGTCGCCCAATGGAAGGTTGGCTGTGCACATGCTCCAGCCAGTACCAACGTTCGGTGGTTCGGTGAAGCAATACCGAACGCGTACTGCGCCAGGCACGCCTGGGCTGTAACCACTTCCCCCATACGTCAATGGGGTGCCATCTCGCCATGTTCCGGTAATGTAATTGTAATACTCGTTTGGCGCAGATGGGTCCACTGTTCCAGGTGGGGCTCCTAAGCCACCACGGTTGTAGTACATGAATGAATTCATGCCCAATTCATAGTCCTCCTCTTCAAGGTCGGTGGGGTCAACCGTACTTGTATCAGGCACCAATCTGCTGCCCAATGGGCCTCGGAAATAGTCAACACCCAGAAGCGGAATCTTATTACCATAGGTAGCAGCACCGCTTGGGCAAGTGGCGCCAGGATTGCCGTCCACTTGGTCTTGATTGTAAATGTACATCAAGCTTTTAGCGGTATCGCAGCCAATATAATCATCTTCATCACAGCCCAAGTCTGGGTCCACCCACATCGCGAAAAACATCGAATCAATACGGTCGGGAGCACGGTTGATGAGTTTATAGCGCTGGAACGTCATGTCGTTCAGCTCATCGTTCGTGGTGTAGCCAAAAGCCTGCACCTGCACCTCCATTTGGATCGCTCTGCCGTTCGTTCTGGCGTGTGCCTGGCCGCCGCCATGGTCGTTGTAAACCCAAAATATCATCTCGTCCGGATATTTGTCAAGCGGACATCCACGGATTTCGATGGAGGGGTAATCGCCTTCGAGCGGTTCGTATGTTCCAATGGTGGGGCCAACGTCAAAAAAGCCTGCCAGTGCTTGCTCCGTGAAAGGCAGATCGAAGCCCCATACAGACAAGAAATATTCGTTTCCTTTTGCTGGCCAGCCTTTTACGCCCCGAGGAATGTCGGCGTCATTGAGGTTGCCACTGGCAACATTGGCCAAGTGTTTACGGATTTCATCCCCCGTTACCCGGAAGTGGCGGTCCCAATTGGCGCAAGTGAAAGATTCTGTTACGCCTGCCAGAGAGATCGGGCCGGGCCAGAAATCGTTCCGGCTATCACTGCGATAGTCTTGACAAGCCAATTTGAGGTTATTGCCCGGGTCAATACCACCCAACCAAACGGCACCTGCAAAAATGGACGAGACTTCTGGTTGCCCAGATGCGGGGTCCACTTTTGGCACAATGTAGCGCCCTCTATTTAAGTCCCACCAGCAGTCG
>Ga0163153_10000315_pt1 | contig 87160 bp, 85 predicted proteins | sample OliLakLV19MP6IB1_FD_148629 | JGI IMG/M metagenome (GOLD analysis project Ga0163153, IMG submission 148629) | Freshwater microbial mat bacterial communities from Lake Vanda, McMurdo Dry Valleys, Antarctica - Oligotrophic Lake LV.19.MP6.IB-1 | ecosystem: Environmental > Aquatic > Freshwater >...
GCCGTAACCTGGCGGCGGAGAGTACGATGGCACAGTGGAGCGAGACGAGCCTTGAGCTGCGCGAACACCCGGGCCTGCGAGAGGCTGGCGAACTGCTCGCGGAAGCTTTTCAAGTCGCCGAACGCGTGCTCGTCGACGATGCTCACCAAGCCGAACAGCTCGAGCAGCGAGTTTTGCAGCGGTGTCGCACTGAGCAGGATCTTCGGCCGGCCCTGGAGGGCGTTCTTGAGCGTGTTCGCGATGACGTTCGACGGCTTGTAGACGTTGCGCAGCCGATGCGCTTCGTCGATGACGACGAGGTCCCACGATCTCCGCGTTGTACGACCGCGACTCGAGGATGCGGCACGGCAGGAAGAACTTCTCGCCCAGCTCCTGGTGCCACTGCTTGCGCAGGTTCGAAGGCGTGATGACGAGGACGCGGCGCCGGCGCTCTGCCCAGCGCTGCGCCAGCACGAGGCCGGCCTCGATCGTCTTCCCGAGGCCGACTTCGTCGGCGAGGATCGCGCCGCGCGACAGCGGTGAGCGGAACGCGAATAGCGCGGCGTCGACCTGGTGAGGGTTGAGGTCGACCTGCGCGCCGGCGACCGCGCTGGCCAGCTTCTCGAAGCTATCCGAGGCGCAACGTCGCGTAAGCTCGTGGGCGAGGAACTTTGCCTGGTGGTCGATCAGGTCCATCGGGCGGCGTGCCCCGGTATGACACGAGCAATCGCGCGACGCGACCCGCGGCTACTCGGTAGGTGTTGGCATTGAGCAGCCAGAGCGACGTAGCGGCCGCTGGCGAAGCGCTACTTTCGTCGGGATGGTCGCTTTCGAGGAGGCCGTGGAGCGCAGAACGCCGCAGCGGGAATCTTCCACGAGAACTCGAGGTACTCGATCGTCGGCCAGCTCACGGTGTCGTCGAGCCGCACGACTTCGATCCAGTGGGGCCCATCCAGCTCGAAGTAGGCGCCCGGCGGGGAGGCCGATGCCGGGGGCGTACAGGGCGTCGCCGTGACCCCCTTGGCAGCAAGCACCCTCAAGACGAGAGCCCGACGTTGCGCCCGTGGCGCAGTCACCGGCCAGGCTCAAGCCGCCTTCAAGAACTCGATCTGGAAAGGAAACAGGTGGGTCGAGATCTGGGAGTAGCGATGCACGCCAGGCCCCTCCGCCAGTGCGCGGACCCGCGGTGGCGCCGGTCGACCAAGCAGCTTCTTGATGCTGCCGTACTTCTTGAGGTGGGCATTGATGGTCGCGGCGAGCCCGAACTCGAAGGCTCTGCGCACGTCGTCGAGATCGGCCCCGTCGGCGCCGTAACCGATCTCGATTCCATGAGCGAACCACCGGCTGCCGGTCTTCGTGATCACCACGTGTAGGTTCTGCACGCCGACCACGTGTGCCGTTCCGGCCGAGTTTCGTGTGTCAACCGCTCTGCCCATCGTCGCCCCCGTGTGCCCGGAGAAGCGAGCAACTGTCGCGCTAACAAACCCGCCGATCTCCTGCTGCAGGAGACTGGCAGGGCCGTCACGTGGCTGACGCTGTTGCAAACTTGCCAGGCATGGTCACTCCTTCGCCTTGAGCGAAGCCTCGTTGTCGCGGATGAAGCCGCGGATGTCGTCGGCCATGTCGAGCAGCTTCGTCCACTGCTCCTTGTAGAGGGTCACGGGGAAGCGGCCGAGGCCGTACACCGAGACGCCACCCTTCGCGCTCACCTTCAGCGAGACCCCCTTGCTCGCCGTCTTCTTGAGACGCGCGTTCTCCGCGCGCAGACGCTCCAGCTCCGATTGCACTTCTTCTTGCGCTTCTTCGTCAGGCATCCAGCGCGGATAGCAGTCGGCACGGTGTTCGGGCCAGGCGGGCGAGACAAAATCTGCCGCCTCAGGAGTGCGCCGTCCGCGCCGCCTCCTCACGCGCGCGCAGCTCGCCGCGGCGGATCTTGCCGCTCACCGTCTTCGGCAGCTCGGCGACGAACTCGACCGCGCGCGGGTACTTGTACGGCGCCGTGGTCTGCTTGACGTGCGCCTGCAGCTCGGCGGCGAGAGCCGCGGATGGTGCGACACCCTCGCGCAGCACCACGAACGCCTTCACCACGTGGCCCCGGTCCGCGTCCGGCGACGCCACCACCGCGGACTCGAGCACCGCCGGGTGCGTGAGCAGCGCGCTCTCGACCTCGAACGGGCCGATCCGGTAGCCGGCCGAGATGATGACGTCGTCGGCGCGGCCGACGAACCAGAGGTAGCCGTCGTCGTCGCGGTAGCCGCGGTCGCCGGTCCAGTAGAGGCCGTCGCGGAACACGAAGCCGGTCTCCTCCGGGTTCTTCCAGTACTCGAGCAGCAGGCACGGCGGGCGGTTGCGCACCACGATCTCGCCGACCTCGCCGGGCGCGACCGCAGCACCCGCCTCGTCCACCACCGCCACGTCGTGCCCGGGGAACGGCTTGCCCATCGCACCCGGACGGATCTCCATGCCGGGCAGGTTGCCGACCAGCAGGATCGACTCGGTCTGGCCGTAGCCGTCGTGGATCCAGAGGCCCGTACGCTCGTGCCAGACGCGGATCACCTCGGGGTTCAGCGGCTCGCCGGCGCCGGTGCAGTGGCGCAGCTTGGCGAGGTCGAAGCGCGCCAGGTCCTGCTTGACGAGCAGGCGGTACTCGGTCGGCGGCGCGCAGAAGGTCGTGACCTGGTAGCGCTCGAGCAGCTCCATCTCGCGCTGCGGGTCGAAGCGGCCGTTGTACATCAGCGTCGGCGCGCCGATGCCCCACGGTCCGAACAGCACGCCGTAGGCGGCCTTCGCCCAGCCGGTGTCCGACGTCGTCCAGTGCAGGCCGTCGGTGCGTGCGTCGAGCCAGAAGCGCGCGGTGAAGCGCTGGCAGTAGGTGTAGCCGTGACCGTGCAGGACCGCCTTCGGGTCCTTGGTCGTTCCGGAGGTGTAGAAGCAGAGCGCGGGCTCGCCGGCCGCGGTGTCGGCGGGCGCGAAGTGTTGCGATTGACGGGGCAGCTCACGGTCGGCGTCGAGCCAGCCATCGGCCGTCAGCGCGGCCGTGGCCGCGTCACCCGTGGGCGCCGGCAGCCCGAACGGCGCGCCCGAGAACGCGACGCGGACCTGAAGCTCGGGACAGCGCGCGCGCACTGCCTCGACCACCGCCGCCCCCTCGTACGTCGTGACGATCGCGCGCGCACCCGAGTGATTTGCGCGGTACTCGACGTCCTTCGGACGCAGCGCCGCCGTGCACGGGATCACCAGCGCGCCGAGCTTCAACCCGGCGACGATCGCCGCGTGCCACTGCGGCAGGCGCGGCAGCATGACGAGCACCGCGTCACCGCGCTGCACGCCGTACGCGGCGAGCAGGTTCGCGATGCGGTTCGACCAGGCCTGGAAGTCCCAGAACGTGTAGCGCGCGCTCAGCCCGCTCTCGTCCTCCCAGTGCAGAGCCACGCGCGAGCGGTCGGCCGCGAGACGATCGACCACGTCGCGGCCGAAGTTGAAATGCTCCGGGACGTCGAACGAGAGATCGGCAGCCATGACGCTCTGGCTATGCCGCGCCGTCGTGGCGGTCAATTCACCGGGTATCTCGCCCGGGCACGCGCGTCACGCCGGCTTCTGCCCCTGCTTCGAGGAGGAGCGGATGTACTTCCTGCTCAGCGGCGACAGGTCGGTACGGCCGATCATCACCTCGATCAAGGCGAACGTCTTCGCCTGCTCGGCGCGCTCGAGTGCCGCGAGCAGCTCCGGCCCGCTCGACACCTGCTCGCCCTGGCCGCCCCAGGCGCGCGCGAGCTCAGCGTACGGCCACGGCGGGATCTCGAGGATCGACTGGCGCTCGACGACCGGGCGGAAGATCCCCCAGCCGCCGTTGTTCATCACCAGCACGATCGGCCTGAGCCCGTTGCGCGGCGCCTGCGCGATCTCTGGCCCCGTCATCTGGAACGCGCCGTCACCGCACAGCAGGATCGGCCGCTTGCCGAGACCGAGCTCGACGCCGAGCGCGCCCGGCACGCCGAAGCCCATCGAGGCGTAGAAACCCTGCGCGAAGTACGCGGCGCGGCCCGCGACGCGCACGTCGATGCCGGCGAACAGCATGTCACCCGACTCGGCCACGACGACGAAGTCACGCCGCCCTTCCAGAAAATGATTCAGGACGAGCAGCACCTCGGCGACGCGCACGGTCCCGCCGCGACGGCGCGCGGACCCTGCAGCGCGGACGGCGGGCGGCACGCGAACGCTCTTGCCGTGGGCGCGGCCACCATTGCCGGCCGGCAGCTCGGCGAGCCAGCGCGGCGGCGACGGCAGGTTGTCGTGGTAGACGACGGTTTCCCGGTGCGGGCGCGGCTTCTCGTCGAGCAGCGCACGCACGAAGTCGCGCAGGCCGACGTCGGTGTACGAGTGGAAGCTCACGTCGACCCGGCGGTCGACCGCGCGGATCGAGCGCTCGCCCTCGACCGGTTGCTTGACACTGCCGATGTCGGTCAGCGGCGAGCCCAGGTCGAGGATCAGGTCGGCGGCCTCGACCCGCCGCCGGATCGCGACCGGGCTGTGCGGGCCCATGTAGACGCCCATGTAGAGCGGGTGCTCCATCGGCACCGCGCCCTTGGAGAGCATGGTCGCCAGCACCGGTGCGCCGAGCCGCGCGCAGAGCGCCAGCACGTCGCGCTGCGCCTTGAAGCGGAAGGTCTCGATGCCGACGATCACCACCGGTCGCTGGGCGCGGTTCAGCCGCTCGGCGGCGTCGCGCGCGGCCTCGCGCACCTTGCGCGGGTTCGAGTGCCCGAGCTCGAGCGGACGCCGCCCGCCGGCGATGCTCTTCGGCACCTCGATCACGCGATCGACCATGTCGCGGTGGATCTCGATGTAGCCGGGCCGCTGCTCGCGCCACATGGTGCGCACCACCTCGTCGATCGCGGTGGCGGCCGTGCGCGGGTCGTCGATCAGGCGCGCCGCCGCAGTCACCTCGCGGTAGATGTTGAGCTGCGACTCGATGGCGCGCGCCTGGTGGTGGATCAGCGTGCCGAACTTGCGCTCCTCGTCGCCCGGCCCGCCGCTGATCACCAGCACCGGCACGTGCTCGGCGTACGATCCGGCGACCGGATTCACCATGTTGTGGCCGCCCGCGCCATAGGTCACGCAGGCGACCCCGAGTGCGCCGGTGGCGCGCGCGTAGCCGTCGGCGGCGAAGCCGACCGCGGGCTCGTGCGAGAGCGTGACGATCTTCCAGCGCCCGCGCTCGCCCAGCTGCGAGAACAGGCGCAGCACCAGATCCCCGGGGATTCCGAAGATCCGCTTCACGCCCAGCCGGCGCAAGTACGCGACCAGGAAGTCGCCCAGCGGCATCCGTGACTGCATCGTTTTCGTATATCGCTGCTTCCGCTAGAAGCGTAAGCGCCGCGACGCCCGTCGCCGCATCCAGACAGAGAGGGAGAGATCGCCATGAAGCTCGACACCGCGCTGGCCGCAGCAACCCTGAAGGACGTTCCCGAAGCCGCACGCGCCGCGGAGGAGGCCGGCTTCGACGGCGTGTGGACGGCCGAGACCGGCCACGATCCCTACCTGCCGCTCGCCATCGCCGCCGAGCACACCAGGCGCATCAAGCTCGGCACCTCGATCGCGGTCGCGTTCCCGAGAAGCCCGCTCGCGCACGCCATGACCGCCTGGGATCTGCAGGCACTGTCCGGCGGACGCTTCATGCTCGGCCTCGGCACCCAGGTGCGCGCGCACAACGAGCGCCGCTTCGGCGTCAAGTGGGAGAAGCCCGGACCGCGCATGCGCGAGATGATCCAGATGATCCGCGCGGTGTGGGACACCTTCCAGAACAACACCCGCCCGAGCTTCAAGGGCGAGTTCTACGAGTTCACGCTGATGACACCGTTCTTCAACGGCGGCCCGATCGAGCACCCGCACATCCCGATCTACATCGCGGGCGTGAACGAGTACATGTGCCGGCTCGCGGGCGAGCTCTGCGACGGCTTCCACGTCCACCCGTTCCACTCCGTCAAGTACCTTAACGACGTCATCCTGCCGAACCTGAAGCTCGGTGCGGCCAAGGCCGGGCGCGACGCGAGCGCGTGCAAGCTGTCGTCCGCCGCGTTCGTGATCATCGGTGACGACGAGGAGGAGCGGAAGGGACTGAAGGGCCTCGCCAAGCAGCAGCTCTCGTTCTACGCCTCGACGCCGGCCTACAAGCCGGTGCTCGAGACGCACGGCTGGGGCGAGACCCAGGCGCAGCTCAACGACAAGGCACGCGCCGGCGACTGGGGCGGCATGGCGGCACTCATCACCGACGAGATGCTCGACGCCTACGCGACCACCGGGACATGGGACGACATCGCCGACAAGCTCAAGAAGAAGTACGACGGCCTGCTCGACCGGATCGCGTTCTACGTCCCCTACCGCAAGGGCGACCAGACCGACCGCTGGGCCAAGGTGATCCGCGCCTTCAACGGCTGAGCACGGAACGGCGCACGGGCCAACGACGATGACTGACGTCACGGTGCGCGCGGTCCGCGAGGGCGACCTCGCGGACGTGCGCGACATCGTCAACTGGGCGATCGAGAACACGCACTACAACTTCAACACCGAGCCGCAGAGCGTCGAGCACTGGCGCGCGGAGTGGGCCGGCAATCGCGAGCGCTATCCGTGGCTGGTCGCCGAGCTCGGCGGCGACGTCGTTGGCGTGGCGTACGCCGGGCGCTACCGGGCGCGCAGCGCCTACGACTGGGCCGCCGAGGTCACGGTCTACGTGTCGCACCGCCACCACCGGCGCGGCGTCGGGGCGGCGCTGTACGGCGCGTTGCTGCCGATCCTCGAAGCGCAGGGCTTCCACACCCTGCTCGGCGTGATCGCGCTGCCGAATCCGTCGAGCGTCGCGCTGCACGAGCGCTCCGGCTTCGTCGCGGCCGGCGAGACGCCGCAGGTCGGCTGGAAGTTCGACAAGTGGTGGGGCGTCGGCAACTGGCAGAAGCTGCTGCGCGACGACACGCACCAGGCGAGCGCTCCGCTGCCGGTAGTGGACGCGCGCCGCCGGCTCGGAAAGGACACTCTCGCATGAGCCCGACCGCGAAGAAGAAGGCTGTGATGAAGACGCCGACGAAGGTGCGCACGACGCCCGCACCGGAGCACGAGTCGTTCGCCAGGGCCCGTCCGGCGCTGCGGAAGAAGAGCGCCGCGCCGCTCGAGCGCCTGCGCAAGGTGTGCTTGGCGCTGCCCGAGGCCACCGAGAAGGAAGCCTGGGGCGAGCCGACGTTCCGGGTGCGCGACAAGATCTTCGCGATGTTCGCGACCGACCACCACCACGACGGCAACATCGCCGTCTGGTGCAAGGCTGCGATGGGCATGCAGGAGATCCTGATCGACGCCGACCCCGAGCGCTTCTTCCGCCCGCCCTACGTCGGCCCCAAGGGCTGGATCGGCATCCGGCTCGTCGGCAAGGTCGACTGGCACGAGGTGCAGGCGCTGGTCGCCGGGTCGTGGCGTATGACCGCGCCGGCGAAGCTCGCGGCGACGCTGCCCACGGCCGACTGAGCGACCGCGCTCACGACGGCAGCAGGATCACCTTGCCCACCGTCTGCTGGCCCTCGATGCGCGCGTGCGCGTCCGGCGCCGACGCGAGCGGCAGGCGCTCCATCGGCAGCTGGATCGCGCGGCGCCGGAACAGGTCGAAGAGCGCCGCGTAGGCGTCGGGGATGCGCCCCAGCTCGTTGCCCAGCGTGGTGCCGAGGAAGTAGGTGCGCAGCCCCAGGTTGCGCCCCGAGGTGAGGAAGGTCTCGAGGATCGCCTGCGGCGGCGGATCGCCCGCCGCCTTGCCGAACAGCACGACGGTCCCGCCCGGGCGCAGCATCTCGAAGCCGCGCGCCATGTGCGGGCCCGCGACCGAGTCCAGCACCAGGTCGGCACCGCGCCCGCCGGTGATCTCGCGCACGCGCGCGAGCACGTCCTCGCGCCGGTAGTCGATGACGTGGCGGAAGCCCGCCGCGCGCGCGACCTCCGCCTTCGCAGCGGTTGAAACGAGCCCGATCGACAGCGCGTCCGCGTCGCGCAGCAGTGCGCCCAGGAAGCAGCCGACGCTGCCCGCCGCCGCGTGCGCGACGACGGACGTCCCCGCGCGCACGCCATTGTCGCGCGTCAAGAAGAAAGCCGTCAGCCCGGCGACCGGGCACGACGCCGCCTCCTCGAACGTCACCCCGTCCGGGATGCGCGTCGCGAGGAACGCGGGCACCAGCGTCTTCTCCGCGTAGGCGCCTGTCACCTGGATGCCCAGGATACGCTCGCCTATGGCGAAGCCCTCCACGCCTGGTCCGATCGCGTCGATCGTGCCGGCGAAGTCCGTGCCCGGCACGTACGGGTGCGCAAGGCCCGGCTCGCCGTGGCGGCGCGACTGGACGTCGTGGAAGTTGATCGCGATCGCCTGGTTGCGGATGCGCAGCATGCCCGCGCCGGCTTCCGGCTTCGGCAGGTCGACCAGACGCATCACCTCCGGACCGCCCTGCCCCGTCACGTGGATTGCCTTCATGCCGTCGGCTGTAGCGCGCGGCGCGACGCGCGGGAAGCGGCCGCGTCCAGCAGCCGCCGTTGTTGCCCTACCCCGGCGAGGATGGTTGAGGTGGGGCCCGTGAGCACCTCCGCGATTCTGGACGCCGTGGCCGAGCGCAAGGGCATGCTCGTCAACTACGTGCCGCACGCAGTCGCGCTCGGACTGGTGGTGGTCGACGCCAGGCCCGGCGAGGCCTGGCTCAAGGTGCCCTACGGCGCGAAGCTGGTCGGCAACCCCGCGACCGGCGTGATCCACGGCGGCGTCATCACGACCCTGCTCGACAACTGCGCCGGCATCGCCGTCGCGACAGCACTGCCCGACCTGCGCTCGATCGCGACCCTCGACCTGCGCATCGACTACATGAAACCCGCGACACCCGGCCTCGACGTGATCGGCTACACGCGCTGCTACAAGGTGACACGCCACATCGCGTTCGTGCAGGGTGCCGCGTACCACGAGGACCCCAACGATCCGATCGCGACCACCGCCATGACGTTCATGCTCGGCGCCAACAAGGCCGCGCCCGGCGCGTGGTCGGGCGTCAAGTCGTGAGCGAGTCCGGGGCCCCCGGGCAAACCCCGGGACAGCCGACGCGCACTACCGAAGAGGTGCGCGCGCTCCTCGAGGCGATCCCCTACTGCCGCTTCCTCGGCATCACCGTCGAGGACGGCGCCGACGGCGGCATCGTGTCGCGGCTTCGCTTCGGGGAGCAGATCGTCGGCAACGCAGCACTGCCCGCGATCCATGGTGGCGTGATCGGCGCGTTCCTCGAGACCGCGGCGATCGTCGAGCTGCTGCGCATCGCGCCCGACGACGCGCTGCCCAAGCCGGTCGACATCACCATCGCCTACCTGCGCTCCGCGCGCGCGGTCGACACGCTGGCGCGCACCATCGTCACCAAGCACGGGCGGCGCGTGGTGAACGTGCGCGTCGAGGCGTGGCAGGACGACCCCGCACGGCCGGTCGCGACCGCGCAGGGTCACTTCCTGGTCGCACGCGACGACGCCTGACGCGCGCGATCAGACGGCCTCAGCGCCGTCGGTTCTCCCGAGCTGGCGATCGAACGTACCGAGCGGGAGGTGACCAGCCTTTCGTGCCACCTCGAGCACCATGCAATCCGCGAAGCCGAGCTTGGGCCGTTTGCGATAGAGATCCAGGGCGCCAGCGACTACATCCGGATCCTGCAACACGAGGTCGCGGTGCTCGAGCAGCATCTCGATCGTGACGGCAATCGGTTCGGGCCCGAGGGCATACACCGACTCGAGAACCCATGTCGTCTCGACGAGAACGATGTGCGAAACCCATGCCCCGCTGCCGACGAACACCTCCGCGGCCGCCGTCTGTCGCGCCTCGTCTCGCGTGACGAGGCGAACGAGCACGTTGGTGTCAACGGCGCGCATGGCGCTTCCGGACGGCCTGCCGAACGCCGGCATTGAGCTCGTCCAGTGTCCGCGGCGCGGGCTGCTTCCCGGCGAAGATCGCCTCGTGAACGTCTCGCGAGGTGTACTTTCCGGCGCGGCGCACCAGGACGTATTCGCCCTCCTCCTCCCACTCGATGACCGAGCCGGGACCGATCCCGAGCTTCCGTCGCACAGCGGCAGGTACGGAAACCTGTCCCTGCGCGGTCATTCTCGATGAGGCCAGCGCCATGCCAACCAATTACCACGGTAATGACAGCCAGCCAAACGACCGTACCAAGGGAATCAGCTTGGCTTGGCCCCGGAGAGGATTCCCATCACCGCGCTCACGCGCTCGCCATGCACCGTCTCCTCGCGGCCGTTCTGCCGCAGGAGGCGTTGCACCTCCGGGTCGCTCTCGCGATCGGCCCAGAGCTGGTAGCCCTTGTCGCCGTCGATCTCGCCCTGGACGATCAGAGCGAACAGCTCGCTCGGGATCGTCTCCGGCAGCGGGATCGCGTACTTGGCCGTGTCCTCGGCGGTGGGCTCGTACCTGTCCGCGCCCAGCTTGAGCGCGATCACCTTGCGCACGCGCTCCGCGTGGCCACGTTCCTCGCGCGCGTTCTTGCGCAGCAGATCCGCCGCCTGGTCGTTGCCGATCCGGTCGGCGATCAGGTTGTAGAAGTCCTCGCCCGAGCACTCGATGCGATAGAGGAGCCGGGCCGAATCGACGTCCAGGTCCTGGATCGAGGCCAGCGCGCCGACTGCCGAGAAGAAATCCGCGTGGTTCTGCATTGGTCGTCCCTCCGCGCCGTGCGGCGCACCGTGTGAGGATGATGGAGGCTACGACATCAGGCAACCCGGTGGATTCGGTCATTTTGCTTCTCCGGATCCGACCGTGGACGCGCCGGGCGCGCTCCTCCGCGAAGATGGAGGTCCGAAAGCGGCCAGCTTGGCGGTGCATCCTGAAGATTGAGATCCGCGGCATCGATGGCGAGCCCACGGCTCCGGGAGGTGCGGGTAGACGACGCGCGACCGGCTCAGGATCGTTTCGGCGCGCGCCGGACGGCACCTACGGCACGTCGCGACGCCTTCGCTGCCTTCGACGCACCGACCGGCCGTCCTTCGAGCAGACCGCGCACCAACCCCATGGTCGCGCGCGCGTGGACGTCGAGTGCCGCGTCGCGGCCGATCTCGCCCGCCCGCCAGCGTAGCGCCAGGCCGACGAAGCTCGCGATCATCACGTCGATCGCGACGCGCGCTTCGGTCTCGCCAAGGCCGGCGGCGCGCAGCGGGTCGGTGACGCGGCGCTCGTAGGTGCGGCGGGACTCGTCGACCAGCGCCTCGATCTGCGGGTTGAGGCGCGGCGTGGTGCGCAGGATGGCGCCGCCGAGCCCGGCCGCGACCTGCACGTCCCAGAACAGGGCGACCAGCTCGCGCACCGCGCCGTGGTCGACGCCCCCCGGCGACGCCAGCAGAGCGCTCAGCGCGGTGCGCTGCTCGACCTCCGGGATGCGCGCGTCGAGGCGCTCGAAGTAGTCCTGCAGCACGCCGACCAGCAGCTCCTCGCGCGACGCGAAGTAGCGGTAGACCAGCGTGCGCGCGCAGCCGGCGCGCTCGGTGACGCGCGGCAGGGTGACGGCGTCGACCCCACCCTCCTCGATGAGGTCGCTGGCGATGCGCACCAGCTGGCGGCGGCGCTCGCCGGCCTGCGCGTCACGCGACGGAAGAACGGCCGTCATTCCTGTTGACGATATGTCAGCAAGTGACGTACTGTCAACGGGTGTGGCAGTCGTCGATCAAGGCGCCGCGCGAGGAGGGAATGATGGCTGCGAACGACCAGGCTCGCGGAAAACGGCTGATGGCGGAGCGCTACCGGCGCCCGGACTGGGTGCGCCGTCTCAACGCGATGGCGGATTCCGTCGGCGGCGACGCGGGGCGCATCGTGCCGCTCGACGCGGCGAGCCTGCTCGACGCGGCCGAGCGCTCGCTCGGTGGTCGCGTGCCCTCGGGTGATTTCGGCGACCCGCAGTGGCGCACGCGCTTCACGGACCTCTGCAGCGCGCTCGACACATCCCCGATGCACGTCGTCGGACGCCTGATGACGCGCCAGGAGCTGCTGCGCGGCCTGCGCACGCGCCTCTTCTTGACGCGCGAGCTCGACGAGCGCCCGCAGATCGCCAACGAGAAGGTCGTCGCACCGATGATCGTCACCGGTCCGGCGCGCTCCGGAACGACGATCCTGTTCGAGCTGCTGGCGCTCGACCCGACCTTGCGCGCGCCGCTCGCCTGCGAGGGGCTGCACCCCGTCCCGCGCAAGGCGCCGGGTGATTGCGGCGAGCGTCACGCGTGGAGCGAGTGCGAGCAGGAGCTGTGGGCCGACGTGCAGCCCGAGTTCGCAGCGATCCACGAGCTGCGCTCCGATCTGCCGGTCGAGTGCGTGACCCTGACCATCCCCTGCTTCTCCGGCGCGCACTGGATGATGATCGCGCAGCTCGGCGCCTGGGCGCCCGACATCGACGTGATGTACGATTTCCACCGCCGCCTGCTGCAGGTGATGCAGCACGGCGAGCCGCGCACCACCTGGCTGCTGAAGACGCCGGGCCATCTGATGACGATGGAGCAGCTGTTCGCGACCTATCCCGACGCGTGGATCGTGCAGACCCACCGCGATCCCGCGAAGACGATGCCGTCCACGGTCAGCACGACGGCGATGGTGCAGTGGATGCGCACCGATCATGTCGAGGTCGAGCCGCTCGCGCAGGCGATCGAGATGGCGTTCTCGTACGCGCTGAATCACAGCGTCGAGCTGCGCACGAGCGGGCCGTTCGTCGATCGCTTCGTCGACGTGCACTTCGAGCAGATGCTGCGCGATCCCGTGCAGACGTTGACGCGTGCGTACGCGACCATGGGCCGCGAGCTGACCTCCGAGCACGCCGAGCGCATCCGTGGCTATCTGCGCGACAAGCCGAAGGGCAAGTTCGGCACGCACCAGTACGCGCCCGAGGACTGGGGCTTCACGGCGGAGTCGCTGCGTGCGAGCCTGGCGCCGTACGTCGCGCACTTCGGCGTCGCGCTGGAGGGTTGAGATGCCAGACACGCACTACACCTTCTGTCGCGTCTGCGAGGCGACCTGCGGGTTAAAGGTTGACGTCGCGGACAACCGCATCGTCGACATCCAGCCCGACCCCGACCACGTCGTGAGCAAGGGCTACGCGTGCGTGAAGGGCACCCGCTACGCGTCGACGCAGCACAGCCCGGATCGGGTGGTGCGTCCGCAGAAGCGCGTCGGTGGTGAGTGGAGAGACGTCTCGTGGGACGACGCGCTGCGGTCGATCGCGGGTGTCATCCAGCAGCAGATCGCCTTGAAGGGTCCGCAGGCGATCGGCCACTTCGTCGGCTCGGCCGGCGGCGCGAACGTGCTCTCGCCGCTGTTCCGCGGCGCGCTCTGGGCGGGGATGGGCTCGAAGCGCATGTACGGCACCGGCACCTGCGACACCATGAACAAGTTCCGCGTCAACGAGGACATGTACGGCTCGCCGATGCGCCTCGCGCACCCCGACGTCGAGCGCACGCAGTTCATGATGGTGCTCGGCGCGAACCCTGTCATCTCGGGCAACACGCTCTACCACCTGCCGCGGTCGCGGGAGCGCTTCAAGGCGATCGTCGAGCGCGGCGGGCGCGTGGTGTTCGTCAATCCGCGTCGCGTGGAGAGCGCGCAGACCGGCGAGCACCTGTTCATTCGTCCCGACACCGACCTGTTCTTCCTCGCCGCATTCTGCCGCGAGCTGATTGCCGGTGAGAGCGTCGATCGCGCGCGCGTCGCACGGTTCATGTCGGGCTTCGAGGTGCTGGAGCGTGTCGTCGCGCCGTGGACGCCCGAACGTCAGGCCGCTGTGACCGGGGTTTCCGCGGCAGCGCTGCGCGACCTGGCGCGCTCGCATGCCACGGCGAAGGGCGCCGCTCTGTACATGGCCACGGGCGTCAATCAGGGACGGAGCGGTACCGCCTGCTTCTGGCTGCTGGAATGCATCAACGCGATCTCCGGCAACCTCGACAGCCCCGGCGGTACGCTCATGGGGCGTGGCCTCTTCGACATGGCGAAGGAGGTCACCAAGAATCCGCAGATGATGGTCAGCCACGACCGCGAGGACGACCTGCCGACGGTGTCCGGGCAGCAGCCCGCGGGCATGCTCGCCGACGACATCCTGTCCGGTCGCGTGACCGTCCTGGTCGTCGAGGCTTCGAATCCGTTGCTGGCCTGCGGAAATCCAGGTGGCCGCCTGGAAGCCGCACTGAAGAAGCTCGAGCTGCTGGTGTCGATCGACCTGTTCCGCAACGAGGTCGGCAGCCTCGCGCATTTCGTCCTGCCCGCTACTACCTGGATGGAGCGGCCCGAGGTGCCGTACGCGCTGCAGAGCTTCGCCGGCTGCAACCCGACGCCGTACATGATCTACGCCGACGCCGTCCTCGAGCCGCCGCCGGGCGTGCGGCCCGAGTGGTGGATGTACGCGCGGCTCGCCGACGAGCTCGGCGTGACGTTGTTCGACAACCGGCTCGCTTCCGGCGCCGCGAAGCTCGCGGCGCGGGTGACCGACTCCCGGCTCGGTCGATGGCTCGACGTGCCGAATCTGCTGCTCGACGGCATGCTGAGGAAAGGTGGCCTCCCCGGACGGAAGAGGATGGCGCGCGAGCACCCGCACGGCATCCTCATGGCCGAGCATCACGGCGGCGACTTCCTCGGCACCGATCGCGTGCTGACTTCCGACGGTCGCGTTAGTCTCGCGCCGCGGCCGATCGTGGAGCGTTTCGAGGCCACCGCCGAGGTGCTGTACGCCGACGAGGTCGCGAACGCCGATCGCGTCAAGCTGGTCGGCAAGCGCGAGATGCGGCGCATGAACACCTCGTCCGCGAACTGTGGCGCGCTGGTCAAGGAGACCACCAACTACGCCTACATCAGCCGCGACGACGCGACGCGCATCGGCGTCGCGGATGAAGACCTGATCGAGGTCGAGTCAGCGTACGGCCGCATTCGCATCCCCGCGCGGGTGACCGACGAGATGATGCCGCGCACCATCGCGATCCCGCAGTGCTGGGGACACACCAAGGCCGATGGCCTGCCGCACGCGCGCAAGCACCCCGGCGTCAATTCCAACTTCCTCGCGGGCGACGGCCCCGAGACCATCGAGCCGCTGTCCGGGATGTCGCATCTGTCCGGCATCCTGGTCGAGCTGCGCAAGGCGCCGCCCGGATCCCTGCCCGGCGAGGATTTCGGCGATCTGGGCGCGCAAGAGAGGACGGTGGCCCCATGAGCGAGGAGATCAAGACCGAGAGCCGCAAGGCGTTCCGCGAGCTGCTCGACACGCTCGAGGAGGTCGACCGCCGCTGGGCGAGCGCCGAGTGGAACCTGCTCGGCGAAGCCGACGTCGCCGACGCGCACCGCGCGATGATGCACATGATCGCCGGCGGCATCGGCAACTTCTTCGAGTCCGACCACACCCGGCCACGCTTCGAGCGCATCGTGTCGCCGACGCGCAAGGTCTCCGGCGACAACGCCGACGCCATCTACTACGACGCCGACGTCAGCCCCGACTACACCTACGTCGTGCGCGGCCGCATGGACGGCGCGGTCTACGTGTCGCGATCACCGTCGAGTGCGACACCCGCGACGGCAGCATGGCTTCGCGTACGGCTGGCGTCATCAACGACACGAAGTTCGACGTCGATGCCGAAGGCCGCTTCGAGATCCGCCTCGGCGGCCCCGAGCAGGAGCGCAACTGGCTCGGTCTCGACCCGTCCGCCACGCGCATCACCACGCGGCACTACTACGAGAACGAGGTCTCCGCCGCCGCCGATCCCGCGCGCAACGCGGCTTTGCAGATCGAGGTCGTCGAGCCGAGGACGCCGCCGCCGCCCGCACCCAACGACGAGTCGATCGCGCGCTCCATCCGCCGCGTCGCGCGCTTCGTGCGCGCGCGAAGCCTCGAGCAGCTGCCGATGGCCAAGCGCGAGCAGCCCGCGTTCGTCTCGATCGTGCCCAACCAGTTCCCCAAGCCCGTCCCGCCCGAGACGTTCGGGCTCGCCGCGTTCGACGCCACGTACTCCATGGCGCCGTACTACATCGGTCCCGACGAGGTCCTGGTGATGACCGGACGCTGGCCCAAGTGCCGCTGCGCCAACGTCTCGCTGTGGAACCGCTTCCTGCAGACGCTCGACTACGCGAACCGCACCGTGTCGCGGAACCGCGCCCAGACCACGCTCGAGCCCGACGGCAGCTTCAAGATCGTGCTCGCGCACAAGGACCCCGGGCATCCGAACTGGATCGACACCGAGGGCAAGCCCTTCGCACTCGTGTTCTGGCGCTTCTTCCTGGTCGAGGGCGAGGTCGAGACGCCGCAGGCGAAGGTCGTCAAGTTCGCGGAGATCGCGACGCGCCGATGACTGTCAAGTAGACCGCTGTCTCCACGTCATCGATCCGATCTAACGTTCCGGTTCAGCGGCGGGCCGCGTAGCGGACCGTCCGCTGCAACCGGTTGTTAGGCCGCGCCCTTGCGTTTGGACCAAGCCTCTTCACGCCAAGGCCCAACCCGCGCCGGCCACGCTCAACCCTTCATCGCGTTCAGCATGTGCTCGATGACGTGGGCATGCTCGCGCTGCGGGCTGAACAGGATGACCTCGGAGTCCTTGACCACCCGCACGCTGTGGCCGGGCGGCCAGTAGAAGAGGTCATTCTGCTTGCACGTATCGACCTTGCCATCTGTGTACGTCACCACGAGCTCCCCGGACAGCATGTAACCCCAGTGCGGCGCGTGGCAGGCGTCGTCCTTGAGGCCCTTCAGGAGTGGCGCGATGTCGGTGCCAGCGCCGAGGGAGAAGTATTCGCCTCCCATCTTGCCGAAGCCGGTCGCGTCACCGAAGTCGGTGGCTACTCGCGCGACCGCGCCTGGGACGTTGATCTTGGCGGGAATCTGATCCTTGGATATGCGCATATTGGGCTCCTCTTTCACTGGTTCGAGGTCTTCGCCGCCTGGCACGAAGGCCTGCTGCGCGCCGGGCTCACCGCGTACGGCTTCGAGGACGCACTCACCGACTTTCGTCTCGCGGTCCTCTACTCCCTGTGCATCCCGGTGTTCAGCTTTACCATGTGCGGTCCGGAGCCCGAAGGCCGCACCGGGCGGCTGGTCGACGCGATCGCGGAGCGGCTCTACGCGTCGGCGATCGAGCTCGACGCGGGCGCGCTGCTGCCGTAGCTCGTGCGAACGCGGGCGGCGCCTAGACGAACGTCAAGCGACGGTCTGCGCTGGCGCTGGCGAGCTGCTCCTCGCGAAGCGCCCAGCCGGGATGACCGGCCGGGCCGCCGCCGGCACGATTCCGACCGCTGAGCTTTCCGACGGATCGCTGCCGCCGCGAACGGCTCGACCTACGCCGCGGGGCGCCGCCGCACCGTGAGGCGCACCTCGCAATCGAGCACGTCGAGCAGCGCCACGAGCTGGGCGAAGCTCTTCCGCGTGTTCGCCGGGTCGAGCAGCCGAGACAGCTGCGGCACGGACGTCCCGATGCGTCGCGTCAGCTCGCGCCGGCTGAGGCCCGACACGGTCACGCGCTTCGCCGCCTCGACCGTGAGCTTGTGGACGAGCACGTCGGCGACGTAGCCGGGGGCGCGGTTGTACCTCTGGTCACATCGATTGATGGGCTCAGACAATCATTGTCGGCCGTGCATCTCACCGCTCTCACCCGCGCGTCTTCCCCCACCCGTCCGACGCACGGCCCGTATCCCCAGTTTCCACCCCGTCGACGACGCACGCGGCGCCATGATAGCGACGCCGCATGAGCGCCAAGACCCCCTGGCCACAGAAGACCCGCGAGCTGCACAACCACCACTTCGACTCCACCATCTGGAACGACCTGCGCTTCCGCGACGACGACATCGTCATCGCGACCTACGCCAAGTCGGGCACGACGTGGACGCAGCAGATCGTCGCCCAGCTGCTGTTCAGCGGCGATCCGGACCTGGCGGTGGCCGAGATGTCGCCGTGGCTCGACCTGCGCGTGCCGCCGAAGGCGGAGAAGCTGCCGCTGGTCGAGGCGCAGACGCATCGCCGCTTCCTGAAGACCCACCTGCCGGTCGACGCGCTGCGCTTCTCGCCGCAGGCGAAGTACCTCTACATCGGGCGCGACGCGCGCGACGTGGTGTGGAGCATGTACAACCACCACGTCAATGCCAATGAAACCTGGTACGCGGCGCTGAACGACACGCCAGGCCGGGTGGGGCCGACGATCGAGCCACCACCGGCCGACATCCGCCGGTACTGGCGCGACTGGATGGACCGCGACGGCCATCCGTTCTGGCCGTTCTGGGACAACGTCCGCAGCTGGTGGGCGCTCCGCGATCTGCCGAACGTGCGCTTCGTGCACTTCAGCACGCTGAAGCGCGACATGCCGGGCGAGATGCGCCGCATCGCGGCCTTCCTCGGCATTCCGATCGACGAGGCGCGCTGGGAGCGTATCGTCGAGCAGTGCTCGTTCGACTGGATGAAGCGCAACGCGGCGAAGTCCGTGCCGGCAGGCGGCGCCTTCTGGGACGCCGGTGCCGAGGTCTTCATCAACAAGGGCGTCAACGGCCGCTGGCGCGACATCCTGACGACCGAGGAGTCGGCCGAATACGAGAGCCGCGCGGTCGCCGAGCTCGGCGCCGCGTGCGCACACTGGCTCGCCACGGGCGAGGGCGCCGACGACTCCTGACCCGAGCTGGAGCGGGCACGGAGCGTCACGATACCCGCGTCCGCGGCGGCGCGCGCGATGGGTCATGCGCGCACGGCGCTATCGTTCGGACAGGAACTCCTCCACCTCGCGCACGAACACGTCCGGCGTGTCGCGCAGCGGGAAGTGGCCGCCCCCCTCGATGGTGACGACCTTCTTCTTGCGGATCGCCGGCGCGGCGCGCTCCATCGCGGCGTACGTGACGTTCTGGTCGGCCGTGCCGTGCAGAACCAGCGTCGGCGCCGCGATCACGGGATAGGCGGCGGCAAGCGCCGCGCGCTTGCTCGGGTCGCGGCACCTACCAGGTGTCGATGCAGCTCCGCTTCTTGCCCTCGCGCGGCAGCCGCGGCCCCGCCGACGACGCCAGCACGCTCGCCACCCGCGCCCGCGACTCCGCCGGATCGATCACCTCGTCGATCTCGAAGTGGCTCGCGGTGTTGGTCGCCCTGCCGCGCTCGTAGGCGCGCGCGACCATCTCGTCGAACACGCGCTTCCGCTCCGCGGGGTTCGCGATCGCCTCGAGGTCGCGCCGGAAGCCGAGCTTGACCGCACCCTCGAGACCCATGCCGCCGAACTCGCCGGTCGGCCACGACACGGTGAACAGTGGCGCCTTGTGGCTGCCGCCGGCCATCGCCTGCGCGCCCAGGCCGTACGACTTGCGCAGCACGATGGTGCAGGTGGGCACCGTCAAGCTGGCGCCGACGACGAACATGCGCGAGCAGTGGCGCACCAGTGCGGTCTTCTCGATCTCGGGTCCGACCATGATGCCGGGCGTGTCGCAGAGGAACAGAATGGGGAGATCGTAGGCGTCGCAGAGCTGCATGAAGCGCGACGCCTTGTCGGCGCCGGGGCTGTCGATCGCGCCGGCGAGGTGCTTGGGGTCGTTGGCGATGATGCCGAGCGGCTTGCCCTCGATGCGCGCCAGCGCGGTCACCATGCCGGGGCCGAAGCCGCGCCGCAGCTCGAGCACGGAGCCGACGTCGGCGATGGTCTCGAGCACGTCGCGGACCTCGTAGATGCGCAGCCGGTTCTCGGGGATCACGGAGCGCAGGCGGCGCTGGTCGGCGACGTCCCAGGTCGCGAGCGCGCCCTGGAAGTACGACAGGTACTGCCTGGCCGCGTGCACGGCCTCGGCCTCGTCGGCGACCGCGATGTCGACCACGCCGTTCGCGGCCTGCACCGACATCGGTCCGACCTCTTCCGGCCGGAACACGCCGAGGCCGCCGCCCTCGATCATCGCGGGGCCGCCCATGCCGATGTTCGAGTTGGCGGTGGCGATGACGACGTCGCAGCAGCCGAGCAATGCCGCGTTGCCGGCGAAGCAGCGCCCGGAATTGATGCCGACCAGGGGTACCAGGCCGGAGAGCTTGGCGAACAGGTGAAACGCCATGCAGTCGAGGCCGGCCACGCCTTGCACGTCGGTGTCGCCGGGACGCCCGCCGCCACCCTCGGTGAAGAAGATCACCGGCAGCCGCATGCGCTCGGCGATCTCGAACAGGCGGTCCTTCTTGCGGTGGTTCTGCATGCCCTGCGTGCCGGCGAGCACGGTGTAGTCGTAGGACAGCACGGCGCACTGCGTGCGCGTTCCGTCGAAGAGCGCGCCATTCACGTGCCCGATGCCGGCGACGAGGCCGTCGGCGGGCGTGCGCGCGATCAGCTCCTCGACCGGACGGCGCCCGCGCTGTGCCGCGATCACGAACGAGCCGTACTCGACGAACGTACCCTCGTCGCACAGGTCGTCGACGTTCTCGCGCGCCGTGCGCTGCCCGGTCTTGCGGCGGCGCGCGACCGCATCGGGGCGGGCCGCATCCAGCTTGACGGCGTGACGCGCGAGCACCTCCTCGAGATCGGGACGGATGCGCTCGGGATCTTCGGCCGCCGCACGCGTCGCCTGCTCGTGCGCAATGTCGGCGGGCTCGAGCAGCACCAGCGCGTAGCCGGCCGGCACGGTGTCGCCATCCGCGACCGCAATCCGCTGCACGAGCCCGCTGACCGGCGCCTGCACGACGTGCTCCATCTTCATCGCGCTCATGACGAGCAGCGCCTGGCCCGCGCGCACGGCGTCACCGGTCGCGACCTCGATCCCGACGATCGTGCCCTGCAGCGGCGCGCGCACGGCGATCATGCCGTCAGCCACATCGATGTCGCCGGCGACCTGCACTGCCGCACCACCGCCCGCGCCACCGACCAGAGCCGCGACACCGGCGGCAGAAGATTCGACACCGCCCTCCTTCCCGTACGCCAGCACCGCGAGCGGATCGTTCGCATCGACCTTCGCGCCGGCGAGCGCACGCGCCACGGGCACCACCAGGCGCTCGTTCGACGGCGGAACGTCGTCCTCTGCCAGCGCCAGCTCCGCGACGTGCTCCTCGACGAAGCGCGTGTCGATCCGGTTGGCAACGAATTGCGGGTGCGCGAGCAGGCGGCGCAGAAAGGGCGCGTTGGTCGCGACGCCCTCGATCTCCAGCTCCTGCAACGCGCGCGCCGCGCGCGCGACGGCGTCGGCGAAGCTTGCCGTCGCCGAGTGGCAGACGAGCTTGAGCAGGAGCGAGTCGAAGTTGGGGCTCAGCCGCAGACCGGCGTAGGCCGCGGTGTCGGTGCGGACGCCCGGACCCGACGGCAGGCCGAGCGCGGTGATCGTGCCGGAGCTCGGACGCGCGCCGCCGTCGGGCGTCATCACCTCGGTGTTGACGCGGAGCTGCAGCGCGAAGCCGCGCGGCGAGCGCACGTCGTCCTGCGTCAAGAGGATGTCGGCCAGCGAGCGTCCGCCGGCGATGTCGAGCTGGGCGCGGACGAGGTCGATGCCGAGCACCTCCTCGGTCACTGTATGCTCGACCTGCAGGCGCGGGTTGGCCTCGATGAAGGCGTAGCCCGCCTCGTCGCTGCGCGCCGCGTCGGCGTCGACCAGGAACTCGAAGGTACCGGCGCTGCGGTAGCCGACCTCGCGCGCCATGCGCAGCGCGTCCGCCGCGAGCCGCGTCCGCATGCGCGGCGACAGGCTCGGACACGGCGCGATCTCGACGATCTTCTGGTGCCGGCGCTGGATGCTGCACTCGCGCTCACCGAGCTGCACGTAGCCACCCTGCCCGTCGCCGAGGATCTGCACCTCGACGTGCCGCGCCCGGCTGAACAGCTCCTCGACGTAGACGTCGCCGTTGCCGAACGCCGCGCGTGCCTCCGACTGGCAGCGCGGATACGCGTCGCGCAGCTCGTCCACCGAGCGCACCACGCGCATGCCGCGGCCACCGCCGCCCGCGATCGCCTTCAGGACGACGGCACCGCCCTGCCCGAGCGAACCGAGGAAGCGCATCGCCTCCTCGAGCGTGACCGCGCCGCTCGACGCCGGCAGTACGGGTACGCCGCAGCGCGCCGCGAGAGCGCGCGCCTGAACCTTGTCGCCCAGGGTCTCGAGCGTCTCGGCGGAAGGTCCGACGAAGGTGATTCCGGCCGCGGCGCAGGCGCGCGCGAGGGCTGCGTTCTCGGACAGGAAGCCGTAGCCGGGATGGATCGCGTCGCACCCGGTCTCGGCCGCGGCGGCAACGATCTGCGCGATGTCGAGGTAGGCCGCGGCACCGCTTCCGCTGAGACCATACGCCTCGGGAGCGCGGCGCACGTGCAGCGCCTCCACCTCGTCGTCCGAGTACACGGCGACCGCGGGCAGTCCCGCGTCGGCCGCGGCGCGCAGAATGCGCACGGCGATCTCGCCACGATTCGCGACCAGGAGCTTCTCCATCGGGATCAACTAACCTCCGCGACCAGCGCCGGCACGCGCCCGCGCCACGGCATCGCCTGCTCGAGCTGCCGCGACACCTGCACGACCAGATCGGCGTCGCCGAACCAGGACAACACGCGCGCCTCGAGCTCGCGCGCCGTCATGGCGACGGGGTTCGGTGCGCCGTTTTCATGCCGGCGCACCATCGTCCGCGCGGCACGAGCGGGCAAGCGTCGCGCTACTCGAACCAGAACTGCGGGTTCCAGGAGACCTCCCAGAGGCAGCCGTCCGGGGTGCTGTTCCTGCCTTTCTGTCGGCCGTCAGCGGACGCGGCGCGCGCGCGCGCCGCGGAACTGTGCTTCGAGCCGCTCCTGCATGTCGAGCGCGGGGCGGAACTCGCCGCGGCTGCGCGTCTGGCCCGGATCGGCGTTCCAGACCGCGTGCGGCGTGCCCGGCGGGATGGTGATCACCTCGCCGGCGCGCAGCACGTGCTCGCGGCCGCCGATCCGCGCGCGCAGCGTTCCCGCCAGGACCTCGATGCGCTCCGATTGCGCGCGGTGCACGTGGTCCTCCGGCGGATCGGCGACCACGCTGGTCAGGATCTCGAAACGGAACGCCTCGCCCGCCGCGGCCAAGGCCTCTTCCAGGACCACCAACCGATCACCAGTACGTGGGTGCAGGAGCAGCTTCGCCGAATCCATCGCCGACCTCCTTTTGGATGTGCCGAGGTGGATAGCCGGGTCCTCCTGCCAGCGTGCTGTCAGGAGAGATTCGCTCGTCGTTCGCCCGTGTTCTTGCTCAGGATCCCAGGACGGTGCGCAGCAGATCGGCGGCGGTGCGGCCCGGCACCGTCGCAAAGGTGTCGGGCAGGAATTCGACCTCGCGCATGCGGTCGAGGCGGAAGAAGCGGAAGTCATTGCGCAGCTCGCACCAGGTGCCGCTCAGCCACACCGGACCGTAGAACCAGAGCGTGATCGGCTGCACGCAGCGGCGCGTCTCGACGCCGCGCTCGTCGCGGTAGCGGAAGCGGACCTTGCGGTGCCCGCGGATCGCCGCGCGCAGCTCGGCGAGATCGAAGCGCAGCGGCGCCTGGTTCTGCCGACCGGCGCCCACAGCGTGGCGTCCGCGAGCAGGTGGCGCAGGTGCTCGGGCAGGGTCGGCTCGATGCGCGCCAGCGCCGACTCGGCGGCACGCGCCATCTCGGAATCGCTCCAGCTACCGACGATGCGCGCGCCGAACACCAGCGCCTCGAGCTCGTCCTCGCGGAACATGAGCGGCGGCAGATCGTAGCCCTTGCGCAGCGAGTAACCGACGCCGGCCTCGCCATCGATCGGCACGCGGCTCGCGATCAGCGCCTGGACGTCGCGGTAGATGGTGCGCTCGCTGACCTCGAGCTCTGCTGCGAGGTCGCGCGCCTTGACGACCTTCTTGCGACGCATGAGCTGGATGATCTCGAACAGTCGGTCGGCGCGGCGCACGCCGCGTTCTTCGTCTTTTCTTCGCCAGTCGTCAAGCCGCGCTCAAGCGCGCTCGCTCGCCTGCTTGCGGGCGCGGCGGTTTGCTTCGGCCAGGTCACCGAAGCCGGTCGCTTTCGCGTCGATCTCGAGGGCCTCGATGGGGTCGCGCAGGTCGTCGATGTAGCCCAGCGCGTACGCGCCGCGGGCGTAGCCCATCAGGCGCAGCAGCTCGACCGGCAAGGTGCGCGCGATCTCGCGCGGCACCGAGAGGTACTGGTTCTCCTCCTGGCGCAGCCACGAGCGGTTGTAGGTGATGTTGATGCCGGCGCGGACCGCGTCCGAGCGGTTGGCGCCGCCGCCGTGGTAGACGCTGCCGGAGTAGAAGAGCACCGAGCCCTTGCGCATCTCGGCGGGCACGGTGTCGGCCTCCGTGAAGGCGAGTCCGTCTTCGCGATGGTTGCTCTTCGGGACGACGCAGGTGGCGCCGTTCTGCTCGGTGAAGTCGGTCATCGCCCAGATGGTGTTGCACTGCACCTCGTAGCCGCGCGGGAACGAGAAGAAGTCGAACGCCCACTGGTCGCGGTGGATCGTCTGCGCGGGCTCGCCCGGGCCGATCGCGATCACCTGCGTCAAGTGCAACTGAAAGCTGGTCGCGTCCTTCAGGAGCTCGCGGGTCGCACCGAGCACCAGCGGGTGCATCACCAGATCGCGACAGGTCCGGGAGCGTGCGATCAGCGCGCCGGTACGTTTGGTGCGCCGTCCGCTGAACTCGTCGGGACCGAGCGGGGTCGCGTCGAGCCAGGGCGCCAGCTCGGCGCGCACGTCGTCCATCACCGACGGCGGTACGACGGTGTCGACGATGACGGCACCGTCGCGCGCGAGCGCGGCAGCGACCTCGGCTGCGCCCGCGGTGGCGGGCAGATGATCGATGCTCATGGGGCGTAGAACGACACACGGTCGAGGTGTCTGTCCAGCCCGGAGTCGTGTGCATTGGACTCGCCCGGTACGGACGCGTAACCGCTCCTCGTGTCCGGCCTCGAACACCACCTCGCCGCCGTCCAGCCACTGCTCGACCGCTACGGCTACGCCGCCGTGTTCGTCGCCATCTTCGTCGAGGGCATGGGCATTCCCGCCCCCGGCCAGACGCTGCTGATCGCGGCAGCGCTGCTCGCGGCGCGCGGTGACCTCTCGATCACCGTGCTGCTGGTGACCGCGCTGGTCGCGGCGATCACCGGCAACCTCGCCGGCTTCGCGATCGGGCGTTACGGCGGTCGTCGCATCCTCGAGCGCATCAGCTCGGCGGCGCGGCTCGCGAAGATGGAGTCGCTGTTCCAGCGCCGCGGCGGGCTGGTGGTCGCCTTCGGGCGCTTCGTCGACGGCTTGCGCCAGATCGCCGGCATCGCGGCAGGCTCGCTCGACATGAGGCTCGCGACGTTCCTCACCTGGAACCTCGTCGGGGCGGTCGCCTGGGTCGGCTTCTGGGGCGGCGGCGCGTACCTCTTCGAGCGCGACTTCGCGACCATCGCCGCACTCTTCCACCGCTTCCGCGCGCTCGCGATCGGGCTCGCGCTGCTCGGCGTGCTGCTCGCGATCCGCTGGCTGCGACGCGGCGCGCAGGAGCCGTTGACAGCGCCCCCCGGTGACGCGCGCTGAGTCACTTCGCGTTCGAACGGAAACGAGCGACGGTGCTAGCGTGCGCCCGGTGACGCGCCGCACCCTGTTCCTGCTTTCGCTCTGCTTCTTCCTCTCCGGCCTCGGCAGCCTCGTCCTCGAGGTGGTCTGGACGCGCCAGCTACGTCTGATCTTCGGCTCGACGACCCTCGCCGCGAGCACCATCCTGGTCGCCTACATGCTCGGCCTTGGCCTGGGTGGTCTGCTCGGCGGGCGGATCGCGCACAGGCTGCGCGACGGCATCCGTACCTATGCGCTGATCGAGATCGCGATCGGGCTGGTCGCCCTGGTGGTGCCCTTCCTGCTCGACGCGCTGCCGCCGCTCGCGCGCGGCCTGATGCACGACCAGGGCTTCTGGTCGCTGTTGCTCGGCCGGTTCGGGATCGCGCTGCTGGTGCTGCTCGCGCCGACGATCCTGATGGGCGCGACCTTGCCGATCGTGGTGACGGCGATCACGCGCGACGAGCCGCGCATCGGCGCCAGCACCGGGCTGCTGTACGGCATCAACACGCTGGGCGCGGTCGCGGGCGTCTTCACGACCGCGTTCGTGCTGTTCCCGCTGCTCGGGCTGTGGCGCGCCAACGTGTTCGGCGCGCTGCTCGACATCGCGGTCGGCGTGCTCGCTCTTCTGCTCCTGGGTGGGCGGTCCGCGTCGAGCGCACGTGCGAGCATCCCCCCGGACGAGAACGCCCCCGCGCCGATCGCGGCACCGACGACGACGCCGATCGCCGTCCCGCTCATCGCCTACGCGATGGTCGGCTTCACCGCGCTGGTCTACGAGGTGTGCTGGACGCGCGCGCTCGCGCTGGTGCTGGGCTCGTCGATCTACGCGTTCTCGGCGATGCTCGGCGCGTTCCTCGCCGGCATCGCGCTCGGCAGCCTCGCCGTACGCCGGCTGGTCGATCGCAGCGCGCGGCCTGCGCTGCTGTTCGCGCTCGGGCTGTGCGCGCTCGGCGCGCTGTCGCTCGCGGTGACGCTCGCCCTGCCGGCGCTGCCGGACGTGTTTCTCGGCCTGCTGCGGCGCACCGGTCCGATCGGCACCCGCCTGGTGCTGCTCCAGGTGCTGCTGTGCGTGCTGGTGCAGCTCCCGGCGACGCTGGTGCTCGGCGCGCTTTTTCCGCTCTTGACGCGTCTCGTCGCCGGCGGCTCGCCGACCACGGGCGCCGCGGTCGGACGGGTCTACTTCGCGAACACGATCGGCTGCGCCGCCGGTGCCTTCGCGGCCGGCTTCGTCCTGATCCCGACGCTCGGCCTGCGCGACACCCTGGCGCTCGCCGCCGCCGTGAACCTGCTCAGCGCCGGCATGGTGCTGCTCTTCCAGCGCGATCTCGGCCGGCGCGCGCGGCTCGCGGCGGCGCTCCCGCTCGCCGCCGCGATCACGCTCTTCGTGGTACCCATCCCGTTCGACGCGAGCGCGCTCACGCGCGGCTCCTTCCGCGGGCCCGAGCTGCTGCTGGACTTCGACGTCGCCGAGCTGCCGCTCGACGGCGTGCCGCACGACGAGGTGCTCTACTACCGCGACGGCATGAACAGCACCGTGTCGGTGCACCGGGAGAAGGGGATCCTGGAGCTGCGCGTCAACGGCAAGGCCGACGCCTCGACCGGCGGCGACATGTCGACGCAGGTGCTGCTCGGTGAGGTCGCGCTGCTGTTCGGCAAGCCGGCACAGCGGGTCGCGGTGATCGGCTACGCCTCGGGCGTGACCGCGGGCTCGGTCGCGCGACACCCGGTCGAGCGCCTCGACGTGATCGAGATCGAGCCCGCGATCCTCGAGGCCGAGCGCTTCTTCCAGAAGGAGAACGGGCGCCCGCTCGACGATCCGCGCGTGCACGTGGTGCTCGACGACGGCCGCGCGCACCTCGCCGCCAACCCGGACACCTACGACGTCGTCATCTCCGAGCCGTCGAATCCGTGGATGAGCGGCGTCTCGAACCTGTTCACGCGCGAGTTCTTCCAGGTCGCACGCCAGTCGCTGCGCCCGGGTGGACGCCTGCTGCAATGGGTGCAGCTCTACGCGATGCCGCCCGAGGACCTGTACTCGATCCTCGCCGCGCTGCGCTCGGAGTTCGGCCACGTGTACGCGTTCGCGCACGGCGACGAGGAGCCCGACCTGCTGCTGCTCGCGGTGGACGAACCGCTCGGGCGCGACGACCTGCCACGCTGGGAGGAGCTCACGCCTGCCGTCAGGTACGACCTGCGCCGCATCGGCAACTTCTCGACCAGCGATCTGTGGAGCCTGCTGCGCCTGCTGCCGGCCGACATCGACGCCCTGGTCGCGAAGGCGCCGCTGGTCAACCGCGACGACAATCTGCACATCGAGCTGGCGACGCCGTGGCTGCTGGGCGCGATGCAGGGCGAGGACACTCTGGAGCCCAACTGGGTCGCGTTCGCGCAGTTCCGTCTGGGCATCCTGCCGCTGCTCGAAGCGGTCGGCGAGCCGATCGACGGCGACCGTATCGGCGCGCTCGCGCTGTCCTACCTGCGCGCACGGCACGACCTGCCGGTCGCGACCGCACTGCTCGAGATCGCCGCCAGAAGCGGCGCTGCGCCGCACACGATCGCGGCCGCGCTGATGCTCGGCCGCGCCTTCGACAGCCAGGGCGAGATGACGCTCGCGAACCAGCTCGAGACCATCGACGGCGCGCTCGCCCTGGCACCGAACGCGCTCGAGCTCCTGCTGCTGCGGGCGGAGCTGTACTACGAAGCGGAGCAGCACGGCCCCGCCTTGACCGATGCCGACGCCGCGATCGCGCTCGCACCCGAGGATCCACGCGCACTCGAGATCCGCGCCCGCGCGCTGCGTGCGCTCGGGCGCGAGGAAGAGGCGCTCGCCGCCGCGAGCGCGCTGCTCGGCACGTCGCACGCCGAGTACGACCGCACGTTGCCGCAGAGGGTCGCGGAGCTGCTGATGGCGCGCGGCCGCACCGCCGAGGCGATGCCCGTCCTCGAGCGCTACCTGCAGCAAGTGCGCCCCGGCTGGCTCGACGGCTGGCTGCTGCTGGGGCGCGCGCGCGAGGCCTCGGGCGACGCCGCCGGAGCCGCGCGGGCGCGCGAGAACGCGGTCCTGCTCGAGAAGAACGAGGTCCGCCGCATGCATCGTCAAGCACGCATCGCGCACTGGCGCGGCTGGGACGACGTTGCCGTCGGCCTGCTCGAGCAGGTCACGACCTTCGAGCCCGAGAACGCCGCGGCGCGCACGGAGCTCGATGCCCTGCGTCGCGCGAGGGCGGGCGCGGCAGCCGCCGAGTGATCGATCGAGTTCGGCGGGATCGCCGGGGCGAGCGCTCTGCCGGCGGCTCAGCGCGAGCGTAGCGCGTCGGCTGCGCTCGCGGCCGTGCAGGCGTTCTCGAACCAGCCGTCGAGGGTGGCGAGGTCCGCGCAGGTCTCGATGAGCAACACCTCTGCTCCTTCCACGACGAGGCCGCGGCGGGCGAAGGTCCGCTGCAGAAGCTCCCGCGCGTGCGCGAGCCGGCCGCGGACCTCACCGGCGGCGAAGCCCTCGGCACGAACGGCGTCGAGGTCGGCGTAGCCAGCGCGCTCGAGCAGGTTGCGCAGCATCAGCGCGCGCGCGGCCGCGCGATCGTACAGTGAGTCCACCGGAACCGGGTTGCGCAGAATGCCCGGTGCGTCGAGGGCGTCGCCCGTGTACTTGACCAACGCCGTGCGACCACGACCATGCACCTCGACACGACGCTCGCCGGCCAGGCGCACCACCCAGACCAGCTCCGCGCCCGCGCCGAGCAGCTCCGCGATCTTGCGCTCGAGATCCGCTTCATTTCGGTCCGCCTCGACGTACTCGACGGCGAGCGCCGGTGCCGTGCGGGCGAATCCCGGGCCGTCGGCAAAGCCCCCCACCGAGACGGGAGAGCTCGTAGGGATCGCCGGGGCGGATCTGGTCTGCGCGGAACGGGCCACGACCGGCTGGCCGGTACGGTACGGCCTTCATACCGGCGAGCAGGACCGATCGGGCGTCCCCCGGCAACGTCGTACCCGGCAACGCTTCGCGCGCTCAGCCCGCGCGCGGAGCGGGAGCGACCACGCCCGCCACCGGCGCGGTCGAACGTGCGGCGGAGCCGGCGGCCGCGCGTCGGTGTGCGCGCCACGCGACGGCGGCGAGCGCGAGAGCGCCGAGCAGCGACACCACCCCGCCGGCGACGAGCCCGGGCGGCAGGTAGCGCATGCGCACGCGGTGCACGCCCGCCGGCAGCCACACGCCGCGCACCAGGCCGTTGACCTCGAGCAGCGGCGCGGGCGCGTCGTCGATCCATGCCTGCCAGCCGGCAAGCATGGTGTCGTTCACCACCAGCAGCCCCGGGACCTGCATGTCGACCACGATCTCGAGCCGGTGCGGCCGGTCGACGACGAAGCGTGGCGAGGGCAGCGTCGCGGCCGATGCGGCCGCCCCGTCGTGCGCCGCCGGCTCGCTCGCGGCGAGCGCTGCAGCGGGGATCGCACCGCGCTCGACCAGCGCCAGCCCCGCGTGCGCGCCGCCGTCGCCTGCGACGAAGCGCTCCAGCGCCTCGCGCGCGTCGCGCGCTTCGCGCAGCCGCGTCGCGACGAAGGCGCGCGGCTGCGCATCGGCGAGCGCATAGAGCTTGACGCCGATCCTCTCGTCGGGAACGGCGATCGGCGTCGCGTCCGGCCCGTCCTCGATGCGCACCCAGCTCGTCACGTAGCGGGTGCCGAGCGCCGCCAGCGCGCGTAACGCGGTCGCGCGCGGCACGCCGCCGAGCAGCTCCTGCAGCCACTCATGCTTGACCAGATTGAGCGAGCTCGGAGCGTTGACGTTGGCGAGCCCGTAGAGCTCGCCAACCGCACCCCAGGGCAGGCTGCGGTCGAGCGCCACGGCGGCGGGCAGCGAGCGCGGGATCGGCCGTCCGCGCGGGTTCGAGAACACCCGCGGCGCGCCGGAGGCTCCCTTCGCCGCCTGATCGGCGAGGATCGCGCGCGCCACCGCCGGCGGCTCGAGGACGACCTCGGGCCGCGGCGCGTAGAGCACGTCACGGTTGGCACGGGCGAGATCGGCGAACACGATCGCGCACAGCGCGATCCCGAGCGCAGCCGCGGCGCGCGCGGCGAATGCCGACCTGCCCCAGCGCGCGAGTGCGGCCACCACGGTCGCGCCACCGAACGCGGCGCCGGCGGCGATCAGCGCGTGCACGCCGAGAAAGAGCTTTTCCGGGTAGCGCAGCAGGTTCGACAGCGGCAGGTGTCCGTAGAGGAAGGGATAGACCGGTGTGTACGAGCCCATCACCACCAGCAGCGTGCCCACGGCGACGGCGATCCACAGCGGACGGGTCGCGCGCCGCGTGAGCAGTCCGAGCAACGCGAGCGCCAGCACGGCGGGCCCGACATAGATCTGCGGCATGAAGCGCTCGGGCGAGGGTGGCCACGTGTCGCGCGCCAGCTGCACCAGGTCGGCGGGCGGCACCGAGTAGCGCATCGCCGCCGCCGCATCGATGCCGTGCCGGCCGCGCCAGGTTTCCGTCAAGTAGTAATAAAATGGACCGATCTCGACCGCCGCGACGACGAGCGCGAGCGGCGGCACCAGCAGGCTCGCCGGATGCCGGCTCGCGACCACCAGAGCGACCGCCGAGACCAGCACCATCTCCGGTCCACCGGCGAGAAATGCGAGGCCCATCGCGAGCGACGCGAGCGCGACCTTGGTGGCGAGCGCGCGCGGCCACAGCCACGCCCACAGCACCCACGGCAGCCAGGCGGCCGACAGGAGCTGGTTCAGGACGTTACCCATCGAGATCATGGTGCCGCCGAAGGTCCACACGATCGCACCGAGCAGCGCCGCCGCGTGGGGCAAGCCGCAGGCACGCAGCCAGAGCACGGCACCGAGTGCCGTCCAGGCATAGTGCAGGACGAACAGCAGATTCAGGCCACGCGCGAACGGTGGCACCACCAGCAGGAGATTCGGTGGGTAGAGCGCTCCCGCCAGCAAGTCCGGCACGAAGGGCTTGCCCAGCGCCGCGTCGGGGTTCCACAGCGGCCATTCGCCAGCGCCGAGCGAGCGCGCGAGGAAGGCCTTCAGCGGCAGCAGCGCCGCCAGCGCATCGGGCTCGGCGACGATGGCGCGCCCGAGGAGCAGCGGGGCGAAGAACCAGGCGACGCCGAGGCCGATCGCGACGATCGGCCACAGATCCTTGATTCCGCCCTGCCCCCCTGATTTCACGACATTTTATCGGCAGACGCAGCGCCGATCTGGAATTGGTGCAACGCTGCGGCGCAGGCAAGGGGACGCGCTACATGAAGTTCGGGATCCACACCGGTCCACAGCTCTGCACCATCGAGCAGCTCCGCGAGCTGTGGCGCTTCGCCGACACCAGGGGTTTCCACTGGGTTTCGGTCTGGGACCACTTCTACCCGGCGCAGTTCAGCGGCCACGACGGCCCGTGCCTGGAGGCGGTGGCGACCCACGCCGCACTCGCGTGCGAGACGCGCAACGTCCGCGTCGGCTGCCTGGTCTACTGCGTGCCCTACCGCCACCCTGCGGTTCTGGCGAAGGCGCTGGTGACCATCGACCACATGAGCGGCGGCCGCATGGAGTGTGGCCTCGGCGCCGGCTGGCACCAGCAGGAGTTCGCCGCGCACGGCATCCCGTTCCTGCCGATCGCCGAGCGGCTCGACCAGCTCGAGGAGGCGGCGCGCATCGTGCGCAGCCTGTTCGACGACGAACGTACCACCTTTCACGGCCAGCACTTCCAGCTCGAGGGGGCCTACGCTTCGCCAAAACCCCTGCAAAAGCACCCGCGTCTGTGGATCGGGGGCGGCGGCGAGAAGCGCCTGCTGCGCATAGTGGCGCGGCACGCCGACGGCTGGAACATCCCCTTCGTGGCGCCCGACGTCTACGCGCACAAGAACGCCGTGCTCGATGCCTGGTGCGAGCGCGAGGGGCGCGATCCCAGGGCGGTCCTGCGCACGGTGAACCTCGGACCCGCCCTGGCGGAGCGCGAGGCCGAGCTGCCCCGGCTCGAGGAGCAGCTCGGCGCCCAGTTCGGCAAGACCCTGTCCTTCCTGCGGCCGGGCATGCTTGTCGGGACCCCCGAGCAGGTGATCGAGCGGATCGGCGACTACCAGCGGGCGGGCGCGGAATGGGTCATCCTGGCGCTGCGCGCGCCGTTCGACCTGCGCGGGCTCGAGCTCTTCGTCGAGCGCGTGATGCCGGCTTTCGCCTGAAGAAGAAATCTGAGATCCAGGCCGGGAGAACTGTCGTAGATGGTCGAGAAAGAAGATCTGGTGGGATCCGCTCCAGCTAACCTCGTGACCACTTCGCCTGACCCAGAGCCGGCCGCACTGATCGCTCGCTGCGCGCAGGGCGACCAGTCCGCCCTGGCGCGCCTGTACGACAGCACCTCGGCACAGGTGAACGGGCTCGCGCTGCGCATCCTGGCCGACCAGGAGATGGCCGAGGAGATCACCGGCGACGTCTACATGCAGGTCTGGCGCTCGGCCGGGTCGTACGACGCCGGGCGCGGCAGCCCGCTCGCCTGGCTGCTCACGATCGCGCGCAGCAGAGCGATCGACCGGCTGCGCGCGTCGGCCGGCGAGCGCAAGCAGCCGGCGCCGTTCGAGCTCGGCCTGAAAGCGCCCTCTCCCGAGCCGGGTCCGGAGGACAGCTCCGCCCTGGCGCAGCGCCGGCGCTTCGTGCGCGCCGCGCTCGGCCGCCTGAGCCGGGAGCAACGCGAGGCGATCGAGCTCGCGTTCTTCGGCGGGCTCAGCCACATCGAGATCGCGGATGCTCTCGGGGCGCCGCTCGGTACTGTCAAGACACGAATCAGACTCGGCATGGGTCGCTTGCGCGACGCTCTTGCCGGACACGGAGGGTTGGGCTCGTGAAGCGTCCGCCGAGCGTCGACGCCGCCCGCGCAGCACTGTACGCGCTGGGCGCGCTGCCGGCCGACCAGCTCGCCGCGTTCGAGAAGCGGCTCGCCGCGTCACCGACCCTGCGCGCCGACGTCGAATCGCTGCGGATCGCCACGGACGAGCTGTTGCTCGCCGCCGAGCCGGTCGCACCACAGCGCGCGGTACGCGACCAGCTGCTGGCGCGCGTCAACGCCGAGGCCGCCACCGCCGCACCGCCTCCACCCGCCTTACCCGATCTCGTGTTCGCGCTGCGCGCAGACGAAACCTGGATCCCGGTCTGTCCCGGAATCGAGCGCCGCGAGCTGTCCCGCGCTGCGGGCGGCGCGTCCTACCTGCTGCGCATCACCGCCGGAGCGACCATCCCCGACCACGAGCACCGCCGCGTCGAGCACACCTACGTGCTCAGCGGCAGCATCGAGGTCGCGGGGACGCTCTGCCACGCCGGCGACTACCACCGCGCTGCGGCCGGCACGCAGCACGTCGCGCCGCGCTCGGCGGACGGCTGCGTCATGCTGGTCGTCGAAGCGACCGCCTGACGCGCGGCGCGGACCGCGGTCCTTTCCTGCTGATCGGCGATCCGGGCGACAAGTCGGAATCGATCTACACACTGGTGCGCGATCTCCTGCAGCAGGGCGTTCCCGTGCACGGCGTCGGGCTGCAGACACACCTCGGCTACTTCTACGGACTCGAGCCCGACCTGCGCGAGACCATCGCCCGGTTCGCGTCGCTCGGTGTCGAGGTCAACCTGAGCGAGGTCGACGTGCAGACCAAGAGCTTCGAAGGCGATCCCGCGACGTGGCCCGAGCGCCAGCGCGAGGTCTACCGCGACGTGGTCGGCGCCTGCGTCGACAATACGGCCTGCCGCTGGGTCACGTTCTGGGGCTTCACCGACCGCTACTCGTGGATCGACACCTACTTCGGCGCCGACGACCCGTTGCTGTTCGACGACGCCCTGCAGACGAAGCCGGCCTACCTCGGTGTCCTCGAGGCTCTGCGGTCGGCGACGGCTGACTGAGTCGCCGCGCCGTTCAGCCGCGCGGGCCCGGTGTCAGCAGGCGGCCCAGCGCGATGCCCGCGAGCAGCCCACCGAGGTGTGCCACGTGGTCGCTGTTCGGACCGGCGCCGACCAGCAGCCCGTAGATCGCCGCCAGCGCGCCGAGGATCTGCCAGCGCTTGAAGCGCCGCCCCCAGCCCGGGTCGAGCGAGGTGCCGCCGAGCGCGCCCAGCACGCCGGCGATCGCGCCCGACGCGCCGGCCTTCAGGCTCGCCGAGGGGGCCAGCACGTGGCTCGCGACGTTGCCCGCGATCCCGGTCAAGACGAAGATCAGCAGGAAGCGCCACGGCCCCAGCAGGTAGGCGAGCGGCGGTCCGACGATCAGCAGGGTCAGCAGGTTGCTGATCAGGTGGGCGCCGTCGAAGTGGACGAAGACGCCGCTTGCGAGCCGCCACCACTCGCCGAGCCACACCTGATCCCAGGTGATCACGCCGAGGTCGAGCAGGCGCGAGCGCGTCAGCTCGCCCGCTCCGAGGTGCATGCGCACGAACCACGCGACGCAGGCGAGGGCGGCGACGACGACCGCCCAGCTCGAGCGGTTCATCCACAGGTGGGGCGAGGGCCCCGCGGGCGCGGGGCGTGCTCGCGCAGCCTCCTCCGCGGAGGTGCGGAAGCCTTGCGGATACTCCTCGACCACCAGCGCCCGCGCCCGCTCGGCGTCGAGCGTGCCGACCGCGACCTGCCAGGCACCGTCCTGCTGCTGGTCGATGCTGGCCTCGATGCCCATCGCGGCGAGCAGCACGACTACCTCGTCGGCCTGCGGCCGCGTCAGCCCCGTCGCGGCGGTGTCGGGCGATTCGCTCGTCGGCGCACCAGTCACGCGGCATGATCGTATCCCGGGCCGCACCTCAGGACGAGCGCGCGACGTGCGGTCGCAGGGGCGGAGCGGTTGTCTGACCGCCGCCCCGGCGCTAGCGTGGCACGAGCTGGCGAACGATGGCCACTGCGGTCCCACCTCTCGACCCCGCTGCCGAGGCGCGTCTCCTCGACGGGGTACGCAACGCGGAGAGATTCTTCATGGCAGAGTCGGCGGTGCACGAGGCGCTGGCAAAGCTCGCGCAACTCCTCGAGGACGCCGCCATTCCGTACGCGCTGGTCGGGGCGATGGCGCTCAACGAGCACGGCTATCAACGAGTCACGACGGACGTCGACCTGCTGCTCACCGCCGACGGCCTCGCCGAGTTCAAGCGCCGTCATCTCGGGCGAGGTTACGTCGAGAAGTTCGCGGGCAGTCGCGGCCTTCGCGACACCGTGCACAACGTTCAGATCGATGTCGTCATCGCCGGCGAGTATCCTGGCGACGGCAAGCCGAAGCCGGTGGCGTTTCCCGATCCGGCCGCGGTCGCCGCGCGTGGCACGCGGGTGCGGGTGCTGCCGTTGCAGAACCTGATCGAGCTCAAGCTGGCATCTGGAATGACCGCCCCGCATCGCCTGCGTGATCTCGCCGACGTGCTCGAGATCATCCGTATCCGCAGCCTGCCGCGAGATTTCGCCGATCAGCTCTCCTCGTTCGTCCGGACGAAGTACGACGAGCTGTGGGTGGCGGCACAGTCGCAAGACCCGGAGTGAGCCTGGTGGCGGGAGCCGCCACGTCGCTACCAGACTTCTTGACCGCAACCGTCCGAACGCCGTAGGGGGCGACCATGAGATCACGGATCGCACGATCGAGGGCGAGGTCGCCGGCGGCACGCGCCGCTTCCGCGGCATCCCGTTCGCCGCACCGCCGGTCGGGGCGCTGCGCTGGCGTCCGCCGCAGCCGCCGGCGCCGCGGAGCGGCACGCTGCAGACCAAGGCGTTCGGCAGCGCCTGCCCGCAGAGGCCGTCGACGCTCGGCACGCCGAGCGAGAATGAGGACTGCCTCTACCTGAACGTCTGGACGCCCGATCCGGCGCCGGCGGAGCCGCTGCCGGTGATGGTGATGGTGTGGTTCCACGGCGGCGGCAACGAGTTCGGCTCGGCGGGCGACGCGATTCCGCTCGGGCTCGGCGGTCTGATCTTCGACGGCCAGATCCTGACCGAGCGCCGCGACGTGGTCGTCGTGACGATCAACTACCGCCTCGGCAAGCTCGGCTTCTTCGCGCACGCAGCGCTCGCGAGCGAGGACCCGGACTACCCCCACGCCGGCAACCAGGGCCTGCTCGACCAGCGCGCCTCGCTGGGGTGGGTCAAGAACAACATCATTGCGTTCGGCGGCGATCCGGGGAACGTGACCATCTTCGGCGAGTCGGCGGGCTCAGCCGACGTCTGCTTCCAGATGGTCTCGCCCGGCAGCCGTGGCCTGTTCCATCGCGGCATCAGCGAGAGCGGCGGCTGCACGACGCGTCAAGACACGGCCGCCGAGGGTGCCGCAACCGCAGCCGAGATCGCGGCCGTCGTGGGCTGCGACGGCGCGGTCGACCAGCTCGCCTGTCTTCGCGGGGTGTCCGTCGCCGCCCTGCTCGACAGCGGCGTCGACATGTCGGTGACGGTCGACGGCGGCTTCCTGCCCGACCAGCCGCGTGCGCTGTTCGCGGCCGGCGACTTCGCCGACGTTCCCTACATCATCGGCTCGAACGCCGACGAGGGCACGATCTCCTTCCTCGGCTTCCCGCCGGTGACGACCGAGGCCGAGTACCTCGCGGCGCTGCGCGAGCGCTACGGCGACCGCGCCGACGCCATTGCCGCGGTCTATCCGGCGTCGAGCTATCTCAACCCGCAGGACGCGCTGATGCGCGTGGTCGGCGACAGCGGGCTGGTGTGCGGCACCTACGACAGCGCGCGCCGCGCGGCGGCGGCCGGTGGTGAGGTCTACCTCTACAACTTCGGGCGCTGGGTACAGATCCCGGAGCTGATTCCGCTCGACCTGCGCGCGCTGCACGGTGCAGAGATCGCGTACGTGTTCGGCTCGCCGCCGCCGCCGACCGCGGACGACGCTGCCCTGGTGGACGCCATCCAGGGCTACTGGGCGCGGCTCGCCCGCACCGGCGACCCGAACGGCGACGGCGCAGTACCGTGGCCGCGCTACGACGACGCCTCCGACCAGCGCCTGAACCTCGACGTCCCGATCTCGGCCGTGAGCGGTTTCCGGCGCACGGAGTGCGAGTACTGGTGGAGCGTCTACGACGAGGCATTTCCATAGAGTGCGGGCACTCGCCCCGGTGGGCGTTCGGCGCGAAGGGAGGTCGAGCATGGGTACGGAGCGCTCGGGTACGACGGAGCTCGCGCGAATCCTCGATTGCCATCTGAACCCGGGACGGATGACGACGCTCGGCGCGCACGGCGCCGGCCTCGCAGGCCTCCCTCGCACCGCCCCGGAGCTGGCGAGCGTCGTCCAGGGGCTCTTGCTGCACGAGCACTGGGCACCCGCCTACGGCGTCACGCTGTTCGACCAGCGCCGCGCGGGTTCGCAGCTCCGTCGCGTCGAGGAGATGATCGAGCACGCGCTGCGGCTCGACCCGCATCCGCTCGCCACGGCCCGCTCGCTCGAGCGACGCCTCGTCGGCGTGTGCCGTCACTTCGCGGTGCTCCTGGTCGCGCTGCTGCGCGCGTCCGGGACACCCGCGCGCGCACGCTGCGGGTTCGGTGGCTACTTCACCCCCGGTCGCTGGGAGGACCACTGGGTGTGCGAGGTCTGGCACGAGGCCGACGCACGCTGGGTCCTGGTCGACGCGCAGCTCGACGAGCTGCAACGAACCTCCTTGCGCATCGACTTCGACGCGCTCGACGTACCGCGTGACCGCTTTCTGGTCGCTGGCGCCGCGTGGGCGCGCTGCCGCTCCGGCGACGCCAACGCGGCGGACTTCGGCATCTTCGACCTGCGCGGCCTGTGGCTCGTCGCCGGCAACGTCGTGCGCGACGCGGCCGCGCTGTGCGGCGCCGAGATGCTGCCGTGGGACGTCTGGGGCGCGATGGCCGGACCGCAGGCGACGCTGGACGACGCGTCGCTTGCCTTCGTCGACCGCGTCGCCGAGCTGACCCGCGAGCCCGACGCGGGCTTCGACACGCTCCGCGCACTCTACGAAGCCGACGACCGCCTGCGCGTGCCAGGTGTCGTCTTCAACGCGCTCCTCGGCCGTCCCGAAGCACTCTGAGCGCGCGCGAGGCCGTCAGCTCGCGTAGCCCGACAGGAACTCCCACACCGCGTCGGTCGCGTTGAACTCGCCGTTCGGGTCGGTGGCGCCGCCCGGCCAGCGGTGGCCGACGTTCTGCACCGCGCAGAACTCCGTCGTCGCGCCGGCGGCGCACTGCGGGGCGATCTCGCAGCTCGCGGTCGGTGCGAGCTGCACCGTCTCGCGCGCGTCGTCGCAGGCGTTGAGCTTCAGGAGCTCGCCGAACGAGAACTCGCCGAGCGCGAACGCCACCAAGGGGTCCGACACGTTGTTGATGATCTGCGTCGGCCGCGGCTGCGACGGCTCGCACGGGAAGAGCGCCAGCGATCCGCCGACCGGCGCGAACGCGGCGAACAGGTCGGCGGCCTCGCAGGCGAGGCGAAACACCATCGCGGAGCCGTTCGAGAAGCCGGTCGCGTACACGCGCGACGGATCGATGCAGTACTCGCTCTCGATCGCCGCGACCATGTCGCGCGTGAAGCCGACGTCGTCGATGTTCTCGCCCTGCGCCGGCTGGCAGCAGACGCCGGCATTCCACGATTGACCGATGCCGTTGCCAGCCGCGGTGATGAAGCCCTCGGCGGCCGCCTTCTGCGGGAAGCTGGTATTCGCCTCGATCTCGGCGCCGCTGGAGAGCACGCCGTGGTAGACGAGCAGCAGCGGTACCGGCTCGCCCTGCAGCGCGGACGCGGGCACGTCGATCTGGAAGCTGCGCTCGAGACCACCCGAGGCGATCGTGACTTGACGTGTGCCCGCGACACCGGTCTTGCCGGCGCAGGCACCACCGCCGGAGTCGTCCGAGCATCCAGCGGCGAGCGCGCCGAGGACGAGCACGGCGACGGCGAACATCGGCTTCATCGTGGGTGTCCTTCTATGCCTGCGGCGCGCAGGGTGGAATGGGGTTGGCGCACGGCGGCACGTAGATCTGGCTGCGCAGGATCGTCCGCGCAAATCGCGACCTCTCATCGACTCTTCCTCCGTGTTCGCACCGGTCGCTTCGCCCGCGTCGCCGCGGAGCGCTTCATCGCGAGCTGCGCCACCAGCGCGTCGGTGTAGCTCTCGAAGATCGCGACGATGTCGACCTTCGGGTCGAGCATCGCGTTCATCTGGGCGCCGTCCATGAACGCGACGGCCTCGTCCGCCTTCACCCCGGCGTCGATCTCGGGCCAGATCTCGCCACGCCGCTGACCTTCCTCGATCGCGCGCTGCACGTGGCGCCGCACGCGCCGCCGGTGCTCGAGGAAGTAGCCGTGCGCCTCGTCGTCCTCGTCGAGGTTCTCGGACTCGAGGATCGTGTACAGCTTCGCGAGCTCGAAGTTCTCGCGATTCCACTCGGCGAGCCGCGGCAGCTGGCGCAGGGACTCGAGGCCCACCCGCCCCTCCCAGTGCACCGCGGTCTCGCGCCAGAAGCGCCGGTCGCGCTCGTCGATCACCGCCAGCAGCAGCTTGCGCGACGAGCCGAAGTGGTAGAGCACGCCGGCGTGCGTGACGCCGGCCGCCTGGCCGATCGCGGCGAGGCCGGTGCCCTTGACGCCACCGCGTGCGTACAGCGCCATCGCGGCTTCGAGGATCGCGCGGCGGGTGTCGGTGCCGCGCGCGGGGCGGATCTCGTCGGTGCTCGCCATCGTGCGTCGTCCGGGGCCAGGCTTACAGACCTGTAAGTTTCGCGTCAACCGGGATTGCGCGCGGGTCAGCCGGCGTGCAAGCAGCGCGCGTCTGCAAGGGCTGGCCTCACCGCACCGGATCGGTCAATGTCCTGCGACCCACGCCCGAACGGAGGACACGAGCACCATGAGCACGCAACGCTGGACCGTCGGCCGCTGCACCATCACCAGCACGCCACGCCTGGCTGGTGCCCGACTTCGCTGACGCGCGCGGGCGCATCGCGATGAGCGTGCAGGCGTTCGTCGTCGAGCTGCCAGGCCGGCGCGTCATCGTCGACCCGTGCGTCGGCAACGGCAAGAAGCTCGCGGTTCCCTACTGGAACGAGCGTAGCTGGCCGTTCCTGGAGCGCTTCACGGAGGCCGGCTTCGCGCCGGAGCGCATCGACACGGTGGTGCATACCCACCTGCATCCCGATGTCGATCGCGCCGATCGTCGAGGCGGGACTGGCCGACGTCGTGGACGACAACGTCGACCTCGGCGACGGCCTGCGCCTCGAAGCGACGCCCGGTCACACGCCGGGCCACGTCTCGCTGTGGATCGAGTCCGACGGGGCGACCGCACTGATCAGCGGCGACTTCCTGCACCACCCGGTGCAATGTGCCGAGCCAACCTGGGCCGAGGTCGGCGACGACGATCGCGAGCTCGCACGGGCAACGCGACGCGCGATGTTTCAGCGCGCACACGAGACCGGCGCGCTCTTCGTCGGCACCCACTTCCCGAACGCGCCGGCGGGGCGGATCGAGGTCGCGGGCGAGGCCTGGCGCTTCGTGCCGCAGCGCTGAGTCGGCGCGCGTGCGCTACAGCGCGAACATGAACACGTGCGCCAGGGCGTGCGCGAGCATCGCCGCCTCGAGACCGTAACGCCAGAACAGCACGCCGACGACGCTGCCGAACAGCGTGTTGCCGCCGATCACGTGGAGCACCACACCGCGCGTCAGCTCGCCACCGAAGGCGACCACCGTCGGCAGGTGTCCGAGACCGAACAGCAGCGCGCTCAGCAGCACCGCGAGCGCCACCAGCACGCGACCCGGCGTCGCGTCGCGGCCACGGACCAGCCGGGTGAGCAGCCAGAGCAGAACCGTCATCACGCCCCAGCGCAGCAGCAGCTCCTCGGTGATGCCGCCGTAGAGAACGCGCACCAGCAGCGAGGGATCGAAGGCGCTCGCGGCGACAGTGTCGATCTCGCTCGGCGATCGTCGCGCGAACAGCAGCAGGACCGCCGCACAGAGCACACCACCGGCCAGAGCCGGCACGATCTGCGGCAGCAACGCGCGCCCAGGCCAGCGCCACGCGACCAGTGCTTCGAATGCCGGCGCGCGCAGACCGACCGACGGCGCGAGGCGTGTACCGAGCGCGACCGCGACCGCCAGGGTCAGCGAAGTCTGCGCGAGCCCGAGCGCCTGGATCACCCAGAGCGGGATGCGCAGCGGGCGATCGACGAGCTGGTGCGGCAGCGGCAGCAGCGCGAAGACGAGCACGCCGACCATGCCGACCAGCCACAGCAGGAGCCCGAGCCGCACGCGCGACGCCGGTGGCGGGGACACAGCCGCCGGCGCGGACGGATCCGGGCTCAAACGGGCATGACCCCGCGCCGCGGCGTCGTCGTACCGTAGGTCTCCTTCGTGATCGGCGCACCAATCTTCGCCAGCGCCTCGCGCGCCTCCGCCATCGGCGTCGACAGCACGCAGCTCTCGAACGGCTGCAGCGCCTGGAAGCTCGGCTTTGCGATCACGCGATCGTACAGCGCGGCCGTGCGCGGCCAGCGCGCCGGGTCGACCGAGAAGCGTGCGAAGCTCGCGTTGCGCAGGAAGCACGCGATCGAGACGTCGGCGATCGAGAGCGCTTCGAAGATGAATCCGTCGCCCGCGGGCGCGAGCGTCTCGAGGTAGTCGAGGACCTGCGGCACGTCCTCGGCGAGCGTCTTCGCCACCAGCTCGCGATCGGGCTCCTCGCCCCAGACGAAGCGGCGGATGACGAGCTGGTTGAAGTAGCGCCAGATGAACACGTCGCCCATGCGCGTGTCGGCGTACTCCTCGATCCAGCGTGCGCGGGCGCGATCGAAGACGTCGGCGGGCTCAGCTCGGCGAAGCGCTCGTCGCCGAGGAAGGGCACGATCGGGTCGATCTCGTACGGGATGTCCTTCTCGAGCTGCAGCACCAGCACCTTGCGCACGTAGGGCGACAGATAGCTGCCGATGATCCGGACCGGCTCTCTCACCTCTCTTCCTCCTCGCCGAATCGCCGAGGCCCGCCGTCAAGCAACGAGCACGATCTTGCCCACCGAGCCCGGCTCCATCACCGCGGCGTGCGCGCGCGCCGCCTCGGCGAGCGGAATCTCCTGCCCGATCAGCGGGCGCAGCGAGCCGTTCTCGAGGCCGGCGCCGATCGCAACGTAGGCGCGCCGCAGATCGTCCGCCGGTGCGTTGGGCAGCGACATGCCGAGGATGCTCGCGTCGAGGCGCATGGTCAGCCGCGGGTCGAACTCGAGCGCACCGCGGCTGCCGATCACGACGATGCGGCCGTAGCGCGCCAGCGCCTCGAAGTCCTTGACCAGGTTCACGTTGGCGAGCAGCTCGATGATCACGTCGACGCCGCGCCCGCCGGTCAGCTCGCGCACCTTCGTCAAGTAGTCCGGCGAGCCGTGGTCGAAGACGTGGTGCGCGCCGAGCTCGGCGACCTTGCGGCGCCCCTCTTCCGTGCCGCCGGTGCCGAACACCGTGACGCCGGCGGCGCGCGCGAGCTGTACCGCCGCCGAGCCGACGCCGCCGCTCGCGCCGTGCACGAGCAGGGTCTCGGCGGGCAGGATCCTCGCGCGCTGGAAGAGTCCACGGTAGGCCGTGGCCCAGGGGACGCCGAGCGCAGCGCCGGCGGGGAAGCTCACGTGCTCGGGCAACGGGTAGACGTCGTCCGCCCTGGCGAGCGCGCGCTCCGCGTACGATCCGGTCAGCGCCCGGCTGGTGAAGACGCGGTCGCCGACCGCGACGCCGCTCACGTCCGCGCCGACGGCCTCGATCACGCCCGACGCGTCGCTGCCCGGCGTGTACGGCATGGTCGCCGTGTAGCCCTGCTGGCCGGCGCGAATGTAGGTCTCGACCGGGTTGACGCCGGCAGCGTGCACGCGAATCAGGACCTGTCCCGACGCGGGCTTCGGATCGGGCTTCGGATCAGGCATCTCCTGCAGCTGCAGAACCTCGGGCCCACCGTGCAGCTCGACGCGGATCGCTTTCATGACGACCCTGCATCTATCCTCCGCGCGGGCTCGATGGTAGCTTCACGCGCATGGCGCAGGCCCCCCAGCCGGAGCCGCTCTTCACCACCGAGCGCTACTTCGCGCTCGTGGACGAAGGCGTGCTCCAGCCCGACGACCGCGTCGAGCTGCTGGAGGGGGTCGTCGTCGCCATGGCACCGCAAAATCCGCCCCACGCGGGCTTCGTCGCGCTCGCCGCGCGTCAGATCGGCAGGCTCGTCGGAGATCGCGCCGCCATCCGATCGCAGACGTCTCTGCTGGTAGGTCGTCGGTCCGTGCCGGAGCCAGACGTCGCCGTCGTTCCCGGGACGGAGGCCGACTACCTGCGCCACCATCCCGACACGGCGCTCCTGGTGGTCGAGGTCGCGGACACGTCGTTACCGCAAGATCGCCTGACCAAAGCCGCGATCTACGCGTCGGCGGGCATTCCCGAGTACTGGATCGTCAACGTCCGCGATCGCGCGCTCGAGATCCTGCGCGAGCCCGACCCGCGCCTGCGCCTGTACGCGAACCGCCGCACCGCCACGCCGGACGAGATCGTCACGCTGGTCGCACTGCCCGACGTGCACGTCCCGGTCGCCTCGATCCTGCCGCCCGCGGAGCCCGACGAGCTCGCGGACTGAGCCGCTTCACGCGCTGCGCCGGCCCAGCACCTGCATCAGCTCGGCGACCTTCTTTCGCTGCTGCTTCGCGTCGCCGCTGCGGATCGCTTCCTCGACGCAGCACGACACGTGGTCGCGCAGCATCTCCTCCTCGACGCGGCGGAGTGCCGCCTTGACCGCCTGGATCTGGGTGATGACGTCGATGCAGTAGCGGTCCTCGTCGAGCATGCGCGCGATGCCGCGCACCTGCCCTTCGATGCGGCCGAGGCGCACCGCGCAGGCCTTCTTGCTGGCGCTGTTCACGGCTCCGGAGGGTACCCCTACCGGGTACTGAGAACAAGTGGATACAGCCCCACGTCCCTCTATTGCGCCATTCTGGATACCCCTGGACTGATACCCCCAGGAGGTATAGGACCTTCGCCCAGGGAAGGGAGACGCACCATGGAGGCATCGCACAAGGCACACGGGCACGGGCACGCATTCGTCCCGGCACTCGGCTTCGACTGGCTGACGCCGCTCTACGACCCGCTCATCCAGCTCACGCTGCGCGAGCGCGAGGTCAAGCAACGTCTGCTCGAGCAGGCGCGTATCGCGCCGGGCGCGACCGTGGTCGACCTCGGCTGCGGCACCGGCACGCTCGCCTTGCTGATCAAGGCGGCGCAGCCGACGGCGCGCGTCATCGGCGTCGACATCGATGCCAAGATCCTCGACATCGCGCGCGCCAAGATCGCGCGCGCCGGCGTCGAGATCGAGCTGCGGCAGGGACTCGTGCAGGACGTCGGTCTCGAGCCGGGATCGGTGGACCGCGCGCTGACCACGCTGGTGCTGCACCATCTCACGAGCGAGGAGAAGCTCGGCGCGCTGCGTGCGCTGCACGCGGCGCTGCGTCCCGACGGCGAGCTGCACGTCGCGGACTTCGGCCCACCGCACAATCTGCTGATGTCGCTGGTGTCGGCGCCGTTCCGCTTCTTCGACGGCCACGCGCGCACCAACGCCAACTTCTCCGGCGAGATGCCGGAGATCATCCGCCAGGCCGGCTTCGGCGACGTCGCCGAGCGTGGCCACCGCATGACCCCGTTCGGCTCGCTGGTGTACTGGAGCGCCGCCGCCTGAGCGGCGCCTGCCGCGGGCACTTGAGCTGCGCGTGCGCGTGGACGATGAACGTCGAGGCGGCCACGTGCGCCGCGACGGAGGTCATCATGCGGCGACGACGTTTCCTCGGCGGCATCTCGGCAGCAATCGCGGCGGGCGGCGCCGCCCCCATCCTGGGTACGTCACCGGCCGGGGCGGATCTGCCGATCATCCGCCCCGGCGGCCCGCGCGGACCGTCGTACCGGTTCCTGACCAACGATCCGGCCTACGTCGACGCGCGCCCCTGCTACTCGCCGGACGGCCGGCACATTCTCTTCATGCGCTCGCACGCCGACGATCAGAACGAGTCCGACTTCTGGATCGTGCCGGTCGACGGCGGCGACGCGCAGGTCTTCTACGCCGACGAGCGCCTGCAGGCGACGCGTCCCGACTGGTCCTGGTCGCGGCGCTCGTACGAGATCGCGTTCGCCGGCATCGAGGACATGCGGCTCGGCATCTGGCTGCTCGACGTGCGCACCCGCGAGGTGGCCGAGATCCCGTTCGGCGATCCCGCCAGCGTCAAGCCGTCGTATCCGTCCTGGTATCCCGACGGGCGCTCGCTGATCGCCACCAACTACGAGACCAACGTGCAGCAGATCCTGCGCTCGAACCTGGTGAATCCGCCGGTGCCGCTCACCGATCCGGCGCTGGTGTGGGCGGGCATGGCCAGCGTCTCGCGCAGCATCGCCGCCGGCAACCCGATCGCGTTCGCGGGACAGGTGCCGAACGCGCAGGGCTACGACCAAGACGAGAACCAGATCTGGATCCAGGAGACCGGCAAGGCACCCTACCAGCTCGATCCCGCGCAGGCGCGCTCGCCGTGGTGGTCGCCCGACGGCCAGGCGGTCGCGTTCGAGTCGAACCGCAATGACGACGGCACGCAGGTCTACCAGATCTTCACCGGGTCCGCTGACGGTTTAGATGCCACGGCGATCACGCCGCACGCGCTGGCGACGCAGCACGCCAAGTGGTCGCCGGTGCGGCCGCAGCTCACGTTCGCGGTCGCGTTCCCGGCCGGCGGCGCGGGCGTGGCCGTGGTCGACCTGGGCCAGGCCTGAGCGCTCCTCAGCCGAGGATCGAGCGGCCCTCGAGGTAGCCCATCTCCACGAGCCGTGCGGCCGGTGTGCGCTGCGCGAGCTCGTGGCGGATCGGCCCGACGTCGATCGGCCTGGTGAGCGGTGGCATCCAGTCGCCGTGGTGGCAGAGGATCACGCTACCGGGCCGCAGCAGCTCGACCTCGGCAGCGAGGAAGCCGGCCAGCGTCCCCTGCACCGGCTCGCCGTCGGCGTTGCCGCGCCCGACGGCGGCCAGCAGCGCCACGTCGGCCGGAGTGCAGCATCTCCATGCCGCGCGCCACGCGCAGCGCCCGTTCCTCATGCTTGACGCCGAGGTCGCCGAGGCAGGCGTCGTCGGCCGCGCCACCCATCGCCGCCCAGATGCAGGAGTGCAGGCTCGGGAAGACGCGCACGCGGACGTCCGGCGCGAGCTCGATCGGCTCACCGCCCGCCGCCGCCATGAGCTGCTCCTCCGGAATGCCGTCCTTGTCGTGCAGCAGGCGGACGGCCTCGTGCGAGCCGATGACGGTGGCACCGGTCTGACGCGCGATGCGCTCCGCACCCCAGATGTGGTCGAAGTGCGAGTGCCCGATCAGGGCGAAGACGACGACAGCGATGCACTGAACCGAGACACGTCACGCGACATCGCAAGACGTGCGCCAACCGCGGACCCACGGCAACGTTCGGCAGATCCACGCCGATGGCCACGGCGAGTGACGCCTGCTGCCCGGTGAGGAGGCAGCTGCCGACCCTGCGAGCAGGTTCGGGACCCGCTCACTCCATTGGCGGGGCACCCTTCGCGTAGCCCGCGGGAGGCTGGAACAGCGTCGGTTCGAGATCCCTGCGCTCGACCTTCACCACGCGCATCACGACTGGCGGCTTGCCGGCGATGATCGAGCGCACCCGCACCGGGAAGCCGTTGATCTGTTCCATCACCTCGAACGCCTCCGCGCCCGGCGCCGCGTCCATTCCTTCCCAGTTCACCTCGGCGAACATCTGCTGCTGGAACGCGGCCAGCTTGCGCAGGCCGTCGACGTCGGCCGGCGCGAGACCGAGGTCGGACCACGAAGCGACGCAGGCCTCGGCGATCTTCTTGCCGCCGCGGACGATGTCGTAGCCACGACAGGCATAGGCACCGACGGTGTCGCTGCCGCCGCTCGCGACGGCCCTGGCCGGCTCGAGCGGCGCTCTGGGTTTGGCGGCCTTGGCGAGAGCGCCGGCACCCATGCCCTCCATCGCCTGCTCGATCATGGCGCGCTGCTCGGGCGGCATCTTCTCGAGCTGCGCCTGCATCTGGCTGCGCGCGGTGTCGATCGCCGAGCCGATCCGCTGCGCGTCGGCGCGCGTGATCTCGAAGTAGCTCTTCTCGTCGTCGTTGAGCACCAGCAGCGCCTCGGGCTTGGCGCGGAAGATGACCGTGCCCTCGACCACGCCTTCCGCATCGGAGCTCGTGCCGTGCATGCGCACGCGGTCGCCCTCGACGTAGAGCTGTCCCTTGTACCGGGTCTCGGCGCCGCGCGACTTCGGCTTCGGCTTCGCAGCCGGCGCGCCCTTCTGCGCCGCATCCGGCGTCTCGCTCTCGGTGACGATCACCACCCCGGCACCGGCTCGTGCCGCGCACGCGAGCACCGCGGTCACGGCCAGGACCACGGTCGAGAATCTCCCCCATCGGCGCTGCATCACGAGCCTCCCCCGGACGGTGCTGCTCGCGTCCGCCCTGAGCGATGAAAGAACAACTCGGCCCCGTTGGGAAGGGCTCGCTCGCGATCGCGGCCGCGTGGCTGTGGCTGCTGTCGTCAGGCTAGGCGAGCCGCGGCAGGACGTCACTCCCGAGCAGCGCGATGGCTTCGAGCCGGCTCGCGTGATCACCGGCCAGATGCAGCGTGACCTCGCCGGCGCCGTCGTGCGTGAGCGCGCGCAAGCGCGCCGCCGCGCGCTCAGGTGTTCCGAACACGTGCGCGGTCTCGATGTCGCCGAACAGCTTGGCCATCGCGCCGGCCGCCGCTGCTCGGCGTCGGGCCTCGTCCTCGGTCGGCGCGACCGCGGCGATGCAGTAGACCGAGCGCGAGACGGTGCACGGATCGCGTCCGGCAGCCGTGCAGGCGGCATCGAGCTCGCGCGTACGCGCCGCGAACTCCGCGACGAACGGGCAGTTCCAGCCGTCGGCAGCGCGCGCCGCGACCTCGAGCACGGCGCGCGACCGGCCACCGAGCCAGAGCGGTACGCGTAGCTCCGGCGTGGCGGCGTCGAGCGTCGTACGTAGATTCGCCAGCGCCGCCGCCAGCGCGTCACCGCGCTCGGGCAGCTCGCGCGTGACGATGCCCAGCGCTCGCGCCGCGCGCCGGTAGGTGAAGCCGCCGAGGCCGATGCCGAGAACGAAGCGTCCGCCGGCGATCTCGGCGAGGGTGCGCGCCTGGAGCCCGAGCAGGACCGGGTCACGCAGCGGCAGCACCAGGACCAGCGGGCCGACGCGCACCGTCCGCGTCGCGGCCGCGATCGCCGCCAGCAGGGTCCAGCACTCGAGGGGCGGCGAAGCGCCGGGCCGCAGCGGCACCAGATGGTCGGGGATCCACACGCCGTCGATGCCGGCCGCCTCGGCGGCGAGTGCCAGCTCGCGCACCTGCTGCGCGCGCGCGCCGTGCACCGGCAGCTCGATGCTCACGCGCAGCCGACCGCTCATCGGCTCGTCTTCCGCAGCTCGTCGATCATCTCGTCACTTCGCGGGCCCGTGCAGACGATAGCGCCGCAAGCCGGGCAGCACGACCGCCAGGACCGCCGCCGAGCAGGTGCACAGGATGCCGCCGAGGATCACCGACGTACGCACCCCGAACAGCCGCGCCACGGCACCTGCCTCGAGCTCGCCGAGCTGCGGCCCGCCCATGAAGAAGATCATGGTCACGCCGGTCATGCGACCGCGCAGGTGGTCGGGCGTCAAGAGCTGGCGCAGCGTCTGGCGAACCACCGTGCTCGCACCGTCGGCCGCACCGCCGAGGGCGAGAAACAGCAGCGCGAACTCGAACGAGCTGGTGAGGCCGAACGCGGCGGTCGCGAGGCCATAGAGGCCGATGCAGACCAGCACGGTCGCGCCGGTCAGTGGCGGCGAGCCGAATACCGCGATGGCGAGCGCGACCAGCATCGAGCCCGCCGCGGGTGCGGCAAAGAGGAATCCGAGTCCCTGCGGGCCGACCGCCAGCAGCTCGTCGGCGAAGATCGGCATCAGCAGCATCGCGCCAGCGAAGAACGTGCCGAGGAAGTCGGCGAGCATCAGCCCGAGCAGGATCGGCGTCCGCCAGAGGAAGCGAAAGCCTTCGGCGAGCGCGTCGAGGCCGACGCTCGTGGTCGGCGCCGCCGAGCCGCGCGCCCGGATCAGCAGCAGGGCGACGATCATGGCGACGAACGACACCGCGTCGATGAGGTAGACCAGCGCCGCGTCGTGCGACGCGAGCAGCAGGCCGCCCACGGTCGGGCCGAGCACAGTGGCGAGCTGCCACGACGAAACGCTCAGGCCGAGCGCGCGCGCCAGCGCGTCCTCGGGCACCAGCGACGGGATGAGCGCCTGCCGGGCCGGGTTGCTGAGCGCGGTCGCGGTGCCCGCGGCGACGCAGAAGAGGTACAGCAGCGGCATCGTGATGCGCCCGCTGCTCGTCAAGTAGAACAGCCCGAGCGAGCACGCCATCATCGCGCTCTGCGTGCACAGCAGCAGCCGGCGGCGATCGACGACGTCGGCGAACATGCCGCCGAAGACGCCGAACACCAGCACCGGCAGGACGCGCGCGAGTCCGATCGCGCCCAGCGCCAGCGGATCGCCGGTGAGCTGGTAGACCTGCCACGCGACCGCGACCACCTGCATCTGCGTCCCGACCTGCGAGACGAAGAAGCCGATCCACATCAAGCGGAAGTCGCGATACCGCAGCGGCGAAGTCTCGACGCGCTGCTCCCTCTTCACCCCACCCCCTCGAGCCGAACGGGCGCACGAGCACGGCTTGAGATCACACGCATCGCTCCCGTAGAACGCGCACATGGCGCAACGCACGGCAAAGACCGCGATCGCCGGCCTGGGCATCACGGAGCAGGGCAAGGTCTACGGGCCGAGCGCGGTCGGCTTCGCGGTAGAAGCGGTGCGCCTGGCGCTCGAGGACTCTGGACTTCAGGCGAGCGAACTCGACGGTCTGCTGGTGAACCCGGGCCTGAGCTGGGGCCAGGCGGCGACCATGGGCTCGTTCGCGGTGCAGCAGGCGATGGGCCTGCGCGACCTCCGCCTCTCGGCCGCGATGAACCTCGGCGGTGCGAGCGCGGGGGCAATGATCATGCAGGCAGCACTCGCGATCGAGGCCGGGCTCGCGACCAACGTCGCGTGCGTGTTCTCCGATGCACCGCTCAAGCCGCCGCGGCCGGCGGGAGCCAAGGATGGCGGCGGATCGGGATCGTCGGGCGCGTACGCGTTCGCCGGTGATCTGAACGCCGCCTACGGCGCATTCGGCGTGAACGGCCTCTACGCGCTGCTGGCGCAGCGCCACATGCACCGCTTCGGCACCACCAACGACCACCTCGGCGCGATCGCGGTCGCCGAGCGCGCCTGGGCGCAGGGCAATCCGCAGGCGCAGTTCGCCGGCAAGCCGCTGACGCTCTCGGAGTATCACGCCTCGCGCTGGGTCGCGGAGCCGTTCCACCTGCTCGACTGCTGCCTGGTCTCGAACGGCGGGCTGGCGGTGATCGTCACCAGCGCCGAGCGCGCACGCGCGCTGCGCCAGCCTCCGGTCTACCTCCGGGGCATGGGACAAGGGCACCCGGGCGGCGATCCGCTCGAGACGCTGAGCTCCGGCGCCGCCATCGCGGCGAAGAGCGCCTTCGGCATGGCCGGCGTCTCGCTCTCCGACGTGAGCTTCTGCGAGCTCTACGACTGCTACACCTTCACCGTGCTGGTGACGCTCGAGGACTACGGCTTCTGCAAGAAGGGCGAGGGCGGACCCTTCGTCGAAGGCGGCCGCACCGCACCCGGTGGCTCGCTGCCCGTCAACACCGGCGGCGGCCAGCTCTCGTCGTTCTACATGTGGGGCATGACGCCGATCGGCGAGGGCGTGATCCAGGTGCGCGGCCAGGGCGGCGCGCGTCAAGTTCCGAACAACGATCTCGGTCTGGTGAGCGGCAACGGCGGCGTGCTCTCGACGCACGCGACCCTGCTGCTCGGAAAGCACCCGAGCTGAGCATGGAAGCGATCATCAAGCCGGTGCCGCGTGTCACGCCGGAGCTCGCGCCGTTCTTCGCGGCCGCCCGGCGCCGCGAGCTCGTGGTGCAGCGCTGCGCGGGCTGCGACCTGCTGCGCTTCCCGCCGCGCGAGCTGTGCAGCCGCTGCTGGTCGCGCGACGCCGCGTGGACGCCGGTGTGCGGCCGCGGCGAGGTGTTCAGCTTCTACTGGATGCACCAAGTCTACCACCCTGGCTTCGCCGGCGAGGTGCCCTACGCGGTGGCGGTGGTGCAGCTCGAGGAGGGCCCACACGTGCTCTCGAACGTGGTCGGCTGCACGCACGCGCAGCTGCGCGTCGGCATGCCGGTCGAGGTGACGTTCGAGGACGTGAGCGACACCGTCACGCTGCCGAAGTTCCGTCCGGCCGGCTGAAGCATCACTAAACCAAGCGCTCGCTTGATCATGTAAATCTCTCGCCTTGGTCACGTTTGAGCTTGATCTTCGTACCCTTTGTGAGAGAGTCCGTCCGTGCCACGTTATCAAGCAAGCGCTTTGAGATACATGGCGGCCCTACCGTGAGTGTACCGCCACCGCCTGGACCAGACTCCACCGCGAGTGGTCAACCAGCGGGTCCGGCCGCCAACGCGCAGCGCGAGCGCATCGTCGCCGCAGCACTCGACCTGCTGGCCGAGACCGGTGCGGCAGGGCTCACCATGCGCACCATCGGAGCCCGGGTCGGTCTGCACAACAGCAGCCTGTTCCACCACTTCCCGGCGAAGCGCGAGATCGTCGGCGCAGTGCTCGGGCGGATCAACGACGGCTTGCTGGAGCGTCTCGCGCCGCTCGCGGACGACGAGCCACCCGCGCTCGATCGCCTGGTCGCGGTCCTTTCGGCGCTGTCCGACCACTACGCCACGCACCGCGCGGAGGCACGCTGCGCGATGCGGCTGCTGCTCGATCCCGAGGGGCTGGTGAACGAGCGCGGCAGCCGCTTCACGACCGTCCTCTGGAGCTGGCTGGCGCGCGCGCAGGCCGCGCGGGTGATCCGCCCGGTGAGCGTCGGCCACGCCGCACGCTGCCTCCTCGGCATGGTGCTGATGGATCCCGTGTGGGCGGCCGCGACCCGTCAGCCCGATCGCGACGACGGCCGGCGGCGCGCCGAGCTCGCCGCCTTCGTGCGCGGCGCGCTGGCCCCGTCAACGTGAGTTGCGACTACGCTCCGATTGCCGCAGCCTCGCCCCATTCGCACAGTGCGAGCAGCGACCGAGCCCCGGCAGCGCCGAGCGCAGCCAGGGCACTTCGAGCGGGCGCGCGCGGAAGCCAACGGGGGCAGCCCGCACGCTTCGAACTGCGCGGCAGCCGTGGTGGAGCATGCGCGACGATCACCGAGCGCTGCGCGAGTCGGACCCGCCGCGAGCACGGCGCCAAGCGTGACGCCGATGCCGAACGTCACCAGGTCAGCTCGACGGCAGCTTCCTCCGTCTCCCTTGCAGACTTCGGATCCGCGACAGACGCTCTCGGGGACGCGATCGGATCGCACGAGTCGACGGGCAACCGACCTACATCGAGGCGTTTCGCTCGTCGCGCGGCACCGCGCGGCCACCCTGCAAAATCCTGCGTGGATCATACCACGCAGCGTCGAGAGCGCTCCCTGGCGGCGTTCGCGCACGCGTGGAGTCTTCTGGCACGACGAGTGCTCCCAACTCCTGGTTGTGAACCGGCTCGCGCAGTTCTTTCACCGGCCCGCCTGGCAGCGCATCGGCAAGCGCATTGGCCGCGTGGGCAAGCACTCGTTCTGTGCGATGCTCGATCTCGTGCTCCCGACGCCGCCTACTACGAGGTATCGGCCGACGAAGCGGCGACGGCGAGCGCGCGGCTCGAGACGATGGGGCTCGTCCGAGGTCGTGAGATCGTGCCGTTCGGCGCGCTCTTCGTCGGAGGCCAAGCTCGAAAAGGCGAGGCGTCCGGCCCGGAGTGGTTGATGTCGTCCGGGCTCTGAAGAAGGAAGTGGTGCCGCAGATCGGGCGGGCCGAGAGCGGAATCGCACCGACCCCATGGCAGCTGGATCCCTCGAATCATGTTTGGCATCACCATGCCAAATTATGATACCGATCGCGTCGCTCGAGCGGGGTGGGCCCACCGGCAAGGGGTCCACCTCTCCTGAGAGCAGTCTGCCATGATCGCAATCGACACCCCGCAATACTCAGTCGTCGTGCCGTTCTTCAACGAAGCGGCCAACGCGGCTGCCCTCCTTTTCGAGATCGAGGGGGTGATGCAGCGGATCGGCGCGACCTACGAGGTCATCCTCGTGAACGACGGCAGCACGGATGCGACCGCGACGATTCTGGCCGACTACGCGTCGCGCCATCCCGGGTTTCAACTCCTGGAGCTCGCGCGCAACCGCGGACAGGCCGTCGCGCTCTACGCCGGCCTGCGGGCGGCGTCCGCTCCGATCGTGATCACGATGGATGGAGACGGGCAGAACGATCCGCACGACATCCCTCTTCTGCTGCGCGGCCTGCCCGCCGCCGACATGGTGGTGGGAGTGCGCGTCGATCGCCACGATGGGTTGGCGAGGCGTGCGATGTCACGCGTCGCCAACCGTCTACGGCAGCGCCTTCTGCGCGACGGCATGGACGACAGCGGCTGCGCGCTGAAAGCCTTCCGACGGGAGATCGTCGGCACGTTGCTGTCGATTCGTACGCTGTATTCCTTTCTGCCGGCGATGGCCGTAGCGGCCGGCTTCACCGTCGTCCAGTTCCCGGTGTCGCACCGACCGCGCAACGGAGGTCGGTCGAGCTACGGCGTCGGCGCCTTCCTCTGGCGGCCGATTCTCGACACCGTCGGCCTCTGGTGGTACACGCGGCGCTGTTTCCCCCTGGCTGAGCTGGCCGCAAAGACGCCCTCGAAGCCCGCCCGAGAGCCAGCGCAGGAATCGGAGTGAAGCGGCTCTCACAGCCAGCTGTCCTGTGGGCGTTCGTCGTGGTCGCCTTGTTCGCTTGGCTCGGGACCCGCGGCCTGAACGAGCCCGACGAAGGGCGGTACGCCGAGATCGGGCGCGAGATGGCGGCGTCGGGCGACTGGCTGATTCCGCGCCTGAACGGGTTCGAGCATTTCCAGAAGCCACCCCTCTTGTACTGGGCGACGGCGCTGAGCCTCCGAGCGTTTGGCGTCAACGAGTGGGCGGCGCGGCTGCCGTCCGCCCTGGCCGCGCTTGGAACACTTTACTTGACTTGGCACATCGCTACCATCCTCTTCGGTGCGCGGATCAGGGCCATGGCGGTGCTCGTCCTGGTCTCGACAGCCGAGTTCCTCCTCCTGAGCCGCACGCTCACGCCCGACATGATGCTGACCTTCTGGACGACGCTGTCGATCGCGTGCCTCGTCGAGTACGTCGCCGGCCGCGGGGGCCAGTCCTGGCGAATCGGCTTCTTCGTCGCCATGGGCCTGGGATTTCTGTGCAAGGGGCCGATGGCTCTCCTCGTTCCCACCTCGGCGGCGGTTTGCTGGCAGATCAGCCTGCGGCGTCGCGGTTCGCGAGTTCCCCTGGGGTGGGGAACCGGGCTGCCGATCAGCCTGACGATTGCGGCGTCGTGGTTCGCGCTGGTCGCGCTGCGGCATCCTACGCTGGTCGACTATTTTCTCGGTTACGAGCTCCGCGACCGGTTGTTCAGCTCGGTTCACGGACGCTCGCAACCCGTCTGGTTCTTCGTCCCGGTGCTGCTCGGGGGAATGTTGCCCTGGACCCCGGTTCTGGTCGTGGTGTTCGTCGAAGCGTGCAAGGCACTGCGGGCGAGAGCAGCCGCCTCGCCCGAGAGCTGGCTTCTCTGCGGCTGGGTCGTTCCACCCTTCGTCATCCTGTCACTCAGCGGGTCGAAGCTCGCGACCTATGTGCTCCCCCTGTTTCCGGCACTGGCGCTGCTCATTGCGCGCTGGTGCGCGGTGCACGCTGCGAGCCGGGCGTTCCGGAGAGTGGTCGGCGGGAGCATTCTCTGCGCACTCGCGGTCACCGCCGCGCTGCCGGTGGTCCTCGTGGTGCTGCGGTCGTCTGACGCGCTCTACCACGACGTGTGGTTCGCTCAGGAGTTCGCGTTCGTCCTGCTGCTTCTGACCTGCTTCTTCGCAGCGCTGCTGTCGCGCGTCGTCCGTCGTCAGTCCGCGACGACCGCAGTGCTCGCCCTGGGCGGCGGGGCGACGATCCTCTGGGTTGGTCTCGTGACACAGGCGGACCGGCTACTGGTGGCGGAAGGCGGCTCGGTGCGTCCCCTGGCTCGCATCGTCGAGATGATGCCCTGCGCCCTCTCCGCAGAGATCTTCGCCTACGAGGTTCGGGGCAATGGCCTCGAATTCTACCTCCAGCGACTGGTGAGCCGCACCGAGAACCAATCCTCCATCGTCCTGCCGCCGAGCGAGGGTCAGAAGTCCCGGCTGATCACCTCGCCCCGAAGCTACCTCGGCGAGCTGGGGAATCGTCCGGCCGTGGCGCTCGTCAGTCCGAAAGCGTTGACGCCGAGCGGCTCGTTCGCGAGCTGGCACGTCCTCGGTCGATCCGGCCGGCACGCGCTCGTCGCGAACGATGCCGCTTGCGCAAGCGGCCGGGGCACGTGATTCAGGCGCCGACGTCGCGCCGGGATGGATTGCCGGCGCCGGGCGGCCGCCGCGATCGCCCGCGGCGGGGGCAGGCGTGGTGGCGATCGAGCCTACGACAGCCCGTGCTTGCGCAGCTTGTACCAGAGGCTGCGCTCGCTCACGCCGAGCAGGCGCGCGGCGCGCGCCTTCACCTGCTTGCTCTCCTCGAGCGCGCGGAGAATCATCTCGCGCTCGAGACGGTCGAGGGCCTCGTCGAGTCGCACGCCCGCGGCCGGCTCCGCCGCTCCGCGCGCGGCTGGGCGCAAGTCGAGCAAGCCGGCGCCGATGGTATCGCCCTGACAGAGCACGACGGCGCGCTCGATGACGTTCTCGAGCTCGCGTACGTTCCCGGGCCACGCGTACTCCTCCAGCAGGCGCAGAGCGGCCTCGGTGATTCTGAGCGCGCCGCCCGATCGCCCCTGCCCGAACTTGCGCAGGAAATGCGCGCCCAGGTAGCGGACGTCCTCGCGCCGCTCACGAAGCGGCGGGGTCTCGATCTGGATCACGCGCAGGCGGTAGTAGAGATCCGCCCGGAACGTTCCTGCAGCGACCGCCTCTTCCAGGTTGCGATTGGTCGCCGAGATGATGCGCACGTCGACTTCGCGCCGCTGGTTCGAGCCGACACGCTCGACCACGCCATCCTGCAGAACGCGCAAGATCTTCGGCTGCAGTGCGAGCGGGGCGTCGCCGACCTCGTCGAGAAAGAGCGTGCCGCCGTGCGCGAGCTCGAGCTTGCCGACCCGCTCCGCGACCGCGCCCGTGAACGAGCCACGGACGTGCCCGAACAGCTCGCTCTCGAGCAGCTCCATCGGCACCGCCGCGAGGTTGACGGGCACCAGCAATCCGGCGTGACGGAGGCTACGCCGATGGATCGCGTGCGCGATCAATTCCTTACCGGTCCCGGTCTCGCCCGTGATCAAGACCGACGCGTTGGTCGGTGCCACCTGCTTCACGAGCTCGACCACGCGACCGAGCGCCTCGGACACCCCGATCAAACCGTCCAGGCCATCCTGTCGCTCGATCTCCTCGCGCAGATAGGCGTTCTCGGCCAGGCAGCGCCGCAACGCGAGCGCACGATCGACCCGGAGCTCCATCTCGCCGGCGTCGAACGGCTTCAGCAGGTAGTCGAATGCTCCCTTGTGCATGGCCTGAACCGCGGTCTCGACCGTGCCGAAGGCGGTCAGGACGATCACCGGTGTATCCGGTGCCGAGACCTGTGCTGCGTCGAGCAGCTCCAGGCCGCTGCCACCGGGCATGCGCAGGTCGGTGATGATCAGGTCGACCTCGCCTTCGCCGAGAAGGCGAGCCGCCGCCGGCAGATCGGCGGCCAGCACGGTCTCGTGCCCGAGGTTCCGCAGCAGGGCACCCAGCGCGTAGCGCTGGCGCTCGTCGTCGTCGACCACGAGGATGGTAGCTCGCATCACGTCACTTCCTCCTTGAGCGGTAACCGCACCCAGACCCTCGCCCCTCCCGTCGAGCGGTTCTCGGCACCTACGGTTCCACCATGCTCTTCGATCATGCGCTTGACGATCGCCAGTCCCAACCCTGTTCCATCGGGTTTGGTGGTGACGAACGGGGCGAACACCCGCGGCAGCACGTCGATCGCGAATCCCGCACCCGTATCGTCGACCTCGACCTGCACGCGGCCGTCCGCGCGCCGACTCGTGACGGTCACCGTGCCCTGGTCTCGCGTCGCTTGAATCGCGTTCTGGAGGAGGTTGAGCAGGACCTGATGGAGCTGGTCGGCGTTGCAGCCGACCAGCAGACGATCCCCCGACGCGACGCGAACGATTTCAATCCCGTTCCTGGCCGCGAGTGGCCGGAGGAAAGAAACGGCCCGATCGATGATGGCGTCGATCGGCTCCACGCGGTACCGCACCCGCTGCGGGCGAGCGAGGTCGACGAGGCCGGTCACGACTGCGTTGAGCCGATCCACCTCGGCGGCGGCCGCCGTCGCCAGCTCGCGCTGCTCCTCGGCCGGCATGCCACCGCGTGCCAGCAGCTGCGCGATCGTCTTCAGAGCGGACAGGGGGGAGCGCACCTCGTGCGCGACGTTGGCCGCGATCTCGCCAAGGAACGCGAGCCGGGATTTCAGGAGGGCCTCTTGTTGCGCTGCCGCGAGGCTTTCCAACATCGAGCGGAAGGCGGACGTGAGCACGCCGACCTCGCCTCCCGTCTCCGGAAACGACGCTTGCGCCGCCGGCTCGCCCTTGGCGGCGACTTCGCGCACGGTGGCAGTGAGACGACGGATGGGCAGCGCCATACGCCACGCCAGGATCGCTGCGAGGATGGCGCCGAGCAGGACGACCAGCAGTCCCGTCTGGAGCAGGGTCGATCGCAGCGAGGTGACGTCGGCGAACGCCACCCTGATGGGCTGCGACACGGCGATCCGCAGATCCGGAGCGTCGATGTCTGGCAGCTCGCCGATCGCGGCCGTGGCGCTCAGCCCGGGGCGACGCGGCGTGCCGTCCGCCCGACGACGGCCAGGGGCCGCCGGGGCGGCCGCCTCGACGACGATCCGTCCGGTCTGGTCGCCGAGCGACAGCGAGACATCCTTGGTGGCGCCCTGCGCCGAGAGATCGAACGCCTCGAACATGGGGCGCGGATCGACGAGGGCGATCAGCGTTCCGATCACGTCGCTCGGCCGTTCCGGATTGAAGACAGCGGTCTCGAATTGCAGCACGGAGTGCGCACGCGCGACGATCGACAGCGACGGCCTGCTCGCCCGTGCATGCGGCTCGATCCCCGCGACGTCGCCCGCTGCTGCAACGAGACGACCGACTTCGTCGAAGCACGCGATGCCCTCGTACGCGGGGCGCCCGCGCAGCATCTGCTCGAGGAAGTGGACGAGCTCCTTGTCGACATCCTGGTAGATCAGAGCACGCATCACTTCCAGGTGCGCCCAGTTCGTGATATCCGCCGCGCGATCGTCGAGCGCCCGCCGAACATGGGTTGCGACATCGCGCGCCAGCAGATCGAGCCGCGTCTGAGCAGTGGTCTCCAGTGCACGCCGAGCGCGCGAGTATGACAGCGTGCCGATGAGCAGCGCCGTGACACCAACGAGCGCCACCGCAAAGACCACGAGGCGCGTCGCGATCGAGCTACGCGCGATCATCTTCCTAGCTGCTGCTTGTATTGCCATGTTGCTGCCTGCGTCGCGCGCGGCCGCGGTCGAAGACGCTGCGCGGCTGAGCATCGAGCGCGATCCGAGCGGGGAGGGCTTCGTCGTCCCCGGCACGGGGCTGTGGTTTGGCGGGGACGTCACGGTGGTCGGCGCCGTCCCGGAACGTCTCCCCTCCTTCGTCGAGCTCGACGATCTGAGCTTGCTCATTCGCTACGAGCCCGCGCCGCGCCTCGCCTTCTTCAGCGAGACCAGGCTCGAGAGCACCGTCGCATACTTCGACGACGTCGGCTTCGAGCGCGGCAGCGTCGAGATCGCGATCGAACGGCTCTACGCGGATGTGCTTCTCAGCCCGCACGTGACGCTCCGAACCGGGAAGCTCTTCACACCCTTCGGCCTCTGGAACGTCATCCGCCGCGCGCCTCTCACCTGGACGGTCGAAGCACCCGCGGTCACCGAGGAGACGTTCCCGCAACACGCCACCGGCCTCAGCCTCGCTTACCAAGCGACGTGGCAGGGGTGGAGCTTCGATGCCACAGGCTACGGCCCTGCACAAGACGAGTTGCCACTGCGTCAGACGAAGGAGTCCGGTCTCATGGCTGGCGGCCGCGCGGTCGTCGGGCGGTCGCTCGGACTCGCCTACGGCGCGCTCGGGCTGAGTGCCGTCACGTTCGAGGAGGATGACGACGCGCAGTGGGCGGAGGCCTACGGCGCCGACCTGGAGGTGACGTTCCGCGGCAACGTGCTGACCGGAGAGGTCGACTACACGAGTCTGCCCGGGCCTGGCGGTTCGCGCGAGTTCGGCTTCTACCTCCAGGACGCGATACCGATCGTCGACACTCTGTACGGCGTGCTGCGCGTCGAGCAGTTCCAGCCCCGCAGCGGCAGCATCGCCACCGGCGGACTGACCGGTCTGTTCTGGCGACCCGTGCCCTGCGTGATCCTCAAGGCCAACTACCAGTTTGGCGATCGGGTCGAGGACGTCATGGAGCCGGGGTTCTACGCCTCGGTATCGCTCTTCTTCTAGCGCAGATGCCAAGGCTTCGCCTCGCTGGACTCGCATTCATGCTGCTCGCGATCGCGGCCGTCGTGACTGCCGAGCCGCCGCCGGCGCCCGATGCGGTCGCCGTCGTGGTAGGGCGCGCGAGCACCAGGACCGAGATCTCGCGCGACGACCTCCGCGACATCTATCTGCGCCGGCAACGCCTCTGGTCCGACGGTGCGCCCGTCATCCCGGTCAACCTGCCGGCCGGCAACCCGGTACGCGAGGAGTTCTCCAGAATCGTGCTCGGTCGCTCGAGCCAGGATCTCGCGACGCATTGGAACGCACGATATTTCGAGGGCATCAGACCACCGATCGTGTTGGCTTCGGCGACGGCGGTTTGCGCGTACGTCGGAGCCGAGCCCGCGGCCATCGGCTACCTGCCCGTCAAGGACCTCGACCCGACCTGCCGCGTGCTACTCACGCTCCGTCAGACTCCGTAGGATCGGGCGCCACGCCCGTACGGCGACCGCAGCCGATCACGGCGGCTCCCGGTCCGGGAGCCGCCGTGGGCCGCGCGGTCGCCGCTTCAGGGGCAGACTCCATATCTATGGCTTGACGAAGGTACCCTCGGTCAGCGTCTGATTGGCGCTCGCCTCGATCGCCAGCACCTCGTACGACTGCTCGCCCGATGCCAGGGAAGCGACGAACTCCGGCGGAACCGTCATGGTCGTCGTCGTTGCAGGCACCGTGACCAGGAACTTGCCGACGATGACCTGGTAGCGGACGATGTTGATCGGCTTGTCGGGGAAGCCCGGCGGCGGACTGGTCACGGGCGTCCAGTTGATGGTGAGCGAGTTGCCTGGGCCGACCACGGCCGAGACCACCGGGCCGGCGGGGATCGCGTGCGAGAACGTTCCGAAACCTTCCAACCTCGCGCCATCCGTTGCCTCGCCCGTGAACGAGTACTGCCCCTCCGGGAACAGCGCCAGCAGATCCGCGAGCGGGAAGTCGTCGAGCGAGGGCTCCGCACCCTCGAAGAACAGCTCGGTCATGCCGAGATTCCTGTAGGCCGCCCGGCCCTCCAGGTTGAAGATGGTACGCTCCTTTGGATTGACGATCTTGAGCCGCCGCCAGTTCTCGCCGTCCAGGGTCACGTGAACGCCGAGGTCGTTATCCGAAGCGTTGTACTCCCAGTAGATGGTCGAGTACTTCCACGGGCGTTTTTCTCTGGCCTGAGATTCGGGTGCGATGCCCGCCGAGAGCACCGCGACGGCGGCGAGAACGAGGAACAGTCTGCGTACGAGTTTGCTCATCATGATTCGATCCTCCTGCCGGAGGCCGGGAGCAAAGCGTGTGCCCGCACCGGAGATTCGCGAAACGTGCATTTGATGCGCTCGCCGTCGAGGCATCGCGCAAGAACTTGCGCGGATCATACGGTCCGGCGTGGTCGGGTGAGAGGGGCGCAGCCGAACCGTCGGCGACGTTGACTTGTCTGTCGAACGGGACCACGGTCTCTGATCATGCAGCTCGAAACGGTGCTCGAACACTCGCGCTCGCTCCCGCGCCGCCGCTTCGCCGCCGGAGAGATCGTGCTCCGCGAGGGCGAGGCAGCGGGGCTCCTCTTCGTGCTCGAGGCTGGCGCCGTGGAGATCGTCAAGCGCAACGTCCAGGTCGCGACGATCGCCGAGGCGGGGTCGCTGTTCGGCGAGATGTCGGCGCTGCTCGGGGTGCCGCACACCACGACGGTGCGCGCGCTGCGCGACTCGTCGTTCCACGTCGCCGAGGACCCGATGGGCTTTCTGCACGGGAACCCGGCGATCGCGCTCGAGGTGGCGAAGCTCCTGTCGCGCCGGCTGCAGCTGGTCACGGACTATCTGGTCGACGTGAAGGAGCAGTACTCCGATCGCAGCGACCACCTCGGCATGGTCGACGAGGTGCTCGACAGCCTGGTGAACCACCAGGATCCGCCGTCCGAGCCCGGCTCGGATCGCTACCCCGATCCTACGGTGGACTGAGCAGTTCTTCGGGGCGCGCGTTCGGCTGGTCGAGGCGCACGATCTCCTCGCCGGCGAGCGACGACCAGCGTCCCGTGCGTCCGTCGAGATCGAGGACGACGTGCGCCGGCACGGGTCCGATCTGCCGTCCCGCGTTGAAGACCCAGGTGTCGCCGATGCGGTCCACCCAGGAGCCGCCTTTGCGGAACGGCGACTGATGGATGTGGCCGGAGAGCACGATCTCGGGCTGGTAGGCGTGGATCCAGCGCAGCAGCTCGGGGTCGCCGATGTGGCGCTGCCCCACCCAGCTCACCGCCGCCTCGGCGGGCGGTGCGTGGTAGATCCACAGCCAGCGCGCCCCGCGGCGGCCGGCGTCGCGCGCCAGCTGGGCCTCGACCTCGGCGCACGCGCTCGGCCCATCCCACCACGGGCACACCGTGATCGACAGTCCGCCCAGCTCGAGGAAGTCGTCGTCGCCGGGAATGCCGAGCTCGCGCACCCGGGTCATCCAGCGCGCAGAGCGCTCGCCGGCGCCGTTGCGGCCGTTCAGGTCGTGGTTACCCGAGCACACGACCAGCGGCGCGAGGTCGCGGATGCGGCGCATATACTTGAGCACCACGATGATCTGCGCGTCGACGCCGAGCGTCGAGGAGATGTCGAGATGATCCCCCGCGAGCACGACCAGGTCGATCTGGTCGGCGACGGCGCACACCCAGTCGAGCTGCTTCAAAGTGTAGTGGAGGTCGGAGACCAGCAGCAGCTTCATCCAGAATGCACGCGAGCTTCCCTCACGCGCGCAATGCGGTGAAGCCGCAGCCCCGTCAAGGACTCGTGTTCGCGGAGCCCACCGTCAGCGGCACTTGATGCGCGCGCTGCCACCGGTGCAGCGCGGGCTGGTGCCCTCCGGACCGTTCCAGAAGGTCGCCGCACACTCGCCGGCGCCGCCGAGGACGATCGCGCTGCGCACCGCGGCGAGCTCCGGCAGCACGGCGCTCGCCCCTTTCCCGGTCACGCGCCACGCCAGCAGACCATCCTCGCGGCTCGAGCGATCGCTGATCATGATGCGCCGGATGCCGCCGATGCTACCGGTCGGGTCGCGGTACACCCAGCGCGTAGCCGCGGCATTCGTCGTCCAGGCCGCACCGCCGGGGATGGTCAGGTCGAGGCTGTTGGCACCGGACGCGTCGCCGACGACGATCTGCACGCCGTTCACCGGCGGATCGACGCCCACCCAGGGCTTCGCGATCACCGCCTCGCCGACCAGGCTGAGCATGTAGGGTGACGCCTTCAAGACCAGCACGGGCTTGCGCGCAGCGATGCCGCTCTCGCAAGCGAACGCCGCGAAGCAACCGCAGCCGGCGCAGGTGCCGCCATCGCAGTCGCCGTCGTCCTCGCACTCCTCGCCGGGGTCGAGCTTGCCGTTGCCGCAGGTGACCAGCTGCAGCTCCAACGCGCCCAGGTCGACGCCGCCGCCCACGGGTCGCGGCTGACCCTCGAGGTCGACGGCTGGCGCGCCACTCGCAGTGCCCGCATCGACCGCCGGGCTGGTCGCAAGCAGGTGGTGGTCGCTACCCGGCGCGACGAAGTGGTCGGCCGGCGTGGCGAGGAACGAGTGCGCGTCGTAGCCGAGCGCTTGCCAGCTCGCGAAGGAGATCGCGCTGCCGCCGCCGTCGGTGCTGAAGCGGCTCATCACGCTGTTGAAGTCCGAGGAGAAGCCCGAGCGGCTCGCCGCGTCGATGCTGATCACGCCGCGGAACGAGTGCGCGTTGTAGAGGATGTTGTTGCGCAGCGTGTTGCCGGTCGAGCCGTCGCGGATGTTGATCGCCCAGCGGCCGTCGCTGGCCTGGATGATGGTGTTGTTGATCACCAGGTTGTTGCTCGCCCCAGCCCCGCCGTCGATGCGGTAGAGGCTGATCCCGCTCGCGTGGTTGCCGAACAGCAGGTTGCTGCGGATGGTCCCGCCGACGCCGCCGTCCATGTTGATGCCCGAGCCGCCGGTGCGGCCGTTGTCGTAGATGACGTTGCCCTCGACCAGCGCGTTCTCGATCAGACCGTCGCCGCCGAGGCTCGCGTCGCCGTTGAAGTGCAGGCCGTTGCCGCTATTCGAGTAGACGACGTTGTTGCGCACGATCGGACGGTCGGCGCTGTTCGAGACGTAGATGCCGTGCTCGTCCCCCGAGTGGTGCGCCTCGTTGCCTTCGGCGAGGAAGTCGTCGACGAAGCCGGTCAGGATGCCCCACACACCGTTGTAGCCGAGCTTGCAGTTGCGCACCGTGACGTGGTCGCCGAGCACCGCGCGGATCCCGGCCCGCGTGCGCCCGTCGACCACGAAGCCGTCGATCACGACGTGCGACGCGCCCTCGAGGTTGATGCCGTCCGGCGTCACCGGGTTGTTCGAGGTGATGGCGACGTTCGCCCCCTCGGCGCGGAAGACGATCGGCGCGCCGGTGGTGCCCGATGTCGTCAAGTAGAATCCCTGGTAGTTGCCGTCGAGGACGTGCACGGTGTCGCCCGACGCGACACGGCTCGCGGCGTACGGCAGGGTTGCCCAGGCGGTCGCCTGCGACAGGCCGCCGGCGGCGTTGCTGCCGCCGTTCTTGACCCAGTAGTCGGCGGCGAGCACGCGACTCGTACCCATCAGTACCACGAGCAGCACCAGCAGCGCGCTGCTCGCGGCGCACCGCGCATACCGCTTCTCGTTCCGTCGTGCCGCAACCGCCATCATATCCCTCCCCACGTCGCAGGATGCGCGACGGCCGGCGGCGATTCAATCGACCAGCGAGGGAAAATCGCCGTCGTCTGCGCTTGACGGCAGCAGACGCCGCAGCGGGCGCTGCGCGTCACGCCCGCCGCACCGCGCTCACCGCGGCGAACGCGATTCCGATCAGCGCGAGCGCCGTGCCCGGCACGTAGAACGTCGCCGCGAGCTCGAGGTGCACCGCGAGCCAGCCGCCGAGCAGCGGACCGATCACGTTGCCGACCATCATCGCCGTCGACGCGAGCCCGGCCATGCGCCCGCGCGCGTTCTCCGGCGCGCGCATGCCCATCCAGTGGAACGACAGCGGCACGAAGCCGGCCAGCGACACGCCGGAGATCAGGCGCAGCCCGAACAGCACCTCGACGCGATGCGCGAAGAAGCCCACCGCCGCGTACGACAGTCCCGAGAGGATCAACGAGGTCAGCATCATGCGCTCGACACCGAACTTGGTGCCGAGCCGCGCCCACGCCGTGCTGATGAACATCGCCGGCACGCCGGCGACGAAGATCACCAGGCCGGTGGTGGTCGCCACCGCGTCGCGTGACACGCCGAGCTTCTCGACGAACAGCGCCAGCGAGGGCCATGACGCCATGATCATCACCTGGAACAGCACCAGCAGCGTCAGCATCGCGAGCGTCGGCCGGTCGGCGAGCAGGTCGCGCTGGCGGACCTCGCGCCGGGATGCTGCAGCGCTGTCCGCACCACCAGCACGCGCCGGCTCGTGCAGAACGAGGGTGCAGAGCACGGCGGTCAGCGTGGCGAGCGTACCCACGCCGAAGAACAGCAGCCGCATGCCGAGCAGGTCGGCGAGGACGCCGCCGATCAGCGGGCCGCACAGGCTGCCCGCGGCGCGCGCGCTCTGCAGGATCGCCAGCGCGCGCCCGACGCGCGGCGGCGGCGTACTCGACGACAGCAGTGCGACCGCCGCCGGGAACACGCCGCTCACCGCGCCCTGCAGCCCGCGCCAGCCGAGCAGCGCCAGCGGCGAGCTCGCGAAGCCCATGCCGACCGTCGCGATGGCGATGCCGAACACCGAGCGTACGACCATCGGCTTGTGCCCGAAGCGGTCGGCGAACGCGCCCCAGACGGGGGTCGCGAACACCGCGACGATGAACGGCGCGGAGCCCAGAATCCCGGTCCAGTAGCGCACGGCGTCGCGCTCGACGACGCCGATGTCCTGCAGATAAAGCGGGATGAGCGGCAGGATCGCGGTCATGCCGGCGAGGGTCAGGAATTGCGCCGCGCACACCACCCACAAGTTGGCGCGTTCGGTGCGTGGCTCGGTCGTCATCCGGCTGATCCTTTAGACAGCCCGCACCGGCGCGTCGAGACGCCTCGCGACGGTGACCTCGTGTGCCGGCGAATGGCCGGCAAACATTTGACTTGACGGCGCATCGAGCGCCGCGCGACCGAGAGTCCGCGAGCCGTTGTTCCGGCGCCAGCGACCCGCTACGGTGTGCCCCGACCAGGGAGGTTTCGCCGCATGCCTGACGAAGGACTCGCACCCAGCCTGCTGCTCGCAATGCCGCAGCTGGACGACCCGAATTTCAATCGGGCCGTGGTCCTGTTGTGCCGGCACAACGACGAAGGCGCGCTCGGATTCGTCGTCAACCGTCCGGTCCACGTGACCGCGAAGGAGCTGCTGGCGCTCGATCCGCCGCTCGAATCGGACACCCCGCTCAGCGTCTGGGAGGGTGGTCCGGTGAGCCAGGAGCGCGGCTGGCTGCTGTGCCGGCAGGCACCATCGGACGCGAGCAATCTCGAGGTGTGCGCCGGTCTCTTCATGTCCAATTCGCCGTCGGTTCTGCGCCGCATCCTGGACGGCGATCCGCGCGATTGCGAGCCCGATCGGAGCCGGCTCTTCCTCGGCTACTCGGGCTGGGGTCCGGGTCAGCTCGACAACGAGCTGTCGACGTCGTCGTGGCTGAACGCGCCGCTCGATCTCGACATGGTGTTCACGACACCCGCCGAGGACCTGTGGCAGCGCGCCATCCGCAGCCTCGGCGTCGAGCCGACGGCGATCGCCGCCGCGCCCGGGATCCACTGAGCATGGCAGCAGCGGCCGAGCAGGGCGACGGCGCCCCCTACTACCTACCCATCCGCGACGAGGTCGAGGTCTTCACCGAGGCCTACGCTTGCCGCCTGCCGGTGCTCCTCAAGGGGCCGACCGGCTGCGGCAAGACGCGCTTCGTCGAGTACATGGCGCAGCGCCTGCTGCCGCGCACGGCCGCCGACGCGACGCCGGCCCTGATCACCGTCGCCTGCCACGAGGACCTGACCGGCTCGGACCTGGTCGGGCGCTATCTCATCCAGGGCGACGACACGGTCTGGATCGACGGGCCGCTGACGCAGGCCGTGCGCAACGGGGCGATCTGCTATCTCGACGAGGTCGTCGAAGCGCGCAAGGACACCATCGTCCTGATCCACCCGCTCACCGACCACCGCCGCATCCTGCCGATCGACAAGCGCGGCGAGATCCTGGAGGCGCACGACGGCTTCCTGCTCGTGATCTCCTACAACCCGGGCTACCAGAGCGTGCTCAAGGACCTGAAGCACTCGACCCGGCAGCGCTTCGTGAGCCTCGAGTTCGACTACCCGCCACGCGACCGCGAGGCCGAGATCATCCGCCACGAGAGCGGTGTCGACCTCGACGTCGCCCTGCTGCTCGCGACCTTGGGCGAGAAGGTGCGCACCCTGCGTGGCGCGGGTCTCGGCGAGGGCGTCAGCACGCGCCTGCTGGTCTACGCCGGACAGCTCATCGCGCGCGGCCTGGCGCCTCGGCGCGCGTGCACGGTGGCAGTGACCAACTCGCTCACCGACGACGCCGAGATGACGCGCTCGGTGGGCGAGCTGGTGAGCGCGTTGTTTGCACCCGGCTGACGGCTCAGCTCGGGAAATCGACCGACCAGCCGTAGCTACGCTGCGTCCACATGCTGGTGTCGAAGAAGCCGTCGTCGCCGACCGCGATGAACGTCGTGATGTCCGGCGTGGTCGCCGCCGACAGATCGCCGTAGGCGATCACGTCGACGCGGTAGCCGTCGCCGGCGTTCTCGCGCTCGGCGATCTGCACCCGGAACAACCCGCCTGCCGTGCGAGCCGCCGGATTTCGGTAGATGTAGCGCTTGCCGCGTAGCGTGAATGCACCCGGATTGAGCGTCGCGGTGAAGATCGTTCCGCCGCCACCATCGGTGAGCTCGACCGTGAAGGCTTCGCTCGCCGGGTCGATGCTCGACACCGGCACGATGCGCGCGTGCAGCTCGAGGATGTCGAGCTTCGGACCCGGCACGAAGCGGATCTTGTTCACGCACGGGTGCTTGCACGGACGGCCGATCGGCTGTGGGATCTCCTGTGCCGCGGCGTGGCTGCCCGCGAGGATTGCCGAGAGCGCGACCAACACCGTTGCGGCGAACAGCAGCTTCGTGGAACGCATCATCCCCTCCCAACCCAGCCGAAAGCGTCGGCGGTCTCGATCCGCTATCGACGGCCCGGTGGCGTGACTTGAGACCCGACCCGAGAGGATGAACGGATGGACCAGAAAAGATCGATTCGCGGGCGACGTGCCCTGGTGACCGGTGCTGCGAGCGGCATCGGACGCGCAACCGCCACGCTGTTCGCTGCGGAGGGCGCGAGCGTCGCGGCGACCGACGTGACCGCGCCCGGCCTGGAATCGCTGGTCGACGAGGTGCGCGCGGCGGGCGGCGACATCCGCTCGTGGCCGATGGACGTGGCCGACGACGTGAGCGTACGCCGCGTGGTCGAGCAGATCGTGGCGACGCTGGGCGGGCTCGACATCGTGGTCAACTGTGCCGGCATCAGCGTCGCCGCGCCGTTCGGCGACGAGTCCGCCTGGCAGCGGACCTTCGAGGTCAACCTGCACGGGATGATGCGCACCATCCGCGCGGCGCTGCCGCACCTCGACAAGTGCGGCGCCGGTCGCATCGTCAACATCGCCTCCACCGAGGGACTGGGCGCGACACCGATGCTCAGCCCCTACACCGCGAGCAAGCACGCCGTGATCGGGCTGACGCGCGCGCTCGCCGTAGAGGTCGCGCTGCGCGGCATCACCGTCAACGCGATCTGCCCGGGTCCGATCCGCACCGGCATGACCGAGCCAATCCCCGAAGAGGCGAAGCAGAAGTGGGCGCGGCGCAAGGTGCCGATGAAGCGCTACGGCGAGCCGGACGAGGTCGCGCACGCGATCCTGAGCCTGGTGCTGCCGGCGTCGTCGTACATCACCGGCGCCCACCTCCTGGTCGACGGCGGCATGATGGCTCTGAACTGAACGGAAACTCTCGTCCCCGTTCGTCAACCCTAAATGTGATACTCCGTCTTGCCGTCGAGGTGGCGGGGCGGGCGGCGCTTGTGGATCCAGCGCACCAGGCGGGCGCGCGCGCTGCGGCCGATACCGAAGCGCCGGTCGATCCAGGCGAGCAGGGTCACCACGCCGGTCGCCGCCGCGGTCGGCAGCACCGTGCGCAGGTGCAGCTCGGCGGTCGAGAACAGCATCTGCAGCGCGACGAACAGCATGAACGTCGCGAACACGCGGCGCAGCATGTTCTCATCGATCTGGTTGGCGAGCACCGCGCCGATCAGCGCGCCGAACACGAAGCCGCAGGCCAGCCAGCCGACGACCGGCAGGCGAACGTAGCCGTGCCGGTAGTACTCGAGTGCGGCGAAGATGCCGATCGGCGGCACCAGCACGGCGATCGAGGTGCCCTGGGCCTCGTGCTGCGAGAACTTGAACAGGTAGTGCAGCGCCGGCACCAGGAAGATGCCGCCGCCGACGCCGACCATGCCGCTGATCGCCCCGATCGCGAGCCCGAGTGCCAACAGTCCCAGGATCATCTGCTGCTGCCCCCTTTTTCGATTCGCCCGAGAAGTTCTTAGCGCTCTTTCGTTGCACTCGCACTGCAGATTCTTCAAAGATTGCCTGAATGAATGATTCAGTTATTTAGGCTGCATGGCGCGCAGACGACCCGCAGGCCGGCTCGAGCAGCTCCTCTCCGGCGCGACACGCGTCTTCATCGCCAAGGGCTACCGGCGCACGCAGATGGCGGACGTCGCGCGCGAGATGGGCGTCTCGCCGGGCGCGCTGTACGGCTACGTCGAGAGCAAGGAGGCGCTGTTCCTCCTGCTGATCGACCGCGCCTTCACCGAGCGCCCGGCGGACGCGCCCCCCCTGCCGGTCCGGACACCGGCGCCGGGCGCGACGCTCGCGCGCCTGCGCGACCGGCTCGCGCTCGAGACCAAGCTGCCGCGGCTGAGTGCCGCGACCGCGCACGCCAGGGTCGCCGATCCGCGCGTCGAGCTCGAGGAGGTGCTGGTCGAGCTCTACGATCTGATCGAGCGTACGCGCGCCGGCACGGCGCTGATCGAGCGCTCGGCGCTCGACATGCCCGGGCTCGCCACCGTGTTCTACGTCGAGGTGCGGCGCGACGTGCTCACCCGCCTGACGCGCTACCTCGAGAAGCGCATCCGCGCCGGCCTGCTGCGCCGCGTGCCAGACGCGGCCACGGTCGCGCGGCTGATCCTCGAGACCATCACCTGGTTCGCGCGCCACCGCCTGCGCGACGCCGATCCGGCGACCACCGACGACGCCACCGCGCGCGCGACGACGATCGACTTCCTGCTCGCCGGCCTGATCGTCCCTTCCGGGAAGCGGGCCGCGCGATGAGCCGTCTCCGTCTCGTCACCTGGCTGCTGGTCGGCCTGAACTTCGCGCTGCTCGCGATCTCGCTCGGCGACTACCGGGTGAGTGTCGACTCGGCCTACCATGTGGCCCTCGCGCGCCAGTACGGCGAGCACGGCAGCTACTTCTGGGACGACATCCACTACGCGCCGGCACACCGGCCGAATCTGCAGGGGCCGGCGGTGCACGTCGTCGTCGGGGCACTCGGCCGCGTGCTCGGCGGATCCGGCGACGACTACATCCTGGCCAACGCGATCGTCGCGCTGCTCGGCTGGCTGGCGGCGATCGCGACGCTGATCCACTTCACGCGCCGCGAGGGCGGCGACCTCGCAACGCTGCTCGCGGTCGCGGTGTTCGCCGGCAGCGCGTTCGCGTCGGGCTCGTTCTCGGTCAACCTGCCGTCGGGCTGGCTCTTCGTCTTGACGCCCTGGGCGATCGCGGCCTTCCTGCGGGGCCGGCTGCTCGCCGCCGCCGTGCTCACGACAGTCGCCTGCTACACCCACCTGGGCGGATTCCTGACCGCACCGCTCGGGCTCGCGATCGCGGCACTGCTCGGCGGTCGCTGGCGGGCACTGCTGCGCGTCGGCGCAGCGGTCGCGGTGTTGACCGCGCCCTACTGGATCCACTTCTTGCGCGGGCTGCCGTGGTACGTCGGACGCAAGGGCGACACCGCCTGGATGGTCGATCCGCTGGTGGCGGTGTTCTGGCTCGTCGGCCTCGCCGCGGCGGTGCGCCGCCGCAACGTCTTCCTGATCGCGTGGCTGCTGGCGCCGCTGGCGTGGCTGGTGCAGGACGCGAGCCGCTTCGTGCTGCAGGGCTCGCTGGCCGGTGCGGCGCTCGGCGGCGTCGCCATCGCCGGGTGGCTCGAGAGCTGGCCGCGGCGCGGCTGGCGCCACGCGGTCACCGCGGCCCTGGTCGCGGTCGCAACGCTGCTGCCCTTCGGACCGCCTGCTCTCGGCGCGGAAGGAGTGTGGCTGGCGGCGGGCTTCCCGCGCATGCTCGAGTGGGACGAGCTGCGGCGCTCGGCAGCGGCGCTGCCGCCCGCGGCCGATCAAGGACGCCTGGTGCAAGGCTACGCGGTCTACGTCGTGAGCGCGCTCGCCGCCTGGCGCGACATCGCGGGTGAGCGGGGACACTGGGTGGAGGTCCAGCCGCGCCCCGATCCGGCCGACGACGTCTCCACCGGCGACAAGATCTACGTGCTCGCGCTGCCGCCGGACGACGAGCAGATCCAGGATCTCGGCGCCCGCGGCTGGCTTCGTCTGCACGGCGGAGGTGCGTGGACGTCGGTCCTGGAGCTCGGACCGCGACCGCCGCTCGACGCGGCGCGCGCCACGTTGCGCCAGACGCTCGCGCGCGACGGCGCCTGGATCGCCGAGCGCTGCGAGCACAACGCGATGGGCGACATCCTCGCCCTGCTGTCCGATCCCGCCGCGCTGGCGCAGCGCCGCACGGCACGCGGCGAGTGCCGCAGCCGCGTCGCCCGCATCCACGTCGCGCTGCTGGAGTACTGCTACGCCCTCGAGGACGGTGATCCGCCGCGGGCGCGCGCGTGCCGTACCGCCGCGCGCGGCGTCGGCTGGATGTGCGCGCTGGTCGGCGACGAGGCGACGCTCGACTTCCGCACCGCCGCCACGCACGGCCAGATGCGTGCGGACATGCGACACGTCGCCGCGGTCGCGGCGGCCGGCGAGGATCCCGAGCCGGCGTTCGTGGCGATGCTCGGATCGTATCTGGGCGAGACGCGCGGCAGCCTGCTGCCGTCGCACCGCGAGGTCGTGCCCGCAGCGCCACGTTGAGCGAGCGCGTCGCGGACTCTAGTGTCGTCCGGGCATGGCCCGTCCTCCCCAGCCGCCCGCTGCCGACGATCCGCTCGGGGCTCTCGCCGCCGAGCTCGAGGCGGTCAGCCCGGGCTTCGCCGGACGCCTGCGCGATTCCGCCCAGCGCCTCGGTCCGGAGATCGACGCAGACCTGCTGGGGGCGTTTGCCGATTCGCTCCGCCGCATGGTCACGATCGAGGGGGCTGGCCGCGAAGCGAGCCAGGCGCTGCTGCTGCTCGGTGCGGCCGATCTGCGCGCCATCGCGGCGCGCAACCTCGCCACGTGGTGTGCGGCGACGGAAGCGATCGCCGCCCACTCCGTGCGCGCCGCGTCTGGCTTCGCGGCGGCGGTGCTGACGGTTCTGCCGCAAGGCGGTGCGTCGACGGCAGCGTCGCTGCACCCGGCGGCGGCGGCAATCGCCGAGCTGGCGCGCCGCCACGGCGGCGATCCGATCGTGCAACGCTTCGCCGCCGCGGCAGGCCTCGCGCTCGCGCGGCGCGGCGGTGTGGTCATCGCGGCCTGGGCGGGCGCGCTGGAGCGCATCGCGTTCGGCACGCGCCGCGCGCTCGACGTCGCGAGCCTTCTGCCCGACGACCCCGACCTCTCCGACGCGGAGCTCGCCGCGGCGCTCGAGCTCGCCGGCCGCGTGACACCGCGCGAGCGCGCGCTGGCGCTGCTCGCCAGCGTCGCCCAGACCGTGGCGCGCATTCCCGCGCCAGAACGCACGCGCGTGCTCGAGGTCCTGGGTGGGCTCGCCGAACACGGCGAGGAGCTCAGCGACGCGCTCGAGGTCGCCGGACCGGTGCTGCGCCGCGTGCCGGCGGCCTCGCGCTCCGTCGTGCTCGACCTTGCCGCCGAGATCGCGCGCCGCGTGCCGAGCGCCGTGCCGCGCTTCCTGCGCACCGTGCTGCGGGTCGGCGAGGCGGTCGGCTACGGCGAGATGCTCACCGCCTTCGTCGACAAAGGCCTCGCGCTCGAGGTCGAGCACCCGGCGGCGTCGCGCGCCTTCTTCGCGCTCGAGTCGCGCGGCGCGCTCGCCTATCTCCGCCAGCACGACGTGGCGGTGGTGCTCGAGCACGTCGAGCAGACCCTGCGCGGCTACCTGCAGCTCATCGCACCCGGACGTCCGGCGATCGAGGGCATCGAGGCGAACGGACTCTTTCCGGTGGTGACGCGCGGCCCGGGGACGATCCCGCTCAGCCGCCGCACCGACATCTTTCCCACCTGGGAGGAGAACTTCACGCTGCTCAAGCTGCAGGCGACCCTCGCCACCCTGTGGACCAGCGAGGGCACGCGCGACTTCGCGCTCGGCGCCTGGCTCGAGTCGGACGAGCGCGGCGGGCTCGCCGAGCTGTTCGCGCGCTTCATCGTACCCGAGGTCGCGGCGGGGATGTTCACACACCTCGAGGCGGTGCGTCTCATGCCGGTGCTGAAGCGCCTCTATCCCGGCCTTGCTGCTGATCTGATCGAGCTGCGCGCGCGCGTCTTTCCCGGCGACCGCCCGCGCCCGCCGCACGGCGCCGCGCAGGCGATCCTGTTCCTGGCGCTCGGCGGCGATCCGGCGCGGCTCGCGTGGGGCCCGGCCTGGCGCGAGCCGCTCGAAGCATTCACCGCGGCAGCCGAGGACGGCAGCGCGTCGGTCTACGACACTGCGAGCGTGACCGCGGCGCTGTGCGACCGGATCGCCGAGGGCGACCTGCTGCCGATCTACGGCATCGAGGCCTTCCTCGAGGAAGATCCGCTGATGTCGTACCTGCTCGAGGAAGCCGAGGAGCGCCCCGGTCCGGCCGGCGACGGCGATCAGCAGCCGCAGCGCATCGTCGATCACCGCGACGCCGACGGCGAGCGCAGCGACGAGACCGCGCCCGCCGGTCCGCTCGACGCCGAGATGCTGCGTGCCTTCCTCGAGCAGAATCCGCACCTCAAGGTGCTGCGCGCCGACGGTCCGATCGATGCGGCAGGGCTGTTCGTCGCCGGCTTGACGGGCGGCGGCAGCGACGCGGCCGAGCCCAGCGCGCGCGGCGCCACGACGCAGCCCGATCAGGTGCTCGCGCTCACCCGCCACGGGCGCGAGGCGCGCGGGATCTTCCTGCACGACGAGTGGGACTACCTGATCGCCGACTACCGCGCGCAGTGGTGCCGGGTACACGAGATCGCGCTCGAGGGCGACAACGGCGAGTTCTTCACCGGCACGCTCGGACGCTACGCGGACGTGCTGCCCGAGGTGCGCCGGCAGTTCCTGCGCGTCAAGCCGGAAGGCTACCGGACGATCCGCGGCCTGCTCGACGGCGAGGACTTCGACCTCAACGCCGCGGTCGACGCGCGCTGCGATCTGCGCGCCGGCGCGACGCCCGACGGCAAGCTCTACGTCGCGCGCCAGCGCGAGGAGCGCGACGTCGCGACGCTCTTCCTGCTCGACATGTCGGCCTCGACCGACGAGGACACCGAGCCCGCTGAAGCGCTGCTCGAGGACGCGATCCGCATCGACCCGGCACACCCGCACCGGCGCGGGCGGCGCATCATCGACATCCAGAAGGAGGCCCTGGTCATCATGTCGCAGGCTCTCGAGGAGATCGGCGACATGTACGCGATCTACGGCTTCTCCGGGCACGGCCGCGATCGGGTCGAGTTCTTCGACATCAAGTCCTTCGACGAGCCGCTGAACCTCGCCGTGCGCGGCCGCATCGGCGCGATCGAGCCGCAGCGCTCGACCCGCATGGGTGCCGCACTCCGGCAGTCGATCAACAAGCTGCGTGCGGTCGCGTCGCGCGCCAAGCACCTGATCCTGCTCTCGGACGGCTTCCCGCAGGACTTCGACTACGGCGAGGACCGGCGCTCCAACGTCTACGGCTTGCGCGACACCATGATGGCGCTGCGCGAGGCGCAGCGTGCCGGCATCGCGCCGTTCTGCATCACCGTCGACCGCGCCGGCAACGACTACCTGCGCGAGATGTGCGACGAGAAGCGCTATCTGGTGATCGACGACATCTCGGCGCTGCCACGCCAGCTACCGAAGATCTATTCCGAGGCGACGCGCGGCGGCTGAGCGAGACCCTGGCGCTCTCCCGCGCGCCTGCCCGGTCGCACGCCAGCGGTCCTGCACGGGCGGCGACGGCCGCCCCTCAAGCCGAGCGCGGGCGAGGTCGATCATCACGTCAGCTCGGCAGCGGCGTCGCGTGGCGTGCAGCGCGCTCGCACCGCGGAACGAGCGGGGAGAAAGCGATGCGGAAGCCAATGGTCCCGACCCTTGCCATGATCGTCGCGCTCGCCGGCGCGGCAGGTGCGAGCCCGCCCTCGACGTCGGCCGTCAATCCAGGTCCGATCGACGCCTCGGGCGTGGTCACGGGCTCCTTTCCCGGCAGCAAGACCAGCTACTACTTCACCATCGACGTGAAGCCCGGCGAACTGCTGACGCAGATCGCGTTCGAGGGCAGGCCCGGCGCGAACAAGTCGGTCGACCTGGCCCTGCTCGGTGCGACCGGTCGTTCTGCCGGCAGCTACTGGACCCAAGGCGAAGGCGTGGCCGACGAGCGCACGCGCAGCTTCCCGATCGACGCCACCGGCAAGCAGGTTCTTCGCGTCGAGGTCGAGGGACCACCGACGGCCCAGTATCGGCTCGAGCTCGGCGGCACGGCGCTCGCAGGCAACCCGCCAGCCACCGGCGCGACGCGTCCGCTGTCGCGGTCGCTGCGCAGCCCGACGCGGGTCGCGTCCGACGGCGTGATCTCCGGACCCCTGCCCGGCAAGGACAAGCAGGCGACCTACTACCTCATGGTGGACGTGCAGGCCGGCGACCTGCTGAGCCAGATCTCGGCGCAGAGCCGCAAGGGGGCCGACAAGTCGCTCAGCTTCGAGCTCTTGCGCGCGGACGCCGCCGGCGGCGAATCCTACTGGGTGCACGGCAGCGCGGCTGCCGAGGAAAAGACCCGCAGCTTCCCGATCGACGCCACCGGCAAGCAGATCATTCGTCTGGTGGCCACCGGGCCGGAGAACGGCTCGTTCAAGGTCGAGCTCGGCGGCAGCGCGCTCGCGCAGCACCCTCCGGCCGCTCCCGGCCCGGTCGCGGCGCAAGCGGCGCGCTGAGCGGAGCGTCGACGATGCGCACCACGACGTCCCTCGCCCTCGGCTCGACGATCATCGTCCTGACACTCGGCGGCGTGCCCGCGCGCGGGCTCGCCGCCGACAGCCTCTCGACCTCGATCGTGCGTCCGTCGGCGGTGCCGGCGAACGGCGTGGTCAGTGGGACGTTCCCGGCAGGGGAGACGCGGTACTACCTCGCCCTCGACGTCCAGCCCGGCGATCTGGTGAGCCAGCTCTCGTTCGCCGGCCGCGACGGCAGCGGCAAGGAGGTCGAGCTCGAGGTGCTCGACCGGGACGCGCGGGCGAGCGCGCAGTACTGGATCCACGGCAGCGACGCGAGCCTGCAGGCGACGCGCGGCTTCCCGATCGACGCCACCGTTCGTCAGATCCTGCGGCTGCGCGTGAAGGGCCCCGAGACCGCGCGCTTCTGCCTCGAGCTCGGCGGCAAGGCGTTCCCCACGGTCGGACCGGCAGGATGCCCGGCTCCGCCGTCGAGCGGCACCGCAGCGACGGCGGCCGCGGTCAAGACCAGCCGGAGTGGCGACATCGAGGTTGTCGAGACGCGCTGCGAGCAGCGGCTGCGCGTCGGCGCGGACGTGTTCTTCGACTTCGACCGGCACGACATCCGCCCCGAGGGAGCGCCCACCCTCGCTGAGCTTGGCAGCCGGCTCACTGCGAGCGGGAAGCCCGTCGTGATCGAGGGGCACACCGACGCGAAGGGCGCCGACGACTACAACCAACGGCTCAGCGAGGAGCGCGCGAGTTCCGTCAAGCAATACCTGATCGCGCAGGGCACCGCGGCGGAACGGGTGACGATCGTCGGCTGGGGCGAGCGCAAGCCGGTCGCGCCCAACGAGCAGGCAGACGGCGCCGACGACCCCGCCGGGCGCCAGAAGAACCGCCGCGTCGAGATCGTCGTCGACACCTGTACCTGACCGCGCCCGAGCCATGCAGCTCAACGAGAAACCCGACAGGCTCCATTCGACGTTCGCGACTGCCCTGGCCCTGCTGGTCGCACTGGGCGCCGGGCCCGCGGCAGCAGCAGGGGTCGCGGGCTCGACCACCTCGACGTCCCGCGGCAACCGGACCGTCACGGTCGGCAACGATCAGGTCGAGACGGTCGGCGGCAACGCGAGCAGCGCGGTTGCTGGCGATGCGGCCACGCAAGTCGGCGGCGACGCCAGCCTCGCGGTCGGGGGCTCGGCCGACGTCGCCGTCGCGACCGACCTGGCGCTCGCGGTCGGCCGCAATCTGTCGATCGAGTCCGCCAAGCTGACCATCGTCGAGAGCGGCGATGGCATCGAGCTGCGCAGCGGCAGCGCGTCGATCGTGCTCAAGAAGAACGGCGAGATCGTCCTCAAGGGCAGCAAGATCACGCTCCAGGCGAGCGGCGACTTGACGCTGAAGGGCAGCAAGGTGAGCACGAACTGACCGTAGCGGCGTACGCTCGCTTGCTCGCCCGCGTCCTCGCACGCTAGGAGCGCGCATGACGCAGAGCACGCTCGCCATCGTCGTCACCATGCTGTTCAGCGGCATCGGCGTCCTGGGCGACTACTTCCTGAAGCTCGCCAGCGCCGACGAGGTGCCGTGGCGCACCAGGTGGTTCTACATCGGCTTCGCGCTCTACTCGTCGACGGCTTTCGGCTGGGTGTTCGTCATGAAGCATCTGAAGCTGGCGACCATCGGGGTGTTCTACAGCGTCGCGATGGTCGTCCTGCTGACGACGATCGGCGCCGTGTTCTTCGGCGAGCGCGTGTCCGCGGTCGAGGTCCTCGGCATCGTCATGGGCGTCGGCTCGCTGGTCATCCTGGCGCGCTTCGCCTGACATCCGGAGGGAAAAGACATGCGCAGCTCCACCCAGCACGAGATCAGGCCGCTACGGCGGGCGGCCACGGCCCGCGTCGCCGTGGCGCACGACGAATTCGTCGCCACCGAGTACGAGCTCTACATCCCGGCCGGCATCTGGACGCACACCGCGGTGCGCGCGTTCCTCGACCGGCCGCTGCGCGCCGAGGGTGGTGCGACGATCTCCAAGGGCGCCACCGGGCTGTGGCGCGGCGGCCAGGAGGAGACGCACGTGATCCGGATCGTCGTGCGGCGCACCCCGGCCGATCGGGCCACCGGCCACGATCGCTTCTTCGATCTCCTGCAGCGCCGGGTCGGACGCTTGATGGCCCACCTCGCGGAATGGCCGGAAGCCCGCCAGCAGGAGGTGATGTTCACCGCGAAGGAGGTGCGGGTCGGGGTGTCGAAGCTCGCGCGTAGCGCTCGTCCGACGCCACGCAAGCGGCGCTGAACGCGTCCGCCCCCGAGCGACGCGGTCGAACTACGCTGGCGAGGAGCCCGACCGGCTGCGCATCCGGCCGTAGATCGCCAGCAGGACCACCGCGCCGACCGTGGCACCGATGAACCCCGCCGGCTGTCCCGGCGCGTACCAGCCGAGCGCCTGCCCGATCCAGGTGGCGACCAGCGCGCCACCGATGCCGAGCAGCGTCGTCAGGATGAAGCCCATCGCGTCCTGGCCGGGATGGAAGAACCTCGCCAGCACGCCGACGATGAAGCCGATCAAGATCGTCCACAGGATCCCCATGCGGTCCTCCCTGCTCGCGCTTGCAGAGCGGCACGAAATCGCTGCGCGACATGATCACGGAACTGTCGGCGCGACAAGGTGGAGCGCGATCCGAGCCCGACGGGATCAACTGGCGGGCTTGTAGGACACCCGCTCGCAGTACATCTCCGCCTTGACCCGCTCGCTCGCGCTCGCCGCACCCTTCTTGGTGACCCAACCGTCGGCGCGCTCGGCGCCGATCGAGATCAGACCGAGGCCGTGCAGCTCGACCGTCCCGAGCACCTCCTGCCGGTTGGAACCGAGAAACTCGATCTTGCCCTCGCGCTCCTCGACATCCGAGTTGTCACCCGCGGCCAGCATGTCGTCGAACCAGGAGAACCAGCCTGCCGACGAGTTCGCCGCCAGCGAGACGACCAGGTTCGAGACCTCGACCGACTGCGGCACGCCGGTCGCGGAGAGCACCTGTGTGATCGTCAGGCTGTCGATCTTCGCCACGCTGGTCGTATCGACGCCGTCGATCGACAAGCGGAAATTCGCTTCGAGGGCCGTCTTGCCCTTCGGGTTGATCTTCGCGGCAGCGCTCGAGTCGGTCTCGTAGGTCGTGCTCGAGGGCTTCACGCCCACCGTCAACGACAAGGGTGCCTTCGAGGTCCCGTCGAGGGCCGGAATCGTCAGCGTCTGGATGCCCGCGGTCTGGAAGGTACGGCGGCTCGCGGACTTGCCGGTGGAGTCGAGCAGCTTCACCTCGCCGCTCGACCGGCGCACACCGGGCAGGAGCCCGTCACCGAGCCACTTCTCGAGCTCGAGCGCAGTGCCGGGCGCGAAGCGGATCTTCATCGGCTGGACCAGCACCTGACCGGTGAGCCGCTTGTTGGGGATCGCGCCGCCGGCCGCGAGCACCTGGCCGAGCGTGTTGCCGCCCTCCACCGACGAAACGAGTGCGGCCCCACCGCCGTCCACCGAGACGAGAAAAGCCCCCGCCGTGAAGGTCGCCTTGCTGGTGGCAGCATCGGCGCGTACCGCGCCTGCGATGACGCCGAGAACGATCAGAAACGGAATCGTCCGTTGAAGCCGCATGACACTCTCCTGGTTGGTGCGCCGCGCGCGGCCTGCACCGCGGCGAACGCTTTCGCCGGGATCTAGCGCAGTGCGCGCGCGGCAAATCGCACGAAGAGGGGATGCGCTACTCGGTGAGGCGGATCAGCCCCTGCTGCACGGCCTCGAACACCGCCTCGCCGCGCGAGCCGACCTCGAGCTTGCCGTAGATGTGGCGCACGTGCGTGGTCACGGTGTGCGGCGAGACACCGAGCAGGCGGGCGATCTCCGGGAAGCTGAAGCCCTTCGCGACCAGGTTCAGCACCTCGCTCTCCCGGTCCGAGAGCAGCGGGCGCGCGCCATGCGCCGGGGCCTTCTCCTGCGCGCGCGTGGCGCCGGCGGCGACGCGGCGCAGCAGCAGACGGGCGATCGGCGCGCTGATCGGCGAGCCGCCGGCGAGCAGCTCGGCGATCGAGTCGGCGATCGAGCGCGCCGTACCGTCCTTCAACAGATAGCCGGCCGAGCCCGCCTCGATCGCCCGCACCACCGTCTCCTCGTCGCCGAACACCGTGATCACCATCACCTGCGTGCGGTCGCTCGCCGCGCGCGCGCGGCGGATGAGATCGATGCCGCTGCCGTCGGGCAGCCCGATGTCGGTCAACAGCACGTCGGGGGCGGCGCCGGCCAGCGCCGTGATGCCATCGGCGACGCTGCCACAGGCGGCCAGCAGCTCCATGCGCGGGTCGGCCGCGATGGCCGCCGACAGCCGGGCACGCGTCGGCTCGTCGTCCTCCACGAGCAGGACCCTGGCTCGGCGTTCGCGCGGCGTGGGCAGCATGAGGTCCAGCGACGCTAGCAGAGTGCCGCCCCCGGGGGATCCCATGATCGGGGGACCCGGCAGGGCATTCGCTTGACGGCGATCCCGCCGCAGGAAGATCGTGGCCCGTGTCCGGCCGCGCACCGACCCTGCCCGCCTGGCTGCTCGTCCTCGTCCTCGCCGGCGCTTCGGCGTGCGAGCCGTCGTTCGGGCCAGGCACGATCGCGATCCGCGAGGCGCGGTGCCTCGACTCCGGCGCGCCGGCATCGGCTGCAACGCCCCCGGACGCGGCAACCTTCGCACGGGCACCGCTGGTCGACCTGCCGGATCGTTGGCCGATCGCGCGCCGCACGCGATCGGCGCAGGCCTGGTATCGCGCGGTCATCGACCTGCCCGCGGCACCGCGCGAGCGCTGGGCGGTCTATCTGCCGCGCCTGATCATGAATGCAGCGGTGTGGGTCAACGGCGAGCCGGTCGGCAGCGGCGGCCGGATGGCCCCGCCGCCGACGCGCAACTGGAACCGGCCGCTGCTCTTCTCCGTCCCGGGCGGCGGGCTGCGCGCCGGCGAGAACGTGATCGATGTCCACCTCGCCGTGCAGCCCACCTACCCTGGCGTGCTCACGCCGCTCTACCTCGGCCCGGACGAGGCGCTGCGTCCGGCCTACGAGTGGCGGCTGTTCTGGCAGATCACCGCCGTCCAGATCTCGGTTCTCCTCACCGCTTACTGGGGATTAGCCGGCTTTCTGCTCTGGGTCCTGCGGCGCGATCCCGACGGCCTGGCCTGGACGTCCGCCGGCTGCATCTTCTGGGCGCTGGCGATGCTCGACCCGATCGTGCGCGACCCGCCGATGCCCGTCCTCCTCTGGCAATGGCTGGTGTCGAGCTCGTTCGCCGCGAGCATCGGCAGCTTCGCGATCGGCGCGCGCCGTTTCCTGTCCTTTGGGCGAGCCGGGCTCGATCGCGTCGTGCTCGCGATCTGGGCGGTGGGCGCGTTCGCGCTCGCGCTCGCCCTGGCGTCCGGATCGCCCTGGCTGGTGCAGGTGACCGTCACCCTGTGGGCCGCGGCGTCGCTGGGCGTCGCGCTCTACTTGACGCACCTCCTGGTCCTCATCCGTCGCCGCGCCGGCGCGATCGAAGGCGAGGCGGTACGCTATCTCGCGCCGCTCGCGGCCGTGGCTCTGCTGTTCGGGATGCACGATCTCGCGGTCGCGAGCGGCATCCACGTGCCCCCTTCGATCGTGCTGGTTCCCTACGTCGGATCGATCATCGCGTTCTGGGGCGGCGTACGCATCGTCGAGCGCCTGTCGACCGCTCTCGCCGAGAGCGGGGCGTTGAACCGTGACCTCGAGCGCCGGGTCGACGAGCGCAGCGCCGAGATCGCGCGCAGCTACGAGCAGATCCGGAGCCTCGAGCGTACCCGCCTGCTGCAGGGCGAGCGCGAGCGCATGATGCGCGACGTCCACGACGGCATGGGCGGCCAGCTCACCTCGACGCTCGCCCTGGTCGAGAGCGCGCGCGTGTCACCCGACGAGGTCGCCGACGCGCTGCGCGACGCGCTCGACGACATGCGCCTGCTGGTCGCCCCGCTCGGCCCGACCGCCGACGACCTGCTCACCCTGCTGGCGACGTGGCGCGCGCGCATCGAGCGCCGGCTCGAGCGCCGCGGGCTCGCGTTCGACTGGCAGGTGGTCGACCTGCCGCCCCTGCCCTGGCTGCGCCCGCGCGAGGCGCTGAACGTCCTGCGCATCTTCCAGGAAGCGGTGACCAACATCGTCAAGCACGCCGACGCGACCACGATCACCGTGCGCACGGCGGAGCGCGACGGCAGCGCGGGCGAGCCGGGCGTGGTCGTCGAGATCACCGACGACGGTCGCGGCATCGTGGCCCGTTCCGGCCCTGATGCGTGTAGCGACGTCGAGCCGCGACGCGCCGGCTTCGGGCTCGGCAACATGGCGGTACGCGCCGCGGAGCTCGGCGGCACGATCGAGGTCGGACCGGGCGAACGCGGCACGCGCGTGGTCCTGTGGCTGCCGCTCGCGTGGAGCGCCGCGCAGGAGGCGCGGCGCGAGGCGTAGTGATTCGGAGTTCGCCTGGACGTTCTCGGCGCCGCAGATGCCGGCGTACGCCATGATGTGATGTATGGACCCTTCGCCTTGCCGACCGGATCGACGTAGATCGTACCCTCGAGGCCGATCAGCATGACGTGAAAGCCTTGCGGCGTGCGATCGATTCGACCGGTCCAGGTCGGGTCGTCGACACCCTGTGCGCGATAAGCGTCCGAAAGCGCGTCGGCAGCACCGCGCGTCGTGACGGCGCGACCGCAGCTGTCGCGGTTCGCGTTGCGACGTCACGCCAGACACCGTCGGCCGAGGCCTCCGCAGGCTGCGGCTGTGCGGCGGCAACGTGCGACGGAGCGCTCGCGTCCGCTGCAACCACAACCAGGAACGTGAGCATCAGGCAGACGAAACACCAGTGCGAGCGGGAGGCTTTCCCCTTGGCACGGTGTGCCAAGAGCCCACCGTCGGAGGAGCAGGAGGCGGTGGTGCAACCTTTACAGCCCGGCGCGCGCCCCGGTCGTCGAGCCACGCCCGCCACGCACGCAGAGCTCCAGTCGGATCGCATCCGGGCATCTCCCGCAACGAAGGCTCGCTTACTTCGGGAGTCCCCACTTGGCCTTGTTGGCCTCGATCTGATCCGCGCTCGGGTGTTCCTTCTTCTCGTGCTTCTTCACCTCGAAGTCCGAGCTCAGGTCCATCATCTTGTAGTTCAGGCCGGTATCGTCCTTGAAGACGTCGGGGACGGCGACCTCCTCGAAGATCGCTTGCCACGGACATTCCGGCTCGCAAGCGCCACAGTCGATACACTCGTCCGGATGGATGTAGAGCTGATTTGGGAAAGTCGCGCTGTCCGAACCCCGGTAGCCGTAGATACAGTCGACTGGGCAGACCGCTACGCAGCCGGTGTCCACGCAGTCGCGGCAGAGCCGGGTGATGATGTAGGCCATCGTTCCTCCTGATGACGAGTGCCGCGCGTGCCGGAGGCGCGGCAGACCGAGGAATATAGCGGCCTTCCGAGGCAATGCAACGCACTGGCGCGCCTTCTGTCACGTAGAAGGACGGCGCGCGGACGCATCCGCGAGCCAGCGCGCGGACCCGCTACGGCACGCTGTTGCGCGCCGCGACCAGGCGGATCCCGATGTCGGCAAGCGCCAGGGCGAAGGCGAAGATGGCGAGCGGATGAACCAGCGGCGAGCTGATCTGACGCTCGGCCGGCGCGCGCTTGAGGATCTCGGACAGCGGCGCGTTCACCGCCCCGCCGGTGATCTCCGCGATCTGCGACAGCAGCGCCCAGTTCGGCTCGGACTCCGGATCTTCCTTGCCCACGCGATCGCTCGCCGCAGCCGCGGGCAGCCACTCCTCGCGCGTGAACAGCAGCTCCTTGCCACGCCGCTTCTCGATCACCACGCGCGGCTCGATCGAGTCGAGCGCGGGCAGCGCGACCTCGTAGTGCCGTGGACCGAGCGCGGGCGGCGTGAGCTCGCGCACGGTGCCGTCGCGTCCGGTGAGCTTGAGCGTCAAGCTCGCGTCGGGCGCGCTGTCGTAGGTGTCGATCGCGAGCACCGGGCTCGCGCCGTCGTCACGGACCGCGAGCCGCACCTCGTCCGAGCTCTGCGGGCGCGCCAGCCAGCGCACCAGCTGCGACCAGAAACGACGCACCTGGCCCCAGCTCTGCCACTCGGTCGACGGGTTGGCGGTGAACACCGCGACCCGGCCGAGGCCGTTCTGCCAGCCAGCCAGGATCGGGCCGCCTTCGCCACTGTTGCCGCCGGTGAGCCAGGCCGTCGCACCGCTCTTGAGCGGCACGTTCGCCATCTCGCGCAGCACCGGCAGGTCGCGCTCGCGCAGGCCGCCCAGGGCCTCGCCCTGATGCGCGACGCGCGGGTGGAACGGCGCGTCGCTGGGCTCCTTCTCCTCCTTGCGCCCGGCCCGCTGGCGCGTGTCCTCGATCATCAAGCTCGGTAGCGAGACCGCGTCGGTGACCAGGTAGAAGCTGCCGCCGGTCGCTTCGGAGATCTGCTTGACGAGCTCGTAGCTGTCCTTGTCGTCACCGATCCGGATCGAGGTCACGGTCACGCCCGAGCGCGACAGCGCCGCGATCAAGGGGTCGTGCTCGGCCGAGGGGCGGATGCTCGCACCGTCGCTGAGCAGCAGGATGTGCCGCGTGCGGTGGCCGCTGGCGATGAGCTGGCGCGCCGCGATCTCGAGCGCTTCCTTGAAGTCCGTGCCGCCGCTCGGCACCAGCCGGCTGATCAGGTCGTTGACGCGCGCGCGGCTCTCCTTCAGCGGCTGCAACGGCTGCAGCAGCGAGGTCTCGGTGTCGAACGCGACCGCGCCGAGCTCGTCGCGGTCCTCGAGCTGTGCGACCAGCGCGAGCGCCGCCTCGCGCGCGTACGAGATGCGGCTGGGATTGGGCTGGTCGAGGCGCACGCCGTAGCTCATGCTCGACGAGCGATCTATGACGATGAACATCGCCATCGGCTCGCGCACCTGCTCCTTCGGCTTCTGCTCGCGCACGCGCACCGGCAGCAGGCGCTCGAGCGCACTGCCACGCAGCTTGGGATCGGAGACCAGGCCGCGCCCGGCGGCGACGAGCAGACCGCCGCCCTGGTCGCGCACGTACTCTTCGAGCGCCTCGAACGAGCCCGGGGCGAGGTCGTCGCGCGACACCGTGCCGAGAATCACCGCGTGGAAGCGCGCCAGGTCGGCCACCGTGACCGGACCGAGCTGCGCCCGGCGCTCGACCTCGAAGCCGGCCTCGCGCAGCAGCGGCACCAGTGCCGCGTCGCTCGACACCACCAGCACGCGCGGCGGTGCGAGCACGCTGAGCGTGGTGCTGCGCCGCGCGCGCGGCGACGCGACCTCGGGCGGCGCCTCGAGCGCGACCGTCACCGCGTAGTGGCCGGGCAGGCCCGCGCGCACCTCGGCATCGACCACCGAGCGCCCGGGCGCCACGCGCAGCAGCACGCGGCCGAGCTCGGTCTCACCCTGGCGCGCGACCAGGGTCGCCTCGAGGGTGTCGCTGCCGCGGTTCGCGATCGCCACCGCGAGCTTGACGTCGGTGCCCTGACGGGCGACGTCGGGCGCGGTCACGTGCTCGATCGTCAGCGGCGCCTGGTGGCGCGGCGGCACGATCGGGTAGATGCGCACCCCGCGCCGGCGCGCGCTCTCGGCCGCGACCGACGCGTCGCCCGCGTTCTGGTTGCCGTCGCTCAGCAGGACCAGCGCTCCGCCGTGCGCCGACGCGAGGCTCGCGCCCGAGTCGATCGCCGCCATGACGCTGGTGGCGCTGGGATCGGTCTCGACCTTCACCTCGTCGGGCAGGCCCGGCGCGCCGGGCCCGCTCACCAGCCCCGCGTCGCGCCCGAAGGTGAGCAGGGCAAACTCGTCGTCGCGGCGCATGGTGCCGACCAGCTCGTCGAGCCAGTCGCGCATCCAGCCGCTCTCGGCGCGGCTGATGCTCTGCGACGCGTCCTGCAGGGCGACCACCGTCAAGCGATCCTCGCGCTCGGTCTCGACCAGTGTGGCCCCGCTGACGGCAGCCACCGCGCAGAGGTAGGCCGCGGTGCGCAGCACGGTCGCGAGCCACAGCCGCCAGGCCGACGGCACCGGCCAGCCCTCGCGCGCCGCGGCACGGCGGCGGATGTGGATCACCACCGCGAGCACCACGAATAGCGGTGCTGCGAACGCCAGCGGCAGGAATTGCGGCGCCGCGAAGGCGAGCCCGCGGTCGCCGATCTGCAGCCACTGCGCGAGCATCAGCGACCCGCTCCCGAACCGGCGAGGTCGGCAGCACCGCCGCTCGCCGCGCCGGCGTCGGCGGCACGGCGGCGCCCGCGCGTCCCGGACGCGGCGATGACGAGCCACTCGAGCAGCATCGCGACCACCGCCGCGATCAGGAACTCGCGCACGTGAGGGAGCTCCTGCCAGGTCGATGCGGCGGAGACCACGGGCTCCTCGGCGCGCACCGGCGGCGGTGGGGCTGGCGGCGTCAGGGGCCGGGCGATGTCGGATTCCGCCGGGTCGATGAAGCTCACCAGCAGATCGCGCGTGCCGCCGGCGCCGATCGCCTGGTAGACGCCGGCACGCTCGAGCGTGACCTCGTCGGCCGGGCCGAGCTCGCGCGTGCCCGCCGGGCCTTCGAGGCGCGCGATCGGTGCCGCGTCCGGGAAGCCGGCGCGCAGGCGTTCACCGGCGAGCCGCGTCCGCGG
>Ga0163153_10000316_pt1 | contig 87129 bp, 82 predicted proteins | sample OliLakLV19MP6IB1_FD_148629 | JGI IMG/M metagenome (GOLD analysis project Ga0163153, IMG submission 148629) | Freshwater microbial mat bacterial communities from Lake Vanda, McMurdo Dry Valleys, Antarctica - Oligotrophic Lake LV.19.MP6.IB-1 | ecosystem: Environmental > Aquatic > Freshwater >...
CGAGCATGCCAGCGCTTCCACGTTTGCGTTCACGGGAAAACGTTGAAGCATCACGCCCAAGACATCGGGCAAGGTGCCTGAGACTTTCGCCCCTGGCCAAGCCTGTCTTCAGTTCTACCCGTTCCGCCAACGACAAGTGTTTGTATGAGTCCATGCTGCAATCCTCGACGATTCGTCAAGGTGTTGCACTTCAAATCTGCGGCCGCCCGTTACTTCTCACTGAAACGACGACGGAAGCGTGCTCAGATTTGTCGCTTGGTTCAATGTCAATAAATTGCCCACTGCAAAACATCGGCAAGCAAAGCGATAGACAGACGAAAACCTTGCTGATGGGCAACAGCGGCCAATTAACGTGATAACCGTGCTTACTCATGGTGCAGTGGCGCATTGGGCAATTGTCCTCGAAGAAATTTTCGATGGGCGCGTATTTGGGATACAGCGAGAAAAAATACCGCCAGTGCAGTAGCCTTGCTAAGAACAGAGTTGAGACAAGCTGTACTATAGCGCTGCGGATCTTAGCAGTGAGTTGGATCAGGTTGGTATAGCTTCGGGGAGTCGCTCGAAAACCCCCACGCCATCTGATTGCTGAGTGCAGCGCTGCTCGATCGCACCCGCCGCTGGCGCTGTAATACCGAATACGCTTTGCGAGCCAACCCCGAAGTCAACTGCTCGGACTGCAGCGTGCCGTCACGGGGTTGCTCGGCAAAACCAACACCGATTGCCATTTTCGCAGATGCGGAATGCAGAAAGTGATCTGGTCGATCCCGGACCGGAGCACGGCGCCGGACAACGATAGACGAAGGATCCTGGGTAGTGCGTTTCCTTTGAGTTGCGCGTGCAGTTTTAGCGAATACAGCGATTCGATGGCGGCCACTCCACGCTCGCGTGACTTGATTACCTGCGCCCAAACGACCAATGGCGAGCTATTAAACAGACTCTGAACACTCGTCTATCGCGTAACTGAGCGCCCAGACGCTGGCGTGGCCGAGCAAAAGCAATAAAGTGAGAAACAGCGAGCGAACGTTCGTTGCCGAATCGGATGCATAGCGACCTCCACATTCAGTGCCTTGCATTATGCCGCGATCACTTTCGCTGTGCAGCACAGCTTTGTAAGACATTTAGACCCAAGTGGGGTGCAGGCGAGTGCGTCAACTTGCTGTGAACGCAGCTTTAATCGATGGACATCCGTCGCGGCAAGTTCAGCGTGCAGGAGCGCACCCGGGCGCGATTTGTTTCAACGAATGGGTCAACGTCGGTCGCGGCCGGGTCCGCTCCTACAGGCAGATCAACGCGCAGATGCTCTCGGCTAAGGCCGTGGCATACACGTCACAGCGGAGGCTCCTGACACCACGTTGTCAGGAGCACTGCCGCACTATGCCTGCACGCCATCCGGCGTTCGTCCTACGGAGACAGTCATGCAGAGCAATGCAATTTCCTGGTTTGAGATTCCGGCCAACAACCTGGATCGCGCATCGGAGTTTTATGGAAAAGTGATTGGACAGTCGCTGGTTCGCGAGACCATGGGGCCGATTGAACTGGCCGTGTTCCCATTTGAGCGCAAGGCCGGAATTGGCGGCTGCATCATGACCGTGGACTACTTGAAACCAAGCGATTCGGGCAATCTGGTTTATCTTTCGGTCGAAGACGATATCGATTCGGCATTGGCGCGTGCACAGCAAGCGGGCGGGCGCATCGCGCTGGGCAAAACTGCATTGCCAGGTGACATGGGCCACTATGCGCATATCATCGACAGTGAAGGCAATCGGGTCGGATTGCACGCTGCGTAGTCAGGCGCAATGGCGTACGCAGTCCCTGCGCATTGCGATTCCAGACACTGCAGCAGACACCACTGGCCGATCGCAATCCGCGGTGCACCGAGGCCGCGGCGGCGAGGCCAGCACACCAAATTCCGCAACCAAGCGAAACATTGCAAGGGTAAACTCCATGACCACAGCGCACAAAACCCCATGATCACACTGCACACTTTCGGCCCCATGTTCGGCCTCCCCGATCCCAGTCCGTTCGTCACCAAAGCCGATATCTTGCTCAAAATGTCGAGCCTGCCTTTTCGCACGGTCGTCGGCAATCTGCGCAAGGCGCCAAAAGGCAAGATTCCGTACATCGAGGACAAGGGTGTCGGCATCGGCGACACCACGTTGATTCGACTGCACCTGGAAAAAAACTACGGCATCGACTTCGACAAGCACCTGTCCCCCGCGGAGAAAGGCATCGCCTGGTCGGTGGAGAAAATGCTGGAAGACCATCTCTACTGGGCATTGCTACACGCGCGCTGGGTTGACGACGCCAACTTCAAGAAGGGCCCCCAGCGATTCTTTGATTTCGCACCGGCACTGATCAGGCCCCTGATCGTGTCGATGGTGCGACGCCAGGTGCGCAAGAACCTGTACGCGCATGGGCTGGGCCGACACACCGACGCTGAGATCGTCATGATCGCCAATCGCAGCATCGATGCACTGGCGGCAGTGCTAGGCGACAAGCCCTATCTGATGGGCGCGAAACCGTGTGGCGCCGACGCGACTGCGCTGGCGTTTGTAGTGAGCGTCCTCGCCACGCATTTTGAAACGCCGATTCGGTCGCACGCCGAGGGACATAAGAACCTGGCAAGTTATCGTGATCGGCTGATGGGCGAGTTCTTTCCCGCTGGATAAGCAAGCATGGCAATGCGCACAAAAAAAGCCAGCAAGAATGCTGACCTGGGCATGGCTGCGCCCGGTTCGCGCGCGACTCTGACGCAGATGGGCATCCTGCCCGCGACCAGACTGCGCGATCTGCGCAACATCGGCAAAGCCATGTGCAAGGACTTTGAATTGCTTGGCATCGCATCGGTGGCACAGCTCGCGGGCTGCAGCCCGGACGATTTGTACACGCGCATTCAACAGATCACCGGAAGCGGACATGACCCCTGCGTGTGGGATACCTTTGCGGCGGCGATCCATCAAGCCGAAACAGGAGAAGCGTTGCCATGGTGGGCGTTTACCACAGTGCGAAAGGCGCGCGCAGCGAACGGGACATTTTCGCTGCAACGGAGGTGATGCGGTGAATGACCACGTCATGGCAATGGACTGTATTGCCTTGAATCCACGCTAGGCACAGTGCATGCGCCGCGCTGACCGTTTGTTCGAAATCGTGCATTACCTCCGTGGGCGGCGGCTGACCACTGCGGCGCAACTGGCGCAGTGGCTGGAAGTCTCCGAGCGCACCATTTACCGCGACATCGCCGACCTGCTTGCCTCGGGCATTCCCATCGATGGCGAAGCTGGAGTGGGCTATCGCCTGCATCCGGACTTTGACCTACCTCCACTCATGTTCAATCACAATGAAATTGAGTCACTGGTGATCGGCGCGCGCATGGTGGAGTCCTGGGGCGGCCCGACATTGGCGCAGGGGGCGCGTACAGCATTATCAAAAATTGCCGCGGTGTTGCCCAAAGACAAACGTGCGACACTGGAGTCATCGCGGCTGTTTTCTCCAGATTTTTTTATCAATCCGCAGATGGGTGCGCAGATGGATGTGCTTCGTCAGGCCATTGACGGACACCGATTTGTTCGACTGGAGTATCGCGATGTCGACAGCAAGGATTCGCAGCGGCGGGTTCGGCCATTGGGACTGTTCTTCTGGGGTGGCGCGTGGACGCTGGGCGCGTGGTGCGAACTACGCAATGATTTTCGCAACTTTCGGCTCGACCGGGTGACCAATAGCGTTGTTCACGATGAGCGCTTCAGCGATGAGGCTGGGCGGCGATTGGCCGATTATCTGCGTGCCATGTCTTGCAATGAGAGCGTGGCAAAGCTCTAGCTTCGCAAACACGTTGTCTGTGTCGCCCTGCTACTGAATGATGGCAGCGCCCATTTTGACCTCAGCCCGTTCAGCCTGGGTCGCGTTCGCGCACGCAAAGTTGTTGTCGAAGACCTCTCCAGGCGAGTGCGCGGCGCAGCGGGCGAGCGATGATTGCAGCGGCGCTCGGGCACGCACGTTGCGTTCAATGCAGTGCGCAAGCTGTCACGGATGCGCAAACCCCGTTAGTCCGTGCGCGCATCAGGTCGAGGCGCTGATGGTTTTTATGTCGTAATTGAAGCATGGTTCTAGAACACCTATTCTATTTGCATGGCACGCCTCGCAAAATTCGGTCACGACCAGATTGTTGGCGTCACTACGCGCATCGCCGCAAAGTTGGGTCCTGAGCAGGCGACCATCGCCCGCATCGCCGATGCGCTGCAGGCGCCCACCGGCTCGATCTATCACCGCTTTGCCTCGAGAAACATGTTGCTGGGCGAGGTCTGGCTGCGTTCCGCTGAATCATTCCAGGCCGGTTTCGCCGCGGCGATCAGCGGCCACGATGCCTTGGCGGCAGGACTTGCCGGTGCGCTGTTTGTGTCCGCGCGCGTTCGCGCGGAACCGGAGCAGGCGCGCATTCTGCTTTTGCACCGTAGAAGCGACTTTTTGGGCGCCGGTTGGCCGGTTGAAATGGCGGATCGCGCGGCGGCCTTGAAGAAGCACGGCGACGCGGCATTGCGCAGAATTTCCAAGGCCCTGCTGGGCCGTACCGACGCCGACGCACTGCGTACCGTGACCTACGCCTTGGTCGACGCCCCGCTTGCCGCGGTGCTGCCGCACATCCGTGCCAACCAACCGCCGCCGGCATCGGTAGACGCGCTCATCCGCGCCACCTATTCCGCGGTGATCACGCAGGCGCTGGCGACACCGTCAATCAGCACTACACGGAGAACCTGATCATGAACGCAGCACTGATGGTTTTGCTGGCTTGGCTGCTGTTCGCTGGAACTCATCTGCTGATGGGATTGCCAGCATGCCGCGATGTACTCGTGCGCAGTTTGGGCGAACAGAAATTCGTCGCTGTCTTCAGCGCCGTTGCCGCTATTGGCTTGGCCGTCCTCGCTGCCACAGTGGCGATCTACGGCGGTGATGGCGCGCGTGGCCTGGCACTTGGTAGCGTACCTGCGGTGCATGCCTTGCTCGCGATGCTCGCCTTCCTCGGACTGAGCTTGTCGATGGCCGGATTGCTGAACTATGTACGTTCGCCCATGGCACTTTTTCGAACTCAGCTCAGGCCTGCGGCTGGCATCGAACGCGTCACACGGCATGCTTTTTTCATGGGGCTCACGCTGTTTGCAACCGCGCATGCACTGCTCGTTCCGACGCTTGCTTTGTGTATCTATTTTGTCGGCTTTGCACTGCTTGCCACTATCGGAGCTGTGCTCCAAGACCGCAAGTTGCTGGTGCGGCATGGCACTGCATATCGAGACTACATGGCGGTCACGTCATTGATTCCATTCGCTGCGCTGGTCCAGGGGCGCCAAGCCATCAGCGTCGACGACCGATTGATTCGCCAATTTGCGCTTTCCGCTGCGCTCGCGCTTTTGCTATTGGCATTGCATCCGCTGTGGTCCCTGCACCACGGCGCCCCCTTTGCCGGAGCAATGGCAGTAGGCGGCGTCTTCGCGGCCGCACGTCGCTGGCATTTTCGCGAACGATCACCGCTTGCTACCGATTAGACCATTGCATCTGATCCGGCGTACCTGCCAAGTCCAATAGCTGTCCACGCCCGCATCATCGCGGCGACGTCCTGCGTTGGTACGCCCGGGCTTGCCCATGGATCAACCGTCGCGATGACCCATGTCAGCCCTGCTGTCGATCCGACGTACGCATGGGCAATGGGCAGAAGCTGAGGGGCGGTGATGAAACGATCATGGGTACTGTTAGCGCTACGGAACCTATGAACAAGTCCGGAGCCGCGATAGCCCCCTGAGTCAGGGGGCGAAAAACCGCAGGTTTTTTTTGGGGTTTGGCAAGCAATAAACAGTGCGGCGAAGCCGCAGTGGTGACTTATTCAGACCTTCCCTAAGTCTATTGCTTGCCGCGCCGGTTTTAGCCAGCGATCGATTTCGGGTGGAAGCGACACTGCGCCCTGGCGAAGCAAAACCCGGTGCGATCCAGCGCTTTGCGGTGAGCGCGAATCTAAGACCGGAGCCGGCTCGGCCACAACGTTCTGCTTCCGGCCGCTTCGCCATGACCGCGGACTTGGTGACGCAAAAATCATTCGCCGGGGATTGCATGCCGGCGAACGATAGTGTTTTTGTTAATGGCTTCGAAGACTGACTCTGCTTTCCATTATTCACTCAACGGAGAATTATGATGCTACGCATTGCAGTTTCGCTGGCCCTGTTCGCCGTCAGCGCGTTCGCCAGCGCCGCGCCCTGGATTTATCGCGGCAGCCTGAGCGACGCGGGCGTCGCAGCCAATGGCCGCAATGACTTTCGCCTTACAGTGATCGATGGCGAGGGTGCGCTCTCCGGCGTTGAACCAATCACCCTGTTCGATGTGGCCGTCCAGGATGGCAGTTTCGCCGTCGAGGTCGACTTCGGTATCAATCTAGCAACGCAAAAACGATGCGCCTTAGTACCGAAGTCCAACAAGGTGGCACGGGATTCGTGCGTTTAAACGAGCCGCTGCGCTTTGATCCCAAGACGGCTTTGGCGGGCGTGTGTTGGGATACGCAGGGCAATGCGGGAACCAATGCCGACACCGATTTCGCTGGCACCACCGACAATCAGCCGCTGGTGCTGAAATCACCATCCGGTGTAGTGCTTAACGAGCGCGGGCCGATCAACGCCGACGTCAACATGGGCTCAACGCCAACCGGCGACGCAAACTTCAATCTGTCACTGAGCAGTCGATCGGGAGAAACCGCGCTAATCACCGTCGACAACGTCAGCGCAGACTTGACGCTGCAAGCACTGGGCAGCGGTATCGCACTCAATGGTCCGATCAGGAACGCGTCGTTTGGCTCGGAGACGCGGCAGATGCTCAATCTTTGGGGGCCGGCAAATTATGGAATCGGTGTGCAGGACTTCAACCTCTACGCGCGATCCGCCGGCGGATTCCTTTGGTTTGAAGGCGGCATACATGCAGACGCGGCAGGCGATCCGGGTGCAGGCGGAACGACGCGCATGCACCTGCGCAGTGACGGACAACTGTTCACCACCACGGGCACCATAGCGACGCTATCCGACGATCGCCTGAAAAACGACGTCGATGACTACCGCGGTGCCCTCAATCAGATCAAAGCGTTGCGCCCGGTGCATTACCGTTGTCGCGACGCAGGCCAGTCGTTCCAGCCAATCGGCGCGCACCTCGGCTTTATCGCGCAGGAAGCGCAAGCGGTTTTTCCGCAGTGGGTAAGCGGGGACGAAAGCGGCTATCTGAGTTTGAGTATGCGCGGATTCGAGGCGGTTGCAGTGCGCGCAATCCAGGAATTGGATATCCGACAGGCGAGTGAGCTGCGTGCAGTCCAAGCTGAAAATGCCGAGCTGCGTTTGGCCAGCGCGTCGCTCGCCGCCCGACTGGATGCGTTGGAAGCAAAGGACGCACCTTAAATCTTCGCTGGTAAAAGTCCCCAACCTTCCAACAAAGCTTGGAAGGCGAAGATAAAACATTTTGTTCGCTTTTCTGTTGTATTTAAATGCCCATCATTTCTCTATTTATAAACTGCTCCAGCGTTCCCGGCTCGCGTCCAGTAAGTGCCTTGAAGTCATCACTCAGCGGCGGCGGCTTTGAGAATCGCGGAAAAAAATGCAGCATGATTAATACGAAAATCATGGAAGTGCGCTCACCTTCGCGCTTTTTTCGAAAAAAGAAAGAAGGCAGCGATGGACTTTTGAAATGCATGGGTTTTCCAGAAACATGAGAAATCATCTCGGCAACTTCCTTGAAGGCCAGCTGCTCGCTGCCTGTAATGACATAGGCTCTACTTCTGTGCTCTTTCGGCGTTTTCAAAACGACCGCTACAGCGCGGCCAATGTCCGCCGCGTCCACCCAATTGAACTTTGCCTTTCCCGACGGGAGATAGATCTCACCGCGCTCAACGTCTTTGCGCAGCGTCGTCGTGAGATTTTGCATGAAGTAGCTGGGACGAATAAACGTATGGGGTATTCCAGATTCACGCAGCATCCGTTCAATTTTGTAATGTGGGATGATAGGATTGTTTTCCGCACCCTGCACCGATAGAAAAACAACGTGTTTTATGCCTGCGCTTTTGAAAATATCAATGATGGGCGTGAAAACGTTTCCGACATCAGTAATCTGCGGCGGCCGCAGCAGAAAAATAACATCAATTTTGTGCATGGCCGCACGAACACTCTCCACATCATGAAAATCAAACACACGCAATTTGATCGGCTCAGCAAACGCACATTTTGCTGCATTCTGAACGGCGGCGATGACTTTATTGCTTGACGAATAATCAAAATGCTTGATTACCTCTCGTCCAATATTTCCGGTCGCGCCGGTGATCAGAATATTCATATATTGGCTTTTTATAGTTGAAACAGGAATCAATGAAACACTTATTAGGCGTTGCGTCAGGGACGGCGACGGGGCTATGACGTCTCGTGTGTATGCAAGTCTGCTGCGTTCATGTTAGCGCCGGCCGCAAAGGAGAATGCGGTAGGTCGAGTTATCCCTTGAGCAGTAGGACGTAGGTCGGGTCCCGCGCAGCGGTACCCGACATCGGCATGTCCGCGGCATCAACCGTAGCTAGCGCTCCCCAGTCATCGCAATGGCCACATCCGCCGCCCAATCCACAGAATACACACCGCGCTCGACATAGCCCGTGAAGCTCGAATGCGGCCAGTCCGCAGTATGCGACACATGCCCATGCTTCACCGGGTTGATGTGGATGTCATCCAGATGATGTGCATAGTCAGCGTCGTCGCGTATCTGGTGTTCCCAAAATCGCCGTTGCCAGATGGCCCGCTCACCGTTCCGAACGCGGGTGATCGAACGTGACTCCACAGGCGGAATTGCGCGCGAAAAATCCGTCTTGATGCGGCGCCATCGCGTCGAGTAGTCCGAGTCGCCATCCGGCAATGTCCACAGCCAATGCGAGTGCTCGGGCAACACCACCCAGGCATCGATGCGGAACGGCCGCCGCGCACGCTCGGCCGCAACGCAATCGGGCAGCAGATCGATATGTCGCGTTAGCAGATCATTGTCACGCCGCGCCAACAGATTCACCGTGAAGAACCATGTCGCCCCTGGCGTTCGCATCCGTCGATAGTTCGGCATCTCGAAATCCTACCGCAAGCAGAAACGGTTCGGACGTAGGTCGGGTCCCGCGCAGCGGTACCCGACATCGGAATGTCCGCAACATCAACAGAAGCCGGCGCGCGACTTCGTCGCTCTGCGTTTCGCAGAGGCCATCGGCGAGACCACGCGGCGGATACCTCTTGCGAGGGATCCGCCGATCCGCCCTACTTCCTTCGTTTTGATCCGGGCTACGGGCTGCACGGCACCGCTGTGTACGCGACGCCCCTGACCAATGGCATTTCCGCCGCCGGCGGTCAGCCAACAATATGCCGAGGGTGGGCGGGTTGGGCACTGGTAGGCTCGACAGGAATCATCGACCAGGCATCGATCGCGCGCCGCAATCGGGCTAACACTTGCATCGCGCGGTTGATCGCAGACCGCATGCCGCCAGCGACTTCTGCGAGATCGCGAAATGGCAGTAACCAAACTGCTTCTCGCTGCGTCCAACGTCACTCACTGCCTGTTCACGTAGGAAGGTCTGAATAAGTCACCACTTCGTCTTCGCCGCACTGCTTATTGCTTTCCAAGCCCCCGCTCTCAACAGCGGAGCTGGTCAACCTGCGGTTTTTCGCCCCCTGACTCAGGGGGCTACCGCGGCTCCGGACTTGTTCAGAGGCTCCCTTACTGCTTGCTCACCTACTACAAAGGCCATCGTGGACCGACTTTTGAAATGCATTGTCGCCGGTTCGATCGCTGGGTTTGCTGTCCCGTCGCAGGGCGCCATCGTCGTCGATGGCAACATTACCGATGCCGAATGGGAAGGCGCGCTGCACTTGACCGACTTTCGCGAAACTCAACCCCTGAGTGGAAACCCGGTGCCACCGGAGCTGAACACCGAGGCCTGGCTGAAGTCCACTGCGGACGGGATTGCGGTCGCAGTCCGCGCCCTGCAGCCGATGGCGATCGCGCGCATCGCGCCGCGTGCGCAGCGCGACTTCGACAGTCAGATCGATCGCATCAACTTCATGATCGACTTCGACGCCGATGGCGGCAACGGTTTTGATTTCACGGTCAGCGCCGGCAATGATATTTCGGATGAAACCATCGCCCAGGAAAACCAGTTCAACAAAGACTGGGATGGCAACTGGCAGCATGCGGTGACAGCCGACGAAGCCGGCTATCAATACGAAATCCTGGTGCCCTGGCACATCGCCTCGATGAAACCTGCTATCGCGGGCAAGCGAAAAGTTTCCGTTTATTTCGATCGCGTGGTTGCGGCCACTGGGCAGCGCTTTGCGACGCCGACCGCGACCTTTACCAAGCCGCGATTCGTGTCGGATTTTCAGACCATCGAGATCGATGGCTATCCAACCAGTCTGCTGGCGATCACGCCCTATGTGGTGACCAGTGCCGACCTGAAAAATCAGTCGCAGGACATCAAGGCCGGTGCCGACCTGTTCTGGAAGCCCAATGGCAATCACCAGTTCGCTGCCACTCTGCATCCGGATTTCGGACAGGTCGAAAGCGATCAGCTGGTGGTCAACTTCGAAGCCATCGAAACCTTTTTCACCGACAAGCGCCCGTTCTTCACCGAGAACCAGGCGGCGTTCCAGGCCGGATGGCCGGGTGGCGATCTGTTCTATACACGACGTGTGGGCAGCACCGCCGATGATGGTTCGGGCGCGGGCCAGATCAAGGCAGCGGTCAAGGGCAATGGCAGCGTCGGCGATTTTGGCTATGGCTTTTTCGCCGCAGACGAATCCGGCGATGCCGGGCGCACGTTTTATCTCGCGCGCGGTTCACATCAAACCCGCAGCCATGAACTGACGCTGATGCAGACCCACGCCGATCGCCCCTTCCTCGATCGGACCGCCGATGTCAGCGCCATCAACTCGCGCTGGAAGCCCAACGACGAGTGGCTGATCAATTCGGCTGTGCATACCAGCGACGTTGCTATCGGCAATCAGAGCGCGCGCGGCGTCGGTGGCGGCGTGATCGCCGACTGGGATATGCCCGGGCCGTGGCGGCAGCAATATTTTTTCATACGTGCCGACAAGGACGTCAACGTCAATGATCTGGGATTCCAGGATCGCAATAATTTTCGTCTTTTCGAATGGGAATCGGGCTACCGCCAGGACCAGCTGCCGGCAGACTCGATCTTCTCAAGCCACGCCTGGGAGATCGAGCTGGTGTCCAACCACAACCTCGATGGCCTGGTGCTGCGCGAGACGGCAACATTGCAGCGCTATTCGGAAACCCGCGATGGCGGCAACATGTTCGGCTTTGTGCGCTTCGGTCGCGATCCCTTCGATGACCTGATTTCGCGCGGCAACGGGCCTATCCGCATCAATAGCGGCTGGAGCGCTTTTTTTGAGCGCTTCAAACCGCGCCAGGGAAATGGCCTGATCGACTGGTACACCAATGTCGATGTGTTTCCGCTGCGGGCATCCAGCGGGCACGGCTTCAGCGCCGGTGTGCAGCCGAAATTTCATCCCAGCGACAGCCTGAATTTCGACATCGGATTGTTTGCCCAGCAGCAGTCGGACTGGCTGCTCTGGCAGGACGGCATTGAATTTGGCAGCTTCAAACAGAAGCGCCTTGACCTGACCTCGAACTTGAACTGGTTCATCAACGAACGCCAGGAGCTGCGGCTTAAACTACAGAACATCGCCATCGATGCCCGCGCCAAACAAGCAAGGCGTATCGGTGCGGATGACCGACTGGTCGACTCCGACGCAACACTCGATGACTTCAGCGTGCGCAATCTCGGATTCCAAGTGCGCTACCGCTACAAACTCGGTGCCCTGAGCGACATCTTCGCCGTCTACAGCCGCGGCGGCTTCGCGCTCGACGAACAACGCGGGGACGCCTTCAACCTGCTCAGCGACAGCTTCGATCTACGTGATGACGATCAGTTCCTGATCAAGGTTGCGTATCGGTTCGAGCCGTAGGAACCGATGGATAGGGCACCACACCGTCTTCGCTAAGCGGCTTACTGCTTGCCAAACCCCTAAACCCGTGATTTTTCGCCCCCTAACTTAGGGAAGGTCTGAATAAGTCACCACTTCGTTTTCGCCACACAGCTGATTGCTTGCCAAACCCCTAAAAACCTGCGGTTTTTCGCCCCCTGACTCAGGGGGCTATCGCGGCTCCGGACTTGTTCAGAGGTTCCTTAGGGACTGATCGCGACACAAGCGCGTTTCGAGCGCGTTGCGCTACTTCCGCTAGGCCGGCACTACGTGTTCGCACGTGTGGGAACACCGGCGGACAAAACCTGATCTGATCGCATTCAAGGCAGCCGCAGCGGCCCGCGCACTCCCGATCAGGATCGTTACGAACATCGATTACCGCAACCTCAAGTCCACTGAAAATCGCTACTGCGTGCCGCATTAGTGTTGCGGGCGCTCATCTTGCGGCCGCGATGAGATATCCGCTGGTCCCTGCCGACACATTGCCCCGGATGGCCCCCTTCACCAGGATTTCTCGTTGTTGCATGCAGACATCGTGCATCAGCACGTAACGGAGTCCTCAATGCACAAGTACCGCTCACTGTGTCGCATCGCAATCGGCATGTGCTGTGGGTTCATGATGTTCCTTGTCAACGCATAGTCCGTCAATGATGGATTTGACCCCGCGCCCGATGATCAAGTGACGGCACTGGCAACGCAAAATGACGGCAAGATCATTGTTGCCGGCGGGTTCACCAGTATCGGCGGGCAGTCGCGTGCAGGACTCGCGCGGTTGCTTGCCGATGGCAGCGTTGATCCGACCTTTGCAAATGTCCCTGTCACCGGGCTCATTTTAGCAATCGCGGTACAGGCGGACGGCAGAATTGTTGTCGCCGGAGACTTTACGCAGATCGGCACTGCACCGCGCAGCAGTATCGCGCGCCTGAACGCAGACGGCACCGTCGATCTGGCTTCGACCCGGATGTCGACCTGGGCACCGATGGTTGGATCCGCGACATTGCATTGCAGGCCGGCGGCGCCATTGTGCTGGGCGGCAGTTTTGTCGCGGTCGATGGTGTGCCGCGCAACCATCTGGCACGCGTGAATGCCGCGGGCGTGCTCGACAGCAGCTACAACCCTGCTCCGAATGCGAGGGTATGGAGCGTATTGGCGCTGCCAAACGGTCAACTGATGGTTGGCGGCGAGTTCACCGTGATCCCCGGCTCAGCACACAACCGAGTGGCGCGATTAAATTCGAGCGGCGCGCAGGACCCCGGCTTCGGAATCAGCGTCAACAACGCGGTTACGGACATGGCATTGCAGGCCGACGGCAAGATTTTGGTGTCAGGCAACTTTAGCTCGATCGGCGGCGTTGCGCGTACGGCAGTGGCGCGACTGAATGCCAATGCGACCGTCGATCTCGGTTTCGAAGCAATGCCCAATAACCTAGTGTGGCATGTGCTGGCGCAAGCCGACGGCAAGGTGTGGATCGGCGGAATTTTCACCACCGTCGATGGTGCCAGCGCAGCGAATTTGGCGCGGCTCAAGCCCGATGGCAGTCTTGACAACACACTGAACGCGCGCCCAAATAATTCCGTTTCCGCTATGGCGCAACAGGCCGATGGTCGAGTGATTGTGGGTGGGGACTTCACCGCGATCGCTTCTACCACGCGCAACCATCTCGCGCGCTATCAAGTTATCGGCGCTTTAGATCAAACCTTTGCGAATCGGCCGATCACGGGCAACGTGCTGGCGCTAGCGCAACACGCGGCCGGACAATTTGTCATGGGCGGCACCTTCACCATGTCGATGGATTTGCACGCAATCGCCTGGTTCGTTTCTCTGGCAGCGATACGCTCGACACGATTTTCACGCCCGATGCAGACGAAGCGGTGCGCACCATCGTGTCGCAATACGATGGGAAGTACCTGGTCGGCGGCGACTTTCAAACCATGGATGGCTTAACGCACGCGCGCATCGTCCGGCTCAACGCGAGCGGCAGCATCGACAGTAGTTTCGCCGCCGGCGCCAACGATACAGTGCGCGCGATTCTACCGCTGTCGGACGGCAGCATCTGGATTGCCGGCGACTTCACCATCGTCAACGGGGAGACCCGTAATCACATCGCGCTGCTCGCATCCGACGGCGGCGTCGCGCTCGCGCCACAATTGGACGTCAATGGATCAGTGTTCAGTCTCGCCCTGCAAAATAACGGGCGTGCGGTGTTTGCCGGAGCGTTCACGACCGTTAACGGCGTACCACGCAACAACATCGCGCGGACCAATCGGGCATTCGGGGTGGACTCAAGTTTCAATCCCGACGTGAATGGGCCGATCTATGCGCTGTCGCATCAACCCGCCGACGGCAAATTGATCATCGGCGGCGGCTTTACCCAAGCTGGTAATCAAGCTGCGGCGCGGCTTGCCCGTTTGAACGAGGATGGCGGTCTGGATACTGGATTCAATGTCAGTGCCAGCGGCCTTGTGTACAGCACGGTGTTGCAAGCCGATGGTCGATTGATCGTCGGCGGTGCATTCAGCACCATCAACGGCACGGCGCGCACGCGCATTGCCCGATTGGGTACTACGGGCATACTCGACCCGGACTTTCATCCTGCAGTGAGCGCAGGGACCGGCGTCACTGGGCTGTCCTTGCACTCCGATGGAAAGTTGTCGATCGCGGGTGGTTTCACCACCATCGACGGCATGCCGCGTGATGGTTTTGCGCGCATGGGTCAGCCCGATGCAGCGCTGCAATCGCTGACCGTCGAAGGCACTCGTGCGCACTGGATGCGTGCCGGCAGCATGCCTGAGCTGGCCGGAAACCCCAGCATCGAGATTTCACTGAACGGCATCACGTTTACCGATGCTGGTCCCATGCTGCGCATCGCCGAAAGTTGGCAATCCAACGACCTGACATTGCCAGCGCCGGGCGAAACATACTACTTGCGCGTGCGCGCGCCGGTCGCTTCGGGCTTTACCAACGGATCGCGCGGCTGGGTTCAAAGCGTCGGGTTGTTTGCAAGCGGGGCGTCGGCGGGCACCTTGTTCGGCAATGGGTTCGAGTAGAAGGCGGTAACGAAAATCGTTGACGCGTTTAAACGGAATTGCACAACGCGTAACGCGCCGGCATTGCTGAAGTGAAGAATGTAGGTCGGGGCCCGCGCAGCGGTACCCGACATCGGTGTATCCGCGACATCAACCGCAGCATCAGCCGCGGTGCCGTCCTGTGTTTGCAGAGGCAATCGGCGAGATTACGCGGCGGAGGACCAGCGCCGTCGTTTCAACCCACTGCGCGCAATCCCCCTGCGTGCTACTGATTTGCCGCGCCCGGTGTCAGTGTCGTCGCAAAATGGAAATCGGTCGCGGCATTGTTCGCGTCGATGCCATTGGGGAAGCGCGACAGCGATCCCACCACGGTGTTGCTGTCCACAACCGAGGTCGACATGCCTTCGACTAGGCTGACAGGCGAACTGAAACCGGGAATCGAAGCCGCAATGATGGAGCCTTCATAGGACAGTGCGTCTATCAGCGCCTGCGCCTCGACATCGACAATCGCGAGCCCATCGGAAACGCCATTATGGATGACGTTTTCGCCCGGTGGCGGCGAGAAGTCGATGAACGCCGTGCCTACGGGCAGCGCGACATCGGCCTGGCGAATCACCAGGTATTGGCCCGGCGCCAGCTGAGTCGCAGCCGCGCCGAGATCGTAACCGGCATACTGGGTGCCGGGGCCGCTCGTGCCATTGATCAATACGACGGACACACCCATCAGCGGCACGATATCGGGCGAACGGTTATAGATCTCGATGAATTCGCGCGTATCGGGATTGCTGACGTTGTCGTAATCGACCTCGTTGATGACCAGCTTGCCGATTGGCGCGACTATGATGTTGGTGCTGGACGCCGGCCCGCCGGATGCCTGCACGGTGACGCTACTCTGGCCAACAACATTCGCGTCGGTGTAGTTGATGGTCTGCGCTGCCAGTGTATCGGCCGGGAAATCCAACGTCGGCGCGCTGGTGCTGCCTGCACCCACCGGCGACACCGAGAACCCCGCTAGCGTGCCGCCCGGTGGTGGCGGAATCAGCGGCATGACCGTCAACGTGCGTAAGCCGCCCGGCATGACGTGTGGATTGAGCGGCGTGATCGAGAATCCGGGCACCTCCATCGCGCCGACCACGCGCACCGATGAATGCGCGGCATTTCCGAACTGCGCGCTCAGTACCACCGGCGTCGCGCCTTCGACGAGCGCGGTCACAGTCACGCTGGCCATGCTCTGGCCGGCCAACACAGTAACGCCGCCACCAATGACGCTGAGACGGGTCGGTTCGCTCGAGTTGATCGGCACGAACGTATCAACCACCGTGGGTGCGCTTAACGTTAGCGTGATCGGCGTGCCGATGCCGTTCGTGGGACCGGCACCGACGCGGGCGTAACTCAGCTGCGGCGACAGGGTGGCCTGGCCATCTTCGAACTGATGCGAGAAGACAGGAACCAAAGATTGTGCATCGGCCTTCGCGATGCCGAACAAGGCGCACAGCGCCAACAAACCGAGGGAAGCGATGGCCGGGAAGCGCATGAGACGTCTGCCGATGATGACGGGAGCCGCAGTGTAGTCCTTCGAACGATGCAACTGACCGGCGCGTGCCCGTCGTTGCGACAAGCTCCGTTGTTTCTGCTCCTTGCCGTCGGCGAAAAACGCCAGCGCCGATCCTGGTGTCAACGCCGCACTTCCTGCGTTAACTCTGCCAGTGCCTGAGCGTTTCGATCAGACGTTCGATAAAGCGCGTAGCCTGGATGTAGCGCATCCCGTCTAACACCGCCGTGATTTCGGCCCGGATTGCGCTGCGCTCGATCCAGGCTAGTGTTTCATCTGGGCTACTTGCTGCGTTTTGCTCCGGGCTACGGGCTGCCTAAATGGCTTTGTTGCTCCCACGTTTTCCCCGAATGGTCCCGGTTTATCCCGGTATTTAAGTGGTGCATTGAAGTTCGTCGCAATAGCTTTCTGGGGTCGCCACAGCGAAATGCGACACCCCCAACCGTTCAATGTTCAGAGGGCAACATCAATGAAACACTTCATCACAACATTTGCATTTCTTGCGCTGCTTATACTTGGGCACGACATCAACGCCGCGCCTGCTTCAGGATCTGGCGGTGGTTACTACGGAACTGCCTGGTACAACAGCGGCCAGGGAACAGTGGTCGGGCCATACGCCACTTATGCCGAATGCAGTCAGGCGTTGAATGCAGCTGTCGCCTACAAAGTAACGAACTTAGGCTGGGTTGTGGTCAGCTTTCAGGCCTGCCACTTCAACCCGCCCTATGGGACGATGCCTGAGGAGCTGTCGGGCTTGGAAGGACTGCAACACTTCACTCAAATCACTGCAGAATTGGAAGCGGCGCACGATCGCCTTGCTGCGACCGCTTACGAAACCGCGGTGTGCGACATCGTTGATCCCGAAGAAGATGAAGACTTCGACAAAGACCCGCGCGCCAAGTGCGTCAGCAGGAGATAGTTGTCAGGTAGTAACGTAGCCCGGATGAAGCGCAGCGCAATCCGGGGGTCTGGGGTACGGTAGTGCGGACATCATCGCACTCCCGCCCCGGATTCCGCTTGCGCTCAATCCGGGCTACTCGTTCGATGGTCAGTTCAATATCACTCTCCGAAACGATTTATTGCGTCTGCTGCGCACACCCAGTCGGCGAAGAGCAATCCATCGCGAACATAGCGATGAAAGCTGGACCACGGCCAATCGACGACGCGCTGGACCAACGCATGCTTCACCGGATTGATGTGGATGTAGTCGACATGGCGTTGCATGTCGTCCTCATCACGAATCTGATGCTCCCAGAAACGCCGATGCCAGATGGAATGCTCGCCTTTGGCATTGGCGACCAGCGTCATGCCACCGGCACGCAGCGCTCGAACGAATCCCGACTTGATCGAACGCCAACGTGCGGAATAGTCCGAGTCACCTTCCGGCAGCGTCCATACTGTATGCAGGTGATCGGGCAACACCACCATGGCGTCGATATCGAAGGGACGCACGGCACGGGTTCGCTCGATCGCCTGCCTGAGTTCCTGAATGTGCGACACCAGTGTATCGGCACGCCGATTGCGCAACGCCACCGTGAAGAAGTACGTAGCGCCGGCCGTACGCAAGCGTCGATATCGAACCACCACGGCATCCTATTCGTAGACGCCGGAAGAGCAACCCGGCACAGCCCAATAACGTAGTAACGCAGCCCGGATGAAGCGCAGCGCAATCCGGGGGTCTGGGGTACGGTAGTGCGGACATCATCGCACTCCCGCCCCGGATTCCGCCTGCGCTCCATCCAGGCTACCCCTTCATCCGGGCTATGCGGAGCTGTAGCCCGGATGAAGCGCAGCGCAATCCGGGGAAATCTACAGCACTGTGCCGCCTAGCGCCGTCGCAATCGCGCCCCGGATTGCGCTGCGCTCCATCCGGGCTACTCTTTCATCTGGGCTACTTGCTTCCTTGGTTTTGATCTGGGCTACGCGCTTCGCGGGATCGGCGCTATGCAAGCACGCACGGCTTGGAAAGTAACCGTCCCTGGTGCACCGCATCCGGCCCGCACATCCTGTGCGTGCGTTCGGCTCGTCAGACGATGCCTGGGGGTACTGCGAAAGCGCATGAGGCTTGGAAAGTAACCGTCCCTGGTGCACCGCATCCGGCCCGCACATCCTGTGCGTGCGTTCGGCTCGTCAGACGATGCCTGGGGGTACTGCGAAAGCGCATGAGGCTTGGAAAGTAACCGTCCCTGGTGCACCGCATCCGGCCCGCACATCCTGTGCGTGCGTTCGGCTCGTCAGACGATGCCTGGGGGTACTGCGAAAGCGCATGAGGCTTGGAAAGTAACCGTCCCTGGTGCACCGCATCCGGCCCGCACATCCTGTGCGTGCGTTCGGCTCGTCAGACGATGCCTGGGGGCATCGTCTAAGCGACTCGCCTCACCCACACTTCGAATACCCACAATTCAAGCAGGTCGCGCACCCATCCATGATGATGGTGGCTTTGGTGTTGCACTTGAGGCACATGCTGGCGCTGGGGGGAAATTTTTCGTTGCTTTCGGGGGTGCTGTTGTCTGAAGTTGCGGGCGTGGCGCTGCCGTTGGGGCGCGGGCGCGCATCACTGGTGACAGCGAGTTCGGCGGCTAGATCAGGCTTTTTTTTTGAGCGTGCGTCGTAGGCGGCGCGCTTTTCGGCGAGCAGGCGGCGGGCTTCGTCGGAGAGTTCGGGGTCGTGGATGAGGCCGATCATCTTCATGTGTTCTTCGACCACGGCGCCGATCTCGGCGACGATCGAGGGCATGTAGACGCCGCCGGCCTTGAAGTAGCCGCCGCGCGGATCGAACACGGCTTTCATTTCTTCGACGACGAAGGTGACGTCGCCACCTTTGCGGAACACGGCGCTCATGATGCGGGTAAGCGCCACGATCCACTGGAAGTGGTCCATGTTTTTTGAGTTGATGAAGATCTCGAACGGGCGGCGCAGTTCGTGCGCAGTGCCCGGATTCAGCACGATGTCATTGAGCGTGACGTACAGCGCGTGCTCGAACAGCGGCGATTTGATTTTGTAGGTGCTGCCGATCAGCACATCGGGACGCTCGATGGCTTCGGACATGCGAATGACTTCGCCCATGCGTGGCGATTCTGTCCGCGCGTCGAGCTGCGGCGATGGTGCGGTGATGGGCGCGCTCTGCGCAGCCTCGGCTTTGGCCCGGTCTTCGGGTTTCTGGACGCTATAGCCCTTGATTTTTTTGCTGATTTTGATGGTCATGATGTCTGCTGATCGCGGTGACCGCGGCGACGTGCGTCGCGTTGGGTACATGGGGTGAGGCGAGAAAGCATTGGCCTGGCGCTTTGCTGATTCAGCTGCGTTTCTTGTTCAGCGGCATGGCTTGAAGGATGTTTTGCTTGAAGCGCTTGAGCGATGCTGATTAAACCAGACCTGCAGATGGTGACTGCGACGCGTTTGGGTCATCCATCTATTGCGCTGATTGAGACAGCGTTAAAAACTCAGAGAAAGCAGCAGCAAGCGAGTCAAGACCCGCCATTACAACGGCAATCGACAAAGGGGCGTCGGAATGCGACGCCCAACGATGTCTCATTGGGCTTGTGGGCAGCGAATACGCTACCCAGCAGGCTTATTTCTTCTTCGCAGCTTTCTTGGCGGCTTTCTTTGGTGCAGCTTTCTTGGCGACCTTCTTGGGGGCTGCCTTCTTCGCTGCTTTCTTGGGTGCTGCCTTCTTCGCTGCTTTCTTGGGTGCGGCCTTCTTCGCTACTTTCTTCGCTGCAGCTTTCTTCGGTGCGGCTTTCTTGGCGGCCTTCTTGGGGGCGACCTTCTTCGCTACCTTCTTTGCTGCCTTTTTCGGTGCGGCTTTCTTGGCGGCTTTCTTCGGAGCTGCCTTTTTAGCGGCTTTCTTCGGAGCTGCTTTCTTTGCGGCTTTCTTGGCTGCTTTTTTCGGTGTCGCTTTCTTCACTGCCTTGGTGGCGGCGGCCTTGGCTTGACCAGCTGCCTTGACTACGGCCTTCTTGGCCGAGTTGGCTTTCTTGGCGACGGCCTTTCTGGCTTTGGCGACGACCTTTCTGGCGCTTGCGACGACTTCGCTGGCCTTGTCGGCTACGGCGGCGCCTGCGTCAGAGACCTTCTCGGACAGGGTATTGAACATACCTGGGTTGTTGCTATCGGTACTCATGGGTACTCCGGCTGCTTCAGTTGTGATTTGGATGTTGCCTTTGCCGCGTCGGCATCCGAACCGCTTTGGCGTTGATGCTCAAGTTGCCTCAAACATCCTGGTGGAAACCGCGGACGACCAGCCCGCGATCAGAATGTACATTCCGTTGCACACCTTTTTTCGAACGCGATTATCGCGACGAATTAATCCTGTTGCGGATCATCACGCGATGTGCGCTCAGTTGCAATGATCTGTTGCAACTATTCGCGGTCAACTGCGCAATGAACCCATGAATAAAACGCAGCGCGGTTGCACGATCGGACAGAAAACAGTTTCAATCGTGATGGCGCTGAACGGAAAATGTCGACGATCGATTCTGTGATGGACCGCTGCTTGCGAGGCGCGGTGGCTGCGATGGCTACGATACGCGCCGACCGCGACGCGATGAATGCTGTCAACCCCGACGCTTGCAGCCTGCTGCAGAAGGTTCGCCAAAGCGCAGCGGCTTGCGGCCGCAGCGCTGCTCGGCCGCTCGCTAAACCCGCTTCGGGCCAGTGTTGGGATTGAACAAGGACGCTGGCCACCGTAAAGCGTTCGGCACTTCGCCAAGACCGGCGCAAACTCGCAGCCGCGCTGACGCTGCGGCGATCAGCGGCGAGAACTGACGTGGAAAGACGCGGTTTCATCAGTTTGGTTGGTTGCAAGACCAGCCGAGGATTTGTTGCAAGGCCATCCGCTGCACTAGAACTTGCCGTAGTAGCCTTCCTTGAGGGCATCGAACAGGTTGGCGGCGGAGTGCAGCTCGCCGTCGTATTCGATTTCCTCGTTGCCACGGGCCTCGACCACGCTGCCATCCTCGAGTTCGAATCGATAGACAGTGTTTTCCAGATCGGATTCCTTGACCAACACGCCCTGGAACGCAGCCGGGTTGAAGCGGAAGGTGGTGCAGCCCTTCAGCCCCTGGGCATGCGCATAGGTGTAGATGTCCTTGAAGTCCTCGTACTTGTAATCGGTGGGGACATTCGCGGTCTTGGAGATGGAGGAATCGACCCATTTCTGTGCGGCGGCCTGGATGTCGACATGCGCCTTGGGTGTGATCTCATCGGCGGCAATGAAGTAGTCGGGAAGCTTCTCGTCTTCCTTGTCGGAATACGGCATCGCCTTGGCGTTGATCAAACTGCGGTAGGCCAGCAGCTCGAAACTGTAGACCTCGACTTTTTCCTTGGTCTTGCGACCCTCGCGGATGACGTTGCGGCTGTAGTGGTGCGCGAAGCTCGGTTCGATGCCATTGGAGGCATTGTTGGCCAAGCTCAGGGAGATGGTACCGGTGGGCGCGATCGAGCTGTGGTGGGTGAAGCGCGCGCCGACCTCGGCGAGTTTGTCAACCAGCTCCGGCGCGACTTCGGCCACACGCTGCATGTAGCGGGAATATTTGGCATGCAGCACCCTGCCCTGAATGCTGTCGCCCAGCTGGTAGCCATCGCGCGCCATTTCCGGTCGCTTGCGCAGCATTTCCGCAGTGACGCTGAACTCCTCGAGCATGATCGGCGCTGGGCCTTTTTCTTCGGCGAGCGATAACGCCACTTGCCAGCCGGCCAGCGCCATCTCACGCGAGGCTTCCTCGGTGAACTTGCAGGACTCGGCCGTGCCGTATTGCATGCGCAGCATCGCCAGTGTCGAACCCAGACCCAGATAACCCATGCCGTGGCGGCGCTTGTTGGTGATCTCCAGGCGCTGTTGCGGCAGCGGCAGACCATTGACCTCGACCACGTTGTCGAGCATGCGGGTGAACACGCGCACTACTTCGCGGTACTCCTCCCAATCGAAACGCGCCTTGGGGGTGAACGGGTCGCGCACGAACTTGGTGAGGTTAACCGAGCCGAGCAGGCAGGATCCGTACGGCGGAAGCGGTTGTTCGCCGCAGGGATTAGTGGCGCGGATGTGCTCGCACCACCAGTTGTTGTTCATATCATTGACGCGGTCGATCAGGATGAAACCCGGCTCGGCAAAATCATAAGTGGACACCATGATCATGTCCCACAGGTGCCGGGCATGGATGTGGCTGTAGATTTTGCAGGCCACCAGGCCATCGTCGCGGTGGACGTAGTTTTCCTTGACCGGCCATTCGCGCCAGATCACTTGCTTGGGATCGTCGAGCGCAACTTCGTCCTTTTCCTTGATGTTGACCGGAAACACCAACGGCCAGTCGGCATTGTCATGCACTGCCTGCATGAACTCGTCGGTGATCAGCAGGCTCAGGTTGAACTGACGCAGACGGCCATCCTCACGCTTGGCGCGGATAAACTCTTTGACATCGGGATGCGAGACATCAAACGTACCCATCTGCGCGCCGCGGCGACCGCCGGCCGAAGACACGGTGAAGCACATCTTGTCGTAGATATCCATGAACGACAGCGGGCCGGAGGTGTACGCGCCAGCTCCGGACACATAGGCGCCGCGCGGCCGCAACGTGGAAAACTCATAGCCGATGCCGCAGCCGGCTTTCAAGGTGAGGCCAGCCTCATGCACCTTGTCGAGAATGCCATCCATCGAGTCGGTGATTGAACCGGACACCGTGCAGTTGATCGTGGAAGTGGCTGGCTTGTGCTCGAGCGCCCCCGCGTTGGAGGTGATGCGACCGGCCGGAATAGCGCCACGACGCAGCGCCCACAGAAAACGATCGTGCCAATAGCGCTGCTTGTCGGCAGACGTTTCGGTTTCCGATAGCGCCTTGGCGACACGCTTGTAGGTGTCGTCGATGGTCTCGTCCACTGCGTCGCCGCGCTTGGACTTCAATCGATACTTCTTGTCCCAAATGTCTAACGAAGCAGGCTGCAGAGGAATATCCATCGTTTCCCGCGCCACAGCTTCCAGGCGTACCGTACTCATCTCAGTTGTGCCTCCCACAGGCAATCATTTTCTTGTTCACGTCTTTATCTGTTTACAGTCGCTCTAACGGCAACTGCCTTCCCCGCACCGACTGATCCGACTTCAACTTTGCAAAACCGCAGATTGCATCACCGCACGTTCCGTGAGCTGACGATTCATGAGCTGACGTTCCGAAGCCGCACACTTCGGAATCTCACGTTTTCGCACCAGACCTCTACACTGCGCGGCTTCCACACCGCGCACAACACACCATGACGCTCACTGGGCGGAAGCTGCCCGCAGCAGGTCGACCGAGGTCGTCGCTGAGCTGGCAAATCTGCTTTTCGCGCACGTACAGCTGGCTGCAGCGACTGGCAGTCGCTGCGCTTGTTTTTGGTCACAAACCCAACAGATTGGGCTCACTGGGGCTCCCGGCCACAAGATGTAGTGAAGTGCGCGGTCGGACGATACGCCCGCCCGAGGGGTGAGTCAACGGAAATTCGCGTGATTTTTCGCCCCAGGCGGCCGGACCCAATAGCGACGTGGTTTACCGTAAAGTCAACGGTGACAGTAGCCGCGGAATGCGGTTACCGGGTCCGCGCCGATCCATCGTTCAGCCTGGGCGGGAACCCGCTGGGCCGGGCCGGGTCTGTTAATGCACTATTGCGCATGCCGATGCTGTCAGGCGCGGCCACCCCCTTACCCGTTGATCCGCAAACGGTCAGCCCCCAAGTTGCTGTCTTGCGCTGGTTTCCAGTTGGATCAAGCTCCGTTGGATCAAGTCCCGTTAGCTCAAGTCCCATTAGCTCAAGCCTTGTCAGCTCAAGTCTTGGATAGACCATTCCCAGTTGAATCAAATTTTGTATCAGGATCAAACCCGATGAAGCGTTCTGTCTTTGCTTTCTTTTGCGGCGTCTGCGCCCTCCATGGCAGCCACTCAATTGCTCTGCGCTCACCGCGGCGCGGCTGGCTTGTCACCGGCCAGCTTGTCACCGGCCAGCTTGTCACCGGCCGGCTTGTGAGCGGCCTGCTAGTGACCGGCCTGCTTGTGACCGGCATGGGCGCGCTGCTGACTTTCCATAGCGGCGCGGTTTTCGCCGATATTCCAGCAGCGGTCGACGGGCAGCCATTGCCCACGCTGGCGCCGATGATCGAGCGCATCACTCCGGCCGTGGTGAACATCAGCTCCAAGACGCGGGTGAAAGTACGCGATCCATTTGCCAATGACCCGTTCTTCCAGCATTTTTTCGGCCTGCCCAACATGCCGCGCGAGCGCGTGCAGCAATCACTGGGCTCGGGGGTCATTGTCGACGCCGCGCGCGGCCATGTGCTGACCAATAATCATGTGATCGACGGCGCCGACGACATTTCGGTCACGCTCAGCGACGGCCGCACGCTGAAAGCCACGTTGATCGGTACCGATCCGGACTCGGATGTGGCGCTGATCCGCATTCCGGCCGAGAAGCTGCGCGCCTTGCCGCTGGCCGACTCCAACCAGCTGCGCGTCGGCGATTTTGTGGTCGCCATCGGCAATCCGTTTGGACTTGGCCAAACCGTCACCAGCGGCATTGTCTCGGCCTTGGGTCGATCCGGACTGCAGGGGCTGGGCGTGCAGAACTTTATCCAGACCGATGCCTCGATCAACCCTGGCAATTCCGGCGGCGCCCTGGTCAATCTCAATGGTGAGCTGATCGGCATCAACACGGCGATTTTTTCACCGTCGGGCGGCAACGTCGGCATCGGTTTCGCAATTCCTTCAATGCTTGCCTCGGACGTGATGACCCAGCTGCTGAAGTTCGGCGCGGTTCGGCGCGGCTCGCTTGGCGTTGATGCCCAGGACGTGGATGAGCAACTGGCACCGCTGCTCGGTCTGCAGTCGCCGCGCGGCGCGCTGGTCACTCTGGTGCAACCAGGTTCGGCCGCAGCCGGCGCCGGGCTCAAGACCGGCGACGTGATTGTGGCGTTGAACGAGAAGCGCATCGCAACCAGCGCCGACCTGCTCAACACCGAAGCACTGCTGCCAGTGGGCAAGCAGGTATTTCTCGGGGTAGTGCGCGACAAGAAGCCGCTGACCCTGTCGACCGTGCTTAGACCCGAAGAGATTCGCGAGCTCGCCGGGCGCGTGCTCGATGCGCGCCTGCAGGGTGCCGTGCTCAGTGATGTGGGTGAAAAGCTGCGCCGGCAGAATCTGGTCGGCGTGTTGGTCGGCAAGATCGAACCAGGCAGCCGCGCCGCGCGTAATGGTCTGGTGGATGGTGACCTGGTCGCCGCGGTCAATCAGGTTGAAATTCGCAACCTCGCGGATATGGAAGCGCGCCTCCAACAACAACCTCGGCAGCTGCTGCTGACCGTGGTCCGTGGGCGACGTGGGTTCTATGTTTTGATGGAATGAGCATGGCAGCGGCACCACGAATACACAGCAGCCGCCTGGGCTATTCACGATTCACGGGAAGAGCGCATGCTAAGGTTTCAGCTCTTCATTTGCTGGTAATACGCGTGCCCGATCTCCTCGCCCGTTTTGCCGCTGGATTTGCTTTTGCCATGGCAGTATTTTCTGTGCCCGTACGCGCGCAACTGGTTATTGACGGGCGCGCTGATGTGGTGTCGATCCGTGCCCTGGGCAACGACACCGCCGCCAGCTTTCTGCTGCAGGAGCAGGTCACACTGAAGCTTGCCGAGCTGAGCACGATCAGTGCGATCGAATCGGTTGCGCTCGGCCAGGCGACGATGGCATTGAGTGCGCGCGACATGCATCCAGGCAACGAGAAGGAAGCGGGCCTGGTATTTGTGCCCATTGCCTGGGAGGCGATCGTGGCGATTACGCACCCCGGCAACCCGGTCAAAAACATCACGCTGCGTCAGCTGCGCGAAGTCTATGCCGGCCGCATCACGACCTGGGATCAACTTGGCGGCCGCAACGAGCCGATCCATCTCAACGCCGTTGCCGGACCGATGGATGGCATCGAATACGCAATGCGCAAGGCGCTGTTCGGTCGTGGCCATATTCCGGTAGCTGCCCAGCGCTGGTACCTCAATACCCTGCAGCTCGAGGCCGCGATTGCGATCGACCCCAATGGTCTCGCAGTCAGCGCGCTGTCAAATGTATTGCACAACCCCAAACTCAAGCGGCTGTCACTGGAAGGTGTGCCGGCGACGCGAAGCAATGTGAAGCAGGGCGAGTACCTGTTGGTGACGTCGATCTATGTGGTGCATCGTCCCAGTGAGGGGCCGACCGGCCCGGTCGGACGTTACCTGCGTTTTTTGCGCACCGATCGTCCGTCGCGGCTGGCGATGCAGCGCAAGAAACTGCTGCCCATCCGCGAGGCCGAAATGTTGAATGACACCTTCGCTCTGCGCGAGCAAAAAATTCTGGCCATGCTGGAAGCCCCGGCGGCGGCAGGCGTCGGTCCGCTGACTGCGACTCCGGCATTACCCGTATTGCCTGCAGCGAAACCGGTGCCAACCCGGCCAGTCAACCCCGCGCGCAAGGACAAGTCACGATGATCCGCGCCATCAGCTTTGATCTTGACGACACGCTGTGGCCGATCGCGCCGACCATCGTGCGCGCGGAGCGCAACCTGTTCGACTGGCTCAGCGCTCGCCTGGTGCACGTAGCCAACGACTGGTCGATTGAGCGCCTGCGCGCGCACCGCGATGAGGTGGCCATTGCGCACCCGCATCTGGCCCACGATTTCACTGCGCAACGCAAGCTGGCGTTGGCCACCGTGATTGGTGAGCACCCCGAACGGCAAGCGCTGATCGAGGGCGCGTTCGAGGTGTTTTTCGCCGCGCGTAACCAAGTCGAGCTGTATGCCGACGCAGCGGCGGCGCTGCAGCATCTGCACGCGCGCATGCCGCTGATCGCACTGAGCAATGGTAACGCCGACCTGCAGCGTATCGGGCTGGCGCATTTGTTTCGCGCGCGCATCTCAGCGCGCGACGTGGGTGCCGCCAAACCCGAGCCCGGAATTTTCCGTGCCGCCTGCGACGCGTTGCAGCTTCCGGCGCACGCGATTGCCCATGTCGGCGACGATCCGCTTATGGATGTGATCGGCGCACGTCGTGCGGGAATGTTTGCGGTTTGGCTCAATCGCGACGGCAACGTTTGGTCGCATGCAGAGCGGCCAGATCTGGAAATTCACACCCTCACCGAATTGTGCGAGTGGGTCGAGGCCATCCCAGGCGCGCAGGAAAGGATGCACGCATGAGCGCGACACCCATCATCATCCTGAATGCCGGCGCCCTGCCCGACTGGCTGGCCAACGCTGATGAACGCGCGCGACGCTGGGCGCAGTCACTGAACTTTGCCGCCACCCCGGCAAGCCACTGCCTGTTGCCGGATGCGGACGGCGGCATCGGCAGCGTGCTCGTCGGCATCGGGGAGATGGATGATTTGTATGCCTTGGCGCATCTGCCTATGCAGTTGCCCGCAGGCGACTATGCGCTCAGCGACGAAGGCTTGCAGCTGGATCCACTGCGCGCTGCGCTTGGCTTCGCGCTCGGCAGCTATCAGTTCAATCGCTATCGCAAGCCGCGCCGCGCACCGGCGAAATTGCAGGTGCCAGCCGGTGTCGATGCCGATCTGCTCGATGCGCTGGCGCGCGCCAGCGCGTTGACCCGCGACCTGGTGAACACACCGAGCGAGGATATGGGACCGTCGCATCTGGCCGACCTGGCACAGTCACTCGCCAACAAATACGGTGGGCGGTTTCGCGAATGGGTGGGAGACGAATTACTCACCGAGGGATTTCCGGCGATCCATGCGGTCGGTCGTGCCAGCCATCGTGCGCCGCGTCTGATCGAACTGCAGTGGGGTGACGCGGCGCATCCGCGCGTCGCCATTGTTGGCAAAGGTGTCTGTTTCGACACCGGCGGATTGGACATCAAAGCCGCTGATGGCATGCGCAATATGAAGAAAGACATGGGCGGTGCCGCGCATGCACTGGCGCTGGCGGAACTGGTGATGCGCGTGAAATTGCCGATTTGCCTGCAGGTGCTGGTGCCGGCGGTCGAGAACGCGATCAGCAGCAATGCCTACCGTCCGGGCGAGGTGATTGCGACGCGCAAGGGTCTCACTGTGGAGATCGACAACACCGACGCCGAGGGCCGCGTAGTGTTGTGTGATGCGCTCAGTTTTGCGCTCGAACAAGCCCCTGATCTAATCGTCGACTTCGCCACCTTGACCGGCGCGGCACGGGTCGCGCTCGGCGCCGATTTACCGCCTGTGTTCGGCAACAACGATGCGCTGCGCGACGCGGCGGTGGCAGCGGGTCGCGCCGTGCAGGACCCGATCTGGCCGATGCCGCTGTGGCAACCTTACCTGAGCATGCTCGATTCAAATGTGGCCGACATTGCCAACAGCGGGCCATCGCGCTACGCCGGTTGCATCACCGCGGCGTTGTATCTGCAGCGCTTTGTGCCCGATTCGGTGCCGTGGCTGCACCTGGATACCTACGCCTGGAACGATGCCGACCGACCGGGCCGGCCGCGCGGTGGCGAAGCACTGGGACTGCGCGCGATTTTCGAATTACTGCGGCAGCGTTACGACCAACGCGTCGCGCAGAAATAATGTGGCCGTCTTGCTGGTCTTTTAACCCGCCTGCGTTGTTGCCCAAAGGATTGCGTAGTCCGACTACGCGCCCCTTTGGGCGCCGAGCAGGCGGGATAAAATCCGGCGCAATCCGATCACATTATTTCTGAGCGACGCCTAAGCCGCCGCTTCGTTGCTTGCGATTGCCCGCATTCGCTCAATATTTAGCTGGTATCGCAATCGCCTTGGCGCCGATGATGTCTTTGCCCAGACGTTTGCGCTTGAGTGCCGGCAGATCCATTTTTTCCTCGGCCACTTTGAAATCGGGCAACGCGTTGAGCAGGTGCGTGATCATGTTGAGCCGGGCACGGCGCTGATCGTTGGCATCGACCACATGCCATGGCGCGTGACGGGTGTGGGTCGCCTTGAAAAAAACATCGCGGGCGGCAGTGTATTCATCGTACTTGGCACGTGCCGCGATATCGATCGGCGAGATCTTCCAGCGCTTCATCGGGTCCTTGATGCGCTCGGCGAAACGTTCCTCCTGCTCATCCTGATCGACCGAAAACCAGTACTTCATCAGCGTGATGCCTTCGTCCACCAGGAGCTTCTCAAAAACTGGCGCCTGATCAAGGAAACGTCTGTACTCAGCGTCGGTACAGAAGCCCATCACTTTTTCGACCCCAGCGCGGTTGTACCAACTGCGATCGAACAGGGCGAGCTCACCGGCAGCCGGCAGATGCGCGATGTAACGCTGGAAATACCACTGCGTGCGTTCGCGTTCACTGGGCTTTGGCAAAGCCACAACGTGACAGGAACGTGGGTTGAGTACCTGCGAGAAGCAGTTGATGGCGCCACCTTTGCCCGCGGTGTCGCGCCCCTCGAATATCACCACGATGCGTTGGCCGCTGTGCTGCACCCAGCGCTGCATCTCCACGATCTTTACCTGCAAGGGTTCCAGATGTTCGAGATATTCTTTCTTTTTCATCTCTGCCATGTCCGTGCTCCAGTTCGATTGATGTGGCGAGCGTATCGCAGGAGCGCGTCCGGGTGCGACCGGCGGCGTTGCTTCGTCCCGCCCCCGATTGCGACGCTGATCGGCTGCAAATGCCGGCCAAAGCGCTGCGGGCCGTTCGCCTGCGCTTGCCAGCACCGACTCGATGCAAGACCATGCCGAACCTTCGTCCAATGCCGAGTCACGCTTGTCCAGCCGTCACCACGCCCGTCTGCAGGAAGTCCTGATTCGCTATGGCAAGCGCCTGCGCATGCTGGTGGAGACGCATTGCGGGCGCGACCGCGGGCTGGATGCCGACGATATCGAGCAGGAAGTGCGCATCAAGCTGTGGAAAATGCTGGAAAGTGACAAAACTTTGGACTTCCCTGCGTCTTATATACAGAAGGTGGTAGCTACCACGGTGATCGACGCGTTGCGGCGGGCAGAAGTGCGCCACGCCGAATCGCTGGAACCCGACGTCGAACCAGCGGTGGATCCGAGCTTTGCCGGGCCTATGCAGCCGGATCGGCACGCCGGACACGGCAACTGGGGTCAGCTGCTGCTGCGTTGTATCGCCGAGTTACCTGAGCGTCGCCGCATGCCAGTGCAGCTGGCGCTGCAGGGTTTCAAGGCCGATGAAATTGCCAGCATGACCGGTTGTTCGGTGGCCGCTGCGCAGCAACTGAGTTACCGCGGAATCGAAGATTTGAAGATCAGGTTGAAGGAGTTGGGTGCCGATGAAATCGATGCATGACAAATTGAATGACGGATCAGCGCCGGATGCACGGATGCCGGAAGACCGTTTGCAGAGCCTGTACCAAGCCGCGACCCGTGGCCTGCCGGGCAGCGCTGAGCGTCGTCTTAGCGTGGACGAAGTGCTGGCGATGGCCGCCGGCCAAACGCTTGGTGCGCGCCAGTGCGATGCAATGCGCGGCATCGCAGAGTCCTCGGATCAGGCGGTATTGCTGCGCTTGCTGACTGAGTCACAGGCGTTGTCGTCGGCACTCGCCGATGACCTGCACGCTCTGCGCAAACCTGAATTGCTCGACCGTCTGCGCGCTTGGTGGCGTTCGGCCGCAATGCCGCCGGTATTTGCCTCTGCCGCCATTGCGTTGATGGCCGTGATCGGGTTTCAGTTTCTCAACTCGTCACCTCTATCGCTGCCGCAGACTGCGCTGGCACCGGTCACTGCGCCCGCCGAAGCACCGATGTTCGGCGGTGCGTTTGAACCCAGTGATCAAATGTTTGCCGCTTCGCTGGAACCGAGTGAACAGCCCGACCGCATGTTCGGCGGAGATTTCGACAGCTGAGGCGCGTGCGATAGTACGTGGTCGTTGGGTGTGGTGAGCAAAGCGAACCGCATCGTTTGGTGATCGATGCGGGTCGCTTTGCTCGCTAAACCTTAGCGCAGTTGACCCGAACTTACCCGGAACGCATCCTTCTGGGATTGATGCGGTTCGCTTTGCTCACCACCTCCTGCGCTCGATCATCTCAGACTGTTCACCCTTCGCCTCGCGCTGGTAGACGCAATCAATCGATCAGGCTCGAGTCTCTCGCATTGAAGCTCTTTACGCGCTCGGCAAGTCGCCGATCCGAAGCCAGCAGGTCGATCGCGTCGGCCAACACGTGCGCAGCTTCCTTGACCAGGAAATTCGGCAGATCCGCTTCGTCGGTCTCGGCAGCGTCATCGACAACGCGACGTTCATTGGCCTGCAGGCCATCATCGGTCGTAGCTTCGGCCTTGTTGTCTGCAAGTCCGGCGGCAATCCGTTCTTGCTTGCGCAGCTCACGCTTCTTGTCCTGTTGATCGCGCTCGGTGCGGCGTACGGACTCGAGCAGAGACAGTTCTTTCTCCTCGCGCTGCTTGCGATAATGGGCAAGATCGTCTGCCCACCAGATGAATTCCTTGTCCTTCGCACTGCGTGCTTCGTGCTTGGCGGTCAGCAGCGGAACCAGCGGATGCAAATCGCCGGATATTGAGTAGTCCGCAGGCTTGATCGAAGTCCACGGCAGTGAATTGTCGAGCGCGCTTTCGCCGAAATCCTTCGGATCCCAGGTCTGCGGGTACATAACGTCGGGCACTACGCCCTTGTGCTGGGTGCTGCCACCATCGACGCGAAAAAATTGCGCGACAGTCATTTTCAGCTGGCCATATTTGGGTACTTCGTTCTGCGCAATGTTGTCGAGGTCCACCAGATTCTGCACCGTGCCCTTGCCGTAGCTGGTTTCGCCAACGATCAGCGCGCGACCATAGTCCTGCATTGCCGCCGCGAAAATTTCGGAAGCCGAAGCCGATTCGCGATCGATCACCACGACGAGCGGCCCGTCCCAGGTCACAGTGGGGTCACGATCCTGCTCCAGGCTGACGCGTCCCTGCGCATCGCGCACCTGTACCACCGGGCCTTCCTTGATAAACAGACCGGTCAGGTCAGTGGCCTCGGTAAGCGACCCACCGCCATTTCCACGCAGGTCGACCACCAGGCCATCAATGTGTTGTGTTTTGAGTTTGTTGATCAACTTCACCACGTCGCGCGTGGAGCTACGGTAGTCCGCATCGCCGCGGCGCGCGCCTTCGAAGTCGTGATAGAAAGTTGGCAGTGCGATTACACCGATGCGGTGCCGCGGCGGCCCTTCGCTGACGGCGCGGGGCTGGGTTGCTTTGCTATCCGCAGCAGGCGCTTTGACCGCGGACCGCGGACGCGGATCGCCAATCTCGATCAACGAACTCTTTGCCGCCTGATCCTCGAGTTTGACTTTTTCACGCACCATCACGATGCGCTCGATTTTGCCATCGGCGCCTGCGTCAGCCGGCAGCACATCGATACGCAGCGTGGTGCCTTTCTTGCCGCGAATCTGTTCGACGACGTCGTCGACTTTCCAGCCGACCACATCGGTCATCGCCGACTCGGTACCCTGACCGACGCCGACGATGCGGTCGCCCGCCTTGAGTTTTCCGCTCTTCGCAGCCGGCCCACCCTTGACGATCTGACGAATTACCGTGTACTCGTCTTCGCGCTGCAGAACCGCGCCAATGCCTTCCAGTGACAGCCGCATCTGGATGTTGAAATTCTCCGAAGTGCGCGGACCCAGATAGTTGGTATGGGGCTCGATTTCCTGTGTATAAGCGTTCATGAAGTTCTGGAAGATGTCCTCTTTATCGAGATCTCCCAGCCGATCGGTGTAGCCGCGGTAGCGCTTGTCCAGCGTCTCGGCAATGCCCTTGTCGTTTTTTCCGGCCAACTTCAGGCGCAGCCAATCGTTCTTGATGCGTTTGCGCCAAAGATCGTCAAGCTCGGCGTTGGTTTTGGCCCAGGGCGCTTCCTCGCGATCGAACTCGTAGCGCTCGTCGACGGTGAAGTCGAAGCCCTGCTTGATCAGTTCGCGCGCGTGCCGAGTGCGCTCTTCCATACGTGTGCGATAGCGCGCATAGATGACAAACGGGGGATCAAGCTGTTGATCGAAGATCGCATCGTCGAGCGATTTGCGATAGACATTGAACTCGTCAATGTCGGTCGCCAGAAACATCATCTTGTCCGCGTCCAGCGACTCGATGAAGCGGTCCAACATGCGCCCCGACATGGCGTCGTCCAACGGCACACGCTTGTAATGGAACCGGGTCAGGAAGCGCGTCGCCCATAACGCTGCGTTGCTTAAATCCTCAGTCGGCGTCAGCCCTGCCGACGGCCTGGGCAACGGCGCCTGGGCATGACTAAGCGTGGCACCAAACGAGCCCAGGAGCAGTGCAATCATCAAACTGAGGCGAGTGTTCATGGGCTTTCCGAATGGGTGACTGAACAGAGGAAAATGTATCTTGACTGAAGTAAGTATGGCGACGTTGGCAATAGTTCAATAGCGATGGATCGTGAAGTTCGATTCGGATAATGGTTTCGATTCAGATCACAGCACGTTTCCGCCGACGCTGGGCGTGCTGAAGGTCAGGTACGCTCAGCTCACACCGGCAGCGTGTGCCATCTCGTCGGCGTGATAAGACGAGCGTACCAGCGGGCCGGAGGCCACATGGCGGAACCCCATCGAATAACCCAGTGTTTCAATGTTTTTGAATTCATCGGGGGTCCAGTAGCGCTCGACTGGATGATGGTGGCGTGAAGGCTGCAAGTATTGGCCAACGGTGATCATATCGACGTCGTGAGCGCGCAGGTCCTGCATCGCCGCCAGTACCTGTTCCAGGGTTTCACCGAGGCCAAGCATGATGCCGGACTTGGTCGGCACGCCAGGATGCGCAGCCTTGAAGGTTTTCAACAAACTGAGCGACCAGTCGTAGTCTGCTCCAGGGCGTACTTCACGATAAATCGCGCGCACGGTTTCGAGGTTGTGATTGAACACATCCGGCGGTGCGACAGCCAGCGCGCTCAGAGCCCGCTCCATGCGTCCCTTGCCTCGAAAGTCCGGCGTCAGGATCTCGATCTGGATGCCCGGGCTAAGTGCACGGGTCTGGCGAATGCAATCGGCGAAATGCTGGGCACCGCCATCGCTCAAGTCGTCGCGGTCTACCGAGGTGATCACCACATAGCGCAGCTGCATATCCTGAATCGTGCGTGCCAAATTCAGCGGTTCGTCGCGGTCCGGCGGCTTTGGGCGCCCGTGTGCGACATCGCAGAAGGAGCAGCGTCGCGTACAGACTTCGCCGAGAATCATGAAGGTGGCCGTTCCCTTCGAGAAACACTCGTGGATATTCGGACAACTGGCCTCTTCGCAGACTGTGGCCAGCGAACTGGCACGCAGCTTGGCCTTGAGCAATGCCACTGCATTGGAACTGGGGATGCGCACGCGAATCCAGTCCGGCTTGCGTAATAGCGGACGCTCGGCATCAAACGTCACCGGATTGCGCGAAATTTTATCGCGTGCAATTTGCTTGGCGCCCGGCACCAACTCGCCCGCCACAGTGGCATCGATCAGCGCGATGGGTATGGTCTTGTTGGCAGCGAGTTCGTTCATGCAGCGAGTTGATTCATGAAGAATGGTGGGTGGATGAAACTACTTCATCAGTCAGTTGTGGCGCGCCGATCTCGACATCGAGAGCAAACACGTTGGCCAGTGCTTGCACCAACCTGGCCTGCACGGGTTCGATTCCTCCGATTTGGACCGCACCGGAGCCGTCGCAGTCTAGCAGTTGGGTCACTTGCAGACCCTGGTGGCCGCACGGATTGATGCGTAGAAACGGAGCCAGATCCATGGCGATATTGAAGGCCAGGCCATGGAATGTGCAGCCGCGCCGCACACGCAGGCCCAGCGCCGCAATTTTGGCATCGCCGACGTAGACGCCGGGCGCACCGGCACGGCGCAGCGCGGTCACCTGGTGGTGCGCACAGGTATCAATGATCGCCTGCTCGATCCGGCACACCAGCTCACGTACGCCGATGCCGAGTCGGCGCAGATCGAGCAACGGATACGCCACGATCTGACCGGGCCCGTGGTAAGTGACCTGGCCGCCTCGATCCACCGGCAGCACCGGAATCTCGCCCGGCAGCAACACGTGTTCGGGCTTGCCGGCCTGGCCCAGGGTAAACACCGGATCATGCTGCAGCACCCAGAGTTCATCGGTCGTATCCACCGTGCGGGCGTCGGTAAAATGCTGCATCGCGCGCCAGATCGGCAGATACGGCTGGCGCCCGAGGTCACGGACAATGAGCGTGGTCATCACATTCCACTACATGGAATGTAGGAGCGGCGTGAGCCGCGATTGATCCCAGCCTGCGCGCCAATCCAGGCATCGCGGCTTACGCCGCTGCTACCCTCACCGTTGTAACTCACAGCGTCCACTTCACCGACGGGTGCGTACTTACCTGGCTACACACCGTATCGTAGGTTGCCCGATCCGGACACAGAAAGCTCAAAGTCACCGCCACGTAATGCCCAGCGCTCGATGGCCGGGTGCGCACCGAGCCCGCCAGCACCGTCACGCCGCACCCTTCCACCACCTGCTGCAGCATGGGCTCAAGCCCGGCATCGGCGGCGGCAAATGCAGTGATATCGAACATGCCGGGAAAGGTGAAGCCTGAAGCTGTGTCTGCAGTGGTCATGGCACGTCGATAGCGAAAGTGGAAGTACGTACCGCACAAGCGGCGACGGACAGCGGTTGAAAGAATGACGCATATGCTGCCGGGAATCGCACAATTCAAGGTGCGGCATTGACCAGGCGTGTGCTCGGCAATCTTGCTGGCGGTTCGCTACTTGACGATCGTACGCAAACTTTACCGCCTGGTGAGGCACGGGAATCAGCATGTCCGGCAAAAAGTAGCGCCAGCTCACCGGGTGCGGTTCTTGCTGAGACTTCAAGTCGTGTTGAGGCAGGCAAGGAGAGCGGCATTCGAAAAGCCCATCCCGATACGGCCAGACGCTCGTCTCCCATCGCTTGCTGGACATCATCGCGACGTATGTTGGTCACGCATTCATGCAATTCATCATTCACACGAATCTCAACACTATCCACCGAACCATCATCGAGCGACGCGGCCCAGCCCTGCAGATCCAACTCGCCGTCACTGGAAACTGCACGCCGGTCCACCCAACCCCATGGCCCACGACGAAACTTTTCAAGCCCTTCAGTGCCTCTGTTGGGGTCCTTGCAAACAACGTAGAGGTCCTGTTCGTGTGCCAGCGCCTTTCGCAGCCGATGGCAGGGATGCGCGGCGCCCAGCGCTTCGCTTACCGTCCGGCGAACATACGCCTCGCTGACATAGGTGGTGCCGTAGACGTCCGCATCGAGATCGGTGATCTCGCTCGTCGCGAAATACAGGATGCCGGCCTCGGGCAGAGCCTCTGCCGGGGGCAGCAAGTCACCGCTGCGAATGCTGAAACACAACACGCCCCGTGGCGTCAGCAACGATGTCAACTTGTTCATCCAAGCGGTGAACAAGTGCTCGGGAAGGTGCGAAAACAACGACGCGACCCAAATAAAATCAAACTGCTTTTCGGGTCGAAACTGTTCCGGATCGAGGTGTGAAGGCACAGCCTGAACACCGAACGCATGCGCAACAAATTCGACCGCATCAGGCTGAATCTCTGATGCCCAAATTTGCGAGGCCGGAATCGACAAAGTAAGCAGTCGCAACAATCGTCCGTAGCCGCAGGCGAAATCGAGCACGTCAACGCTACGATCGCCCTGATCAAAAAAACTCTTGTACACCTGCATGGCCGAAGCATGTTGCTGCAATGAAATATTGAAGTACTGGCTCAGTGCAACCTCGGCATCTTGGTGATGCTGCAAAGAGTGAATCAACATTTGATCGCTGGGATGGATTTCAGCATGCAGGCGATCGGGAGAAACAGGATGTTGGATGCAGCTGCAATGCCTGAGAATGATCTTTTTGAAATGGTCTTCACGGCAAATCTGGCTCGCTGTATTCAGCAGGTCCGAGAGCGCGGGGTTCATTGTGTCTTCCATCTGCCATATGGGTCCTGGGCAATCGGCGTCAGCCAAACTTGCCCAGGGTCAAGCGCTTTGTTGTACAGCTCGCGCGAGGACCGCCTCACTCGCCATCATCAAACCACAGCCACACGGTATCCGACAGCCGGCTGAAGAAGCCGCCTTCGGCGAAATCCTGGTTCGCGACCAGCGGGGTCTTCAGCACTTCTTCGCCATCGAGTTTTACCAGTAGGGTACCCACTTCTTCGCCCTTTTTGAGTGGGGCTTCGAGCGGTTTGCGCACGTTCATGCTGGCCTGCAAGCGCGCATAGGCACCGCGTGGGATGGTGATGAGGGCGTCACTGGCGACGCCGAGCTGGGCCTTTTCGACCGCACCGCGCCACAGCGTGGGTTCGGCGACGGTGGCACCGCGCAGGTACAGCTTGTGGGTTTCAAAAAAGCCGAAGCCGTAGTTGAGCAGCGCCTGGGTTTCGTTGGCGCGGACTTTCTCGCCTGTAGTGCCCATCAGTACGCTGATCAATCGTGTTTCGCCGCGCTTGGCCGAGGCCGCGAGACAGTAGCCCGCTTCCTTGTGATGACCGGTCTTGATGCCATCGACGCTGGGATCACGCCACAACAAGGTGTTGCGATTGTGCTGGGTGATGCCGTTGATGGTGTATTCCTTCATCGCATAGGCAGCATAGTCGTCAGGGAAATCACGAATCAGCGCGCGTGACAGGATCGCGATGTCGCGCGCCGTGGTGTAGTGATTCGGATCGTGCAGACCGCTGGAATTGACATAGTTGCTGCCGGTCATGCCCAGACGCTGTGCGTACTGGTTCATCAACGCGGCAAACGTGGCCTCACTGCCGGCGACGTGTTCCGCCAGTGCAATGGCGGCGTCGTTGCCGCTCTGGATGATCATGCCCATGAGCAGGTCCTTGAGCGACACCGAGGCGTTCAGTGGCACGAAGCTGGTCGAGCCGTCAGTACCGCCGCCGCCGTTGCGCCAGGCGTGCTCACTGATGAAGACCTGATCATCGACTTTGATCTTGCCGGCTTTGATTTCGGCGGAGACCACGTACGAGGTCATGATCTTGGTGATCGACGCCGGTTCGACGCGCTCGTCGGCACCTTTCTCGGCGAGCACGCGACCGGTCAGGTAATCGGCCAGCACCCAGGTACGCGCCGTCAGCGTCGGCGGTGGCGGCATCGGTGCAGCGGCCGTGGTGGGCGTTGGCAGTGATGGGATCGGCGATTGCGCAGCTGCGAAAGACGATGCGAGAGAGAACAGCAGTAGCGCGGCGAATTTCATGGATCGTGTTTACCCGGAAAGTTTTTATAGAGTGAGCCCTGGCCCACCAAGTGGCTTCGCACATTCCGGGTGGTCCAGGACCCACCCGCGTTTCCGCACTAGTCGATGGAAATGTTGACGCTGGTCAATCCGTGCCCAGCCAGGCGCGTGGTCAGCGCATCGGCTTCGGCGGTATCGCGCGCCGGACCGATGCGCACCCGGTGCAGCACTCGGCCAGAGACGAGCACGCGATCCAGAAACACATCGTCAAAATCGAGTTCCTCCAGTCGCTCCTTCAAACGCCGGGCATTATCCCGATCATCGAAGGCGCCGACCTGAACGTAGACCCGATGCAGGCCAATGCTCGGGCGTACCGCGGCCGAATCCTGTTCCGGATGAGCCGGATCTATGGCGCGCACTTCGACCAGGCCGGTACCTTTGGCCTGGATACCCAGCTGCACCGCAGCGGCGTAGCTCAAATCGATGATACGGTTTTCATGGAAGGGCCCGCGATCGTTAACGCGCACCAACAGATTTTTTCCGGTTTCCAGGTTGGTGACGCGCACGTAGCTCGGCAAAGGCAGTGTTTTGTGTGCCGCGGTCATCTGGTAAATGTCGTAAGGCTCGCGTGTCGAGGTCAGGCGGCCATGGAATTTGACGCCATACCAGGAAGCAATGCCGCGTTCGACATAGCCTTGGGCGCTGGGCAGCACGCTGTAGCTGCGCCCGAGCACGGTGTATGGTGAATGATTGCCGTAGCGCGCCCGCGGCTCGGGCTTGGGCACCGCCTCGGGTACATTGCTGACATCACGCGGTGACACCGGCGCCGCATCCTGATCGCGAGGCGCTCGCGGCGGTCGTACGCCTGATCGATGTTGGCCGTGCTGCTCGGAACCGACCGGTGGCAGCTCGCGGACTTCGCGTTGACCGCAGGCAGTGAGCGCGAGGCACAACAGTGCAACCGACACTACACCGCGACCGCATGAATAGGTGAAAGCTGGTGTTCGCAGCAATGACATCGATGCCAAGCCGGCCAGCGCCAACCGCTGTAACGATGGCATGTGCCTGTCCTTTACGCTGTTCAACCCGGACGCCAACGCATCAACTCTAGTCATCCCCATAGCTTAACGCGACGTGATCGGCGCGGGGGCGAGTCGCGACCGTCGGATCATGGTCGCTTGGATTGGGTGACGCCGGCAGCCAACTGTTGGCTCAATTGGTACACCGCCAAGCTATACATCGGCGAGCGGTTGTAACGCGAGATCACGTAGAAATTCTGGTGCGTGATCCAATGCTCGGTGCCCTGGGCACCCTCAAGTACCAGCAGCGTGGAAGGCAGTGCGGGGTCGAGATCATCAGCCAGTGTGTAACCGGCATTGGCCAGTGATTGCAACGTGTGCAGAGTTTCCGTGGCGCGAATCTCGGGTAGCAGCGCATCGGCGCGCGCGACGGCGCGCTCGGCCACTGGCTTGCCTGGTTGCCAGCCATGGTGCACAAAATAGTTGGCGACCGACGCAATAATGTCGGGGCGCGAGTTCCACAAATCGATCTTGCCGTCACCGTCATAGTCGCGTGCCCAGTTGGCATAACTGGTCGGCATGAATTGGCCCCAACCCATGGCGCCGGCGTAGGAGCCGGTGACTGCGGCTGGCGCGATTGGAAAACGCTCGCTGGGCAGACGCAGAAACTGTTTGAGTTCGCCGCGGAAAAAAGGTGCGCGCGGCGGGTAGTACAGCGCCAGAGTGGTCAGCGCGTCCAGCACTTTGTACTTGCCGGTGATGCGTCCGTAGCTGGTTTCCACGCCGATGATGGCCACGATGATCTCGACCGGCACGCCGGTTTCGCTGGCGACCTTTTGCAGTAGTTCGCGGTTCTCCCGCCAAAACAACAGTCCGTCGCGCAGACGCTGCTCGGTGAGGAAGATCGGACGATAATCGCGCCACGGCTTGGTTGCCTCGGCCGGCCTGCTCATCGCGTCGATGATCGACTGCTGATACTTGGCCTGGTCCAGCAGCTTTTTCCACCCCTCGCGCGTGTCGCGGCTGGCTTGAGTTTCGGCCGCCAGCTCTCTGAGCAAGGCACGTTGACCCGGGTGGGTTTCGCGCGCCTCGGCAAGCGATGCCATGATCAGGACACAGGACACGACGACGCGCATGAAAGTCATGGAGTTTGTTTCATCTTGGTTTGGCGTGGCGGCAGCGGCGGACAATCGCCGCTGACCGTTTCCGCTATGAGTGGGGCATGGCGCCAGGCAAAGCTTGGCATCGGCGGCACACTTCGTCGCAACATCAATCGCCCAGGGCCTCGCGCAGAAATTCCGGGCATGCCAGCGCCGCTTTGTGCGTTTCCACGTTGTAGTAACGCGTGGGGAACTGCTTGGTTGCCGCTCCGCGCTCACGGAAGGTGTCCAGGTCAAGGTGCCTGCGCGCCATGGTGCAGCTCCACCAACCGGTGGGATAGCAGGGCTGCGGGAAAGGCAAGGTTCTCAGGCTTTCGAAGCCGGCGTTGCGCATGGCATTGCGCATCGATTGGATCAGCTCCACATGCACCAACGGCGATTCGCTCTGCTGCGCCATGATGCCACCGGGCCTGAGCGCTTTAAGGCAGCTGGCATAGAACGCCTGATTGAACAGACCTTCGGCCGGACCCACCGGATCGGTGGAATCGATGATCACCACATCGACGGACTCCGGGTCCAGGCTCTTCATGTAGGCGATGCCATCATCGAACATCAGCTTCGCGCGCGGGTCGCCGTTGGATTCGCATAGCTCCGGAAAATATTGCTCGGCGAGGCGCGTGACGCGCTCGTCGATATCGCACTGCACAACACTTTCCACTTCGCGATGCTTGAGGATCTCGCGCAGGGTGCCGCAGTCGCCGCCGCCGATGATCACCACGCGCTTCGGGCTGGTATGGGTGAACAAAACCGGATGCGACATCATCTCGTGATACAGAAAATTGTCGCGCGTGGTCAGCATCACACAACCATCGATCACCATCAGATTGCCCCAGTCAGTGGTGGCGTAGATGTCGATGGTCTGGAACGGCGTTTTCTCGGAGTGCAGCTTTTCCTTGATCCGAAACGAGATCGCCGAGCCGGATTGCTCATGTGGCTCAGAGAACCAGTTCGTGTTGAGACTCATTTCGCGCTCCAGCGGAATGGCTTGTTTGGGGGCGCGATTGTAGCGGCCCGGAACCCCGCTAAACGTGTTTTTACCGCGACTTGCAATTGTTGGCCAGTTGCCAGTTGGGCATCGCTACACTACGCACCCCTTGTGCCAGAGGGGTAACCCCAAGCGCATGCGGGGCAAGCGGTAATATTGTTCGGGTAAAGAGCAGTGGGTCGGTCCGCGCTGGGTCCAAACCCCGTTTTCCCAAATCCTTCGCCGCGAGCAGCGTCGCGGGATGATCAAATGAAGAGCTGTGGGGTTCGCCTCGCATTGACAGGAGTAGCTGCAATGAGCGTTTGGAACATCGATCGCGCCCGCCATACTTATTCGATTCCGCACTGGAGCGATGGCTATGTCGATGTCGATGAATCCGGCCGAGTGCTGATGCGCCCGAAGGGTGCCGATGGCGCTGCGGTAGCGCTGCCTGAAGTGGTTCGTGCCGCCGAAGCGCAAGGGCTTAAGTTACCAGTGCTGCTGCGTTTCACCGATATTCTTTCCGATAAGCGCGCGCGCATGCAGCAGGCGTTTGCGCGCGCGATGCGGGCCAATCAGTACGCTGGTCGTTACACCGCGGTTTATCCGATCAAGGTGAACCAGAATCAGAGTGTCGCCGGTGAGCTGGTCGCTACCGGCGGCGAAGGCTTTGGCCTGGAAGCCGGCAGCAAGCCCGAACTGATTGCCGTGCTTGCGCTGTCCAAGGGTGGTCTGGTCATCTGCAACGGCTACAAAGACCGCGAGTACATACGCCTGGCATTGATTGGGCGCAAACTCGGGCTCGACATTTTCATTGTCATCGAGAAACCCAGTGAGCTGCAGTTGGTGATCGAGGAAGCGCGCGATCTGGGCGTTGAACCGCTGATCGGCGTGCGCATGCGTCTGGTCTCCATCGCTGGCGGCAAATGGCAGAACACCGGCGGCGACAAGGCCAAGTTCGGACTCAATCCGGGCCAGTTAATGAGCCTGCTCGATCAGCTTCGCAGCAATGGGCTGGCGCACGCGCTCAAGCTGGTGCATTTCCACATGGGTTCGCAGATCTCCAACGTGCGCGACATCGCCGGCGGCATGCGCGAGGCGGTGCGCTACTACGTCGAACTCAACAAGCTGGGCTTCGACATCCGCTACATAGACGTCGGCGGCGGCCTGGGCGTTGACTACGAGGGCACGCGTTCGCGCAGCTATTGCTCGATCAACTACGGCCTCGATCAATACGCCACTACGATTGTGCAACCGGTGGCCGAAGCCTGTCGTGAACACGGCATTGCACCGCCACACCTGATTACCGAGGCGGGGCGCGCAATGACGGCGCACCATGCGGTATTGGTGGCCAATGTCAGCGAAGTGGAACCCGCGCCACTCGGTCACGTCCCCGCCGTCGCAACCAGCGAATCACACGCGCTGACGCATCTGCGTGAAATTCACGCCGCCATAGACCAGCGCCCGCCGCTTGAGCTTTATCACGAGGCCCTGCACTTTCTCGCCGAAGGACAGTCGTTGTACGCACTCGGTAGCATCGGCATCGCCGAACGCGCGGCATTGGATGAGGTGTTCTATGCGATAGCGCATGCGGTGCGTGATCGCCTGAAGCCGGATGAACGTTCGCATCGGCAAGCGCTGGACGAACTCAATGAGAAACTCACTGACAAATACTTCGTCAATTTCTCGGTGTTTCAGTCGATGCCGGACATCTGGGCGATTGATCAGGTTTTTCCGATCGTGCCGATTGAGCGGCTGGATGAAGCGCCGACGCGCCACGGCGTGATTGCCGATTTGACCTGCGATTCCGACGGCCGCATCGACCAGTACGTGGATTCCGAAGGGGTCGACGCCAGCCTGCCGCTGCATGCGCTGCGCGCCGGCGAAAGTTACCGGCTTGGATTCTTCATGGTCGGCGCCTATCAGGAGACGCTCGGCGATATCCACAATCTGTTCGGTGATACCGATACCGTCGATGTGCGCACGCAGACATCGGGATTTACCTTGACTAACGCACGCCGCGGCGACACGGCCGACAAGGTACTCGGCTATGTCGGCTTCGAAGCCGATGCGTTGCGCGCCGCTTTCCGAGACAAGATTGCTGCGGCCACTCTGTCTGCTGGCGATGCCAGCCGCATCGCAGCCGATCTCGAGGCGGGATTGACTGCGTATACCTACTTGCAGGAAACACTGCACGGGACCTGATCGGATCGCGGCGGCGGCTTGTGCGCGGGCGCTCTCGCTCGCGCGCCTTCAATTCGCCCCAGCCAGGAAAGGTCTGAATGAGTGACCACTTCGTCTTCGCCACACTGCTTATTGCTTGCCAAACCCCGCTCTCAACAGCGGAGCTGGTCAACCTCCGGTTTTTCGCCCCCTGACTCAGGGGGCTATCGCGGCTCCGAACTTGTTCAGAGGTTCCCTAGCTGGCCAAGCTACGCCTTGCGCTCGTCGACTTCAAACAGATGCAGCAAGTCTTTCTGTGCATGCTGTGCGGAAGCCACCAACGCCGCTTCATCGTCGTAGATCAGATACTGCTCCTGGAGCATGACTTCGTCGTGTTCGCGGAAGCGCTGCGCACGCTCGATAGCCACGTCTGCGGGCACGCCCAGTGCTTCCATGATTTGCCTTCCCATGTCGATCGAACTGAGGAAGGTCTCGCGCGTTACCGAGGTGACGCCCATGTCCATCAGCTTGAACGCGTGCTGACGATTGCGGGCGCGAGCGTAGATTTTCAGGTTCGGGAACGTGCGCTTGATTACTCGCGCGGTGCGGATGTTGGCCTCGGGATCGTCGGTCGCCAGAACGAATATCTCTGCCTTGTCGGCACGCGCAGCACGCAACAGATCAGGGCGAGCGGGATCGCCGTAATAGATCTTGTTGCCGAAGCGCCTGGAGAACTCGACCTGCTCAACGCTGTTTTCGATCGCGGTAAAGGGAATTTTCTGTGCCCTGAGCATGCGCGCCACGATCTGACCCACGCGCCCGAAACCGGCGATGATCACGCGCGGGGTGTCGTCCTCGAACTTGTCAAACGCGCGCGTCGGCTTGGCCTCGGGCATCGACTGCAACCAACGGCTGGCGAGCATGATCAGCAACGGTGTCAACGCCATCGATAGACCGACCACGACCACCAACCGATCACGCAGCGCGGCATCAATCAGCCCATGCTTGTTGGCTTCGGCAAAAACAACAAATGCGAACTCGCCACCCAGCGCCAGCACAGATGCCAACATCAAAGCCTGGCGCGCATTGAGCTCCCCGACGAAACGCCCGACGACAAACAACAGCACAGCTTTGACCGCGAGCAGGGACAGCGTCGCGGCAATCAACACAGCCGGTTCCCGCTGCACCAATGAAAGATCGATGCTCATGCCCACGGCGATGAAGAACAACCCCAGAAACAGGCCTTTAAATGGCTCGATATGCGATTCCAGCTCGTGGCGAAACTCGGAATCGGCCAGTAGCACTCCAGCCAGAAATGCGCCCAGGCCCATACTCAGACCCGCCCAGTGCATCAACCACGCGGTGCTGACTACAACCAGTAAAGTCGCAGCCGAAAACACTTCAACCATTCCAGCACGCGCGACGATGGGAAACAGGTAACGCAGCAATACGCGACCGAGAAACACCACCGCCGCAATCACCGCGGTCGCGCGCAACACTGATTGCCACACCGGTACCACATGCTCTGTGTTGCTTTGGCCGAGCAAGGGGATCGCGGCGAGTAACGGAATCGCGATGATGTCCTGGAACAGCAGGATGGCGAACGCCAGGCGGCCATAGTTCGTGGTCAGCTCTTTGCGCTCGGCGAGGATCTGCAGGCCGACCGCGGTTGATGACAAGGCGAGCGCGAGGCCGACCACGACTGCCGCCTTGATCCCGATCGACAGTGACGACAGTGCACCCGCAATCAGAATCGCCGCAATCAAAACCTGGAGTCCACCGACCATGAATACTGGCCTGCGCATCAGCCACAGCCGAGCCGGCGATAACTCCAGGCCGATGACGAACAGCATCATCACCACGCCCAACTCTGATACTGCCAACACCGACCGGGTTTCGCCGACCAACTTCAGCGCACTCGGTCCGATCACCACACCGGCAGCGAGATAGCCGAGCACCGCGCCCAGTCCGAAGTGTCGAAATAGCGGAACAGCGATCACCGCGGCAATCAGAAAGACCAAAACAATTTCCAGCGCGGTGTTGGCTTGCATAAAACGATTATGCCTCAGTGCGAACCGGCGTCGGGCTCGAATTGCGGAAACGGCGCCGCGCTCAGGGCCAACGGGTGACACCCGCCAGGGTCGAAAGATCCACGCGCGTCTGCACCACACAAAAGCGCTGCCCGGTTGGCGCCTGCATCACCCACCAACGTGCGCCCTGCAAGTGGCGCGCGGCACCGAGTGACTCAAGCCGCTGCACCTCGGCGTCGACATTGTCGGTCTCGATATCCAAATGCACCCGGCTCTCGTGTTCTACCTGTTGAACTTCGATGCTCAGAGCATGCGCAGCGGCATCGAGCCGAACATACTTGGGACCGTCATCGCCCAGAATGCCCAAGCCCAGGGCGCCGCCCCAGAAACTGGCAGCGGCATCGAGGTCGGCGGTCCGGCAATCGATGATGAATCCAGCAAGGCGACTGAGGTGCATACAAACTCTCAAGTGGATCGGACGCCGTCGATTGTAGGTGAGTCCAATGGCATTCTGCATCGCGCAAACCGCTAACCTAGGGTTGCTCCGTTAACCAGCGCAAAACCGATATGAAGCTGCCAAACATCGCCGATATCCATGCCGCTGCCGCGCGCATCAACGGTCGCGTGCGCGTGACCCCGGTGTTGACTTCTTCGGCGATCGACGCAGCCAGTGGCGCGTCGATCTGGTTCAAGTGTGAAAATCTGCAGCACATGGGCGCATTCAAGTTTCGCGGCGCCAGCAACGCAGTTTGGGCTCTGGCTGACGACGCAGCGGCGCGCGGCGTGTTGACGCATTCGTCTGGCAATCACGGCGCAGCGCTGGGCTTGGCGGCGCGTGAGCGCGGCATACCGGCGCACATTGTCGTGCCCGAGAATGCTCCGGCGATCAAGATCGCCAACATGCGTGCTAGCGATGCGCATCTGCATTTTTGTGCGCCAACACTCGCGGCCCGGGAGCATGCCGCTGCCCAAGTGCAGGTGCACACCGGATCGATCCTGATCCATCCGTTCACCCACCTTGAAGTCATTGCCGGACAAGGAACTGCCGTGCTCGAACTACTGGCGGCTGAACCGCGCCTGGAAGCGATACTGGTGCCAGTGGGCGGAGGCGGTCTGTTGGCAGGAACCGCGATCGCAACGCACGCGCATAATCCCGGCATCACGGTATTCGCCGCCGAGCCCGAAGGCGCCGCCGATGCGTTTCGTGCAATGGCGTCAGGCCAGCTCGAACAACATCCTATCGCCGACACGATCTGCGATGGCCTGCGTGCCGGCATTGGCGAAATCAATTTCCAGATCATGCGACGCGAAGCGGTGCAGGTTCTCATCGCCAGCGATGCCGAAACAGCGACCGCCATGCGCATGATCTGGGATCGGCTGAAACTGATCGTAGAACCCTCGGCTGCGGTCTGTCTGGCAGTGATGCTACGTCACGCCGAGGTATTTCGCGGCCGCCGGGTCGGTGTAATTCTGAGCGGCGGAAACGTTGATCTTGACGCGCTGCCCTGGCGTTGAGCCACGCAAAAAAAACGCCCCCGAAGGGGCGTTCGTCTTGAATGCGATTCGCCAGCTTACTTGATAAGACGTAACGTCAGCGGATAGCGATAGGTCTCACCGTTGTTGGTCTTGACCGCCGCCATGATGCAGAGAATCAGGTTGGCAAGCATGATCAGCGGGAACAGCAAGAAGCCGATCAACACTGCCATCAACACGCCGGATGCAAAATAACCGATGGTGACCGTAATCTGGAAGTTCAGCGCCTCTTTGGCTTGGTCGGCCAGATAGGGCGATTGATCTTTCTTTATCAGCCACACCACCAGCGGCACAATAAAGCCAAACAGGATGCCCGACGCATGGGTCAGGGCGGCGATGCCCTTTTCGTCTGTGCCGGAATTGGCGGGCGGTGAGGGCGGCATATCGGTCATGGTAATCCTCCAGGTTGGGGCGCAAAAGTCGGCGTACGGTGGATTGATACCACGGGCCACGAGCGGTAGCAATATCGGGCAGCCCGTTAGCGCGACCGGGAAGTATCCGGACAACTCCAGGTGATGGATTGGCGTCGGTGGCCTGCGCAAACCTGGCCAAGGCGGGCGACATTTCAAGCGAAGTGTCAGCGCCGTGGAGATCGGGTCCGTCGCTGCTGTTGGGAGCGCTGCGGACGCGCGACTCGTGCTTACTCCGGCGCCCTCAGCACGTTCGTGCGTGCGGGCAAAAAGCGTGTCGCGATCAGCCCGATTTCGTAAAGTATGCACATCGGAATGGCCAGCATCAGCTGCGAAATCACATCGGGCGGCGTCAATACCGCGGCGACCACGAACGCACCTACGACCACGTACGCACGCGCCTCGGCAAGTTGCTTGGGCGTCACCCAACCGAGCAATGAAAGGATGACCACCGCAACCGGCACTTCAAAGCAGAAACCGAAGGCGAAAAAAATCACCAGCACGAAATCGAGATACTCACCGATATCCGTCATCACCGACACGCCCTCGGGAGCAACGCTTTGCAGGAACCCAAACACCGTCGGTAACACCAGGAAAAATGCGAAGGCGCAGCCCGTGTAGAAAAGGGCGATCGAAGAAAATAGCAACGGCATCGCCAGACGACGCTCGTAGCGATACAGCCCTGGGGCGACAAAGGCCCAGAGTTGGTACAGCACCACCGGCATGGCAATCAGCACCGCTACAAAAAACGCCAGCTTCATCGGGATCAAGAACGGCGATGTCACCTTGATCGCGATCATTTGCGTGTCTGCAGGCATCTTCGCCAACAGCGGACCTGCGAGCACGGCATAGAGACGATTAGCGAACGGCACCAGCACCAGAAACACCGCCATCACCGCAGCCACTGCTTTGATCAGCCGCGAACGCAGCTCGATCAGGTGCGCCATGAACGGCAGTTCGGAATCGTCTTCGGCGGTCATGGTGCGTCCGGACGTTTGACGTCTGCGACGACTTTATTGGCATCCGCGAGCAGCTCGGCAGCAACATCGCGAACGGCTTCGACCGGGTTGGCCTCCTTTACGGCTTGGGAAACATCACGCAGGCTGCGTTTGAGTTCGTCGGACGCGACTTCGCGCTCCAACTCGTAACGCAGGGAGTTCCAGCTGCCGCGCAGTCGACGCAGCAATGCACCGGCCATGCGCGCGGCTTTGGGCAAGCGTTCGGGGCCGAGCACGATCAGGGCAACTACGCCGATCAGTGCCAGCTCGCTGATGCCAACATCAAACATTGTCGGGTCGCTACAGGCGCCTAATCGGCACGCTTTTGATCCACGCCTTCGCGTGCGGCGGCTTTGGCCTGCTCGGCACTGGACAGGTCAGCTTCGAGCTTGTCCGCTTCAAGCTTGGGCTGCGCTTCGCCGTCGCTCAAGGCCTTCTTGAAATCGCGCACCGCACCACCGAGATCGCCGCCGACATTGCGCAGTTTTTTGGTGCCGAATATGACCAACACCACGACCAAAACAATTACCCAGTGCCAAATCGAGAAACCACCCATGACCGCACCTCATTGATCTTTCCGGATGCTAAGGATAGCGCGCCTGCGGTGACGATGAGCGCATCACGAAACAGCCCGGCACTCAATCGATGATGCCGGTCAAACTCGGCTGTCGTCGCGTCGTGCCAAAGCGCCCTGCTACATCGCGGTGTGCTCTTCCAACCGATCACGGAAGTCCACCACGCGCGTGGGCACGTTGCTGACCCCGCCTTCGAAAATGCGCCGTGGTGTCACCTTGCTGCCATAGATATTCTGGTTGCCCTTATGGTCGATCGACAGCACCGAACCATCGAGCGCCACGCCGGCGAACAGGCCGCGGCTGCGCGAATAACTATAGATCTCTGCCTTGAGCTGTCCATCGGTGGACGCCTGCGCGTTGCGTCCGACCGGGCCAGCAGCAACGGCTGCATCGGCGCCAAGGGTAAATTTGCCATTGACGATCGAATCGACACCGCGTTTGGAACGAAACACCAACACCACATCGGTCGACTGTACGCCGGCTTGAAAGCCGATGCTGCCACCGCTGATCTTGATGAAACTGGGGTTTGACCAATTGCCATCTGCGGCACGCACGCTGATCAGCCCGCGACCGTGGCGACCGCCGACGACGAGGCCAGCCTTGACCACGTCGGGAATCACCGCGATGGCCTCGGCCTTGGCCAGCAGATGATTGGGCACGCGACGGTCGGGTGAGCGCATGATTTCGCCGAGCACGCGTATTGCGTCATCGGTTCGTTGCAGCTCCGCGTCCTGCGCATACAAGGTCGGTGCAGCCACTACGTTTGCCAACAACAAGGTACCCAGCATCAGGCTTCTGAGCATCTGGCGACTCCGATAATGATTTAACGCATGATCCCGCGATGCGCATGAACCCGCGTTAAGGACCGCCGCTTAAAGGTTGATTGCAACGCTGATTCAGCGCAGTGCGCGACGCACGTCGAAAGCACCGAAGCCGAGCACCATCAAACCGAGAACGGCCAGCGCCTGCCAGGCATTCGCCGGGATTGCAGGGACTGAACCCGTTACCACGGCACAGGCGGGCGGGCGGCCGATGGCCAAGCCTTCCACTTCGGAAAAGGTTCGGGAAACGTAGGTATACGCTCCGGTAACCGCATTTACTCTTACCACGTCGCTCTGCTTGCCTGCATCGCCAGGCCGGTTATTCGGCGGCGGGCTGTAGTCGAGCACCGCCCACAGATTTCCGGCACTGTCGGAATCCATGCCGGCGTCGACGTACGGCGCACCGGTATTCACCGCTCCAACGCGCGTAGCGACCGCGGTTTCAGTATTGATCTTGTACAGCCCGCGAGTGGCTTCGACACCGACTCCATACAGGCCATCCGCATTGCCGGCCAAACCCGAAATATTTGCACCCATGGTGCCAACCAGCCGCGTAGCACCGGTATTGCGATTGACTTCCCACAACTTGCCGGTGCTGTCCGACGACATCCACAGACGACCATCGCAGCTGAAGGCAAGTCCGAGGTCCAGGGTATCGAAGGTGCCCACACCCTGGCCTGCGACGCCGAGATTGCCGTTACCCGGCCCCACTGCGGTGCCGCGCCCAAACGAGGTATCAATAGTAATCAGCGTTTTGCTCGCGTCGGAGACACCGTAAAGGGTTCCGTCCGGAGCAATGGCAAGGCCCTCAACATCGATATAGGCGGTTCGGCCCACTAAGGTCGAGACGCCCGTCGCCAAGTCAATCTGAAGTAGCCGAGTCTCACCAGAGCCTACGTCAAAGGATGTTGCGTACGCATAGGGATCTGCCTGCGTGCCGGTGGCACACATCGAAACTGCGACAAAAGCGGCGAGCTGAGCAGCGCGACGCATGGGCGATCCCTTTATAGGTATGTACAGCTGTAATCGTCAGCCATGGGGGCGACCATGGCAGCTCCGATTCTAGCCCGGGGCTCGCGAAAAACAAAGCCCCGGGACCAGCCAGACGGGCACAATGGCGTAAATCACTACACCTACGGCGGAAACCTAGCCTACACACAATATATGGTATCGGGCCTGCTTGTTTCGTACCTCCCCTTATTCGCCCGATACACTCACTGTGACGCACAGTGTCGCCGCTCAGCGGTTCGTCGATACGTCAACCAGGTAATCCGTTCTGCTCAGCCCACGCACCGCGGCACTGCGACGTCTTGGCATCCTGGATCCGGATGGGCGTGAGGCATGCGGGCTGGCGCCGAAACCTAAGGAGGGACCATGAAGTACCAAGGCCGTGCGGACTTTGCCCACGGATCGCCGCCATTGGCCGCGGTCGTGCTGGTCAATCTAGGCACTCCGGATCAGCCAGACGCGGGCGCAGTAAGGCGCTATCTGGCAGAGTTTCTGGCCGATCCACGGGTGATCGAGATTCCGCGCCTGCTGTGGTGGCTGATCTTGCATGGCATCGTGCTGCGGCTGCGACCGCGGCGATCGGCGCAGGCCTATCGCCAGGTCTGGCAGGAACGCGGTTCGCCATTACTGTTTCATACTCAGGATCTAGCGCAGGCGACGCAATCGCGGCTGCAGCAGTCTGGGCAATCGCGCATTGAAGTGCACGTGGCTATGCGCTATGGCAATCCCGGCATGCGCGACGTGCTGGAAAAGTTGATGCGGCGCAACTTGCGCCGGCTCTTGGTGCTGCCGTTGTATCCACAGTATTCGGGCACGACCACAGGCGCTGTATTCGATGCGCTCGCCGACAACTTGAAAACCTGGCGCTGGGTGCCCGAATTGGGATTCATCAGTGACTACTACGCCCGCCCCGGATACACCGCATTGCTCGCGCAACGCGTACGCCAGCACCGTCTTGATCACGGCACGGCGGCGCATCTGCTGTTCTCGTTTCACGGCATTCCCGAACGCTATCTGCTCGCCGGGGATCCCTACCACTGCCAATGCCTTGCCACTGCGCGGCGCACCGCTGAACACCTGCAACTGAACGCGGATCAGTGGAGCGTGTCATTTCAGTCGCGCGTAGGGCGCGAACGGTGGCTTACGCCCTACACCGATCAGGAACTGAAACGCCTGCCGACAATAGGGGTCAAGTCGTTGGATGTGATCTGTCCCGCGTTTGCAGTGGACTGTCTGGAGACGCTGGAAGAAATTGCCATTGCCGGACGCGAACTATTTCTCGCCGCAGGCGGCGAGCAGCTGCGCTACATCCCGGCGCTGAACGCCGGCGACGACCACGCCCAGTGGCTGGCAAGTCTGATCGCCGACGCCAGCGCGCATTGGCCAGAGTGGTCGGCCGCGCGCCTCACCGAAATCGACTCCGAAATTGCCGCCAGCAAAAGCAGACAGCGCTTGGCGCAGGTCAACTTTCCAGGGTTCAAGCCTAAATGACAACATTCGAGGAAATAACCATCACCCTGCCGCACATGAACCTGGCGGCGCGGCGGTCGGGCAATCCGGCTGGCCCCAAGTTGCTGGCGATCCATGGCTGGTTGGACAACGCCGCGAGCTTCGAACCGATCAGCCCCTGGTTCGACGAGTACGATCTGGTTGCTATTGATTTGCCCGGGCACGGCCGCTCCGATCACCGCCCGCGCGGCGCCTGGTATCACTACATCGATTATCTGCACGATGTATCGACGTGCATCGAGGCGCTGCAGTGGCAGCGCTTCAGTCTGCTCGGCCATTCCTTGGGTGGCGCGATCTGCAGCGTGCTGGCAGCGGCACTGTCGGAGCGCGTCGAGCGCCTCTATCTGATCGAAGCATTGGGGCCGCTCAGCACCCCGCATGAGAAGACGCTAGGCTTGCTGCGTGCCGCGCTGGCCGATCGCGCCGGCGTCGATGCCAAGAAATTGCGCGTGTTTCCATCGTTGGATGCACCCGCAGCAGCGCGGCGCCAGCACCCGCAGATGCCATTGTCGGCTGCCGCTGCCCACGCCTTGGTAGCGCGCGGCACACGCGCAGTCGCCGGAGGTTTTGTCTGGAGCAGCGACCCGCGCCTGACGTTGACCAGCGCCATTCGCATGACTGAAGAGCAAGTGCGCAATTGTCTCGAAGGGATTCAGTGTCCGGCGCACCTGGTGTTGGCCGACCCGGCGATGCCGTTTGTCGATTTCGAACGCATGGCGGAACGTACAGAACTGGTGTCGACGCTGACCTTCACACGTATCGCCGGCACGCATCACCTGCATATGGACATGCCTGAGCAGGTGGCGCGGGCGCTGCGCGCCTCTGGCTAATCCTGCTTCAGTCCAATCCAGCGCGAGATTTCGTGCTTGATCCTGTGACCGTGGTTGTTGAGCCAGTCGCGCTGCTCGTCCACTTCAGGGAAGGTTTCCGCTACGCGCGCCCAGAATTTTGGACCATGATTGCGCACCCACAGATGACACATCTCGTGCACAATCACGTACTCAAGAGCCTTGGGCGGCGCCAGGATCAGCGACAGGTCCAGTGACATGCGGCCGTCGCTGCTCAGGCTACCCCACAGGGTGCGCATCGGTGAGAAGCGAAACGCAGTGGGCGTTTTACCGATTAGCAGAGCGTAGTAAGCGACATGACGCAACACTTCGCGACGGGTCTCACTCATCAGAAAATTGCGCATGGCGCGCTGCGCGTGCCGGGTCACTTCTGGATGGTCCAGATTCAGGCTCACCACCAGTTCGGCACGATCGACGCGCACGCGCGGGAATGCGCCGTGCTCCCAGCGCACGGGCAGATCGACGCCGCGAAACCACAACGTCTCCGCACGACCGGGGACCGGCGGCGCGAGTTTTCTACTGGTCAGATCCAGCTCACGCAGCTTTTTTTGTACCCAACCGGCGTTTTCACGCAGAAATGCCCGCACGGTCGAAGGGTGCGTACCGGCCGGTGTCGAGAGCCGGGGTCCGCCAGCGCCCACCGTCAACGACAGTCGCCGCGCGCGCGGATTGGTCCGCGTCAGCACACGCACGGTGCGGCCATTGGGCGTTTCCAACTCAACGAATTGTTCAGCCTGCGTTTGCATTTTGCCCTGTTCGTCAAAACTCTTTGGGGCCGCCAGACACGCGCAAATCAGCCGTGTGGTCGCGGTACCCCGAATATGGTTTCGATTGCCTTGAAAAGTAAAGCCAATTCGTGCGTCATCAAGGCAAATCTAGCGTCCAGTTCAGCATTGGCCGATTCACGGTCGCCAGATTCCAGCGATTCGGTGGCTATATCCAGCATTTTGTACTTGCGCAGCGTCAAGTTTTCGTCTAGCACGAAGCGCATCCGCTCCTCGAAGACCAGTGCGAGTTGGGTGACCTGTTTGCCGCTTTTGAGGTGCTCGCGGACCTCGTCCGACTCGAGCTCCTGGCGTCGGCAACGGACGATAGCACCCTGGTCAGCTGGGTCCTTGAGCTCGCATTCGTCGCCCAGCACCCAGCCCTTGGGCAGACGACCGTCAATCAGCCATTCTGTCATCACCGCGCGCGGCGACTCTTCCGCTTCGGCCTGCACCGCCGGGAAGCTACCCAGCGCCTCGCGCAGCTTGCTGACAAAGGTTTCCGCCGCCTTGCGCGATGAGGAATCCACCACGATCCAACCGTTTGCAGTGTCCAGATAGCCCATCAATCGACTGGGACGAGCCAGAGCGCGCGGCATCAGATCGGTCAGCACTTCATCCTTGAGCTTGCGACGCTCGCGACCGCCGACCGGCTTACCGCGTTGTTTCTCCAGCTTCTCCATCTTTTCGGCCAGGGCCTGATTGACGACAGATCCGGGCAACAACTTGTCTTCTCCACCCAGAGTAAGCAATACGTAGGGGCCGATGGCATGACTGAAGGCATCCTCGCCACGACCGAACGGCGACACCCAGCCGCGGGTTGAAAGCTCCAATGGACCGCAGGGCCGGAGCGCGTGTTCGCTCAGCTTGTGCTCAAGCTTCTTGAGTTTTGATGACGTCTCTTTGCCTGAGTGCTCAAGCGGAAAACGGAACAGCGTGATATTGCGAAAGAACATGAATACTCCAAGGCAGGGCGATGAGCCCGCCAGATTTCAGGTAAATGTTTTGATCAATCGACCGCGACCACAGGGATCGGAAATGGCCTCGCGCCGCCTGACTGCGCAGCCGCGAGCCAGGCCGAAGCAAGCGGCGACGGCCGCGAGTGCGCGCCCAATCCGACGAAATCAAAAAGATTGCGGTCGGCCAACTGCGAGGGTCGCACGTCGGCAAGCGCTCGGAAAATGTTATCCACGCGCCCCGGTGTCTTGCGCTCCCACTCCCCCAACATGGCCTTGATCGCCTTGCGTTGCAAGGTTTCCTGCGAACCACAAAGATTGCACGGCATGATCGGATAGCCCTGACACGCGGCATACGTTTCTATGTCTGCCTCGGCGCAGTATGCGAGGGGCCGGATCAGGATGTGCTTGCCATCGTCGGATTGCAGCTTGGGCGGCATGGCCGACAGCCTGGAGTGATAGAACAGGTTCAGAAACATCGTCTCTACGATGTCGTCGCGATGATGGCCCAAGGCAATGCGCGTAAAACCCTCGCGTTCGGCGAAGCTGTATAGGGCGCCACGACGCATGCGCGAGCACAAGCCGCACATGGTCTTGCCTTCGGGCACCACGCGCTTGACCACGCTATAGGTGTCCTGCTGCAGAATCGTGAAAGGCACTCCAATCGATTGCAGATACTGCGGCAGTATGGTCGGATCGTAGTCGGGCTGCATCTGGTCAAGGTGCACCGCATGCAGCTCGAAAGTCACCGGCGCTTTGGCCTGCAAATGACGCAAGATGTCGAGCATGCTGTATGAGTCCTTGCCGCCGGACATGCACACCATGATGCGATCGCCCTCCCCGATCATCTGAAAATCGGCAATGGCCTGCCCGACCTGGTGACATAGGCGCTTCCGAAGCTTGTTCTGTTCGAGTCTGGGATCGTGTTCGGGGGCGAGGCTCATCGATGGCCTCCGGCTGGGGAACCGGCATTGTAGCGGTAGCAGGAAGTCTTCCGGCGACGGCGGCGGCGTCATAGACTGACGCACACAGAGCGACGAGCCGCCATGACCGACCCCACCGATCCCGCAGTAGCTGCCCGCTTGCTGATGGAGCTTAAAGTCGAGCATCGCGATCTCGACCAGGCAATTGGAAAACTGTCATTTGACATGGCCACCGATCAGCTGCATTTGACGCGCATGAAAAAGCGCAAGCTGAAGATCAAGGACATGATCTCCTTTTACGAGTCCAAACTCATTCCCGATCTGGACGCCTGATGCGCGACGCGTGGCGAAGAATGCCCTGGCCAAGATGGTTTGCGCGCGGCGCCCTGCTTGGCCTGTGCGCTGCCACGGTGTTCAGCCTGGCTGTGTTGATCAGCCAGCACGACCTGTTGCTGCAACGCCATGCCTTGCTCGCGGATATGTGGTGGCCGTATATCGGCCTGAGCGCGTGCACGCTGGTGGCATTGTTGGCCGTGTTGTCACGACTTCGCAACGCGGTCGCAGCGCTGCTGCTTTTAAGTACAGCCCTGTTCGTGTTCGAGTCACAGGTACTGGGATGGGGACTGCATTTGGCGCGCATTCCGGCTTCGCTGCTGTTGGTGATGTGGGCCGATCGGACGCTGCGTCGATGATGCGGGATGGGTTGCAGTAGCTGCAAAAACGCGAGTCGACTGTTTCCGCGGCGGCGCTCGCACTGCACCGTCTCAGGCGGGCGAAAAGAACGTGCGTGCACAGCGCGCGCCCGGCCCCGACCGCTGCTAAACGCGCTCTGGGCTACTCGCCAGCTTCAGGATTGAATGGCGCAATTCGCGACTCAGGATCAGTTTGGAGTCGCTCGCCATCGCGCTCAGCTCCTCGCCGAAATCGAGCTTGGCCTTGTCGTTCAAGCGCACGATGCGCAGGTCGCGCAACTTTGAGATGAACCCGCGAAACAGCGACTTGTCGAAGAATTCCGGTGCCGCCTGAGTGTGCAACAGGGACAGACGTTGCGCGGTGTGCTGACAGTGGGTTTCCAGTTCGGAAGTGGACAACACGCCCGGACCGCTCTTCACCAATAGTGCCAAGGCAATGTAGTAGCGCTCGAAGGCCTGCAGCAGGCTCATCGCGATGACGCGTAGCTGATATGCCTCATCGGTTTGGCCAATGCGGCGACGCAGGTACTTGCCCTCGTCTTCATACTCCAGCAGTCCCATGCCAACAAAGACTTCGATGGTTTTTTGCACTTCTGCGGCAAAGCCCTCCGCATCCCAGCCCAGAAACAGCTCAGCTTGAATGAACGGATATATGAAGCGACCGAGTCGTTCTACCGTGGCACACTGCAGACGGCGATTGTTGAGGAAGCAGCACGCCACCCATGCCGGCGTGGCCACCAGGTGCAATACGTTGTTACGAAAGTAACTGAGCAACACCCCGCTGTCGCCCTCAGCGCGCAACACATCGCCGAGCGGATGTTTGACGCGCTCGATCACTTTCATGTGCTCGCCGTAGGCGATGATCTCGGCCGGAGTCTTGTCGGTCATCGTCACCCGGCCGGAATAAGGCAGCGATTCAATCAGCTGCTTGAACAGCGCAATCTGACGCAGCAGGTCGTCTTCGGCCATGGCGTGTTTGGGCGTTGCAAGCAGAGCCAGCGCCAGCAAGTTGACCGGGTTGACGTCAGCGCTGCGGTTGATATTCACCGCGATCTGGTCGGCGAGCGCATCCACTGTCTTACCGAACCATTCCGGGCGATCGCTCAGCCGCGCGTCCTCGCGCCAGTTGGGTGCAGCTGCGTCGAGGTGCGAAGCCAGATGGATCGGTTCGCCAAAGCTCACCGCAACTTTGCCGTAACGCTCTCGCAGCAACTTGAGCGAACGAAACAAGCCGAACAGGGATTCTTTTTCTTTCACCTGGCCCGACAGCTCGCCGATATAGGACTTGCCTTCGAGCAACTTTTCGTAGCCGATATATACCGGCTGAAACACCACCGGGCGGCGCGATTCTGCAAGGAAGCTCTTGACCGTCATCGCCAGCATGCCGGCGCGGGGATCGAGCAGGCGGCCAGTGCGGCTACGGCCGCCTTCCACGAAATACTCCAGCGATACCCCGCGACGAAACAGTTGCGTCACGTACTCGGAGAAGACCGTCGAATACAAGGCGTTGGCCTTGAAGCTGCGGCGCAGAAAAAACGCGCCACCCTTGCGCAACAAGCTGCCGATCAATGGCAAATTCAGATTCACACCCGCTGCGATGTGCGGCGGCACGATGCCATTCTCGTACAGCAGGTAGGAGACCAGCAAGTAGTCCATATGGCTGCGGTGGCAGGGCACATAAACCACTTCGTGCCCGGGGGCAACCTGTTTGAGCGTGTCGAAATGATGGATCTCGATGCCATCGAACAGCTTGGTCCAGACCGACTTCAGCAAGAATGAGGCAGAACGTACCGCCGGATGCGAGTAGTCGGCAGCAATTTCCCAAGCATAAGAGCGAGCGCGACCTTCGACTTGATCAGAGGAAAGCGACTCCTTGCTGGCCGTCGTCTGCATCGACTGGCGAACGGTATCGGCATTCATCACTGAATCGATCAGCGTGCGCCGGTGCGAAAGATCCGGACCTATCACCGCCGCCCGCAGGCGCGAGAAATGCGCGCGCATGACGCGGCTGGCCTTGCGCACTGTGCGTTCGACGTCCAGCCCTTCAGCCACTACTTCACGCAGGCTGATAGTTTCCGAGAAGTGGACAATGGTGTCGCGGCCGTTCAACAGCACCGACAGCAAACGTCGAAAGCGCCCCACCATCGCCCAGTTTTCAGAGAACAGCACACTGAACCAGCCCGATTCACGCGCCGGAGCCCGACCAACGAAGATCGACACCGGCACCACGCGCACGTCCAGCGTGGGATTGGCGCGCATCGCAGCGACCAGTTGCGCCAATCCCTCCGAATGCGTGCGGTTGCGGGGTCTGCCGAACAATAGCGAGCCCTCGCGGCGCGAAAGAGCAAGCAACGATCGTTGCTTGCTCAGATAGCCACCCGGCATCGGCAGCAGCGGTGGCGGAAGGTGCTGCTGTCGACACGCCTCCTCCAGAATCAACGCGTTGGACATGCCGTAGCGTTCGAGCAGGTAGACCACCGGCGCGTCGCTATGCGCGAGGCGCTGTTCCGACTGCGGCGGCTCGATCTTGATCTTCAGCCACGGTCGGATCACCACGCCCATGATTCGCCACAGGAAAGGTGCGCGCACTTCCTGCACGGGTGCGCTGGGGAAGATCATCGGTTGAGTTGCCATGATGCGGTCGCGGCCCAGATGAATCTGGAGCGTTGGGCGCTCGTCAACCGTTGCCCTGCGAAACCTTGGCCGCGGCTATCTTGTCGTCGGCTGCTTCCTTCTGCAGCTTGCTGAGCGCATCTTTGCCGTACCAGCGACCGTCAAACTTGACCATGTCGGTTTCAAAATCGAGGGGCTGGCCAAACATCTGGAAGTTGACCTTTACCTTGGCTGCATCAGCGGTCTGCGAAATCAGCTGCGTGTCGACGCTGTCAAAAACCTGATCGAGCGAGAATCCGTAAAGGTCGAACACCTTCTTGACGCCAGCGAAGGCAATGTCGCCCTTGGCCAACACCTGATCGAAGCTCATCGCACGCACCTCGTCCAGCGATTGCAAGTTCATCTCGCGCGCGCTACTGCAGAAGATGCCGATCGACTTTTTGGCCAGCTCCGGATCGGTGAAATTCGCGGTCTCAGCCCATTTGGCAAAAGCATCCACTGCGGCCAGCGCCTGCTGTTTCTGTGCTTCGTTCAACTCCTCGCGCTGCTGCACGCCGGATGCGAGTACGCCGCGGCCAATGCCGATGAACATCGGCATCTGCATCTTGATTTCGGCCTGCTTCTGGGTGAATTGCGGCTCAATCTCAGCCCACATTTTCTGTTCGGCGTCAGCGGCAGTGAATCGCTCCAGGTTCTGTTTGAACTCTGCCCGATCGACATCGGTGATTGGTTCCTCATGCATCTTGGCCAACCATTTGCCGCGCACCTGCTCCAGATACTGCGGCGGCACGCTGGCTTCGACAATGGCCTTCAGATTGCCGGCACGAAGACTTTTGGCGGCCACGGCCACTGCCGCCTGTGGCGAAGCTCCAGTTGCTGCAATCGCTGCCTTGGCGTCCTGCGCCGCCTGCTCTTCCTTGTCTTTGCAGGCTGGCAGCAACAGCGTCGCGGCCAAGGCCAAAGCAAGACTGCAAAATTTCAGGTTCATGGCGTAACGCTCCGTCGATTCTGGGCCGGGAATGGTGTGCCGATCTCCGACGATTGGCAAGTGGGAACTGGACAGCGCACGGGGCAAATGCCGCTCATGATCGGGTCCTAGTTGCACTATTCGACACCAACGGCCGTTAAGTTTTCATCAATCGGCGCCTGGAATTGGAATATGCACCCGCGTCAATGCTGGACGGAAGCAATTCAAAAAACGCGCAAAAAAAATCAGATGGCCCTTTCGAACCATCTGAACAACCGGCAGAGCCGGGAGGGGGAAGTTGGGCGCGTTGTTTTTGTCTTCGTTGTTATGTTCTAGCTTGTGTTGGGCAAATAGTAGCTTAGAACGTATAGTTAAGACAATACCTCAACTTATATCATGTAACACATTGGTTTAAATAGATAATTACAAAAATAGTGCGCGAATGGTCTGCTGCATGGCCTCAGCCGTAGCCCGTGGATCAGCCGAGTTGCGAATGGGCCTGCCGACGACGATGTAATCAGCCCCGTTTTCGAACGCCGTGCGCAGATCCACCGTGCGCTTTTGATCGTCGGTCGCGGCAGCGGACCCGGTCTGCACTGCGGCCTGCGTGTCATCTGCATTGGCAACCGGACGAATTCCCGGACACACGACGATCAGACGATGATCGACCTCACGGCGCAATTCGGCGACCTCCAGGCCCGACGACACCACGCCATCGCAGCCCACCGCCAACGCCGCGCGCGCGCGCGAAAGTACCAGGCTGCGCACATCGCACTGGAATCCGAGGTCGGCCAGATCATGTTCATCCAGACTGGTCAGCGCGGTCACCGCTAGCAGCGTGATATTGCCCTTCACTTCAGCCGCCGCTTTGAGCATGGCGTTGTTGCCGTGAATCGTGCAGAAGTCGACTGGGTAGCGTGTCAGTCCCTTCACCGCAGACGCGACCGTTGCCGGAACATCGAAAAACTTCAGGTCGACGAAAATGCGCTTGCCTCGTTGCGCCAGATCGGCAAGCACCTGGAAGTACTCGCCACTGGTCAGCAGCTCCATCCCGATCTTGTAGAACTGCACGCTATCACCCAGCCGATCCACCCAGGACAGCGCTTCGGCGCGCGTGGCGACATCGAGCGCGAAGATCAAGCGTTCATTGGTCGGAATCTGCTTGCTGGATTGCGACCCGTTGTTGACCGCGAGACGCATGTTCATGGCTTCAGACAATCCTTTGCGCGGCAATCTTCCAAAGCCCGTTCTTTCTGCGCACGCACATAGGCGTTGCGTTCTTCAGCTGTCGCAAAGTCATCGGCGCGATCCCTGATCTGTCCAAGGATTTCTTCCCAGGAGCCGTAACCCGGGTTGGGCAACATCATCCAGCGCTCTCCCCACCACGCCTGACGACCCGCAACGACCGCGTCGCGCTCAACTTCATTGGTCAGGATATTGCCGACAAAATCGCCGAGATTGTCACCGAACAGCAGCACCACCCGATGTGAGCCGGCGACTTGCTTGCGCCGGGATACTTTGTCCTTGGCGCGGCCATCGTCATCATTGCGCGTCAGCACCTGCGTGTCGCAATTCGGAACCGGGAATCCAAGTTCTATCAGGTTCTTGCAGGTCGCCTGTTTTTCGTTGTCCTTGCGGTTGGTGATGTAAAACACTTCGATTTCGGCGTCCCTGCGCGCGACCGCTCGCTGCATGAACTCGGCAGCGCCTGGCAATGCAGTCGCTTCAGCATCAGTGACCCACTCCAGCCAGCGTCGCTCCCAGTCGGCGCGTGCCTGGACCGGTGTCATGCATTCGGATACCGGCTCGCGCATTGCACGAACGGCGAAAGCACTGTTATCGACCAGTGTCTCGTCGATATCGGCGATGATGGCGAGCGCTCCACCGACCGCCGATTGTCCTTCTGACGGATCGAGTGCACTCCACGTTGGGTCCTTTATCGCTCGATCCAGCATGGCGTCGGCGCGCGCATAGACCTGAAGGCTCAGCGCATCGTACTCGGCTGCTGTCTGCTGCCAGAGCGTGGCGCGGAACGAGTCGGCGGCGATCGCCCTGGCTGCGCCTATGTCACCGCAAGTCGGCGCCGCTATGGTCTTGTTTCCTGCCGTTGTCTGGCAGGCGCTTAACCCGGCAACGCAGAGCAACACCATTGCCCGATGCACAATCTGCTTCATCTACCCACCTCCCGGATACGAATCGCCAGTTTATCCGCTCATCCGATGACATGCCCGCGTCAATCGCTGGTCGCTCTCACGACAGTGGCTAGTGCGCCTTGGATTGAAAAGGCATGAAGTTGAAAAGGCATGAAGTTGAAAAGCCATGAACTTGCCGGACTATGACTTTCAAGGCAGTGGCGGGAGGTCACGGTCTACTACACTCGGCGCCCCGCCGCTGTAGTGGAATTTCGAGCATGCGCGCCCTGACTGCATCCATTCTCATCTGTGTCGCCACCATGTCCCCAGCCCAAGAATCTCCCCCTGCTCCTGCAACCGAACTGACCATTGAGCGCATCTTCGACGCGCCCGCGCTGAGTGGACCTTCCCCGATCGGACTGAAAGTTTCGCCGGACGGCACACGCGTCACCTTCTTGCGCGGCAAGCAATCTGACCAGTATCAGCTCGACTTGTGGGAATACCGTATTGCCGACAAGGAGACGCGACTGCTGATCGACTCGAAGGTGCTTTTGCCAGGGGACGAAGATCTGTCCGATGACGAAAAGGCACGCCGCGAACGCGCGCGCACTGCCAGTCTGAAGGGCATTCTTGAATACGAATTCTCGCCCGATGGCAAGAAAGTGCTGTTTCCACTCAATGGCGAGCTCTATCTCTACGACCTTGAAAGGAGTGGCGGAGCGACAAACAAAGGAGCCGGCGCCGATACGGTGCGAAAGCTTACCAATCGCGATCTTGGTTTTGCTACCGACGCCAAGGTATCGCCACAGGGACGCTATGTCGGTTTTATCCGCAGCCAGAATCTGTGGGCGGTTGAGCTGGCCACGGACCGCGTCCTGCAACTGACGCGCGACGGCGGTGAATTGATCTCCAACGGTCAAGCCGAGTTCATGGCGCAGGAGGAAATGGATCGATTCACGGGCTACTGGTGGGCACCCGATGACTCGGCGATCGCATTCGCCCGCGTCGACGAAACCCCGGTCCCGATCCAACGCCGATTCGAAATCAACGCCGAAAGTACCGAGGTGGTCGAGCAACGCTATCCGGCGGCCGGCCAGGCCAATGTCACAGTTCGCCTCGGCGTGATCGACATGGCCAAGGCATTGCCAGCGGAGCTGATTGGCCACGACGACCGCACCTTGGTCGTGCCAGCGGTCGCGCCAGTGCAGTGGGTCGATCTGGGCAGCAATACCGATATCTATCTCGCCCGCGTGGACTGGAACACCGATGCCACTGGGCTTTCGTTCCAGGTACAGAGCCGCAACCAGCGCACCCTCGACCTGCGGCTATGGAATCGGGCAGATCAGTCCATCAGCACTTTGCTCAGCGAGTCCAGCGACACCTGGGTGAACCTGCATAACGACCTGCGCTTTCTCAAAGACGGTTCTGGATTCATTTGGCAAAGCGAGCGCGACGGCAGCAAGCGCCTGTACCTGTACCAGCTCGATGGCACGCTGAAGCACGCGTTGACACCGGAAAGCTGGGTGGTGGATCAGCTGCTTGCAGTGGATCTGAACAACGACCGCATCTTTTTCGCATCGGGCGGTCTCGATCCGCTGCAACGCCATGTCTATTCGACATCGCTTTCGACACCCTCCAAGGAGACGCGCCAGCTCACGGTCGTCACTGGCATGCATGCCGCCAGCTTCGCCGAAAGCGCCGATGTGTTTATCGATACGCACAGCAATCCGGCGACGCCGCCATCGGTTCGGCTGTTCGATGCCGAGGGCCAGGAGTTGTCGATTCTCGAAGCGAACGCGATGCAGCCGGGACATCCCTACTGGCCCTATTTTCAGCAACACGCCATTCCGGAGTTCGGCAGTATCACCGGCGCCGAAGGTCAGTCGCTTTACTATCAACTGACCAAGCCAAGTGATTTCGACGCTGAGAAAAAGTATCCGGTGCTGATCTTCGTTTACGGCGGACCGCACGTGCAGAATGTGCAGAAGTCCTGGGACGATCCGTTGGTGCAGGTCATGGCGCGGCGCGGCTATCTGGTGTTCACGCTCGACAACCGCGGCAGTGACCGCCGTGGCAAGGCCTTTGAGGAACCGCTCTTCCGCCGCATGGGCGGCCCCGAAGTCATCGATCAGCTCGAAGGCGTGAAGTGGCTGAAGGCGCAATCCTTCGTCGATGCTGACCGAGTTGGCGTGTTCGGCTGGAGCTACGGTGGCTACATGAGCTTGCTGATGCTGGCCAAGGCGTCAGACCAGATCGCAGCGGGCGTTGCCGGCGCGCCAGTTACCGACTGGCGGTTGTACGACACGCACTACACCGAACGCTACATGGATCACCCCGAAACCAATGCCGCTGGATACACCCAAAGCGCCGTGTTTGCGCACCTCGATGGACTCAAGTCTCCACTGCTGCTGGTACACGGCATGGCCGACGACAACGTGCTGTTCACCCATTCGACCAAACTGATGAGTGCCCTGCAGGAAAAAGGCACGCCATTTGAGCTGATGACCTATCCCGGTGGCAAGCACGGCATTTCGCTGCCGTGGATGAAGAAACACGCCTACAACACGATCGCAGATTTTTTTGACCGCAAACTCAAGAGGTGAGCGTCCCTGCAAGCTCGCCTGACCAGCTTCGCCATCGCGAGCCAGTCACGCCGTTGACGCACACGGTGTAAGTCACTTTCGTTCAACGCGGGAAGGCGTTTGAGATCGCGGCCCACACCGATCTTGCCTCACCGCTCACATATTTCCCGCAACGCCGGGGAGTGCTGCAAGACGACAATGCAGTGCCTCTCCCTCCCAGGTGCAGGATAGGTCGCGCGATGCTTCTGACTGCGCGTCACGATCGACCCTTACGTTCTGATTCACCAGCCATTCTGAAAATCGTTTGGCGTTGCTCGCCGAGCTGAAACGATACGTGCCGGCTGCGGCTGGGTCCCATGGATCGGGGATCACGTTGCCGTCGTATTCGCCCGAGCGCCGCACCACGGTCGGCCGATTTGTGCTGAGCTCCCAGTCGTATTTGACCCGGCTACCATCCACAAAATTCAGCGAAACAATGACGTGCATGCCGCGGTTGAACCACGCGCTCGCATTGAACAACTCGCCTGGCACGCTGTTGGTAAGTGCCTGCAGAACAGCGGGTAGCGGATCGGCAAACGCAGGCGCGCTACCGTCACCAAGCCACTCAGCGATCCTGATTCTGGCGTTGTAGTCGGACACGATGTCGAACGCAGACGACACCCGGAACCGATCAGCCACATCGGGAAATTCGTGCCATGCGAGGTCGACGTCTAGCGTCTTGGAATTTCCCGCAAGCCAGTAGAACGACAGCGCAGATTCAAACGCCGACTGTGTTGCAGCAGTCGGTTGCACCAACTTTGCGATCAATGGCCGCTTGCAAGCCAGGGTGATCGCGGCCGCACTGGTACGGGCGGCGGTGAAGAGCAGCGACAGTTCCGCCACGCTCTTGGTCTGGCGCACCCGCTCAGGAGTCATCCGTAACGGTTCCATTCCCGCACAATCAACGCTGAACTGCTTCAGCGCGCCCCGCGCCAAGTCGTAGACCAGGTGATCGCCGACACCGACCGAAAGCGCCTGGGCTTGATAGGTATTGTCCGCACAATCGTCGCACTCGATGATGTCCGCCTGCGCCGAAAAGCTGCCGCCCGCAATGAACAACCCGAAAATAGCACCCTGACCCATGGACCACTGATTCTGTTTCATCGTGTTCATTCCTTGAGTGTGCCGCGTATGCAGGCAGGTTTCAATGCGCACGTCGACACGTCGACGGGCAAACGGTTGGCACGAGGGAAACCGCTGCTGTAGCTCTTTCTGGTTTCAAAACACGTTGAGGCAAAAAAGATAGGCACGATCGAGGCACCCCGATTGCGCCGGGGTGCGCTAACACCGCGATTGAATCAGAAGCGCCTGCAGGTCAGAGTGCGTCCGTCCCGAGTACGGCACGCACTGCGCCGCCGACCTCAGTCAGGAACCGGAGAATCTCAGAATACAGCGCAGCTCATGCCCATCCCACGTGCAACTGACTCGCCTGCCGGGGGAGCTACGTGTAACCGGAATGCCCTGACTGATAAGCCATCGCACATATCGCTCGGCGGCGTCTGTTGAATCGAAAGTCTGTTCACCTTGCGCCGAGTAGCCCAGGTCACTGGGGATCGTTGCGCTCCCATCGCGCGCAGAACCTGGAACTGCCGTCAATCGATTAACACTAAGGTCCCACTCGTAAGTGATTTTGGTTCCATCCGTGAAGGTAACAGTCAAATTGACTACCAAATCTGCGTTAAACAGCCCGCCTAGTGCATCTTGAATCGCTGCGGCGATAATCGCGTCAATTCGATCGCCAATCGGCAGATCTTGGCCGGCTCGTATCCAATCAGTGAGCGTATTGCTCCCAGGGACGCTGCGTACAACGTCATAGGCCGAAAGCCTACGAATGTGCTCCCAGGTGAAAGGAATCTCGCTGATGTCGATGTCGAGCTCGTACACCTTCCTGTTTCCTGCCAGTTGATAGAACGCCAACGCATCGTCAAATTCTGCCTGCACGGCCGGGTCCGGCGATATGCCGATGACCGTAAGCGGCTTTCTGCAACCAGCCGTCACGGCAGCAGCGGCAGCCCTGCTCGCGTTGTACATGGCGGACAATTCGCTCAGGGTCCTGGGCTTGTCAGTCGTGCCAGGACTTACAGCTTCGGGCGCAATGCCAGGGCATTCAACGTAGAACCCGCGGAGGACGCCACGTGCGAAATCGTAAACCACATGCTCGCCGATACCCCTTGAGCGGGCCATCGACTCATAAACGCCTTCCGCACAGTTGTGGCACTCCATGACCGCAGCTTGAGTTGAGGACAGGCCGCTCGCGACCAGCAACGCGAAAACCATGTTTCTTCCCATGGATGTTCTTCCCGTGGACGCAGGTTTCATTATTTTCGTTCTCGAAATTTGTGGGGGTATATCGTGAACGTTTATGCCACGAATCCGGGCAAGATACCCCCCCCCCGCCCATTGAGGTCAACCTGTGATGATCGACAGCTTGCGAACCAGCGCGCCAATGTGCTACTCGTCGCATAATCCTATTGGACAAGAATCAGGAACCACCGGACAAATTCTGACCGCGGCAACCGGTCACAACGTCCCTTCCCGCCTCAAACATTTCCGTCGTGCGCACCACCGTTCGTCTCCGCATGCCGTTTTTACCAGTCACTCACTGCCAAAGTTCTGACTTACTTCTTGCCCAGCAATGCCGCCAATTGCGCAATATGTGAACCGGCGCGCTCGCGTCGTTGCTCGGCGTCTCTCTCCGGGTCGTCGCCCTCGCGTTCGATTTCTTCGGCGGGGAGTTCGTCGATGAAGCGACTCGGCTTCTGGCGTTCGATGTCGCCGAATTTTCGTTTGTGTTCGGCGTAGCTGATGCTCAGGGTTTCCTTGGCGCGGGTGATGGCGACGTACATCAATCGACGCTCTTCCTCGAGCCGGCCTTCCTTGATGCCGCCCTCATGCGGCAGCGTGCCGTCTTCCAGACCGACCAGCCAGACATGAGCAAACTCCAGCCCTTTGGCTGCATGCAGGGTCGATAGCCGCACCGCGTTACCCGGTTCATCGCGCTCGCTGTATGAGAGCAACGCAAGCTGTGCCTGCAAATCAGCCAGAGCGTCGCGGCCCTTGGCATTGTTACGCATCCACTGTGCCAATTCCTGCAGGTTTTCCTTGCGATAGGCGACGGCTGATGGTTCCTTGACCGTGGCCTGCACGTGCAATTCGTAACCGGACTCATCGATGATGCGCGCAACCAGATCGCCGGCATTAAGGGTCTGCGCGGCCTTGCGCCAACGCTCCAGTTGGTCGGCGAACTGCATCAGCGCGCCGCCTGGCCTTGAGGCCAGCTGCTTTTGCACATCGATGCTTTCAGCGGCGCGCAACATACTGATGTGTTTGCTGCCGGCGAGCATGGCCAACTTTTCCAGCGTGGTGGTGCCGATCTCGCGCTTGGGGGTCTGCACGGCGCGCAAAAAGGCCGCGTCGTCGTCCGGGTTGCACAGCAGGCGCAGGTAGGCGAGCACATCCTTGATTTCGGTACGTTCGAAAAATGCGGTGCCACCACTGACGTGGTACGGGACGTTCAACACGCGCAACGCCTTCTCCAGGGCGCGTGCCTGATGGTTGCCGCGATAGAGAATGGCGAAATCGTGCCAGCGTGACTTGATCTGAGCCTGCCGGTGCGCAATGGCTGCGGCCACGCGCTCGGCTTCGTGTTCCTCATCGCGACACGCTGTCACGCGGATCGGCGCGCCGTCTGCATGCGCACTCCAAAGTTTCTTCTCAAACAGATGCGGATTATTGGCGATCAACGCATTGGCGGCGCGCAGGATGCGACTGCTACAACGGTAGTTCTGTTCCAACTTCACTACTGTCAGCGTCGGAAAATCGCGCGCCAGATCGTTCAGGTTTTCCGGGTTGGCGCCGCGCCATGAATAAATCGACTGATCGTCGTCACCGACCGCAGTGAACGCACCGCGCGCCCCCACCAAGTGTCGCACCATGCGGTACTGCGCTCGATTGGTGTCCTGGTATTCGTCCATCAGCAAGTAACGGATGCGACCCTGCCAACGCGCACGCATTTCAGCGTCCCGCTCCAGCAGCCGTGCCGGAAGATAGATCAGATCATCGAAGTCGACCGCGTTGAAATTGCCGAGCCGGCGTTGGTAGGCAGCGTAGATTTCCGCCGCTTCCATTTCGCGCGGACTGCGCGCCGCGGCGATCGCCTCATCGGGCGCGAGGCCATCATCCTTGGCCTTGCCCACGAGATTGCGCAGCGCGAACAGCGCATCGTTCTTGATGCCCTTGGGCGCAAGCTCCTTGAACAGATTCAGCGCATCGTCGGCGTCCAGAACCGAGAACCCACGGCGCAACCCGGCGCTGGCGTGCTCGATCTGCAGCAGCTTCAGTCCGAGTGCATGGAAGGTGCATACGGTCAGCGGCTCGGCCGCTTCGCGCGACACCAGCTTGGCCACGCGCTCGCGCATTTCCCGCGCCGCCTTGTTGGTGAAAGTAATCGCGAAAATGTGCTCGGCCTGGTAACCGCTTCTGAGCAGATGCGCGATCTTCTCGATGATCACTCGTGTCTTACCTGAGCCGGCCCCGGCCAGCACCAGCAAGGGCTTGGAAATCTCGGCTACGGCCTGACGCTGGGCGGGATTGAGGCTCACAATGATTCAGCGCAGCGAACGGCCGCGCAGTCTACCCGCTAGCAGCGTGGCTGGCTGCTTACCGCGCAGAGGATCAGCGGGCATGACCTGATGCTGGATATTGGCGTGGTGCGCCCACCCTATGGTGGCAAGCTACGCTACGCTGAAGGACGACGACACGTTGATCGATTGCCCATGGCCAAACTCTATTTCTATTACTCGGCGATGAACGCCGGCAAGACCACGACGCTGTTGCAGAGCGCTCACAACTATCACGAGCGCGGCATGCGAACGTTGATTTTGACGCCCAGGCTTGATGACCGCTACGGCGTAGGTGTGGTGCAATCGCGGATCGGACTGAAAGCGCGGGCACAGATCTTTGAGCGCAGCGATGACCTGTTCAATCTTCTGCGCGACAACATCGCCGAGTACGGCGCGTTGCATTGTCTCTTGGTAGACGAGGCGCAGTTTCTCAGCAAGGCGCAGGTTTGGCAGTTGACCGATGTGGTCGACAAGCTTGACGTACCCACGTTGGCCTATGGGCTACGCACCGATTTTCAGGGCGAACTGTTCGAGGGCTCGCAGTATCTGCTGGCCTGGGCGGATTCATTTTCCGAAATCAAGACAATCTGCCACACCGGTCGCAAGGCGACCATGGTGGTGCGTGTGGACGAGCACGGTCGTGCCGTGCAGCAAGGAGCGCAGGTTGAAATCGGCGGCAATGATCGTTACGTGTCGGTCAGCCGCGCCGAGTTCAAGCGCATCTTTGCCGGAGAATCACGCATCGAACCGCAGCAACAGGTGCTGCCGCTCGATGCGCTGTAAGGGCGAAGTCTGTGGGCGTGGTGTGAGCCGCCGATACACTGAATGTCAACGTGAACAACACGACTGTGCCCGGCTTTACTCCCTCCCCTATGTCCGAGGGTAAGGACGGTCGCTTGCGTGCCGCGGGAACGCGACCGGATGGACGCTCGGCGGCTAAGCCGACGAGCCGGGTCGAGATCAGGCACCCGTCAAGACATTCATGATGCGGGGCGCTGTGGCACGCTGCATGAAAGTTACGCCACCAGCAACGCCTTGATCTTCTTGAACGCGTTGGCTTCAAGCTGGCGGATACGTTCTGCTGAAACGCCATACTCGTCGGCCAGTTCCTGCAACGTGGCCTTGTTCTCTGCGATCCAGCGGCGCTGCACGATGTCACGCGAACGCTTGTCCAGCTGCTCCAGTCCCTCGCGCAGCGCATCGAGCTGATGGCTATCCTCATCATCGCTTTCCAGCATCTCGTACGGGCTGGCGCTGTGATCGACGAGGAATGCGACCGGTGCCGGCTTGTCGTCGTCGTCGCTATCGGTGGGCTGATCGAACGCCATGTCGCGGCCGTTGAGGCGCGCTTCCATTTCGCGCACGTCAGACGGATCGACCTTGAGCTCACGGGCGACCGTCAAGACCTCTTCGTGGTTCATCCAACCCAGGCGCTTCTTGGATTTACGCAGGTTGAAAAACAGCTTGCGTTGCGCCTTGGTGGTGGCCACTTTCACGATTCGCCAGTTCTTCAAAATGAACTCGTGCATCTCGGCCTTGATCCAGTGCACGGCGAAGCTGACCAGGCGCACGCCCATGGTCGGATCGAAACGCTTCACCGCCTTCATCAGGCCGATGTTGCCTTCCTGGATCAAGTCGCCCATGCCCAGGCCATAGCCCTGGTAGCCACGAGCAACATGCACCACGAAGCGCAAGTGCGACATGATCAGCCGCTTGGCCGAATCCAGATCGTTGTCTTCGCGCACTTTCCAGCCCAGGCCGCGCTCTTCCTCGGGCGTCAGCATGGGCACGCGGTTGACCGCGGTGATGTAGGCATCAAGTGAGCCGAGCGCGCTTGGGATCGGCAGATTATTGGTCATCGCTAACGTGTTCATGGGTATGGTGATCATGGGTACGGTGATCATGGGTACGGTGGTGGTCGAAACGGTAGTCATCAAACTCCCCCTTGAGGCGTGGATGTTAGCAGTCGTGTACTAAGAGTGCTAAGTGCGGCCTAAGTTCCCAAATACAAATCTTTATGAATCAATCATTTAGCGCCAGCAATGCTGGCGCCCTGAACTTCACCGGCGGTGGCCTGCAGCTGCCAACACTGTGCATGGAAGCATGTCCGCTGCGCGCGCAACGGTCGGTACGCTAGCGCCCTGAGCCGCTCCGGGGCGGCGTCGGGCGAGCGGCGCCAGTAGGGGGCATTCATGTTGGCAACCGCCCATTTACAGCACCAAGGAACCTCTGAATAAGTCACCAGATCGACTTCGACCGAATCATCTACTTGTGATTTTTATCGTAGTCCGCGCCCGGCTTTGTCAGTTGCCGGCGGCCACATCACGCTGATCACTATGCTGGTTACCAGGATGGCGCCGACGACCGCGAGCGACAAAAACGCTGGCACCTTGATCCACTCCACCACCAGCATCTTGGTGCCGACAAAGATCAGTACCAATGACAGGCCATAGGTCAGCAGATGGAAGCGCTCCTTCATGTCAGCAAGCAAAAAATACAGCGCGCGCAGACCCAGGATCGCGAAGATATTGGCAGTCATCACAATGAACGGGTCTTCAGTGATCGCGTAGATCGCCGGGATTGAATCGACCGCGAAGATGATGTCGGTGACGGCGATCAGCACTACCACCGCAAACAGCGGTGTGTACCAGCGTTTGCCTTCCTGCAGTATCACGAATTTTTCGTCATGAAACCCCGGTGTAATGCGCAGATGCGAGCGCATCCAGCGCAGAACGAGGTTCTTCTCCAGATCGGGCGAAGCCTCGGCGAACAACAGCATCTTGATACCAGTGATCAACAAGAACAATCCGAACAGGTACAAGATCCAATGGAATTTCGCGATCAGCACCGCGCCCAGCAATATCATCACCGCACGCAGAACGATGGCGCCGATCACGCCGATGATCAACACGCGTTTTTGGAATTCCAGCGGCACCGCGAAGTAGGTAAAGAGCATCAAGAACACGAAGATGTTGTCGACCGACAAACTTTTCTCGATCAGATAGCCAGTCAGGAACTGCGTTGCCGATTCATTGGCGACGGCGCGGCCGGCGCTGCCATCAAGGTAAAACCAGAACCCGGCACAGAACAGCAGTGCGAGTGCCACCCACACCAGCGACCAGACCGTCGCCTCTTTGACCGAGACCTTGTGCGCGCCCTGCGAACGCAGCACCACCAAGTCGACGACGACGGCGATCACCACGAACACGAAGAATCCCAACCACATCCACCACTGGCCGAGCGTTTCCATTGCAGATCCCTTCAATTGACATCAGGACCGAGGCGCTTGCGGGCATAAAAAAGCCCGCCGCGTCGCACGTGGCAGGCCTCGATGAAGCAAACGAGACCGTCGCCCAGGGCGACAGGGTCTCGCCCGCAATGAAGGGATTCATTGCCCACAGGACCGGGCGTTCCTCGTTAAGAGACGCGCCGTGTTGACGACCCTGCGATCAACCTTCTGTATCGATACGGACTGTATTGATACGGGAATGTTGGGAGCTACTCCCCCTGGGAAGACATTCGGCATGGCCTTCCAACAAGAGAATTCAAGGTTAGCACAGCGACAGAATGGGTTGGGGAATGACTCTTGAATTTCAGTTGGTCATCTGGCGTTGCTGCGCGTCGCTCAGACATACGCAAGTGCAACGGCGGCGGCGCAAGTCCGGCTACAAAGGCGGAAGCGACCAATCAATCGGTGGGCCGTTGCGTTCCTGCAAGTATCTATTGGCCGCAGAGAAATGGCCGCAGCCGATGAACCCGCGGTGCGCCGACAAAGGTGAGGGATGCGGCGCCTTGAGCACCTTGTGGCGCTGGGCATCGATCAGCCGGCCCTTGGCCTGCGCGTAACTGCCCCAGAGCATAAACACCAGTCCCTCGCGCTCACCATTGAGCAGGGCGACGATGGCATCGGTGAACTCCTCCCAACCCTTGCCCTGATGCGAAGCGGGCAGCCCACTTTCCACCGTCAACACCGCATTGAGCAACAGCACGCCCTGATCGGCCCAATGCAGCAGACAGCCATGACGCGGCTTGGGAAACCCCAGATCACGCTCGATCTCGACGAAGATGTTTCGTAACGACGGGGGCGGCGCAACGGCTGCTGGGACCGAAAAACACAGGCCATGCGCCTGTCCCGGGCCGTGATAAGGGTCCTGGCCGAGGATCACCACTTTCACTGCATCGAACGGGGTGTGGTCAAGCGCGGAAAAAATTTGTGCGCCGGGCGGAAAGACGTGCTTGCCCTGGGCCTTCTCGGCGACCAGAAACGCACGCAACGCGTGCATGCGCCCGGACGCAAACTGTGCTGCCAGCCGATCTTTCCAGGACGGATGAAGTTTGACGCGGTCTTCGATCATGCCTGGCAAAATGACGCGCGGTGCTCAATGCACCGCGAGCAGTTCGCGGGCGTGCCTGGAAACGCGCAGCTGAAACATCAGCTTAGTGATCAGGATTTTTTCTTCAACGGGTTTGTTGACCAGATCGTTAGCGCCAGCGCGAATCAGTGCGGTCTGGTTCTTCGGGTTGTCGTCGGCGGTCATCACCAGAATCGGCAACTGGCCGCGCGTGAACCCATACTGGCCACGCAGCATCTCCAGCAGCTCCTTGCCGGTCAACCCGCCCTTGAGATAAACATCGGTCAACACGATGTCGGCGCCAGCGCCCAAACCCTGCGCCTTGGCGGTGTCCAGCAACGCCAGTGCGTCCTCGACGCTGGTGACGTGGACCACGTTGAGGCCGTATTTTTCCAGCATGCGGCGGGTCGCCAGCGCGACCACGCGACTGTCCTCGACATACAGCACCGTGCCGGTCGCGCGCTCTTGTTCGCTGACATAGCCGCGAATAAAAGTGGCAAGCGCGTGGAACCCGAGTGACTTGTCGAAATAATCGGTGACATCGTCTGACAGGGCGCGGTTCTCCAGTCGTTCGTTGACCGAACCGGACACCACGATGATCGGAATATAGGCCTGCGGTGAATGCTCGCGAACATGGCGGGCGAGGACCAGCCCGTCCATGTCGGGCAGATACAGGGCCGTTGTGACCAGATCGACGATGCCTGATTCCATCTCGGACTTGGCCTCGGCACCGGTTTCGCAGGAGCTGACCGTCGCGCTCGGCAGCTCCGCCCGAAGTACCTGCTCGATCATTTTGCGCGCCACTTTCGACCCATCGACGACCAGCACGCGTGGGTTGTCGCTGGAGATGTGGGAGGTAAGGACGGCGGTCATATCATAATCAGGAAGCGCGGTGATGTGCCAATTGCAGTGATGACGCCACATAGGCGCCAAACGAGCCTAACAGAACTCCGCAAGCCAGCGTTGTCAACATCATCGCAGCATCCGGGCCGTGCACAGTGAAGTCAGATTCATAGCTCGCCGCCAAGGACTGCACAGGCGCCGCGAGGTAGCCGCGCAGCAGCTGCGCGATCAGTAGGGCGAGCAACGCACTGCAGCTGCCAAGCCAGAAGCCGGACCACAGAAACGGCCGCCGCACAAAACCATCCCCGGCCCCGAGCAGCTTGATGATGCCAATTTCCTCGCGGCGCATTTCCACTTCCAGGCGCACGTGATTGGCAATCACCAGCAACGCGGCAACACCGAACAACACAAAGCTGGCGACGCCCAGCCGATGCAACAGGTCGAGCATGCGTTGCAGACGGTCGCGCCATTGTCGATCGTGCTGTACCTGATCGACCCCGGGCATCGCGGCGAGCAAATCGGCCAACTGCGACGCGTTGTGTTCGTCACCCGCGCGCACCAGTAACAGGTACGGCAGCGGATTGGCGCCGGCTGCCGCAATGGCCTCGTCGAGGCCAGGAATCGACTGTAGCTCAAGCAGTCCCTGCGCCGGCGTGCGCAGCTCCACAGTGGCTATGTCCGCGCGCGCGCGCAGCGCCGCTGCGTGTTTGCGTGCAGCTGCCGCGTTCAACCCCGGCTGCAGAAATACGGCGATCTCACCGCTGCTGCGCAGCCCGCCGACCAGCCGATCGAGATTGCGGCTCAAGGTCACCAACGTCAACGGCAACGCCATGGCCAAGCCGGCAAGCAGCAGCCCCATGATCGAAGCCAATTTGCGTGCGGTCAGACGCGACAGCGCATCCGCTGACGCGCGCCGATGCAGCAACAGCCACTGGCGCAGACCGACACGTGGCGCGGCATGGCGTTCGGCCGATGGCGCGCGCGGTGCCGCGTCCATGCTGGACTTATCCGACACCGCCGCGACGCGTCGGTTCATGCGCGCGCCTCGGGCCGGTAATCATCGATCAACGCGCCGCGATCGAGCACCAGTACGCGCTTCTTCATGCGCTGGATCAGGTGCAGGTCGTGACTGGCCACCAGCACCGTGGTACCGGTTTGCGACAGCGCCACGAACAGCTGCATGATTTCAGTGGCCAGTTGCGGATCGAGATTGCCGGTCGGTTCGTCGGCGACAATCAAATGCGGTCGATGGACTACGGCGCGGGCAATGCCGACGCGTTGCTGCTCGCCTCCGGAAAGCGTGTCCGGCAAACTGTCTTCGCGCCCGTGCAAACCCACCTGGTGCAAGGCAGCGCGCACGCGACGGCTGATCTCGTCCCGGGCATGGCCTTCGATGATCAACGGCAGCGCCACATTGTCGAAAACGCTGCGATCACGCAGCAATCGGTAATCCTGAAAGACCAGACCCAGTCGTTGCCGATGGCGCGCGATCGCCGCATTGCCGGCGGCGCCGAGTGCCGTGCCGGCCACATGGATCTGGCCGCGCGTGGGCTGCTCCAGCACGGCCAACAACTTGATCAGAGTGGTCTTGCCGGCGCCGCTGTGTCCGGTGACAAACACCATTTCACCGGGGGCGACATGAAAGCTCAGCAGGCCGAGGCCGTCGTGCCCATTCGGGTAGCGCTTGCCGACCTGTTCGAAGCGAATCATGTCGCGCCGATCAATGTGTTCAGTTCAAATATCGGTAACAGGATCGCCAGCACGATGGCCAGCACCAGCGCGCCGACAAACAGAATGATCAACGGTGCCAGCACGGCACGCAGCAGGTCCAGAGCGCTCTTCACCTCGCGCGCCTGTTGCACTGCGGCGGCCTCGAACATCTCGGCCAGTCGTCCGCTGCGCTCGCCGCTTGAGATCAGTCGCAAAGCTACCGGTGGAAACGCCCGTGTTTCGCTCAACGCACGCGCAATCGCGGTGCCCTCACGCACACGCTGCGCGGCGCGGCGCATGGCTTCCTGCAGTGGCAGCCGTTTGAGCGTCTGTGCGGCGAGGCGCAGCGATTCAAGCACCGGAACACCAGCGCCGGTCAGCACCGCCAACGTGCGCGTTACCCGCGCGGTCTCCGCGGCGCGCACCACACGACCGAGCAGCGGCATGCGCAACCAGAACGCATCGAGCCGATGGCGCATCTGCGCATTGCGTAACATCAGGCGCCAGGCGATCACGCCCACGACGAGCGCCAGCATCAGCAGCCAGCCATAACTGGACACAAACGCGCTGATCGCAATCAGCACGCGAGTCAACCACGGCAGCTTCGCACCCAGATTGCTGAACACGTCGACCACGCGCGGCACCACGCTGATCATCAGGCCGGCGACTACCGCGACGGCCACGGTCAACAACAAAATTGGATAGGCGAATGCAGAAATCAACTCGCGATTGAGATTGTCGCGCGACTCCGCATAATCAGCGAGCCGTTCCAGTGCATCGGCCAGTTCGCCGCTATGTTCTCCGGCCTGTACCGTGGCGCAAACAATTTCCGGAAAGCTTTGCGGAAACTCGGCCATGCTTGATGCCAGTGTCCGGCCCTCCATGACCCGCGATCGCAACGCCGCAACGATCGCGCGCAGACGCTGATCGCTGGCCTCGTCAGCAAGCGCAGCCAGTGCCTCATCGATCGGCAATCCGGCGCGGATCAAGGTCGAGAGTTGTTGCGTCAGGACCACGAGCTGCGTCGCCGAGAGTCCGCGTCGGCCCAGACCGGGGATCGCATTGCCGTGTGTGGCCTCCGACGCCGGAGTCACGTCCAGCGGGCTCAGCCCTTTGTCGCGCAGCGCAGCACGCGCGGCACGGGCCGTATCGGCTTGCAGCACTCCGGTCTGGGTGCGGCCCTCAGCGTCTAACGCCTGATATGCAAATGCGCCCATGGCATCCTGTCTGGCAGTCCTGTCGGCAAGGCGCCGCTCGCTGGCCGTTGCAAGCACTCCGCCTAAACGGCTGGCGACGGTCCATTGCGATGGCCACTATTGGGTGATTATGCCCGGCAACCTGCGCCGGCGCTGAAATCTCAACGCTGGGTGTCGTTCCTGAATTGCAACTTCCTGCCCGCGAACACCGCGACGAGCGCCATCAGCATGAACAGGCCGAACCATGAAAGCGTCGAAATCGATGATGCGAGCTGAGGCGGCCCAACCCCGCCGGGGGTGAATTCGACCCGCAATTGCGGACGTGTCGCGATATCCGCTGCCTCGCGACTGGCAAAACGCCGAGCGGTCAAGTTACCTGCAGCCTCATCGGCAATCAGCATCCAGCCGAAATTGCTCGACGGCGTGTCCACCCAGGATTGCACCACAGTGACCATCGTCGACGTCGATCCCCATTGATAGCGAGCCAAACCATTGGCCGGAGTCACTGCGCTTGCGCTCGCCGTGATATCACCGCCCGCGGTCAACCAGGCACTGCTGGGAAATGCACGCTGGGTCCAGGTCGGATCTCCGGCGGTGGCCGCGATGCCATTGCCGCCAGGGCTGCCTGCATCCGAGCTGCCTTCGCCCCAATTGGCCATCACCGGAAATAGCGAAAAATTTACCGCCGGCAGTACACCGGGCGGATCGCGGGTCAGGCTTAGCGACAACAGTGCGCTGGTCACGGTCGCACCCGCTGGAATTGCGCTGAGGTTGAACCTGATCAACAGACGCCTGCGTTCGCCGCTGGCAATGCGTCCGGCAAACAGGTGCTCACCGAGACTGTTCGCGGTCTGCGGATCGCCGAGCGGTACTTCATAGAGACTGGTGTCCGCGGTCGCGTCCAGCAACAGCGTGTCGGCCTCTGCGCTGACAGAAAAAATGCTCAGGCCGGCGCAAACAACAACGGTGAAGCAACGGAAGCTCAAGGTCATGGTGATGGCAATGGCTGGGGAACCGCAAGCATACCGGCACTGCGAACACAGATATGCGGCTCAGCTCCCGGTCGCGGATTTTTTTGGCAGCGCATCCGCGAGATGCACCCAGGGCACCCGGGTTTCGTAGAACACATGCGCCTGCGGCTCGCGGTCAATCGCCGCCAGCAGGTTGCTCAACGTCACATGCACTTCTCCCGGCCAGCGCGCAGAGCGAAAAAACATCGACGACCCGCACTGCCCGCAGAAGCCGCGCTCAGCACCTGGTGAAGACTCGTACCAGTGCAAGTGATCACCTTGGTGCAGCTCGAACTGCGCGATCGGCACCCCAACCCAGGTAACAAAGGCGCTTCCGTGCGCGCGCTGGCACATACTGCAGTGGCAATGCGCACACCACAGACTGGGAAGTCCAATCGCGAAACCGACCGCGCCACACAGACAGCTGCCATTGACCTTGTCGTTCATAGCGCCTCTCGAGTGCGATCCAGGAGATGCCCGGGGTCTGCAGAAGGTAGTCTTGTGGGCATAGGGCGGCAAGCCGTCGCACCCGCAGAGGCGCATATATGGCCGGTACCCAGCGCGAAATCACCTTCCGTTTTCTTGCCGAGCCCACCGACGTCAATTTCGGTGGCAAGGTGCACGGCGGCGCGGTCATGAAATGGATCGACCAGGCCGGCTATGCCTGCGCCGCCGGCTGGGCGGGCTGCTATTGCGTCACGGTCTACGTCGGCGGCATCCAGTTCGAGCGTCCGATCCACATCGGCCAACTGGTAGAAGTGCACGCCCAGGTCGTCCACACCGGCAGCACCAGCATGCATGTCGCGGTCAACGTGTCTGCGCGAGATACGACTTCCGATAGCGCTGAACGCACCACGCATTGCCTGATGGTTTTCGTTGCCGTCAGTGAAGCGCGCAAGCCGGTGACGGTGCCCAGCTTCGTTCCGGTGACGGCCGAAGAACGAGCACTGTCCGACTACGCGCGCCGCATCATGGGCATGCGCAAGGAGATCGAAGTCGAGCGCAAACGGTTTCTGGCGGCGGGAAGCGCGTAGGAAGTAATCTCAATTCAGTTTGGAGATCGACCATGCTTGATGCCGTCCCTTCAGAACGAATGGGCTCGATTCTCGCTCTGTGTGGGGTGGTCGAATCCCAGCCGCGCCAAATGAACGGAGGCGGCGGGGAAAAAAGCCCCGGCACCTGCTGACGCGGGTGCCGGGGTCCCGGCGGCGGCGGCCGGCCACTCGAAACCGCTGGCTCTATTTGGAAATATCGACGTGCTTCGTTTCCGGCAGGAACAGTGCGCCGATTACCACCGTCATCAACGCGATGATGATCGGATACCAAAGCCCAAAGTAGATGTCGCCGCTGAAGGCAACCAGGGCAAAAGCTGTGGTCGGCAAAAAACCACCAAACCAGCCGTTACCGATGTGATAGGGCAGCGACATCGATGTGTAGCGGATGCGGGTCGGGAACAACTCCACCAGCCAGGCGGCGATCGGGCCATACACCATGGTGACGTAGATCACCAGCAGGATCAGCAGCAGCAGCAACATGACGTGGTTGATCGTAGCCGGATCCGCTTTTTCGGGATACCCGGCAGCGCTCAGCACGCCCTTCAGATCGGCGCCAAATTTATCGCTGCCCGCTTTGAAGTCAGCACCGGCCATGGCTACGCCATCGAACGAAGCGAGCACCGTCTCACCGACTTTGACCGAGGCCACAGTGCCAGCCGCTGCCGGCTCGTTGCTATAGCTCACACCACTCTTGGCGAGCGCCGATTTGACGATGTCACAGCTTTTGTTGAACACTTTCTTGCCGACCGGATCAAACTGAAAACTGCAGTGGGCCGGGTCGGCCACGACGATCACCGGGTTGCTGCGACTGGCTGTTTCGAGCGCTGGATTGCCGAAATGCGTCAACCCGCTGAAAATCGGGAAATAGGTCAGCGCGGCGATCAGACAACCGGCGAGGATGATCGGTTTGCGACCGATCCGATCCGATAGCCAGCCGAAGACAATAAAAAACGGCGTGCCGATCACCAATGCGGCCGCCATCATCAGATTGGCGGTGGTGCCATCGATCTTGAGCGTCTGCGTCAGGAAAAACAGCGCATAGAACTGTCCTGCATACCAGACCACGGCCTGGCCTGCCGTCGCGCCCAGCAGCGCGAGCAGCACGATGCGACCATTTTTCCAATTGGCAAAACTTTCCGTCAGCGGTGCTTTCGAGTGCGTGCCCTCGGCTTTCATCTGCTTGAACAACGGCGACTCGTTGAGCTGCATGCGGATATAAACCGAAATGACCAACAACAACGCCGACAGCAGAAACGGAATGCGCCAGCCCCAGGCTTCAAACGCTTCCGGACCCAGCGCCAGTCGACAGCCGAGAATGACCAGCAGCGACAGAAATAGACCGAGCGTCGCGGTGGTTTGAATAAAGCTGGTGTACAAGCCACGTTTGCCTTGCGGTGCATGCTCGGCGACATAGGTCGCAGCCCCGCCGTACTCGCCGCCAAGGGCAAGCCCTTGCAACATGCGCAATGCGATCAGAATCACCGGCGCCGCAACGCCGATGGTGGCGTACGACGGCAGCAGTCCCACCATGAAGGTCGATATGCCCATGATCACGATGGTGATCAGGAACGTGTGTTTACGCCCGACCATGTCGCCAAGCCGGCCGAACAGCAACGCGCCGAACGGGCGCACGGCAAAACCCGCAGCAAACGCAAGCAGCGCAAAGATAAAGCCGCTGGTCGGATTGAGCGCCGAAAAAAACTGCTTGGCGATGATCGCCGCCAGTGATCCGTATAAATAGAAGTCATACCACTCGAATACGGTGCCGAGACTTGATGCCAGGATCACCTTCTTGTGACTCGTGGTGATTTCACCGGTCGGAGGGTGGGTATGCGGAAGAACGGCGGCCATGATCAGGTTCCTCAGAAGTTGTACTTGACGTGGACATGCAGACGGTTGAGATCACCGTCCGCGCCGTTTTTCAGCTCACGATTGGCGAAGATCAACTCAGCGCGGACATCGAATTTGGGCACGGGTGAATAGATCAGATTGGCGTGTAGCGATTGCGAACTCGCAGTTGTACCGCCGACCGAGGCAGCGGCGTGATCGAACTCGGCGAACGAGCCAAGCAGATTGCCGCGCCACTGCGCAGAAAACACATGACGCCAGCCGAGGAATACGCTGGCGACATCGTTGTTTTCCAGCTCGCCGTTGCTCTGCCGCACGGCATCGGTGTCCAGCGCCAGACCAATATAGCGACCGATGCCGGAGCCCGCTGTGACCATATAGCGCAGGACATCGCTGGCACCAAGCACATAGCGGCCCGCGGACGGTGTATCCGTCTTTTTTTCACCTCGGCTCCCCCAGCAAAGGTTCAGATTGGGCCGGCGGGTGCTATCGAACACCTTGCTGCGACCGTGCTCGTCCCACCCAACTGACGACGCCGATCATTCGCGGTGGCGCAGCTGTGCGATATTCACCTTTGGTCGAATATCGTCAAGCAACGCTTTTCGCTGGAATACGACCATCGACTAAGGAAGGTCTGAATAAATCACCACTTCGTCTTCGCCACACTGCTTATTGCTTGCCAAACCCCCAAAAACCTGCGGTTTTTCGCCCCCTGACTCAGGGGGCTATCGCGGCTCCGGACTTATTCAGAGGTTCCCCAATTGCGTTATAACGAAAACTGAGCAACGCACTTACGGAGTCCTGCCATGTCCAAATCTGCTGTGTCCGCGTGTTATGCCCCTCCAGCGCAATTTGCCGCCAATGCACGCGTCTCGCTCGCTGAGCATCGAGCTGCAACAGCGTTGGCAATCAGCGACCCCCAGCGCTACTGGGCACAACTCGCGCAGCGTCTGAGCTGGAGCCGTGCGCCGACGCAGATCAAAAACGTCAGCTTCCATCGCCAAGATTTCCGCATCCGCTGGTACGAGGACGGTGAGCTGAATGTGGCCGTCAACTGCCTCGACCGGCATCTGGCCACGCAACCTGACAAGACTGCAATTATCTTCGAAGCCGACGACCCGTCCAAACCGACGCGCCGCATCAGCTATCGCGAACTGCACGCCATGGTCTGTCAACTGACGCACGCGCTGATTGCGCTGGGTGTGGTCAAGGGCGATCGTATTACGCTGTACTTGCCGATGATTCCCGAAGCGGCTGTGGCGATGCTCGCATGCGCGCGACTGGGCGCGATCCACTCCGTCGTATTCGGCGGTTTTTCTCCCGACGCTTTGGCCGGTCGCATCGCCGACTGCAATTCGAAGTTGGTGATTACCGCTGATGGTGGCTGGCGCGGCGGCAAAGTGGTGTCACTCAAGGCCAATGTCGATGAGGCGCTGACCCGTCCCGACACGCACATGGTCAAAGACGTACTGGTGCTGCGTCATGCCGGCAACGATATCCAGTGGCAGGCGCGCGACCGCTGGTATCACGAGGCGATCGCCAATCAACCAAACGAACACAGCGCGCAGTCGATGAACGCCGAGGACCCGCTGTTTATTTTGTATACCTCCGGTTCTACGGGTAAACCCAAAGGCGTGCTGCACACCACTGGCGGCTACTTGCTGTGGGCGAGCTATACGCACGAAGTGTTGTTTGATCTCAAAGCAGACGACGTGTATTGGTGCACCGCCGATGTCGGCTGGGTGACCGGGCATACCTATGTGGTGTACGGCCCGCTCGCCAATGGCGCGACCACAGTCATGTTCGAAGGCGTGCCGAGCTATCCGGACATCTCGCGCTTCTGGCAGACCGTGGATCGCCACGGCGTAACGCTCTTTTACACGGCACCTACCGCAATCCGGGCGTTGATGCGCGAGGGCGATGCGCCGGTGCAAAAGACGTCGCGCAAATCATTGCGGCTGCTCGGCACAGTCGGCGAACCGATCAATCCCGAGGCATGGCAGTGGTATCACCGCATTGTCGGCGAGGAACGTTGCCCGATCATTGATACCTGGTGGCAAACCGAAACCGGGGGTGCATTGATCTCGCCGTTTCCTGGCGCCATCGACACCAAGCCCGGCTCAGCCACGTTGCCCCTGCCAGGAATCTTTCCGGCACTGGTGGATGCGACCAGAGCAATCATTGAAGGCGCGGCCGACGGCAATCTGGTGCTGCTTGATTCCTGGCCCGGCCAGATGCGCGGCGTCTACGGCGACCCGCAGCGATTTTTTGATACCTACTTCGCCACATATCCAGGCACATACTTCACCGGTGATGGCGCGCGCCGCGACGACGATGGCTACTACTGGATCACCGGCCGCGTCGATGACGTGATCAATGTCAGCGGCCATCGCATCGGCACTGCTGAAGTCGAGAGCGCGCTGGTCGGTCATGTCGCGGTGGCAGAAGCCGCTGTCGTTGGCGCGCCACATGACATCAAGGGCCAGGGCATTTACGCGTATGTCACGCTCAAGTCTGGCGTTGCACCGAGCGAACAGCTGCGCAAGGAACTCGTCGCCCAGGTGCGGCACGACATAGGTCCGATCGCATCGCCTGACTGGCTGCAGTGGGCGCCGGGTCTGCCGAAGACACGTTCCGGAAAAATCATGCGCCGCATTCTGCGCAAGATTGCGGAAAACGCAACCGATCAACTGGGTGACACCTCGACACTGGCTGATCCTTCGGTGGTCACGTCCCTGGTCAACGAACGGCTCAACCAGTAGCACGCCATGTCGCATACGGTTCTCATCGCTGATGATCACCCCTTGTTTCGCATCGCGCTCAAGGGCGAGGTGCAGGCGGTGTTGCCCGATGCGCGCGTATGCCTGGCCGATCAGGTCGGAAGTCTGCTGAGTTTGCTGGACACAGAGCCGACGCCGAGCTTCTGCTGCTCGACTTGAGCATGCCCGGTGCGCATAGTTTCAGCGCCCTGGTCCACGTACGCACCACACCACCGACTCTGCCGGTGATCGTGGTGTCAGGGCCAACCTCCAAAGCAGCGGACGCACCAAGAGACGACCAAGCAAATCCTCGCTATACCAGTTCCGGGCGAGTCATCACTTGAATCTGGGACTCCACGCTGAAGCCGCCTCAACATCTTCATCGTCAGCCTGCTCGCAGGTCAACAAGGTCAGCCGATAGTCGGTCAATTGAACAAGCACTTGCTCAAAAATCGCCAGACCCTGGCGCCTACCATCGGTCCATAGTGCCGACTCTGACTCTTCTGTCTCCGAAATAGCGCCTGGCGCGCCTTCAAATGTTGCACTCCGTGACTTTGTAGGAAGCTGCATGCCGATGCGCAACGGAATGAACGGAAACTCTCTACTCCGGTAGAGTGTTTTAAGCGTTCGCCGATGCGATACGAGCACCGCACACGGTTCATCACCGACATCGGCGATGCGCCTCCCGCATGCGATCTTGCTTACCTGAAAGTCATCCGCGATCTTGACCAAACGCTCAAGCTCAAGAACCTTTCGCGCACGCAATACCCTTAGAAACGTTGAGCGCGGCATGAGCAGCTCGGCCGCAAAAGCGTTTGCCTCAACCTCCCACTTCGTACGGCAGTCCACAGCAGCTTCGGACGCGATCATGTCCTTCCCGCTGCACCGAAAGCCCCCCTCACTTGGCACATGAAATGGGCATAAGAAGTGCCCGAGTTCATGTCCGATAGTGAAGCGACGACGCTCGGGAATGCTGTTGCGCTTTACCAGAATGACGCCCTCACTCTTGGCATCGTCGGTCAATAGCGCACCCTCGAAACCCTCAGCATCCAGGTCTTTGATGCTTGTGATGTCGAGCGCCAACGCAATTTCGTCGATAGGAGTTGCAAGTGGTCCGTCAGTGCCGAGTTGACCGATGATTGCTTCGGCTAGCTTGGAAGGGTTACCGATATCGGCAAGCGCCATGCGATCAAGATTCACTCGAATGCCGCTTTCGCATGTCTTGAATCAAGGTTTCGATCAGGTCTCTGTCACGGCTGCCCAGTGCGCGCAACTCACGAAACATGACACCAAGCTTGGCGTCGTCCTCTGCGTCATCAGATTCACCAACGAGGTAAGCAATCGACTTGCCAAAGTGAACAGAGAGCTTCTCCAGCACGTCCTTGGTCGGGTTCTTGCTCTTACCCGTTTCAAGCTCCCAAACATGGGGCTTGCTCAGTCCGACTTTGTCTGCAACGTCTTGAAGTGATTGGCCGCTATGCAGCCGTAGCAGCTTCAACCGGCTTGCGAATGACATGACACGTCTCGTTCTTCCGGGGGTTGTAAAGATTAACCATCACGGAAGCGTCTGGCAACAATTGCCAAACAGTTTCGTATGGATGTATCTTACGTTCCGTGCCGGTTTTTCCCGGTGCCCTGTTCGGTCCGGGGTACGGGCCAAGGATGCATAAAAATGGGAAAGTTTCTCCTCTGGCAAAGCAGCCAGAACTACCAGTGGTACTTCCGCCTCGTCGCCTCAAACGGCGAAACGGTAAGCCAGAGCGAAGGCTACACAACCAAGCAAGGCGCACAGAACGGGATCGCTGCCGTGAAGCGCTACGCACCAACCGCACCAACACAGGAGGCTTGATATGGCTACCAATCCCCCAAAAGGAGATGGTCACCGAAACGGCGCCGTTCGGGAACGTACTCAGTTCCCACGCGAGAACGGCAATTGGCAAAAACGCGACACCGGAAACGGGCAATTCATGCCGGCGAAGCAAGGCGGAGAACCATTTAAGGGTGTCAGGAAGGAACGGTAAGGGCTGCCGTTCAATCTGATTCACTCCTGAAAAGATTAGACAGGGCTATCGGCAACGGTAGCCCTTTTTCTTTCAACTGAAAGGACACGCACCATGAAGAAGAAGCGCGCAGTGCCGATGCGATCAAAAACGCTGGCCGAAAAACTCGTCGACCTCGGCATCGAGCCCAGCTTCTGGCGACCACAGGTGAGCAACGACAACCCCTTCAGCGAGAGCTTGTTCAAGACCACCAAGTATTCG
>Ga0163153_10000318_pt1 | contig 86940 bp, 77 predicted proteins | sample OliLakLV19MP6IB1_FD_148629 | JGI IMG/M metagenome (GOLD analysis project Ga0163153, IMG submission 148629) | Freshwater microbial mat bacterial communities from Lake Vanda, McMurdo Dry Valleys, Antarctica - Oligotrophic Lake LV.19.MP6.IB-1 | ecosystem: Environmental > Aquatic > Freshwater >...
CGCCACCCCCGGGCCTGCCCCCGCCACCCATCCCGGCGAACACCTGCCGGAGCAGGGTCCGTTCCGATGCGGTCTGCTCCGCGCCGCTCATCCGCTTCTGCATGATCGCCTTGATCTGCGCCTCGGTCACGCCTTCGGGCAGGGTGATCGACTGGCCCCCCAGCGTCATCGTGTTGCCGGCTGGTGCGGTCGCCACCGTCTCGACCTTTGTGCTGTCCCGCCCCGGCGTCCGTTCCGCCAGCTGCGCCGTCACCTCTTCCATCGTCAGGCCGAGGACTTCGGCGGCGCTCGCGACATCGCGGGTGGTACGGAGGGCCGAGTTCGGCAGGGCCAGCACGCTGTCCCGCCGTCCGACGTGGATTTCAACGTCGGCATTCATGCCGGGCCGGAGCTGCCCGTTCCGGTTGGCGATCCGCACCAGCACCGGAAACATCGTCACGTTCTGTGAGGTGGTCGCCAGCGGCTCGATCTTGAGCACCTGCCCCTCGAAGGGGGTGTTGGGATAGGCGTCCACCGTGACGCTGGTGCGCAGGCCCGGCTGGATCTTCCCGATGTCGGTCTCATCCACCAGCGTGCTGACCTGCACCAGGTTCAGGTCGGCCATCTTGAGCAGGACGGTTCCGCCGCCGACCGTGCTGGTCGGCGAGGAGATGACCTGACCGCGCTCGATGTCCAGCTGGATGATCGTTCCCGAGCTGGGCGCCCGCACCTCGGTCTGGTCCAGGGTGATCTGCGCATTCTGCAGGTTCACCCGTGCGCTCACCACTCCGGCCTTGGCCGTGGCGAAGTCGAGGATCGCCTGGTCGTATTCGGTCTGGGTGATCGACTGCGACTTGTAGAGCGCATCCGAGCGCTCCTTTTGACTCGTCGCGTTGAGCAGCCGTGCCTGCGCCACTTCGAGACTCGACTGCGCCTGGTCGACGTTGTTCTTCGGGATGCGGGGGTCGATGCTCACCATGAGCTCGCCCGCCCGCACGACCTGGCCGGTCTGCACCAGCACCTGGAGCACCTCGCCGGAGGCCTGCGACTTCACCTCGACTGTGGTGTCCGGCTGGATCGTGCCGCTCGCGCGGGCGGAGACCACAATATCCCGACGCTCGACGGCGAGCGCCTGATAGACGGCGAGGGGTGGCGCCTCCTCTTTGCCACAAGCGGCGAGGAGGACGAGGCCGAGTACGGTGGTGAATGTGCTGCTGCTCATGATGCCTGTTTCGCTTCCGTGGCAAAGTCCCGGGCGATCTTGCCGTCGATCAGGTGGACCTGACGGGCGGCGTGCGAGGCGATGTCGGGTTCGTGAGTGACGAGGATGATGGTCTGATTCTGTGCGTGCAGCTCTTCGAGCAGCCGCATGATGTCCTGGCTGGTGGTGGAATCGAGGTTGCCGGTGGGCTCGTCCGCCAGCAGGATGCTGGGCCGGTTCACCAGCGCCCGGGCGATCGCCACCCGCTGGCGCTGGCCGCCGGAGAGTTCGTTCGGCCGGTGGCTCATCCGGTCCTCCAGCCCGACCCGCCTGAGCGCCTCCGCCGCGCGCTCCCGTCGCTCTCTCGACCCGACACCGGCATAGACCAGCGGCAGCTCCACATTGTGCAGCGCATCGGCGCGGGGCAGCAGGTTGAAGGTCTGGAACACGAACCCGATCTCCTTGTTCCGGATCCGGGCCAGCTCATCATCGCCCAGATCCGAGACCCGGTGCCCGTTGAGCCAGTACTCACCATCGCTCGGCGTATCGAGGCAGCCGATCATGTTCATCAGCGTGGACTTGCCCGAGCCGGAGGGGCCCATGATGGCGACGAACTCGTTGCGGCGGATCACGACGTCGACCCCGCGCAACGCGCGCACGATCTCTCCCCCCATGTCGTACTGACGGGTCAGATTGCGGGTGACGATGACGGCATCCGCCGGAACGTCGCCCGGCAGCATCGCCATCCGCTCGGCGGTGGAGGTCAGGGCAGTGCTCATAGGGGTCGTCCGATCAGGGCCGCGATCTGGGCCCGCGCGTTGAGGTAGTCGAACCGTGCATTGACCACATCCACTTCCGCCTGCGCCAGCGCCTCCTGCGAGTTGAGCACGTCGAGGATCGTCGCCGCGCCCACCCGGTACCGCTCATTCACCACCCGCAGGTCCTCGGCCGCCGCCGCCACGCTGGTCCCGGTGATCCGGATCCGCAGCCGGGCGGCATCCAGCAGGGCGAATTGGGTGGTGAGCGAGGCCTGCACCTGCCGCCGCGTGTCCGCCGCGCTGGCTTCGGCAGCGTCGAGACTGGAAAGCCGGTTGACGATCGTCTCTTCCCGCTGGAACCGATTGAACAGCTGCCATGATAATCCCAGCGACAACTGCCGCTGGGCGAGCAGCTCATAGTCCCGGTTGTTGTTGCCGTTCCAGCTGGTCGAGCCGGTCAACGCCAGGCTGGGCCAGTAGGGGCTGCGCGCCGCCGCCACGGCCGCCCGCGCCGCCGCGGCATTCGCCTCCCCGGTGCGCACCTGCGGCGAACGCTCCAGCGCCTCCTGCAAGACAGCGACGGTATCCAGAGGCACTGGCGGTGCGTAGAAGGCCGAGTCGTCCTGCGCGGCGACCCGGCCATCACGCCCGAGCGTCCGCCCCAGCGCCGCCTGCCGTCCCGCAACGTCGCTCTCGGCGGAGACCTGCGCCAGCTGTGCGTTGCCCAGGTTCACCAGCGAGCGCAGCGAATCGGAGCGCGTCGCCGAGCCCACCTGCAGCTTCGCGACCGAGAGCTTGAGCTGTTCTTCGGCGCGGCGCACCCCGGCTTCGCGCACCCGGACAAGCTGCTGCGCGGCGAGCGCGGCGAAGAACTGCTGCGTCGCGGTCAGCCCCGCCTGATACTCGGCGTTGGTGAGCGATGCCTCGGCGGCGGTTTGGGTGGCCCGCGCCTCCCGCCGATTCGCGCCGCGCCGGAATCCGGTGAACAGGTCAACGCTACTGCTCAGTCCGAAATTGACGCTGGTATTGGTGGAGTTGCTCTGCGCCCCCCCGCTGGTGAATTGTGTCCCCTCGGAAAAGCTGGTGCTGCCGGACGACGAGGCGCTCAGGTTCGGCAGAAAGGCGCCGGTCGCCGAGCGGATTTGCGCCCTGGCGTTGCGCAGGTTGCCCTGAGCCTGCACGACGCCCGGGACCGCGCCCTGGGCCAGCCGAACGGCCTCCTCCAGCGAGACCTGCGGCTGCTGCGCCGCGAGCGCTCCCGCCATGAGCAGGGAACCGAGACTTGCACCTGCACTACGCATCCAGCGTGCACTGCTAGTGCCCATCCCGGTTCTCCTCATCCTGAAACTGTGGTTGATCGGCCTGCCGCTCCGCGTCGAGGCGGGCGGTCATCTTTGCGTAGGCGGGCATCTGTTCCGGTGTGAGGTGGGTACGCACCTCGGCCCGGATGGTTTCCTTGAGGCTGTCAATGCGGGGTTCGATCGCCGCAAAGATCTGCTGCATTCCGTCGTGATGCCGGCGGAGGATGGCGCGTACGCTATCACGCTGGGCCGGAGACAGGTGGACCTCGTGGTCCATCATCTCCACGTATTCCTCGCTACGCGGCATGGTGTGCCGTCCGTGCCCATGAGGTCCGAAGGCACCCCGAGCCGTGAGGAGGCTTCCCGCCGCCGCGCCGAGCAGCGCGACCAGGGTCAGCAGTCCGGCGGCCTTCCAGCTACGTGGTGTCATGATCGTCCATGTTCCAGTTAGCGTCCGCTGGCCAGCACCGCGGCGAGCAGGCCATCTCCCGCGACAGTCTGTCCAGTCTCCAGGCCGTCGACGGCGAGAACCTCGACACCGCTGCTCGCATTCTGCCGCGCCACCAGCCAGAAGCCGGTCAGCGTCGCGAGCAGGAGCGCCGCTGCCAAACCGGGGCGGGCCCATCCCGCGAGAATTTCCCAGGCGGTGGAGTTGCTGCCCGCGGGGATCCGTTCCAGCACGCGGGCGGTGAAGCCCGCCGTGTCAGCGCCGGACAGGTGCTCGCGCAGCAGGTTGCCCAGCTCGTCATCCCGGTCGGGTCCAAAGTCGTTGACCTGTGTCATCGGCTCTCCTCCTCCCATGGGCCCAGCGCCGAGCGCATCCGCCGCCGGGCGTGGAAGACTTCTGATCGGGCGGTTCCCTCCGGGATGTCCAGCTGGGCCGCCACTTCCGCGTGACTGTACCCCTCGACATCGAACAGCACGAGGGCGATCCGCTGCCGCTCCGGCAACGCTGCCAGTGCCGTCTCAATCCGCTCCCGCAACAGCAACTGACCAGCCGACCGTTCCGGCGAGGGTCCCGACGACACCAGCGTCTCCGGCAGCTGCTCCGTATGGCGGACCCGTTGCCGCCGACGCAGGTCCCGTGCGGCGTTGAGCGCGATCCGGGTGAGCCACGGTCCGAGCGGCAGGGCGGGATCGAAACGATCCAGCGCCTTCCAGGCGGAGAGAAATGCCTCCTGCGCCGCGTCCTCCGCGTCGGTGGTCTTGCCCAGAATGGTGCGGGTCAGCCGGCGAACCTGCGGCGCATACCGCTCCACCAGCGCGCCGAAGGCTTCTCGATTCCCCAGGCGAGCGCTGGCAATCAGCTCCGGGTCAGTCACAGGGGAGATACGCGCCCATCCTGAGAATCGTTGAGCCTTCAGTTCCGGCCGGCCCGAATTGTACCGCTGCGCTATGGCCCGGAGCGAATCGGTGCGTTGCGGACGGGGTGGAGATTCGATGCACCCGGCGTGCAATCCGTTGCAGGACAGGATGATAGAGCGTCTCCGGCAGAAATTCATGCTGGAGAACACGCCTTGCTGTGACAGGGATGTGACCGAGCGACCCACGATCTCTCCATTCGTCGTGCCGGTCGAGTCGCACTTCCTGCTCCCCGTTGGAGGCTCCGATGTCCCGAACAGCGTTGCGTGCCACCCAGCCGGTGGCCGAAGCCCCGACAGGTCGGCCTGCCCTCCGGCTCGTGACGGCACCGAAGGTCCTGCTGTATTCGCACGACACGTTCGGGCTGGGCAACATTCGCCGAACGCTGGTCCTGGCGCAGGCCCTCCGCGAGCAGTACCCCGGTGCGGCGCTCCTGCTGGTGACCGGGTCGCCGATGATCCATGCGTTCCGGATCCCTGATGGACTCGACTACATCAAGCTCCCCTGTCTCGACCGGATTGAGGCTGATCAGTATCAGCCCCGATTCCTGGCGACCTGGTCGGCGGAAGTGAACCGGATCCGGCGCTCGATCCTGCACCGCACCGTGATGGGCTTCTCCCCCGATCTCATGATCGTGGACAAGCGCGCCGCCGGCATCGACGGCGAACTGCTGGAGACCCTGCGGGCGCTTCGCCGCAGCGGACGCAACACCCGACTGGTGCTCGGGGTGCGCGACATTCTCGACGAGCCGGCACGGACATGCGCGTCCCTCCAGCGCAGTCAGTGTCTCGAGCTGGTTGAACGCTATTACGACGAGGTCTGGATCTACGGCGAGGAGTCGATCTTCGACGCCGCCCGGGTTTACGACTTTCCCGCCGCGGTCGCGGCCCGCACCAGGTATGTCGGCTACCTGATGCGCCCCACCCAGGTACCGGTGGCGCGGAGTGGTCCGCCGCGGGTGCTGGTCACCACCGGTGGCGGGGGCGACGGGAGCGAGCTGATCGAGACCTATCTCCGCGGCCTGATCGAGTTGCCGCGCTCGGTGGCACTCCAGACGACGGTGATCTTCGGCCCCCAGATGGCCACGGCTCGCCGGGAGCAGCTGCTGGCGCAGTTCGGATCGCTCGCGGATGTGCACTTCATCGATTTCGAGGCGGATCTCACCCGGCGCTACGCCGAGGCGGATGTCGTTGTCTCGATGGCGGGCTACAACACCGTCTGTGAACTGCTGTCGATGCGGCGCCGCGCGGTGCTGGTGCCGCGGGCCGAGCCGGTCATGGAACAGCTGATTCGGGCGCGGCTCTTCGCCGAGCGCGGAATCTTCGACCTGGTCGAGCCGTCCGAGCTGACGCCGGGCGGCCTGATGCGGAAGGTGCTGGCCGCCATCGCGCGGACAGATGAGGAGGTCCCCCAGATCGATCTCGGCGGGCTGACGCGGGTGCGGGAGCGGGCCCAGGCGCTGCTGGAGGAGCCGAGCCGTGATGACTGAGGGCCTCGTGATGGTGCTGAGCGGATTTCCCCGCCGCTCGGAGACCTTCGCGCTCAATGAGATCGCGGCCCTGGCCGCGCGCGGAATGCTGACCGCCGTCTTCGCGACCAAGCCGGGCGATGGTCTGTCGCCCCATCCCGTCGCCGCCATACTCGCGCCGATGATCGAGCAGTTGCCGACGGGGACCCCGTCGGAGCAGGGCGCGGCGCTGGTCGCGCGTCTGCGCGGGCGGCGGGTGACCGGGGTGCACGCATACTTCGCACACACACCGACCGATGTGGCGCAGGCGGCCAGCTGCCGTCTGGGGGTGCGTTACGGGTTCAGCACCCATGCCAAGGACGCGCGCAAGGTGGCGCCCGAGGCGTTGCGTCAACGCGGTCTCGGCGCGGCTTGTGTCGTTGCCTGCAACACCGATGTGGCCCGGACCCTTCGAACCGAAGGCGTTGCCACGCACCTCATTCCTCACGGCGTGGACCTCAGTCACTTCCGGCCTACGCCGGTGCCACCCGGGCCGCCCACGCGGCTTCTCGCCGTCGGACGCCTGGTGGCCAAGAAAGGCTTCGACGTGCTGCTCGAGGCGCTGACCGCCCTGCAGGGTCCGTGGGAACTTACGCTGGTGGGGGATGGTCCGGAGCGGGCGCGGCTCGAGGGTCTGGCGACGGAGCGCGGAATCGCGCGGCAGGTGCACTTCGCTGGCAGCTGCACTCATGCCGCACTGCCCCGACTCTACGCCGAGGCGCAGGTCGTGGTGGTGCCGTCGGTGGAGGATGCCACCGGGGACCGGGACGGCCTGCCCAACGTGGTACTCGAGGCGATGGCGAGCGGGCGCGCCGTCGTGGCGAGTGACATCGGCGCCACGGCGAGTGCCATCCTCTCCGGACGGACCGGCCTGCTGGTTCCGCCGAGGGAGGCACCGGCACTGACCCGTGCGCTCGAGCGCCTGGTCCGTCAGCCGGCACTCGGCGTCGATTTCGGCCGGCATGCGCGTCGGCGGGTGGAGGAACACTTCGATCTGGGGCGGTGCACCAGGCGGCTGGAGCGAGTGCTGGAGACGGCCTATGCCTGAGCCGCGCCCCACCGCGAGCGCCGGGGGCAGTGTGGCCTACGTCCTCAAGGCGTATCCGCGCGCCTCCGAGCCGTTCATCCTGAGCGAGATCTTTCGCGTCGAGCAGGCGGGGCTGCCGCTGCGGCTCTATGCCATCAAACCCGCCGAGGCGCACGATCGGGAGCCGCGCCATCCGGTGGTCGATCGTATCGGGGCGCGGTGCGAGTACCTCCGGCGGTCCGAGGGGCTCTCGCGCACCAGTCTGCCGCACTGGCTCCTGCACCATCTGCCCGGCTTCTTCCCCGCCATCGCTCGGACACTTGTCAGGCATCCGTTCGGGGCGCTGCGTGTCCTGGGCGCGGTGCTGGCGCAGAGCTGGCGCATCCGGCGCAGCGCCTGGGCGGGTGACGCCAGGGTCTACGTCAAGGAATTGCTGCTTGCGGTGGACCTCGCCGATCGACTGCGTCACGCCCCCGAGGTGCGCCACCTGCACGCCCATTACGCTCATGCCGCCACGACGGTGGCCTGGCTGACGTCCCTGATCACGGGCCTCCCCTTCTCCTTTACCGGTCATGCGCGCGACATCTACTGCGAGTCGCTCAATCCCGCCGGCCTGCTCGCGCGGAAGCTTACGGCGGCCCGCTTCACGGTGACCTGCACCGAGGCCAACCGGGAGTGGCTGCTCCGACTCGCGCCCGCGGCAAAGGTGCACCGGATCTATCACGGCGTGAACGCCGATTTCACCTCCCTGCTCGCGACGGCGGCCGGCCGCGCCCCGAGCACGGGACCGCTCCGCATTCTCGGCGTGGGAAGGCTGGTGCCGAAGAAGGGCTTCGATGTGCTGGTGGAAGCGGTCGCGACACTCGTCCGTCATGGTGTGACGGCGGAACTGGTGCTGGCCGGCGCGGATGGTTCCCATGGTGCGGAGCTGCGAGAGCGGATCTCGGCCCACGGGCTCGAGGGGCAGGTGCACCTCATCGGCGTGGTGGATCAGCGCAGGCTCTATGAGGAATACCGTCGAGCGACGGTGTTCTGCCTGCCCTGTCGGGTGCTGGATGACGGCGATCGCGACGGCATTCCCAACGTCCTGGTTGAGGCGATGGCGTCCGGTCTCGCCGTGGTTTCGACGCCGGTGTCGGGCATTCCGGAGCTGGTGGTGCACGAGGAGAATGGCCTGCTCGTGGCGCCCGACGACGTCTCCGCGCTCGCCGCCGCGCTGCTGCGGCTGCATCGCGACCCCCAGTTCGCGACCGCGCTGGGCCAGACGGGGCGCGCGGCGGTGCTGGAGCGATTTGATGGCGACCGTCTGGCGGCGACCCTCGCCGGTCTGCTGAGAGGAGCGGCCGCATGATCGCCGAGGCGCCGCAGGGACTGCGCGTGCTGGGTCGCGCGCTGCTGCCCGATCTGCGGCCCCATCGCCGCGGCCTCGCCACGGCCTACCTGCTGGAGCTGGCGACCGTGCTCACCGGCGTGCTGGCGCCGTGGCCGCTCAAACTCATCATCGATCACGGCTTGGCGCATCAACCGCTGCCGAGGTGGCTGGTGCCGCTCGACGCGCTGCTCTCGCCGACCGCCCAGGTGGTCGTTCTCTCAGCTGTGTTCGTCGCGGTGGTGAGTCTCGGTGCGCTGACGACGGCGCGGAGCCGGGTGACGCTGGCGCAGGTGCGCGAACGCCTCGCTGTCGCGCTGCGCGACCGGATGCTCGGCCATCTGCAGACGCTGCCGCCGACGTTTCGTGTCGCCCATCGCAGCGGCGAGCTGGTGCTGCGCCTGGTCGGCGACGTCGACCTTGTGGTCAAGCTGCTCACCCGGACGCTGCCGCTCCTGTTCCGCTTCGTCGCGACCGCGCTGTTCACCATCGCCGCACTGTGCTGGCTGGCGCCGCGGGAGGCGCTGCTGATTGTCGTGCTGCTCCCCGCCCTCTGCCTGCTCGTGCTGCGCTACGGACCGCGGATCACCGCGGCCGCGCGGCGGAAGCGGCGGCAGGAGGGCGAGGTCGCCGGGCTGGCCCAGGAGATCATCCGCGGGCTCCCGGTGATGCAGGCGCTGGGGAGCGACCGGCAGGTACGGGCGCGTTTCGCCGATCTGAACGCCGCGAGCCTTCGCGCCGGCGTGGACGAGACCCGGCTGAGCGCGCGTCTTGAGTGGAGTCTCGAAGCGGCCCGCGGCCTCGCGATCGGGATCGTGACCGGGGGCGGGGCGCTGCTGGCGCTCGGTGGCTTCCTCACGATCGGCGAACTCACGGTGCTCGCGGCCTACGTCGCCCAGCTGCTCAAGCCCATCGACAAGGTGAATGATCTGGCCGAGTCCGCCTCACGCGGGGTGGCGGCGGCGGAGCGAATGACGGCGCTGCTCGGGCAGCGGGCGCTGGTGATGGACGCGCCCGGGGCCGTGACGGTTGAGGGGACCCGCGGCGTCATGGAGCTGCGCGACGTGGTGTTCGGCTACCCCGACCCGCGGGGCCGCTCGGTCGCGGTGCTGAGCGGCGCCAGCATGACGCTCCATCCGGGCCAGCTCACCGTGCTGATCGGGCGCAGTGGCGCCGGCAAGAGCACCATCCTCAGCCTGCTGGTGCGCCTCTTCGACCCCACGTCCGGTGTCATCCTGCTCGATGGGCATCCCCTGCGGACGATCGCTGTGCGCTCGCTGCGGGCCCAGATCGCGATCATGACGCAGGATCTTCACCTGCTGGCCGACTCTCTGCGAGAGACGCTCATGCCCCACGACCGCGTGGTGCCGGACGCGGCGCTGTGGCACGCGCTGGAACTGGTCGCCATGGCGGAGTACATCCGCGGCCTGGCCCATGGGCTCGACACGCAGCTCGGCGAAGATGGCCTCAATCTCTCCGGCGGGCAGCGGCAGCGCCTCTCGCTCGCGCGGGCCCTGCTGCTCGACCGGCCGATCCTGCTGCTGGATGAGCCGCTGGCCAACGTCGACGAGATCTCGGCGCGGGTCATTCTCTCGGCGATCGCGCGGGTGAAGCAGGAGCGTACCTGCCTGGCCATCACCCACGAACCGATGCTGCTCGAACATGCCGACCAGGTGTATCGCCTCGACGGCGGGGCGCTCCACCCCGAAGCGCCGAAGCCCCGTGGACACGCCGGTCGGTCGAGGCAGACGGCATGACCGGCGTGCTGGTGGACCGCACCCCGCGGCCGGTATTCTGCGTGATCGACCACGCTTGTCGTGACCTGGCAGTCGCCGAAGCCGTCACGACCGGTCGCTTCACTCACGTCGGTCTCACCCTCGCACTCGGTGTGGAGCCGGATTGGCGCGGCGCGCCGTTCCCGGTGGACAAGGAATGGCGCATCGAGTGGAGCAAATTCTACTTCGGCCTCGATCTGGCGCACGCCTTTGCCGAGACCGGTGATCCGGTGTTCCTGCACAGCTGGGAGCGGCTGGTGCGGAGCTGGATCCGGCAGGTACCGGCCGACCATGATCGCAGCGATATCACCGCGCGCCGCATCCAGAACTGGATCTATGCCTGGGTCCGCTTCCGGGCGGCCGGCGCGGCGCTGCCGGAGACACTGGTCGATGCCGTGCTCGCGAGTCTCGCGGCGCAAGTCGCGTTCGTGCGCGCCAACCTGACGGCGGAGCGGAACCACCGGACGCTGGAGCTGTACGCGCTGCTGGTGGCGGCGCTGGCGCTGCCCGCCCTCGATCCGGAGGGCGAACTCCGCGAGTTCGCCACTGAGGAACTGAGCCGCAATCTGCTGGACGACATCCTGCCCGATGGCGTGCACCGGGAACAGTCGACCCACTATCACTGCGTCGCGCTGCGCACCTACCTCGGGGCGCGACAGAACGCCGAGCAGTTTGGTTACGCCTTTTCCGCGGCCTACGACGCCCGTCTCGTCCGCGCCTGTGAGTTCGCCCTGCACTGCCATCGGCCGGATGGCGAGATCCCCGCCTTTTCCGACTCGGACACCGGCAGCTACCACGAACTGTTCGCGCTGGCCGCCCAGCTGTTCGATCGCCCCGATTTTCGGTATGTCGCTTCCCGCGGCGGGGAGGGCACTGCGCCGCGGGAGCGGAGCGCGAGCTTCCCCGCGGGCGGCTACTTCATGCAGCGCAGCGGCTGGGGCGAGGAGCGCGCGTTTCACGACGAGCGCTTCCTCATGCTCGACTGCGGTCCGCTCGGTGCGGGCGGCCACGGGCACTACGACCTGCTCAGCGTGGAGCTGGCGGCGGGCGGGCGGCCGCTGATCGTCGACCCAGGCCGGTACACCTATTCCGACGAAGCGCCGGACTGGCGCCGCTGGTTCAAGGGAACGGCGGCGCACAACACCGTCCTGGTCGACGGTCTGGATCAGACCCCGTATCGGCGGAGCAAGCCCCGCGGGGCTCCGGCGACTGGCCGCCTGCTCGGTCGCTGGGGCGCCCCGGGGCTCGACCTGATCGTCGGTGAGGCGGTGAGTCCCGCCTACGATGCACGGCATGTGCGCTCGGTCCTCTTCGTGGCCGACGAATACTGGCTGCTGCACGATCGACTCACCGCCGCGACCAACCACACCTACGACCTCCGTTTTCACCTCACGCCCGCGGCCGAAGGGCGGACGGAAGTGTTCCTGCACCGCGGGCAGTGGGTGGTACGGGCACCGGGTCTGCTGCTCCTGGTCGAGGGCGCCACGCGTCCGCGACTGGAGCAGGGCTGGTATGCCCCCGCCTACGGCGTCAGGCACGCGGCGCCGGTCGTCTCGGTGTCCCGTCATGCCGCCCACTGTGATTTCCTGACGCTCATCCTGCCTGACGATGCCACCAGCGTCATCCCCAGCCTCGAGGTACACTCGTGGGGGAATGGCGACGGGCGCCTGACCATTGATCTCACCGGTGTGGCGCAGGGTACGGCCACCGATCGGCTCGTGTGGGGCGACCTCCACGAAACCATCACCCCACAGGATCCCGCGATCCGCTGGAGCCGTCGCGACGCGTCGGGCCGTCACCAGCAGCAGGCCGCGGTGGAGCGACTCGGATGACGGCCCTTGCCCATGCGTTGCTCGCCCCGGACGAGGCGCTCCCCGCCCGCGACCAGCTGCTCGACACCGACGTCGCCCGGAGCCTGGTAGGCCTGCACCTCGGCCGCCCGGGCGGGCCGCCGATCACGGGGTGCCGCCGGATCAAGGCCAAGTACCGGATCGGCGAGAGCCTGCGCGTGCTCTTCCGGGTCGAGGTCGCGGGCGGCAGCCACTTCGTGGCGGCGCGAATGTTCCCGGGCGGACGCGCTCACACGGTCTACCGCGAGGCGCTGTGCCACGCCGTCGATGGCGGGCCGCTGCTGCCGATCGGCTGCGACGAAACCAGCGGGACGGTGTTCTGGACCTTTCCCAACGACCGCCGGATCCGACATCTGGCCGCGCTGCTCCAGCCGCGGGCGGATTTCGATGCCGCGCTCGCCGGGCGGTGGGCCGAGACCCGGGTGGTCGCTTACGCGCCGGAACGCGCCGCGACGGCGCAGTGTCTTGCCGCCGACGGTGCGGTGCTGGGATACGCCAAGGTGTACGCCGGGGACGATGGGGCGCGGAGCCGGGAGCTGCACGACCGGCTGGTCCGCGCGGTTGGCTCGGCGGCGGAGCTGCAGCTGCCGCGCGCGCTGGCCTACGCGGAATCTGAGCGCCTGCTCGTGGTGGAGCCGCTCGCGGGTGACCCGGTGGGAGCATTCGAGCCATCGCGCCGGATCGAGGGATACCGGAAGCTGGGGGCGGCGCTGGCCCGGCTGCATTCGGCGCCGGTGCAGCTGGACGAACAGTTCCGTCGACTGGAGCCGACGCGCCTCCAGCAGGCCAGCCGGCTCGTCGGCTGGGCCCGACCCGAACTGGCCGCGATCTCGGCGCGCCTCTCCCGGGAGCTGACCACGCGCTTCCGTCCCGGCCACGATCCGCAGGTGTGCCTGCACGGCGATGTGAATTCCCGCAACTGGCTGCTGCAGGAGGATCGTGTCGCCCTGATCGACCTCGACCAGGTGGCGATGGGGCCCGCGGCCGCCGATCTCGGCGGCGCGATCGCCGGTCTGCTGTATCGCGAGATCACCCACGAGTGGTCCGGCACCGAGGCTGGCGCACTGCGGCAGGCGCTCTGTGCCGGGTACGACGCGATTCGTCCGCTGCCGTCGAGTGACGCACTGCGTTGGCACACCGCCGCCGCGCTGCTGGCCGAGCGGGCGCTGCGCGCCGTGACCAGGTTCCGGGTTGATGGCCTGATGCATCTCGCGGGACTGCTGACCGCCGCTCTGGACCAACTGGAGGTACCCACCCATGTCTGACGATCCGCGCGCGCAGTATGCCCATCGCCTGGCGGCCCTGGCGGACGATGCTCCGGTGCGCGCCGCTCTGGCGCGGATCGGCGAGCGGCGGCGCTGGTGGGATCCGACAACGCCCTGGGCCCGGACCTACGGTCGCTTCATGCCGGGACGTTCGCCCTACGCCACGCTGGTGTTCGAGGCAAGCGTGCCAAGACAGCAGCTGGTGCACGTCGAGGTGAGCGCTGAGCGCCCGGTGGCAACCGGCGAGACGGCGGCCTACGAATGTGACGAAACGCTCGGCTGGCTGCGGGTGAGCCGCATCGAAGCCGATCCGGCGCTGCCGGGACTGGCTCCATTGCTTGCCCAGCCCGGCGCGGTGCATGTCGTGCGCTACCGGCCCGGTCGGCGTTGCACCCTCCGGGTGACGCATGGTGGCGTCACGCGGTACGCGAAGGTGTTCAATGATGACGCCGGCGCCCGGCTCTACGAGGAGGGTGAGTGGCTCTGGCGCGCTGGCCTCGCGGGAGAATTCGGCTTCACCGTCGCGCGGCCGGAGCGGTGGGATGCGGCGACGCGTACGCTCTGGCATCACGAGGTGGCGGGCGTCCCCGTGCTGGAGGAGTTGCATGGCCCGTCGGCTGCCGGGCTAGTGGAGCGGCTCGGCCGGGCGGCGGCGTCGATCACCCGCACGACGCTTGAGCCGAGCCTCGTCTTTGATGGATCGAGCCAGGTGGATCGCTCGCGCCGGTACGTGAAGGAACTGAGTCGCACGGTGCCGCGACTCGCACCGATCGCCGTCACGCTGCTGGAGCGTCTGGCCGTGGTCCATCGGTCGCTTGGTTACCGGCTCCTGCGCCCGATCCACGGTGCGCCCCATCCCAGCCAATGGTTGCTCTCCGGCGGTGGACTCGGCCTGGTCGATTTCGACCGGCTGTCGCTCGGCGATCCAGAGCTCGACGCGGCCACTTTCCTCGGAGAACTGGAGTTCGAGGACGGGCTCACGCTGCCGGCGGACGGCCTCGGCGCTCGATTCCTCGAGGCCTACGAGTCGGTGCACGGGCCGCTCGATCACCAGCTGCTCGCGGCCTACCGGGCCCATAAACGTCTGGCCAAGGCGCTGCGTCTGGCGCGCTCGTTCACCGCCAATGGCGACGTGCGGGCGGAGCGGACGCTCGACCTCGCCTTGTCGGATCTCGCGCAGCGCAACGCACCCACTGAGCTGTCCATGGCCGAGGTTGTGTGACGGCCATGATCGTATTCCTCGCTCGCCACGGGCAGAGCCTGTGGAACCGGCGCAAACTGGTCACCGGTCAGCACGACCCGGCGCTCGCGCCCGAGGGCGAGGCACAGGCCCAGGACCTCGCTGTGCTGCTCCGTGATGTGGCGCTTTCGGCGGTGTACGCCAGCGATCTCTCCCGCAGTCGGGAGACCGCGCGTGTGGTGGCCGACGAGCAGGGGCGCGAGGTGCGGCAGCTCCCGGCACTCCGGGAGCTCCACTTCGGTACCATGCAGGGTCGCTTCCGCGACGAGCGGGATCCGGAAGTGGCGACGTTGTGGCGGGCGCGGAAAGCCGATCCGCTGCGCTTCTGCGCGCCTGGCGGGGAGAGCTTTGCGGACCTGATCACCCGGGTGCGTTTCCCGGTGCGACAGATCCTGAAGGCGCACCCGACCGGTACCGTGCTGATCGTCGGGCACCGCAACACCAACCGGGCTATTCTCGCCACCCTCCTCGGCTGGGCGCCGGAGCAGGCTGTCACCGCCGTGGTACGCCACGACTGCCTCTACCGGCTGCGGATGGGGACGCCGCCCGGCGTCAGCCCGATCCGCTTCAGCAGTCCGCGCACGGTGGAACCGGCGGTGCCCTCGTGAGCCCGCGCCGCACCTGCCTGTTCTATTCCCATCACTCACTGGGGATGGGCCACCTGGTCCGGTCGCTCGCGCTGGCCGAGGCGCTGGTAGAGCGGTTTGACGTCGTGCTGCTGAATGGTGGCCCGCTACCGGAGGGAGTGCGCATTCCCACCGGGGTCGAAACGGTGGCGTTGCCGCCGATCATGCAGGACGACACCCATCGGCTGGTGTCCCGCGATGCCCGATACACCGCCGTCGAAGCGCGCGCGCTGCGACGCGAGCTCATCCTGCAGGCCTATCACCGGACCACACCGGCGGTGATTCTGCTGGAGCTGTTTCCCTTCGGCCGCAGAAAGTTTTTCGAGGAACTCGCGCCGATGCTGGATGCGGCGCGCACCGCCGGTGATCGGCGTCCGGTGATCGTGTCCAGCGTGCGCGATCTGCTGGTGACAGGTCGGCAGCACCGTCAGCTGCATGACGACTGGGCTGCTGCGACGGCCAACCGGTATCTGGACGCCGTGCTGATGCACGTGGACCCGCACTTCGCCCGGTTGGAGGAGAGCTTTGCGCCCTCCGCACCGCTTGGCGTGCCGGTCCACTATACCGGATTCGTGGTCCCGGGTGGGGAGCGCGGGGAAGCGATCCCTCCCCGGCCGCGAGATGGGATCGTGGTCTCCGCCGGCGGTGGACTGGTCGGCGAACCACTCTTCCGGACGGCACTCGAGGCTCACCGCCACCTCTGGCCGCTGCTGCGGCTGCCGATGACGCTCATCACCGGGCCCTTCCTGTCGGAGCCGGCGTGGCAGGCGCTCGCCAGCCTCGTGGCGGCGCAGGACGGCGTGCGCCTGCTGCGCTTCGTCCCCGATCTCAGATCCGAACTCGCTGGAGCGATGGCGTCGATCAGCCAGTGCGGCTACAACACCGCCCTCGATCTGCTGCGGGCGCGGGTCCCGGCTGTGGTGGTGCCTTTCGGCGAGGGAGGGGAGAACGAACAGCGCACCCGGGCCGATCGGCTCGAGGCGCTGGGCCTGCTGCGCTCGCTCCCCGCGGAGCGGCTCGATGGTGAACGACTGGCGGCCGAGGTGCTCCAACTGCTGAATTTCGTGCCGGCTGATCTGCGGCTCTCCCTGGACGGTGCGGGCGAGAGTGCCCGGCTCCTCGCCGCGATGGTGCAGGAAGATCGAGTGGCGGCCGCATGAGCGACTGGCTCACTCCCGTGCGTCGAGCGCTCGAAGGCCTGCCTCGGGCCGTCCCGATCTTTTTCCGGGACGACGATGCCGGCTGGGACGACGCGCGGCTCTTCCAGCTGCTTGATCGCTTCGCCGCCCACCGGATGCCGATCGACCTTGCCGTGATTCCCGACGCGCTCACGCTGGCGCTGGCAAAATCGCTGTTGGCTCGGCGGACCGAAGCGGGTGGCCGACTCGGCATGCATCAGCACGGATGGACGCACCGGAACCATCAGCCCGCTGGACGGTCCTGTGAGTTCGGCCCGGCGCGGACGCCGGCGGAGATCCGCCACGACCTGCGCGCTGGTCGAGCTCGACTGGCCGATCACCTCGGTGTCGCGGTCGATCCGATCTTCACACCACCATGGAATCGCTGCAGCGAGGAAACCGGCCGCGCGGTGCGGGAGCTCGAGTTCGTGGCGCTCTCGCGGGACCGCACCGCGCCACCCTTCGCCCTGCCCGGTCTGCTGGAACTCCCCATCGCGGTGGACTGGTTCGCCAAACGGAGCGGCCTGCGACTTGAGCCCACGGCCTTCGGCGCGCTGCTCGCGCAGGCCCTCTCCAGCTCCGGGCCCATCGGGATCATGCTGCACCATGCCGTGACCACCCCCTCCGACTTCCAGCGGATTGAGCAGCTGCTGGTGCTGCTGGTGGGGCACCCGCGGGTGCGGCCCACCGCGATGATGGCGCTGCTCGCCGAGCGGATGGTGGCCGCATGAGGTCGGTCGGCGGGGTATGCGCGCTGCTGCTGGCCGCCGCGCTGCCGCTCGCGGCGCAGCAGTCGTCGCCCCTGTCGCTGTACCTCGCGACCACCGGGATGTACGACAGCAACATTGAGCACGATGCCAGCGACCAGCAGACCTACGGCGGGGCGGTGGGCCTGGGCCTGGGTTTCGAACGGAACGGACGACTCCACGCGGTCGAGGCGCAATACGAAGTGGCCGCGCACCGCTACGCGACGACCGATCGGTGGAATCGCATCAGCCAGCAGTTCGAGGGGGCGTACACCCTCCGACCGGCCCGGTGGTTGCGACTTCAGACCGGGGTGGAAGTTTCGCTCAAGGGCAACTCGGAGGATCGGGACCTCGGCAACCAGTATGCGTTCAAGCCGCGGTTGGAGCTGCGCCCCACGCGTCGCACGGCCATCCGGTTTACCGGGGCGTACCGCATCAAGCAGGATGAGAGTGAGCGGGCCAAGGACGCGAACAACACCTACCTCGCCCTTGAAGTGCGGCAGCGGCATGAAGCGGGAGGAGAGATCACCCTCGGGGTGCGCCAGGAGTCGAACCGGTCCAATGGTCCCGATGACCGGTACCGCCGGACGCTCTACACGCTGGAGCTCTCGAGCCCGCCTGCGGCACGCGATGTCCTCGGCTTCACCCTGAATTACCGGGAACAGCGGTATCGCTACCGGCAGGTCGATGTCGATGGGGCAAGCGTGCTACGGCGGGACCAGCGGGTCACCGCGGGGCTGGAATACACCCACAGGCTCTCGCCAGCGATGGCATTCACCCTGGGCTACGAGTTCGAGACCCGGGGGTCGAACGACCCCCGAAAGGAGTACGTCGCCCACCTGATGTCCATCGTCGTGAGGCATCAATGGTAGCCGTCGCGCTGGGCCAATCGGGCACCACCGATCTGTACCGAAACGGGTCAGCTGTCACGATTTGTTCATGGCGGCAGGATCGATACGGCCCGAACCCGTTTTCTAACCTGTTGCCAATCAACAACAAAGCGCGGTGGATCAGAGTGAGATACCGGGGCCTGCATCCTGCTTTGGGCCGGGGCAGTCCCGCAGCGTTCCCTCTAGTCCATCGAGGCCTTGTGTCGGGTTCGGACCCTGTACTGACCGTGCTGGCCGTCAGCGATTCCTTCAACGCTCTGTGGGCTGGACTCGCCCTGGAGTGTCGAGTGGAGCTGGTGGTCACCCCGGATCCGGCACTGAAGGTCCAGGCGGGCCAACTCGTGGTGATCAACGGCGCCGGGATGGAGAACGCGCTGGGTCAGATCGCCGCGCCGCTGGTGGAGGCTGGCGCGAAGGTCTGCGCCGTCGGGGCCCAGATCGACCACCGTATCGCGCTGCCCCTCATTCGCGCCGGCGTGGCAGAGTATTTCGCCCTGCCCGCAGAGCTGGACGGGCTGCGGACGTGGTTGGCCCATGAGGCGGAGGCGCTCCGGACGGCCAGCCGTACCGCCACGTTCGCCTCCGGCGAGGCCCGCAAGTACCGCTTCGAGGGCATCCTGGGCGACAGCCCGGCACTTCGCGACGCGCTGGCTCTCGCGTCGCGCGTCATTCCCCACGCCACCGTGACCGTACTGATCACCGGCGAGACCGGAACCGGCAAGGAGTTGCTGGCGCGGGCACTGCACTACAACGGGCCCCGTCGCTCGGCGCCGTTTGTCGATATCAACTGCGCCGCGATCCCGGAAAATCTGTTGGAGAGCGAGCTGTTCGGTCACGAGAAGGGCGCCTTCACCGACGCGAGCGCGGCGAAGCCCGGACTGTTCGAAGTGGCGAATGGCGGAACAATCTTCCTCGACGAAATCGGTCACCTCTCGCCGCAGCTGCAGGGCAAGCTCCTCCGGGTGCTCGAGCAGCGCGAGATCCGTCGCCTGGGCGGTACCAGCTCGATGCCAATTGACGTCCGGGTGATCGCCGCGACCCATGTGGACCTGGCGGAGGCTTCGCGACGCGGGGAGTTCCGCGAGGACCTCTACTACCGGCTGAATGTCGTGGGGCTGCGACTCCCCGCGCTGCGGGAGCGGGCCCACGATGTCCTGCTGCTGACGCGCGCCTTCCTCGCGCGCTTCTCCCGCGAATACGGGGTGCCGTTGCCGGAGCTCACGACGCTGGCGGAACGGCGGCTCGTCGCCCACCCCTGGGCCGGCAACATCCGCGAACTGCGCAACGTGCTCGAGCGGGCCATCCTGATGCTCGACGGGCCGCGGCTCGATGCCGATCACCTCGGACTCGACCAGCAGCGCGCGCGCGTTTCCACCGACGGCGTACCGTTTCCCGCGACGATGTCGGATATCACCCGCGGCGCGGCGCTGGCCATGACCCGACTCTGCGAGGGCAACAAGAGTGAGGCGGCGCGCCGGCTCAGCATCTCCCGCACCCGTCTGCTGCGGCTGCTCGCACCACGAGGGGCCAAGGTGAACACCATCGATCTGGACGACATGGAGGATGAACTGTGACGCACTACCGCTGGGTCCTGCTCGCGCTGCTGCCGCTCGCGGCGGCATGCGGGGATGGTGCCACCGCATTGCCAGGCCCGACCCCGCCAGACTCCACTGCGCCACAGGACAGTCTTCACTTCCTGCGCGCCACACCCGCCAGTCCGCCGCTGGCGGACCGTATCGTCAGCTTCTGGGCGGTCAAGGGTGAGCGGCGGGAACTGCGGCTGATGTACCGGCCGGCTCCAGGCGCGGTGGACTCGGTGGAGTTCGCCCGGCTGCGGGTGGATGATCGCTCGCTGGTCAACCGGCCCGACGGCACGCCGCTCGCCGACGGAGATTCGATCCTGATCACCATGAGCGTCGTCGACACCCTGAATCTCATCGCCGAGGTCCAGCCGGCGGGGCTGGTGTTCTCCCCATCCCGGCCGGCGCGGCTGTGGCTCAAGTACGGCGAGGCCGACCCCGACCTGAACCGGGACGGCCTCGTGAACGCCGCCGACACCGCGCTGGTGCTCGCACTCAAGATCTGGAAGCAGGAACAGCCGGGCGATCCCTGGCAGGTATTGCCCAGTACCGTGAACCTGCTCGAGCTGGAGGTCGAGGCGGACATACCCGGCTTCACTCGCTACGCGGTGTCCTACTGAGAGGAAGCGTCCGATGACGATACGATCGATCTGGTGGGCCGGTATTGTGCTGGTCGTGGCGCAGGGATGTGCCGACGGTGGTCAGGGATCGCCCCTGGCTGTCACGCCGCCCTTGGCCTACCTCACGCTGCCCGAGTCCTCGCTGACGTTCTTGCGGCCGGCGGCCGGTGCTCCCCCGCTCGCCCGAAGGCAGGTGAGCTTCTGGGCGGTCAACGGCCAGACCCGCGAAGGCGTGATCCTCTACCAGAAGCGCCCCGGTCAACCGGCGGCCAGCAAGCTGGTCCGCCTCAAGGTGGACAAGCGCTCGCTGGTGAACCGATCCGATGGAACGCCGATCGCTCCCGGGGATTCGATCCTGATCACCATGACCGTGGTGGACACGCTGCGGCTGATCGTGGATTTTCAACCGCAGGGTCTCCTGTTCGCGCCGAGCCGGCCGGCCAGGATCACGTTCTGGTACCTGGAGGCCGATCACGATTTCAACTTCGACGGTGTGGTTGACGCAGCCGATGTCGCGCTGGAAAGCAGCTTCGAGGTGTGGGGTCAGGAACTCCCCGGCGATCCGTGGAGCAACCTGGTGTCGTTCCCGCAGCCCGGGAGCGATCAGGTCGAGGCTCGAGTGCCGGGCTTCACCCGCTACGCGGTTTCCTACTGAGCGAGCCCATGTCCGATTCGGTGGTCCAGGACTCCCTGCTTGAGCGTGCGCGGGCCATTGCGGCCCGCGGCGAGTGGGGTGGCGTGCGCCTGCTCCTCGCCGAGTGCCGGGAGGTGCCTGACAGCGCTCCGGCGTTGCTGCTCCTGCTGGCGGAGTCCGATCTGCGCACCGGCTTCCTGCCGGAGGCGCGGACGCTGCTGCAACTCGTCGTGCCCCGGCTCGCAGGCGGCGCGGACAAGACGTCGTATCGTCGGGCCATCAACATGCTGGGGGCGGCCGCCTTCGAGCTCGGCCTGCTGGACGAGGCGGAGCAGCAGTTCCAGCTGTCGCTGGCGCTGGCGAACGGCGCGGGAGACTATCGCACCGTTGGACACGCCACGAACAACCTGGGGATGATCGCCAACATCCGGGGGGAGTTCGACAAGGCGCTCTCCCTGTACCAGCTGGCGGTGCCGGCGTTTCAGCGGGTGGGATACGTCGTCGGGCTGGGCGAGACCAACCACAACATGGCCCTTTCGCTCCGGGAGATGGGTGCGCTGGAGCTGGCGGACAAGCAGGAGCGCCGCGCCATCGCCTTCGCTCGCGAAGCGGGCAACGCCCGGCTGCTTGCCATCGCCCATGTGGGACGGGCCGAGCTGTCGCTCCGCCGCGGGGAGCCAGCGGTGGCGGAGGCCGGCGCCCGGCTGGGCGCGGAGCAGTACGCCGCGATTCCCGATGCCATCGGCGAGGCCGACGCGCTCCGGGTGGCGGGAGCCGCGCGACTGGTGCTGGGAGAAGTCGTGCAGGCCGCGAAAGCGCTGGACCGCGCCGTTGCGCTGGCCGAAGAGCATGGCAGCGCGCTCATCGAGGCGGAGTCGCGCGGAACCCGCGCGCGCCTGTTCGCCTCCCGGCAGGAGTGGGACCTGGTCCGGCGGGATGTGGAGTGCGCCGCTGTGCTGTACCGGCAGCTCGGCGCGGACCGTGATCGTGAGGCATTGGAGCGCTGGCTTGGTGAGGTGTTGCCGCATTGATCGATCGATCTGGAATTTGCCGACGCTGGACGATCGGGAGTAGGCGGGAAGGAACATGTCAGTCGGGTAGAGTACCAGCGGCTGACGGCTGACGGCTGACGGCTGACGGCTGACGGCTGACGGCTGACGGCTGACGGCTGCCTTACCCTGCTCCCCGCCGCCGCCACGCCTGCAGCCCCAGCACCAGCGCGAACCAGAGACAGAGCCCGCCAAAGACATAGCCGGTGATCTCCGGCAGCCCCACGAACAGAACACCGAGTACCATGAAGACCAGGCTCGTCGGCCCGAGCATCGAGCGGAAGGCACCGGTGGCCAGCAGGCGGGTGACCATCTTGGCCCGCTCGCGCCGCTCCCGGGCGCCGCGCCGCCGTGGCGCGGTGGTTTCGGTCGTGACCCGCGCCAGCCGGGACGGGACGACGCGGCTCAGCGCCTTCGACACCCGGCGGCTCTCGCGGACCACCTCGACGCTCGCCCCGATATCGCGGCGGAACTGCTGCTCCATCTCCAGCGCCAGCGCCGCATCCTCCACCACGAGGTCCAGCTCGAAATTCCCGATGAGGCTGGCGGCGTTGATGTTGCTGGTGCCCACCCGGGCCCACAGGCCGTCGGCGACCATCGTCTTGGCGTGGATCATCGGGCCGGTCCACTCGAAGATCCTCAGGCCCGCGCGGAGCATGTCGCGATAGCCCAGCCGGGTCAGGTTGCGGACCAGCGGGAGGTCGCTCGCGCCAGGCACCAGCAGGCGGATGTCCACCCCATCGGATACAGCGAGGGAGAGCACCTCGAACAGCCGCTGCGGCGGGACCAGATAGGCATCGACGATCCACAGCCGCTGACGACAGCCCGCCGCGAGATACTCCAGCACGCGGTAGGCGCGCTGCCGGCCTGGCTCGCCAGCGACGACGCGCACGGCCGCGTCACCGGCCGACGGCACGTCGGTGGCCCGCTCTTCCGTTGGCAGCGGCGTGCCTTCGAAGCCCCACAGCCGCGCGAAGGCGAGATCCAGCGCCTGACTCGCGGGTCCCTCGATCTGCACCGCGGTTTCGCGCCACGGGGGCAGTCCACGGGCGGGGTCGCCGGCCCACTCATCGCCGATGCAGAACCCCCCCACAATGGACCGGCTCCCGTCCGCCACGAGCAGCTTGCGATGGTCGCGCGACACAATGCGCAGCGGCCGGATCAGCGAGGGGGGATTGAACTGGCGTACTTCGCAGCCGGCCTCTCGCAGAAAGCGCCAGTACTTGCCGCTGGTCGCGATCGAGCCGAGCCAGTCGTACAACACCCGCACCGGCAGCCCCTCCCGGGCCCGCGCCGCCAGCGCCTCGGCGAACTGCCAGCCAGTCCGGTCGCTGCGGATGATGTAGTTCTCGAAGTGGATGAACTGCTGTGCCCCGGCGATCATCGCCAGCATCGCGTCGTAGATGGCGGGGCCGTCCTGCAGCAGGGTGACGCTGTTGCCGGGAATCGCCCGAGCCGCCGCGGCCCGGTCGATCGCCCGAGGTGTGTGGGTGACCTCCTCAGGGTCCTGCTCCGCGAGGCGGGCCGGTCGGGTCACGCGCCGCCCAGACCGAGACTGCGTTCCACCGGCCGGAGCGCATCGAGCACGAAGGCGATGTGCTCCTCCAGCGGCACACCCAGCTCGGCGGCACCCTGCACCACCTCGTCCCGATTCACCCCGCGGGCAAAGGCCTTGTCCTTGAGCTTCTTCCTGACGCTCGCGACCTCCAGGTCCTGCAGGCTCTTCGACGGGCGGACCAGCGCGCAGGCGACGAGGAATCCGCACAACTCGTCCACCGCAAAGAGCGCCTTCGCGACCGGCGTCTCCCGCGGCACGCCAGTGTAATGCGCATGGCCGAGAATCGCGTTCTGGAGGTCGGGAGAGAAGCCTTCCGCCGCGAGAATGCGCACTCCCTCGCTGGGATGCTCCTCGGTTGCGGAATGAGTCGGGTTGGGGAAGCGTTCGTAGTCGAAGTCATGCAGCAGTCCCACCAGTCCCCACGCCTCCACGTCGGCGGCGGACTTCACCGCCATCGCCCGCATCGCGGCCTCGACGGCGTACATGTGTTTCCGCAGGGCGTCGGAGGGGGTGTACTCGTGCATCAGCGCGAGGGCACGGTCGCGGGTCCAGGGCATGGGGCTCAGGCGGTTGAGTGAGAGTCGAATATAGCCGTCGGCCATCGGCCCAAGCGATCGACCCCCCCGGCCAGGGCCGAGAGGGTCGATCGCTTGCATCCTGAGAGCCAGCGACTAACGGTCCATGAGCCCTGACTGATCAGATCGGGCTGGGGCAAGTCACCGCGCCGCCGCAGACCGGCACTGGCAGCGGCGTGACCAGGTCACCGGTGCCGGACGGGCCGTAGAACCGGTTGATGGTCGCGGCGATCGAGTCCGCCGCCACTCGGTGGGTGAAGCTGCTTGGGTGCACCCCATCCTGCGAGAAGATCGGGCCGAAGGTGACCGGGCCACGCGGGGTCGGCGGCGGGACCAGCGCCAGCGAAACGTCGGGGAACGCCGGAATGGTGCCGTTCATCCGGAGGGCCGAGAGGGCCGGGTTGATGTCGTAGTACGCCCAGTTATTGGCCGCAGCCACCGCGGCGATGTGGGTGTTGTACGCCGTCACCGCCGTGATCATCGCGGCGGTCTCTTGCGGGCTGATGACACTGAGCGAGTCGCTGCAGTCGATCGACGTCGGTATTCCCAGCGTGGCGCTGTCCACCTTGGCGAGCGCGATGGGCCACGGCACGAGGACCGGGATGCCGCCGCCAGCCGGCGGGATCGGCGCGCAGTTGACGTTCACGGTGAATGTTGGGATCGCGGCCAGGAGCGCGTTCTGCGGCGGGAATGGTGGCGTCGGACAGCCGCCGTTCTTCAGGCAGTAATAGATCGCCGCCGACGAGGCGAACGGGATCGCGGTCACGTTGCCGACCGAGACCACCACCGCCTTGGCGCCGGTCGCCGCGATGACGTCGGCCACCGAGTCGAACTGAGCGTTGAACTGCGTCACCGGCGTGATCTGGCTGGTGTCGCCGGCGTTGGTGAGGCTGATGAACGCCCCCAGTACGTCATTGTTGCCGATCCAGAGCGATACGAAGGTCGGCTTCAGCTGCTGCATCAGCTCAACCTCGGTCCGCCCGCCGAGGAAGATTGTCTTGAGGGGGTCGAAGGCGGAGGGCAGCCCGCCGAAGTTGCTGAGCAGCGTCCCGACGGCGTTGCCGGGGACAGCCACGCTGTTGAGCGGGCCGCTCACCGGGATCCGCAGGTCGCAGGTGGAGCCCGTGCCAGCGCCGACCCGCGTCTGGGTGGTGTTGTTGGTGAACGGCGGCGGGCAGCCCCGCCCGTTCAGCCGCGGGTAATTGAAGGTCGTGCCCATCGCCTTGGCCAGCAGCTGGGGGTAGGCGCGCTGCTGCGTACTATCGCTGATGCCGGCCGACTGGAACCCGGCGGTGATGCTGTTGCCCAGCGCGGCATAGCGGCGGAACAGCGGGTCGCTCACGGGCGGCGGATTGAGACTGTCGTCGGAGCGGCAGCTCAGCAGGAGCGGCAGCGCGACGAGCAGCGGGACGGCTCTACGCTTGAAGGACATGGGTCTACTCCCCGTCGCTTAGAAGTTCCAGGTAAAGGTGGCGCCGAAGAGATGCGCCTTGAAGTTGTAGATGCCGTCGTTGGGCGTGCCCGCTTCGCGCGAGCGGCCGCGCCGGTCGGCCTGATCGATGTACTGGTAGGCCAGATCGATGTGCCCGCTGCCCCCGAGCCGGGTGCCGAAGCCGGCGGTGAATTCGGTCCGGCCACCCTCGGGCAGGGTGGGGGTGACGTTGGCGTCCGGGGCCGCGCCGCTATGGGTCAGGAACCCGGCGCGGACGATGCTCGAGCTGCCGACGTTGTACTCGCCACCAAAGCGCCAGCTGTCGGTCTTCTTGAAATCCTGTGGCAGGACGGTCGGGCCCAGGATGGAGAAGTCGAGAACGATCGTGTCCCAGACCTTCCAGTTCTGCAGGCCGTAGTCGAACAGCAGGTGCAGCTTGCTGGTGGGGCGGAAGGAGACGCCAAGGCTCAGCTGTTCCGGCAGCCGGACGCCTGTGGCACCACCCTGACTCACCAGCGATCCACCGGGCTGGAACTGGGGGGCAAGGATCGCGTCCAATGGAGTCCCGGCCGGAGCGCCGAGCGGATTGCTCGCCGGGAGCAGAATGCCGGTGTTGATCTGGCGGAAGGTGGCCTTGCCGTCGATGCCATCGATCTTCTGGCGCGACAGGTAGCGCACCCCGAAGCTCAGCTTGTCGGTGGGCTGCAGCGTCAGGCCGACGTGATAGCCGTAGCCGGTCTTGCTGCCTTTGATCTTCGCGTCGGCGAAGTCGGTCCCGGTGGGGATGCCCAGATTGCCGAAAGTGATGCCCGGGACGGCGGTCTGCTCCGACAGGTCTACTCGCTGGTTGAGCTCGAGGTGCAGCAGGTTGAGATCGAAGCCGGCGCCCAGCTTCACGTACTTGCCCAGTTTGACGGCCACGGTGGGCTGGATGTAGATGTTGCGGATGACACTCTTGTAGGAGCTGAACCGCCCGATGGCGTTGGTGGGCCAGTCCGTCGTCAGGCCGTAGGGGGCAAAGACCCCCAGGCCGGCGGCAAACCGATCGCTGAACCCATGGGTGACGTACAGCGCCGGTACGGGGAAGGTCTTGTCGTTGAGATCGGAGCTGAGCCCGGTGGCATCCTGGGTGAAGCCGCCGGACGGTCTGATGAGGGTCCCGCCCGCCGAGATCTGGGTCCGCCCTTTGGGAGTGCCGGCGAGGCCGGCGGGATTGTAGAACATGCTGGACCCGTCGTCACAGGGATCCGCGACCCCGGTGCCGGCTCGGCCCATGGCACAGCTGCTGTGTTCGTTCACGCTGAAACCTTGAGCCGTCAGGGACGCCGGCGTCCACGTCAGGGCGAGCAGTCCGCTGACGGCCAACCAGACAACGTTTTGTCGCATAGAAAGCTCCAGAGGAGAAACCGGGGTGTGCTGTGAGGCGGGTGGCAAGGGAGTGACCCGGGCTATTCTACGCCCGGCCCACACTATTGTCAAAAGGAGAATCTTCATGTCGGGAATGCGGTGGGTAACGATCCGCCGTAACGGGCCCGATCAGCGGTCAGTGCAGCGTAGTGCTGTCGGGTCCGGGGAGCGGAGCGCCCCCCGAAATCAGGCCAACGGTCAGGGGAACGCGGTGGCTCGCGTCGCCATCCAGCTGGATCTCGAAGGCGTAGGCCCCGGGCTGCGGCAGGGGGAGGTCGAACACCAGCACCGCCCCGGCCTCGACTTCCGTGACCCCGGCCGGCGGCTCGCCGAAGTGCACCGCTCCTTCTCCTTCAAGCAGCGTATTCCCCCGATCATCGACGAACCGGATGGCCAGGCGGTGCTCGCCGATTTCGGTGCGCCGCCCGCGCACCCGCAGGACGAGATGGGCCCGCGGATGCACCGCCGGGAACTGGGGCACCCACACATGCTGAAACAGGCCCAGGACGGAAAGCTTCCCCTGCTGGTCGATCAGGGCGTAGTCGGCGAGGACGGCAAAATCGAGCAGCAGGTCAGGTCACCCGGATCGAGGTGATCACGTCGTTCTTGCGGATCTGGTTGACCACATCCTGCCCCGTCGTCACCTGGCCAAACACGGTGTGCTTGCCGTCGAGGTGCGCCTGGGATGAGTGACAGATGAAGAACTGGCTGCCGCCGGTGTCCTTGCCGGCGTGCGCCATCGAGAGCGTGCCCGCCACGTGCTTGTGGGTGTTGCGGCTGGTCTCGCACTTGATGTTGTAGCCCGGGCCGCCGGTGCCGGCGCGCGGGTCGTTCTCGGTGCGGGAGTGCGGATCGCCGGCCTGCACCATGAAGTTGTTGATGACACGGTGAAACCGGGTGCCATCATAGAACTTGTCGTTGGCGAGCTTCTCGAAATTGGCGACCGTGCCGGGCGTCTCATCGGCGAACAGCTCGGCGACGATCGTGCCCCGGCTGGTTTCGAAGGTGGCGGTTTTCATGGATGAGTTGGGCTGGTAGGCGGTTGGACGGTTGGTTCCTGACGCCCCACATACTAACCACCCAACCGCCGAACCGCCTCCCCGCCCCCTACCACCCCACCTCCTTCACCTCCGCCAGAACCCCGTCGAGATCATTGAACTTCACGCTCTTCGGCTTGGCCGGCATCAGCGGCAGGGCGATCATGCTCTCCGCGCCGGTTACCTTCACCCGCAGCCGGGCGACCTGATTATTCCCCAGGTCGAGTGTGACCGGTACGTACATGAGGAAGTCCGGCGGCACCTGCTCCTGTCGCACCCGCAGCGTCACCTGCACCTTGCCATCTGCCGCATTCTCCGCCTTCCACGCCACCTTGTAGGTCGGGATCTCCGAGCGATATATCCATTCATCGAAGAACCAGCCCAGCGGCTGTCCGGCGACTTGTTCGGCGACCCGCTGGAAATCCGCGGTGGAGGCGCTCTTGCCCCGGTAGGTCGAGTAGTAGGTCCGCATGACGCTGATGAAGCGATCCTCGTTCATCCCCTTCAGGTCCAGCAGCAGGGTGCGCAGCATGTGCAGCACCCAGGCCCCCTTCTGGTAGATGATGACATCGTAGTCCTCCGGTCGGCGCGCGGCGGCGACGCGATGCCCCAGCCAGATCGGGAGCGGGTCATTTCGCCGGAGCATGATGTTGGCCTTCCAGGTGTTCAGGATATCGAAGTACTTGTCGGTATTTCCTCGCAGCGTCTGCAGGTACCAGATCCCGGACAAATCGGAAAATCCCTCACTCAGCCAGCGGTCGCGGTATGTGGCGTAATCGACCGCGATCCCCCACCACTGATGGGCTACCTCGTGGGCTCGAAAGATCTCATCCCCCATCCCGCCCTCGAGATCGGCCTTGTGAAACGTGACGTACGAGAGGCCAATGATTCCTGGCCACGCCTCGCCATGCAAATAGGGAATTTCGGTGGCGTAGAAGTGGCTGACGGGAGGCTCACCATAGACGTTCGTATAGAATCGCATGGCGTTCGAGATGGACGCGCCTACCTGCTGTTTCATGCCCTTCCCTTGGAGATTGCGCTCCGCCCCGGCGGTCAGTGAGGCCAGCCAGCGATGAGTCGCCTCGGACCACAGCACGGTGGTCGGCGGCACACCGCTATCGGGAGCCTGGTAGGTGTCGAACACGCCGACAGTAAATGAGGCATTGCGAATTGGCTGGGGCACCACCCAATGTGTGCGGATCATGTGCCCGGGAGCGGTCGCCGAGTCCGTCCGGTCGCCCACGCTGGCCAGTGCGTACCCCTCGGGATACGTAAAGCTGAGATCGAAGGACGCCTTCGTCATCACATCGAGCGCGAGCGGATACCACGCGATCGAAGACTTGACGAAGAAGAGGTCGGCGGCGCGGTCAAGCAGATCGCCCTGATAGTACAGCCGCAGCTGCCGGGTGTCCCCGGCCTTGAGACGTCGGTCGCACCGCACCCAGAGCTCGGAACTCTCGTGTCCCTTGAAGACCATCGCGGGCGTGCCGTCCCCCCAGATGGCGGAGTCAACCTCAAGCTTGTCGAACAGGCCGAAGGCCACCCATGGGCCGATCGCGGTGTCGGCCGCAATCGTCAGGGTGGCTGCCGCGCTGAAGCCCAGGCCCCCGCCCGAGCTCGGCAGCCTGACGTCGAGGACATATCGGCTGATGCGAGCCTCCCGCCGGCGGTCGGAGCGCCCACCGGTCCGGACGGTGTCCCCCTGCGGCGTGAACTGCGCGAGGCGCTCGGTGTAGCGAGTAAATCCGGTGCCTTTGCCCCGCATCAGGAACTGCACACTTTCCAGCTCGTGAGGATTGTACAGGAACATCCACGGGTCGCGGTTTTCCGCGCGCATCATGGCCAGGAAGAGTCCGGTGCGTTCCCCATTCAGGAACGGCCGCATCAGGTCCGGATCGAGCGATTGGTGGCCCTCGTCGCCGTGGTACTCGAACGCCTCCTCAGGCATCCGCTCCAGCCCGGACGGCGGCCTTCCCTCGCCGAAGGTGAGCTGTGCCCGCAACTGGTCGAGCGTCGAATCGGCGAAGAGCAGGACCGCCTCGGTGAAGGGCTCCGCGACAGTGGTGCCGTTGCGGAACATCTTCAGGCGCTCTCGCTCCATGGCCAGGGGCGCGGTGAAGTTGAAGGTCCCCTTGCCACGGAACAGCGCCCCCATCACCTGGCCGCCAATCGGCTGGAGCAGGTAGAGGTGCCCCTCCTCGAGCATGATCTCGCCCACATCCCGCCGCAGCACCAGATGCTTCACCGCCGCCGCCTGATTCTCAGCCGGCTCGACCTTCCAGACCTCGCGAAACCGGTCGGGGAAGTTGGCCGCGGGCGTGCCGCTCCAGCCGGACGCCTGCGCGCACAGTGTTGTGGGGAAGGACAGGAGAGCGAGCAGGAGGGTCGCGTGATGCCGTGGCGGGCGGGCCAGCATGGGAACTCCGGGAAGGAGGGGCCTCACCGCTCAACGTGGGGCGCGCCGAGCCCCGCGTCAACCGGCCAGCAGCCATCAGCCGTCAGCCATCAGCCGGCAGCGTTCAGCTGGTCGCCTATCGCCTATCACCCACCGACTGCTCCCCCGACTTCCCCCAGCATCCCCCGCCACGCCTCGACCGACTGCACCGGTGGCCGGCAGCTCGCGCCCACGCACAGATACGCCCGCGTTCCGCGGGCCGCCCCCAGCATGCCCCGCACCGCGGCCGGCAGAAGCGCGTCATCTCCCGCCCGTACCCGCTGCACGACGCGGCGGGGCGGCCCGCACTGCAGTGCCGCGATGTGCAGGGCGTTGGCCAGGGCGGTGTCGCCGTCCTCGATGATCACAACGTGAGATGCCGGCAGCAGCGCCCAGCTCGCGGCCAGCAGGTAGGCGGCGCCGAAAATACCGAGTTCAGGCGCCCCGGCGGCGAAAGCCTGAAGCTGACGGTCGCGCCGCTCTCGCCAGCGTGCGGCGCCAGTGAGCTCCGCCAGTCGCGCGGCCACCAGGGCGGCGACGCCGTTGGGTGACGGCGTGGGCGTATCCTGCACCGGCTTGACCCGCGCGCTGAGCAACCCGGTGGCCGAGGCGCCACCGCTGGTATCGAACAGGCCGCCCGCTGCCCCATCCTCATAGAGCTCCCAGGTCCGGTCGAGCAGTGTCTCGCACCAGCTGAGCCACTGGAGGTCACCGGTGGCCTCGTAGGCCTCGATCAGGGCCAGCGCAAACTGGACCTGATCCTCCAGCAGTCCGCCGCCGCCGTTCGGCGCATGCATCAGTGCGTTCGGGTCGGGCTGCTCGCGCCGGATCCGGTGGAGCGTCCGCAGCGCGTGCTCCAGTGGCCACGGGTCGTTCAACAGCGGGGCGGCGCGCAGGAGCGCCCCGATCAGCATGGCATTCCAGCTGGTGTAGCGGCTGCGGTCGACGAACGGCGCCTCCCGCAGCTCGCGGGCGGCGAGGAGTTTGCGGCGGGCGTCCTCCAGGCGGCGGTCGGTGGTCGCCAGGTCGAGGCCCAGCCGCTGACTGATCGCTTCGACCGACTCGGCGATGAACAGCACGTTTCGGCTCGGGTCGTGGTGCATGTCGCCCGCGGTCCCGATATCGTAGTGGGCACTCGCGACGGCGAACTCCTCCGGCGTGAGGACGCCCGCCGCCTCCTCCGCCGTCCAGGTGAAGTAGTCGCCGTCATCGTGCAGGCCGACATCGGCATCCTGGCTCGCCCCGTATCCGCCCTCGGGATCCGCCAGCACCTCACGGATCCAGCGCACGATGCCCGCGGCCACCGTCAGATACTCCGCCTCGCCGAACGCGATCGCGCCCTCCACGTATGCCCGCAGCAGCTCGGCGTTGTCATACGCCATCTTCTCGAAATGCGGCACGATCCACCGGGCGTCCACGCTGTAGCGGTGAAAGCCGCCGCCGATCTGATCGTGCATCCCTCCCCGCGCCATGGCGAGCAGTGTCTGCTCCGCCATCGCGCGGTGGTCGGCGTTGCCGGTGTCCTGGGCCCGCTCCAGCAGGAAGCGGACGGCACCGGGGTGGGGAAACTTGGGTGCGCCGCCGAAGCCGCCGTTCTGGAAGTCGAACCGCAACGCCATCTGTTCCGCCGCCGTGGCGAGCAGGGCGGGGGAGAGCGCGCCGGCCGCACCTTCGTCGAGTTGTTCGGAGAGGATTCGCCGGACGGTGCCGGCCTGCTGCTCCACCCGGTCCCGCTGCGTGCGGAAGACGTTGAGCACCTGATCGAGCACGCTGCGGAATCCCGGTCGGCCGTACTTGCCATCGGGCGGGAAATAGGTGCCACCGTAGAAGACCTGGCCGGTCGGTGTGAGGAAGCCGGTCAGCGGCCAGCCGCCCTGACCACTCATCGCCTGCACCGCGCGCTGGTAACGCACATCCACATCCGGCCGCTCGTCCCGGTCGACCTTGATGCAGACGAAATTGTCGTTCAGGAAGGTGGCAATCGCCGGATCCTCGTACGATTCACCATCCATCACGTGGCACCAGTGGCACCAGACGGCGCCGATGTCGAGCAGCACCGGACGATCAGCAGCCTGCGCCGCCGCGAACGCCGCGTCGCTCCAGGGATACCAGTGGATCGGCTGGTGCGCGGCGGAACGGAGGTAGGCGGAACTGGCCTCAGCGAGACGATTGGTCATCGAGGAAACGTAAATAGGCCGTCGGCTGGCAGCTATCAGCCGTCAGCCGTCAGCCAGTGGCCATTGGCCTGTAGCCTTTCGCCGTTGGCAATGGCAGTTCGGCATCCGGCGTTTACCTAACCGCCCCACCGCCCAACCGCCTATCGCCCCCCACCTGCCACCTGCCACCTGCCAGCTACATTTCCCCGCCAATGACCCACCCCCACGCGCCGCCCGAACCCTCGCCGCAGGATGGCGCCTTTCTCCGCTGCTTCTTCCTCACGCTGTTGCTGCTCCTGTGCGGCACCGCACTCACCACCTGGCTCGCTGATCCGCTCGGGGTTTTCGGCACCCGCCTCATCCCTCCCGTGCTCACCGCCGATCGCGACCAGAAAGCCGCGCTCCTCCAGTTACGGACCCCCCGTCCCACCCAGCTGATTCTTGGTTCCTCCCGCACCAAGACGATCGATCCGCGCTGCCTTTCGGCGCTCACCGGTGAGCCAGCGTTCAACTTTGCGGTGAATGGCGCATCGACCGACGATCTGCTTGCGATCCTCCACTACCTGCGCGCGTTGGATCTTCCCCTCCGGGCGCTGGTCGTCGGTGTCGATCCCGAGATGCTGCAGGGACCGGGCGGTCCGCTCCCCGGCCTCACGGCGAGCCGAGTGCTCGGCCCGTTCGCTGGCGCCAGCCCACCGGACCCCATCACCTCCCTCGGCGCCGACCTGCTCGGCTGGCAGAGCGTGAGTGCGTCGGTCCGCTCGGTCTGGTCGCATGTCGCCCATGCCGCCAGCGTGCCACCGACGGTGCTCGAGGCAGATGGACGCCAGCGTTACCCGCGCATCGAGGCCGCGCTCCAGACAGGGACCTTCAGCTCCGCCGAGCAGGTGACCAGCTCGATCCCCGGTATCCTGCGTCGCTATGAGTCGTTCGATCAGCTCGATCCCGATCGTATCCAGGTGCTGCAGGAATTCGCGCGCGAGGCTCGCCAGGCCGGGATCAGCATCATCGCCTTCATCCCCCCGGTGCATCCGGCGTTCGAGCGTGCCGCACGGGGAACAGCGTGGCGCGTTCGCACGGAAGAGACCGTCCTGCTGCTGCGGCGCCTCGAGGGTGAAGGGTTGCTACGGTACTTCGATAGCCAGGCGCGTCCCGGCCTCGGGGCGGACTCGACGGCGTTCGTGGATGCCATTCACTTTCTCGCGCCGGTCGCCGATCGGCTGACCGAGTCGTTCTTCAACCGGCCCGGCGGCTGTGCTATTCAATAGCTACGTCTTCTGCCTGCTCTTCCTGCCGCTGGCGCTGGCGGCGTGGTGGTGGCTGCCCGGGACACGGCTGCGGCTCGGTACGCTCACGCTGGCGAGCTACCTCTTCTACGGCTGGTGGGACTGGCGCTTCGTCCCGTTGATGCTGCTCTCGACCTCGGCCGACTACGTCGCCGGTGGCTATCTGGCCCGCAGTGGCGATGGCGCGCGCCGGCGGGCCTGCCTCGTGGTGCTGCTCGCGTTCAACCTCGGCATTCTCGGCGTCTTCAAGTATTTCGATTTCTTCACCGGAACACTGAACGGCCTCGGGGCACTGCTCGGTGCGCCCATGGACCTCCCACTGCTGCACCTGGTGCTGCCCGTCGGCATCTCGTTCTATACCTTCAACTCCATCAGCTACACCATCGACATCTATCGCGGGCGACTGGCTCCCGCTCGTGGGTTTCTCGAGTTCGCCGCGTTCGTGGCGATGTTTCCCCACCTGATCGCCGGCCCGATCGTTCGCTACGCCGACATGGCGCCGCAGCTCGAAGCGGTGCCACCGCGCCCGGAACGAGCCGCCTGGGTGATGGGACTCTGGTTCCTCGTGCTCGGGCTGGCCAAGAAGGTGCTGCTCGCCGATGCGCTGGCCGACCAGGTCGTGACCCCCCTCTGGCACCAGTGGGCCTCGCTCGACGGCGGCGAGGCCTGGCTCGCGACACTGGGGTACACGCTGCAGATCTATTTCGACTTCAGCGGCTACAGCGATATGGCGGTCGGTCTGGCTTTTCTGCTCGGCTTCCGCTTTCCGCAGAACTTCAATTCGCCCTATCGGGCGACGAACATCGCGGAGTTCTGGCGCCGGTGGCACATGTCGCTCTCCTTCTGGCTGCGGGACTACCTCTACATCCCGCTGGGTGGCTCCGAGCGCGGCGCCGGCCGTGCCGCGCGCAACCTGCTGCTGGTGATGTTCCTCGGCGGGCTGTGGCATGGTGCCGCGTGGACGTTCGTGCTGTGGGGGCTCTATCATGGCCTCCTGCTGGCGGGGCATGCCTGGTGCCGCCGGCATGCGCTGGTGCCACGCGCCGGTCCACTCGCCGCGCTGCTGACCTTCGTCCTGGTCATGCTGGGTTGGGTGCTGTTCCGTTCCTCCTCCCTCGCCGAGGCAACGCATCTGCTCGGCGTGATGACGGGACTCGTTTCCGGGGCAGGAGGCAACGGCGGGCTGCTGGGTGCGTTGGCCTACCCGCTGCTGGTCGTCGCGCTGGGGATCGTCTGGTTTTCGCCGAATAGCTGGGAGCTTCGCTTTCCCCGGACCCGATTCGCCGCGGTGGGACTCGCTCTCCTCGCGCTGGCGTGCGTACTGCGGTTCGCGGCGCCGAGCCCCTTTCTGTACTTCCAGTTCTGACGGCTGACGGCTGATGGCACCGCGTCGGTGGAACTCTTCCGTTCGCTACCCGTAGTCGCAGGCCTTCACCGGCAACTGCCCTCGCCACTTTCTCAGAGGCCATCTCTCATGCGCGCTCGTGTTTCACTCCTCACCGTCGGATTGTTGACGGCGGTGGTCGCCCATGCAGTCGCGCAGGGCAGCGCCCCGTCTCCCGGATGCCCCAAGACCGAATCGCACCAGTTCGATTTCTGGGAGGGCGACTGGAACGTCACCGATCCCACCGGCAAGGTGGTCGGGACGAACCTGGTGACGAGTGAAGAGGCGGGGTGCCTGATTCACGAGCACTGGATAGGGGGTGGAGGCAGTACCGGTCAGAGCTTCAACTTCTTCGATCCCACCACCGGGCTGTGGAACCAGGTGTGGATCGACAACTTCGGCAGCATCCTGCGGCTGTCGGGCAGCTACGCCGACGGCGTCATGCGGTTTACCGGCGTGGCCCCGGGGCCTGGCGGGAAGCCGCAACAGCAGCGGCTGACCTTCTTTCAAAACACCGACGGCTCGGTTCGCCAGCTGTGGGAATCATCGGACGACGAGGGGAAGAGCTGGCAGGTCGCCTTTGATGGAATGTATCGGAAGAAACCCTGAACCCTCGGTCTGACCGGAGCGCCGGGGAGCGCTGTTTCCCGGCGCTGCGGCGACTACCTACAGCGGCGCGAACCGCGCCGTGAAGTGCCGGAGGTACGGCGCCTGCTCGGTGAACCGGTACCCCCGAACCTCGCCGCGCCGAGCATAGACATTCAGGATCGCCTCGACGACATAGTCGATGTGGCTCTGGGTGTAGACCCGGCGTGGAATTGCCAGACGGACCAGTTCCATCTGGGCCGCGGTCTCCACACCCGTCGAAGCATCCCGCCGGCCGAACATCACTGTCCCGATCTCCACTGCACGGATTCCCGCTTCCCGATACAGCTCGGCGACCAGGGCCTGCCCGGGTAGCTCGAGCGGAGGAATCTGGGGGAAGAGGGCAGCGGCGTCGATGTAGACGGCGTGCCCTCCGGGCGGCTCGACGATCGGGACTCCCGCGTCGGCGATATGCCGACCGAGATAGGTGGTCGAGGTGATGCGATAGAGCAGGTAGTCCTCATCCAGCGCTTCATACAGCCCGAGGGCGATCGCTTCGAGATCCCGGCCGGCGAGGCCGCCGTAGGTTGGAAATCCCTCCGTCAGGATCAGCAGGTTCCGCTCCTGCTGGGCCACCTCGGCATCGTTGCTCGCGATGAACCCGCCGATGTTCGCCATCCCGTCCTTCTTGGCGGACATCGTGGCGCCGTCGGCGAGGGCGAACATCTCCCGCGCAATATCAATGGGCGCGCGGTCGGCGTAGCCCGCCTCGCGCTGCCGGATGAACCAGGCGTTCTCGGCAAAGCGGCACGCGTCGATGTACAGCGGGATGCCGTGCCGCCGACAGACCGCGCTCACCGCCCGAACATTGGCCATCGACACCGGCTGTCCGCCGCCGGAATTGTTCGTGACCGTCAGCATGCAGAGCGGAATCTTTTCCGGTCCCACGTCGGCGATGAGCCGCTCGAGTGCCGGAACATCCATGTTGCCCTTGAAGGGGTGCCGCGTCGCCGGCTGGCGACCTTCCGGGATGACCAGATCGACCGCGCGCGCCCCGACGAATTCCACGTTGGCGCGTGTCGTGTCGAAGTGGGTATTGCTGGGGACGACGTCGCCCGGCCTGCACCGGGTGGAGAAGAGGATCCGCTCGGCCGCCCGACCCTGGTGGGTGGGAAAGACGTACTGGAAGCCGAAGATGTCCTGCACCGCCTTTTCAAAGCGGTAGAAGGATGGACTGCCGGCGTACGATTCATCGCCCCGCATGATGCCGGCCCATTGGGAGGCGCTCATCGCCGAGGTGCCGCTGTCAGTGAGGAGGTCGATCAGGACGTCATCCGACTTGAGCTGGAAGACGTTGTAGCCGGCTCCCTGCAGGCGTGCCTCGCGCTCGGCGTGCGTCGTGAGCCGGATCGGCTCCACCGACTTGATCCGGAACGGTTCGATGATCGTCTTCATGGGATTCCACAAGGAGGCAGGGGAAGCGCGGGAAGGGGGAATATGTCAGCATCGGCGCCGAGGCTCCATATTCCCGCATGACTGCGCTTCCGGTGGTGATTGTTGGTGGAGGAGCCGCGGGATGCCTGGCGGCGATTGCGGCCGCCAGTACCGGCATCCCCGTGCTGCTGCTGGAACGCACCCCGGACGGCGGGCGCAAGATCCTCATCTCCGGTGGCGGCCGTTGCAACATCCTCCCGTCGGTCCTCGAGCACGGCCGGTTCGTCACCGACTCCTCTCCGCATCAGCTGCGCAAGATCCTCGCGGGCTGGCCGCTCGAGCAGCAGCGCCACTTTTTCGAGCATGAGCTCGACCTGCCGCTGCAGCTGGAGACGGACTCGGGCAAACTCTTTCCCCGCTCCAATCGGGCGAGAGACGTCCGCGACCGGCTCATGAGCGCCGCCCGCGAACGGGGCGCCGTCCTTCGGTTCGGCGCGCTGGTGCGTGACATCGAGTCTGTGGGTGGCGGATGGAGGGTCCAGCTTGAGGGGGCTGAGCCGGTCGGCGCGTCTGCGGTCGTTCTCGCGACCGGCGGGCTTTCGGTGCCCACCACCGGCAGCGATGGCACCGGCCTCGCCATTGCCCGGCGGCTGCAGCACGTGGTCCATCCGCTCTATGCCGCGCTCACTCCGCTGACCGCAGAGCCAGCACTGCACGCCGGGCTCGCGGGAATATCCCTCACCGTGTCCATCGAGGGGAAGCGCCGGGGCAGGCAGGTTGCGGCCACGGGTGGCTTTCTCTTCACGCATCGGGGTTACAGCGGCCCTGCGGTGCTCGACATCTCGGACATTGCAGTGCGGTCGCGGCAGGATGGCGGTGCCCGGGAGGAACTCCGAGTGCGCTGGGGAGCGATGGACCGGGCGGGCTGGGATACCCGGTTGCAGGCCCGCGGCGCCCAGGCCGTGCTCACCGTCGTGCGGGAGCAGCTGCCCGCCCGGCTCGCGGAGGTGCTGCTGGCCGAGGCGGGAATCGAGTCGGCGCTTCAAGTATCACAGCTCTCGCGTGAGCGCCGGCTGGTCCTGCTCGATCTCCTGACGCGCTACGTCCTCCCCTGGACTGGCGACGAGGGGTATCGCAAGGCGGAGGTGACCGGGGGAGGGGTTGCCCTCAGCGAAGTGCACACAGCCACATTGGAGAGCCGCCGGCACCCGGGTCTCTTCCTGTGCGGCGAGATGCTGGATGCCTTCGGCCCGATCGGGGGCTACAACTTTGCCTGGGCGTGGGCGACGGGGCGGGCCGCCGGTCTGGGTGCAGCCCGCTACGCGGTGGGCGCCGGCAGCCCTGGTTAGGGAAGTTCAGCACAGTGTCGTGGTGACACCGGGTCTCATCCGCAGGGCCCCTCCGGGCCCCCTGCGGTCTCGCCTCGTTCCGGACTCTTGGTCAGCGCTTCCTTTTACAGGCCGCCGAACGAAAAGCCCGCCACGATCGGTGCTAGCTGTGGTTTGATGCCGTCGGTGTAGACGCTGAGATAGCGGCCCTCCACGAACAGGGCGAAGCTGCGACTGCCGAAGGACACGCCCGCGCCTCCGGTGATCGCCGGATTGGTGCTCGAGAGGCTGCCGAAGTTGGGGCCGGTGGTGCGGGTCCTGACGTATCCACCCCCGCCGAAGAGATAGATCCGGTTGGGGGAACGGCGCGAGCCGACCTGGAGCACGAGACTGGCCGTGCTCCCCAGCATACTGGTCCGGCCCGGCGTCGCCTTCAGCACATTCCTGCCGTAGAACCCGTCAATCCTGAACCCGATCGAGGTGGAGGCGCCCGGAAAGAAGGCCAGGTTGCCCTGTCCGAGCCAGCCGGTTTTCACGGCGTCGGCGTAGCTACGCAGGGGCAGCGAGACACCGCCGCCGAGTCCGAGGCGAATGTCCCCCTGTGCATGGGCCGGATGGATGGTGCTGGTGATCAGGACGAACACGAGGAACGGCGCGAGCGAGCGCGACATGAAAGCTCCAGAGATGGCAGGGTGACAGAGCCAGTATGGCTCCTCCCCTCCCCCTCCGCGCGGTAACGAGTGTCACATCGGCTTGTGGGAGTGGCCCAGCCACCCTGTCGCGGGGCTTAGCGGACCAGTGGCACCAGCTGCTTGATCGAGTCGAGCGGGAGCTGGGCGACGAGTGACATCCGGTAGCCCGCCTCATCAAGCCAGGTCGCGACGCTCACGCCGCTGGGCGACGTGCCATACGCCGTTTCGCCGCTCTCCAGCGTGGGGTCATCGATGGGACGGAAGCCGGAACTGTCGGCCGGGATGAGCTGCTGGTCGAGCAGGATGCGGCCGCCCCCGGCGGTGCGGTAGACCACTCGGATGACATCGAGTCCGGTCTGGGCCCCGGGGACAGCGGACGCCGATCCTACCTCGAGGTGGTCCACGCTATAGCCCTGAAGGGAGCGCACCGGACCGCCCAGGCGGCGCACCGCCTCGCTGCGGGAGAGCGGCTTGAAGTTGGGAGACAGCGCCAGTCGGCTTGGGGTGGTGTCGACCGCCGCGCGCGTGGGGACTGTGGGCCGAAGCGCGGGGACCTGGGCTGGTTCGGTCATGACCGGAGGCGGGGTCGTCGCGGAACTGGTGTCATGCGGAAGCGCGGTCGCCGGCGCGGTGACCCGGGGTGCGGCAGACGTTGCGAGCCCGCTTTCGGCCTGACCGCTCGATCCGGCCGACGCGATCATTCCTTCGCTCGACTGCCGCAAACGACTCGCTCCATAGCCGACGACCAGAGCGAGCAGCACTGCGCCGATCCACAACAGGGTTGAGAGATCGACCTCGAACCGCCGTTTCGGTTCCTCCCCCTGTGGCATCAGCACCAGTCCGCCCGGAGTCACCGTCGCGAGAGGCATCATTTCGATCGCCAGGTCGGGATAGCGCTCATCGACCTCGGCGAAATTGTCGCGCCACTCCTCCAGCTTTCGGGCACAGGCGCGACAGTCCCCGACGTGGTTGAGAATCCGCTGCACGTCGTTCGGGGTTGCGGTCCCGCTGACCAGCTTGTCGAGTATGCGCTCTTCGAGGTGCGACATCCGTTCCTGTAGCCGAGTGGTCAGGGAGAATCTACGCCGATCCGCCAGTACCTGGGTACATCATCGCACCCGACGGGCCAGCCCACGCAGGGAATCTGCCGGGAGAAACCCCGTAAGTCCAAGCCGGAGGCCAGTTTGATCGATCCAATTGAGGGTCTGCCTTCCGGCCGGTCCGGCGATCGCGATGGTGTCGCCGACGAGCAGGCCCGCCCGGTCATCGAGCGCGCGGTAGGCGTCACGAGAATCGGCCAGCTGCCGCGCCTGATCGAGCCACAGCTCGCGTCCCGGGGGATCGAAATAGACCACCCTGATCCGGCGGGTGCCGGGCTCGGCTGATTCCACCACTTCCACCCTTGCGGGCACCATGCCATCGACCAGACGAATGGTCCCGCCGAGGCTTCTCACCGCCTCCTCCAATGTGACCGTCCTCACATTGGACCGCTGTCGCCGGAGGTCTGCCTCGGTGGTCTGCACAGCGCCGGCAGCAGCAGGCGCCTGGGCGGCGAGCGCGGCGGGAGCTGGGCGACCGGCCTGCGGGTCGGTGCTTCCCACGACCGCCCGCTCTGCGGCCTCACGTCGCTCTCCGCCCGATTCCGCCAGCTTGCCGACCTCGTCCTTGGCCACGGCGTTGTTGCTGACGAGGCCAGCCTCCGGTGCGGGTGCCTGAATCGCCGGCGTCCGCGTTCCTGCCTCCTCCGGACGTGATATCGCTCCATTTCCAGCGGCCCTCGCTGCGTCGGAGGGTACGGGGTGGGTGGCAGGTGCGGGAGTGGTGGCGGTCGGTTCGGCCGACTTCGCGGTCATCACCGCCTGATCCGCACGGTCCGACTTCAGGTCGGAGATCGGGGCGGCGACGGGTGCGCGGTATCGAAGATCGCTGGCAAACCAGCCGAGTCCGACCGCCACGACGATCGTGGCGGCCCAGCCGAGCGAACGCCACGCCGTCAGGCCGCCGCCTCGTCGGGTCGGTGGCTCGGCAGTCCGCCGGTCGGGTAGGCCGGCAGGAGTATTCGGCCCCGCCGGCCGACTCGATGAGTCGGTGGGCAGCTGCACGGCATCGACTAACGCTCCCGCCTCCCGGAAGAAGCGACGGGTCTCGTCCAGCAACTCCCGGCATGCGGGGCAATTCGCGAGGTGCGACTCCGCCTCCGCTCGCTCCGCCGACGTCAGTTCCCCGTCGAGAAGTGCGGTCAGCTGGCCATCATCAAGATGCGGCATGGCGATCCTTCTCCTGCGTTCGGAACTCCTCCACGAGGCGACGGCGGGCGCGGGCCAGCGTGGTGCCGATGGCACCCTTGGCCAGCCCGGTCGCGGCGGCGATTTCGTCATAGTCGAAGCCTTCCGCCTTGAGCAGCAGGATCTCGCGGTCGATGTCGCGCAACTGGTCCAGTGCTGCGCGGACCATGCGGTTCTTGTTGAGGCGCTCGTACTCGTCATCGGCGGCGGGGGCGTGTGTCACTGAGTCCGCTTTGAGCAACTGCAGCCTGCGGCCCTGGCGGACCGCCCGGCGACCGTCGTCCCGCACCAGGTTCAGCGCCACCGCGAAGAGCCACGGCCGGGGATTGTCCGGTGGTGTGGCGATGGCCCGCGCGAAGGTCTCGTGCGCGATGTCTTCGGCACGATCCTGGTCGCCCGTACGGCGGTACAGCATGCGCAGCAGGGGCTGGTGATACTGGGCGTAGAGCTCTTCGATCGTCGCCATGATCTCAGCAGGAGAGGTGAGCGAGGCCGAAGGTAGCGATGCGCGTCGGGCCCCGCACCTCTCCCGTCGGCCCGATGTCTGTCAGCCGCACAGGGCGATCGGTGGCTGGAGCGGGGCGGCGTAGCGCCCCGCCAGCACCCGTCCATCGGAAAATGTCACCCGATACTGGCCATGGATTTCGCTCCCCGGAGCTCCCGAATCCACCCGGACCCAGCCGGCAGTGGCCGAGATGCAGGGCCCGGTAGCGGGGCAGAGCAGCACCGACAGTTCGGTGCCACTCTGATCCGGGATGGCCCACTCTCTTCCCCGGATTTCTTCCGGCGCCTGGTAGATCACCAGTGTCAGATTGGTCTGTGAGGCGCTGTCGCTGCCGGCCTCCTGCGGGATCACGATCCGGGTCGCTGCACCATCAAACGGGGCGCAGTCCGGCCAGGCGAGCGCCGGGGACCACGGAGACTCTCCGCCGCAGGCGAGCACGGCGAGGGTCAGGAGCCAGGCGGACCGACTCATCCTGCCCTCCGGAATTCGCGCACCAGCCGCTGCAGCTCGGCGGCACTCAGGGATTCGCTGCCCCCGTTCACGATCCTGATGCTGGCCTGCCGGCCCGCGATCAGCACCGCATCAGCCACCTTCAGACTCGCGGCCAGCTCAGGGAGGGCACGGGTCAGGGCAAAGTATGCTGGGCTGAATGGCGCGACGGAAACAATCCGGAGCTTCTCCGTGTGGGCCACATCGGTCCAGATCCCGTCCCGTTCAGCGAATACCCGGCCCCCTGCGCGACGGATGGCCGGCCCTCCGCCGACCTGCTTCTCCACCTTTTCGTCCGCCAGCTTGTCCGCCTCTGCCAGGTTGGTCGCCTGCGACATCCTGCCGCTCTCCTGCGCCCGATCAAATGCGGCCGCACCAGTCTGCGCCGCGGGTGACGGTGCCGTCACGGTGGCCGGCGCACTCATCGGCATCATGTCGCGCCGGACGCTCCGGTCATCCGGCCCCCGCGTCGCCAGCTGCGGCTCCTGCACGAGATACGAGGTGTACTCGGTGAGGATCCCGTAGCGCAGCCCCAGGTCACGAATCTGCTGGATGGTGGCGGCGCTGCTGCCCTCGAGCCGGACCTGACGGGTGAGATCACCGATGCGGCGGGAGGCCCAGAGTCGTGGAATGAAGTCGTTGCCCGCCTCCATCCGCGGAAAGACGACGCTGGTCACGAACCGTTCGCGGCGGCCGTTGCGTTCGCCTTCGATGACGATGTCGCCCTCGCCGCTCCCATGATAGCGTCCGAACACCACCAGTTCCTCGCCGAAGAAGAGGTCTGGAAGGGTGCCGGGCGACAGGTCCACCAGCCGCACCGGGCTGTCGACCAGCCGCAGGTTCACCAGCGCGGGCCGGCTGAGCTTGCTCACCAGACTGCCGACCGCCACCTCGACATCGGCCTCGGGCGGGACATACTCCACGGCCCCGTGCCCCTCCTGGGCCAGCCGATCGAGCAGATAGGTGTTCACGTCGTGGCCCACCCCGATGGTGAAGACCCGGTTCCGGCCGATACGGCCGGCAGCGAGCGCCGCGATGCGATCGGGGGCCTGTTCGCCCACCGATGGCACACCGTCGGTGAGGAAGAAGACGATCGGCAGCCGGTTCTCCGCGACAGTCCCCCCGAGGGCGGCGTCGAGGGCGGCGGAGATGTTGGTGCCGCCATCGGCGTTGAGGCCGTCGATGAACTGGCGGGCGGCCTGCAGGTTGCCTCCCCTCGCTGTGGCGAATTCATCACGGAAGAGCCGCACGCCGGAGCTGAACGCGATCAGGCGAAAGCGATCCTCGGGGCGGAGCGAGCCGAGCGCCTGGCGCACTGCGGCGCGGGCCTGCTCCAGCTTCTGTCCAGACATGGAGCCGGACACATCGATGACAAAGGTGAGATCGCGCGGCACCACCGCCCCCTCCTGCCGGAGCGCCGGCGCCAGCAGCAGCATGACGTAGCCATCCTCTCCCGCCTCGGCATGCGGGAGTGCGGTCATCCCGACCAGGCCCTGGCGCAGCGGCAGGAAGAGTTCGAGGTCGCCGCCGGTGGAGGCGTCAATGCTGATCTGGGTGCGCCCGCCAGGGCGAGTGGTGTTGAGTGTGTGGGTAGGCGAGTAGGGCGTCCCGACGCCCTCGCCCTCCGGCAGCGTCACGCGGAGTGACCCATTCGCGGGCCCGCGCGCACCGAAGGGATAACGGAACCGCAGTGCATCGCCGGCGCGATCGAGCAGTTGGGTATAACGCAGGATGATCTTCCGCGTCTCGCCGGGCTGAATGGGAAAGACCTGGGCGCGAACCAGTCCATGACCGGCAAGCGTCAGCAGGGCCGGGTCTTTGAGGCGCCTGACGATTTCCTCATAGATTCCCCGGGCCTGTTCGGCGTTCATCATCTCGCCGCGGACTTCCTGATCTCCCATCCATAACGAAAAATTCTGGAACACCGCTTCGCCCGGCATGGGATACAGATAGCTCCCCTCGGTCACCCGGCTCCCGGTATTCCGGAAGCGTTCCTCGACCTCTACGTGTGCGATGCGGCCATCGAGAGTGACGCGGACATCGGCACTGACACGCTGGAGCTGGGGATCCGCGGCGGTGGAGCCACGGGGATGTTCGATCTCGATCCAGCCCTGCGCCGCCGCGGGAGACGCCGACAGCAGGAGCGCGGTAGCGCCCAGAATGCTGCGAAACATATGTGCCTCTTGGAGAGTGGACGCGCGGGGGATGCGGCGGGGTGGGAGACTTGCACAGGCTGGTCGGCGGTCGGCCGGGCGGGCTCGGACGACGGCCAATTGAACTGGACCGGGGCTGGAGTATTTTCCCGCATGCCGATGATCGAAGTGGTCCAGACCAACCTCGAGATGACCTCGCCGTCCGACCTGATCGGTGGCGGCGCGCCTCCCCCTGGTGTCCGGCTCGAGCGGGTCGAGCAGTGCACGCCGGCCCTTGCACGCTTCCTCTATACCGAGGTGGGCCGGCAGTTCGGCTGGCGGGACCGGGTGGCGTGGACCGACGCGCAGTTCCAGGCCTACCTCGACCGCAGAATCGTGGTCTGGGTGCTGTACCATGCGGGCGCTCCGGCGGGATACTTCGACCTCAGGTCCGATGCCGATGGCTCGGTCGAAATCAACAACTTCGGGCTCATGCCTCACGCGATCGGCCGTGGCTTTGGCCGATTCCTGCTCACCAGATCAGTCCAGGAGGCCTGGGCAATCGGTGCGCGGCGGGTCTGGCTGCATACCTGCACGCTCGATCACCCCAGCGCCCTCCCCAACTACCTGAAGCGCGGATTCCGGGTCGTCGGTGAGGAGCGATACGCCACCAGCGTCCCCTGATCGTTACCCGCAGTCATCAAATCGTTACCGCCTTCCGCTTGTCCACGGTTATGTCACGGGCAGATTTTTCCTCAAATCAGGATAACCCGTTCCCGCCCGATTCTCAGGAGGAAGGCATGGCCCGCTCCCGTATCCCTGCTGCACTCACCCTTGTCACGCTTGCGGGTGCTCTCTCCGCCTGTACCGGCCTGATGGCCGGCCCGGCCACGAGCAGCGCGTCGGTCATTCCCGCCGGGCGGGACTCCACCTGGGTGCGCGCCCGCCGGGCGATGGCGGCCGACTTCTTCACGCTGGATATGGCGGATTCCGTGGCGGGGGTGATATCGGGGGTGCGTCATCCGAAGCCTGGCGTGCTGGCGATGGACCCGTACGCCTGTCGGCTGCACGTGACCTACCTGATCGCCGAGGGGGCCGACTCCACGCCGGTCCGGGTGAAGCAGCAGTGGGCGGCACCGGCGAAGAAGGACGGGGCTCCGACGGTCGACTGTGGTCCCGAGATGGCCGATGTCGTCAGCCGGATGGAAGGGGTGCTGCAGATCGGGCGCTAAGCGCCGCACACCCCGTCTCGGCGCCGAGGAGCTCGGCGCCCGCAGTCCGGAAGACCAGCTCCCAGGGTGAGCGCTCCGCCAGCGTACTCGCCCAGCACTGTCCCGTCTCGGCGTCTCCCAACCTCAGCAGCAGCTGTGCACGCCGGTACCGCTCCAGAGCCCCCGCATGAAAGGGTGAGGCGACGGCATTCTGAAACCAGAGTTCGCTCCCTGCCGCCGCCAGCGCCGCGCGCGCATGTTCCTGATCCAGTGCCGGCCAGAACATCCCGAGCAGCGTGTCCCGCCGGAGAAAGCCGTCCCGGCCGTGCATCGCGAGACAGGCGAGCAGCGCGAGCCGTTTGGACTGGCACAGCACGGTGCTGACTTCGCGGCCGGTGGCATCTCGCAGGTCCACACCACCGAGGACGGAGAGGCGAAGGGTCACGGGGAGGACAGGTTGCGCCCGGGCAACGCCACTGCGCGAGGTTCGGCGGGGCGGTTCGCTCGCATGGCATTTCGCTTTTGCGGCAGGATTCGCATGACTCGATTCATGTTGATGCCAAGTCTGCTGCTGGGTCTCACGGCGGACGCGCGCGCCCAATCGGCCGGTGAAGTGCCCGGACATGGTGGGACGATCGGTCTCACTTTCGATCAATACTACGTCGGTCGGGCCCGGGCGCACGGGGTCTCGCTCCTGGGCATGGGGCCCGGCCGGGCGGGCGTCGCCTCGACGTTCGCTGCCGGGTTCCTGGGCAGCGGGTACAGCAGTCGCATCATATCGCCGCATTCGACTTCGGCATCGGTCATTTGTCGTTCCTGGGGCAGGCGGCGTTGGTGGTCGATGTGGGTGCGACCGGGCTGTTGAGCGCAGGCGCAGGAGCCATCGGTGGGAAGTGGGGTTCACGCTGATGCTGCCGGTCGCGGAGAGGGTCAGGGCGCGGATCAGCCGCTCGAGGCGCGCGTACCTGCCCGATGGAACGGTGGGACTGTGGCTCATCAGCGTTGGCATCACGACGGTGTCGCCCCGGGCGCCGGGTCCGGCCGAGCGGTCAGTCGCCCGGTTTCGCGGAAGGACAGAGTGAAGCGAGGACGCAATCGTCACAGCGAGGGCGACGTGCGATGCAGACCGCCCGGCCGTGCAGAATGAGGAGATGGGAGACCAGGGTCCAGTCGTCCCGAGGGATCAGCTTCATCAGGTCCTGCTCGATCTTCACCGGATCGGTTTGTTGGGTGAGCTGGAGCAGCCCGCTCAGTCGGGCGACATGGGTGTCCACTGTGACGCCCTCGTTCAGGCCGAAGGCATTGCCGAGGACGACATTCGCGGTCTTCCGGCCCACACCGGGCAGCGCGTGCAGCTCGGCCATGGTGCGCGGAATCTCGCCGCCATGATCCGCTACCACAGCCTGCGCCATGCCGATGAGGTGCTTTGCCTTGTTGCGGAAAAATCCGGTGGACTGGATGATGCGCTCGACATCGGGCTGGCGCGCCCGGGCCAGGTGTGCCGGTGTGGGATATTTCTGGAAGAGCGCCGGCGTCACCAGGTTGACCCGTGCATCGGTGCACTGGGCGGAGAGGATCGTCGCGGCGAGGAGCTGATAGGGCGACGCATGTTCGAGGGCGCAATGGGCGTCGGGATAACTCCGCTTGAGCCGGGCGAGGATCTCAGGCGCGCGCTGCTGCGCCGGCGCGGTGGTCCGACGTGATCGTGTGCCGCGGGTGCCGGCCCGGGTCACGCGGTGCCGCGGCGGCGCGCGACATGAAGGAGGAAGCCGTCGGCCGAGCGGGTGTTGAGGACGTCGTCCCGGGTCAGCCAGCCCTTGCGGGCGATGCCGACGCCGAATTCCACGTTGCGAAGCCCGGCGAGGTTGTGGGCGTCGGCGCCGATCGAAATGATGACGCCGGCATCGCGGGCTTGCCTGACAAGCCGCCAGTCGAGGTCCAGTCGGTGGGGGTCGGCGTTGATCTCGATAGCGACGCCGGTGCGCGCCGCCTTGTCCAGCACGGCATCCATGTCGAGCGCGTAGGGCTCGCGCGCCAGGAGCAGGCGCCCGGTCGGATGGCCCAGGATGGCGAGATGCGGGTTGTCCATCGCGGCGAGCACCCGGGCGGTCATCTCCGCGCGGGACATGCTGAAGCGGCTGTGGATGGAACCGATGACGAAGTCCAGCCGCGCGAGGACGGTGTCATCATAGTCCAGTTCGCCGGCGGCGAGGATGTCCGCCTCGATCCCCTTGAGAATCCGGATCCCGCCGAGCGCCTGATTGGCGGCGTCGATCTCGTCGGCCTGACGCAGCAGGTCTTCGGGGGAGAGGCCGCCGGCATACGCGGCGGCCTTGCTGTGATCGGTGATGCCGAGCCACGTGTAGCCCGCGTCCTGACACGCCCGCGCGACTTCCAGCACTGAATTCGATCCGTCGGAGTAGGTCGTGTGACAGTGCAGGAATCCGCGCAGGTCGGCCTGCTCGAGTAGCAGCGGCAGTTTACCCGCCGCCGCGGCGTCGATCTCGCCGCGGCCCTCGCGCAACTCGGGGGCGATCGGCGCGAGGCCGACTGCGGCGTAGAATGCCGGTTCGTCGGCGGTGGGAACAAAGGTGCTGCCCTGCCACAGCGCGGCACCATCGAGGGTGAAGCCCTTGGCACGGGCGAATGTCGCGAGTGCTGCGAGGTGGGGTTCGCTGCCGGTCACCTGGACCAGCACGGCGCCGGCGTTCTTCGGCGTCGTGATGATGATCTGCGCCTGGGTTCCGCCCGTCACCCGCAACGTGACCCGTCGCTCATCCTGGCCGGCAAATTCGTGCACTCCCGGCAGCTGTCCGATCCGCTTGAAGATGTCCGCCGGCGCGACCTCCGCGACCAGCACCACGACAATGTCCTTCACCACTTCCATGCGGCGGCGGACTTCGCCGGCGGTGACGGCTTGCAGCACGCCGGGCAGTTCCGCCAGCGCGCGCCTGAGGCCTTCCGCCGCCTCGGCCGCATGATGCGCCAGCTTGAACCCACTAGCCTGGCGGAGGAAGGCGATGCCCTTGAGGATATTGTCGGCCGTCTTGGGCCCGAAGCGTGGCAGCCGCGCCAGGCGTCCGTCGCGCGCGGCCGCCTCCAGCTCCGGGAGGGAATCGATGTCGAGCGATTCGTGGATCTGGCGAATCTTGGCGACACCGAGTCCGGAGATCTGCAGCATCTCGACCAGGCCGGCGGGTACCTGCTCGCGCAGTTCTTCCAGCAGCGACGCGCGCCCGGTCTGCACCAGCTCCTGCACGATCTGCAGCGTGGCGGGCCCGACACCCTTGGTGGCGGCGAGGGACCCGTCGTCGAGCGCGTCGGCGAGTGAGCCGGCGAGGGCGGTGATGGCGCGCGCGGCGGTGTGAAAGGCCCGTACCCGGAAAGGATTCTCTCCCTTCAGCTCGAGGAACGCGGCGATCTGTTCCAGCACCTCCGCGACGGCCTTCTTGTCGAGCGCCATCTCAGTTCACCTCGAGCGGCTGGTGCGCGCGATGGGCCGGCCCGCTGCAGGCCTGCGCCTCCTGGAGCAGGGGACGGGTCCGTGCCGCCAGCTCGATGAGCTCCTCGCCACCAACGATCGAGAACAGCCCCGCTGCCGCGCCACCGGGCAGCACGGGGGAAAAGAGCGCCGTCCCGTCCTCCCGTGCCAGCGCGCCTTCGGTGTGGCCATCCGCCTCCACCACGGTGAAGCCCTCGTGGCTCGGGTGCATGCTGAAGATGCCCAGCACGAAGTACCCGCCCTCCGGCCATGACCGCACGAAGAGCCCGTCGAGGGGCTGGTGCGGCTCGCCATCGCCCAGGGCCGCCCAGACCAGCCGTTCGGGAAACTGGACATACGCCGCGCGCGGCAGGCCGGCCGGTGCCAGATCCGCGCTGCTGCTGGCCTCAGGCACGAGCAGGCGTTGGGCCCGCGACCGGTTGAGCTGTACCAGCCAGCCGCCCTCGGCCCAGTAGAGATAGCTGTGATGCAGGAGGGCGATATGCTGTTCGATCGCCGCCCCGACACCCTCCTCGGGGACCAGTTCCCGGAGCAGGGTGACCACTGCCCGGTCCAGCATGAACGCATCGAGGTCGTGGGGATCCCGACCGGTGGCGGCCAGCGACTCGCGGATGCGGGGGAAGCGCTCGTCAGCCTGGGGTCCGAAGGCGACGTCAAAAGGGGTGGGGCGCATGGGACGAGAAGGGTAATTCCGGGCTCCGGACGGTGCAAAGCTGGCCGTCACCCGCTCCGCGGCAGGAACGCGTTCAGCAGCGCCACGAAAGCCTCGAATGCCTCGACGTAGGGCACATGTCCGCACTCAGGCAAGAGGTGAAAGTCGGCCCGGAGGCCGTCCGCGGTTTCGCTTGCGGTCTCCCACGGGATCGGATCGTCATCGCCATGCAGCACGATGGCCGGGATCTCCAGGGCGCCGAGGGCGGGGCGGAGGTCGTAGTCGCCCAGGCTCTCCCAGACGCTGCGCTGGGTGCGCTCGGTAAGACGGAATGGTGTGAGCGCGTCCGCCCGTGCCGGATCGTGGAACCAGCCGCCCACCGCCAGCGCAAAGAGCCGCGCCTGATGCGCCGCCGGGTCCCGCTCCCGCAGCCCCGAGTGGCGCAGCGCCTCGCGCGCCGCAACCAACTCGGCAGACTGGGAACGCGCCAGGAAACGGCGCTCGAATTCCGCCCGTCCCCCTTTCCACGCCGGGGCGGGGGCGATCAGGGCGAGGCGCTCGACGCGGTCGGGATAGGTGACCGCATAGAGCAGCGCGAGCAGCCCGCCCCAGGAGTACCCAGCCAGCGTGAGCCGGTCGATGCCCCACAGCTCCCGCAACGCTTCGAGGTCCGCCACCTGTTCGCGCCAGCCCACCGGCGTCTCCCGGTCCACGGGCGAGCGTCCGCCGCCGCGCTGGTCGTAATAAATCAGGGTACGCCCGCTCGCGAGCACGTCGAAGGCAGGCAGGAGGTAGTCGTGGTGCGCCCCGGGGCCGCCGTGCAGCACGACCGTCGGCGGACCGTCGCCGATGCGGCGCTCGAAGAGGGTGACGCCATTGAGGGTGCGGGTGGCTTCCATCAAGGTGGCAGGTGGCAGGTGGCAGGGAAGTGCAGGATCGTTGGATCTGCCGTGGGGCGAAACTCAGCGCGTCAGTACACCCACCTGCCCGCTGCTGCCTAAAGTACCACCATCAACCCATCCGCCACCGCCCGCACCGCCGCTTCCTCATCGGGGGTGAACGGATCAGGGACATCGCTGTCGACGTCAATCTGGCCCAGGATCTTCGGGCCTCGCCGGATGAGGACGACCAGTTCTGAGCGGGTCACGGTGTTGCACGCGAGATAGTTTTCGACCGCGCGTACGTCGCCGACATTCTGGTCTTGCCCTGTGGCCACCGCCGTTCCGCACACGCCCTTGCCCACCGGGATGCGCGTATGGTCCGTCTCCCGGCCGCGGAACGCTTCGAGGACGAGGTCGTCGCCTTGCAGCATGTAGAGGTAGACCGAGGTGTATGGCGGTCCGGCCGCCTGAATGCGATCGGCGGTGTACTGCAGCAGCGCCTGCCGGCTGGCGTCACGGCAGAAAAGCCCGCGCAACCCGGCGATGATGGGGAGGGGGTCGAGCCGTGCGGCCATCTCAGCCTCCGCGCCTGCCGAGGGTGATCGTGAGCCGCTGCTCCGCGCCGCCACGAAGGACGTGGATTTCGACCACGTCCCCGGGTTGATGGCTGCGCAAGGCGTCGGTCATCGCCTGGAGGTTGTCGATCTCCCGCTCGCCGATCCGGGTGATGATGTCATCGCCCCGCAGCCCGCCGAGCTCCGCGGGACTGCCCGCGCGCACCCCGGTCAGGCGGACGCCATGAGCAGTGCCTGACATGTCGGGAATGGTGCCGAGGTAGGCGCCATACCCGGAGGAGGTGGTCGTGGTACCGGCCGCGACGGGCTCCGGCGCGTTGATGAAGGTGAGTGGGGCGACGCGATCCGCCAGCGTACGTACCAGGCGCGCGGCGAAGTTGGCGACCTGACCCAGCCCGTCGGCGTTGATCTTTTCCCAGTCGTCGGTGGTGCGGTGATAGTCTTCGTGCAGGTCGGTGAAGAGGTGCAGGACGGGCAGGCCCGCGCCGTAGAAGGAGGACTGGTCACTGCGGCCCCAGCCATCTCCGCTATACGAGAGGTTGAAGTGCGCCTCGCTGTTGACCGAGTCCAGCAGCGCGGGAAACTCCGCCGCGGTGGCGGAGCCATAGACCAGCAGCCGATCGTTCCTGAGCCGGCCGACCATGTCGAGATTCACCATCGCATAGGTCCGCGTGAGCGGGAAGAGCGGGTGCTTCACGTAGAAGTCGGAGCCGAGCAGCCCGGCCTCCTCGCCGCTGAAGGCGATGAAGACGACGGTGCGCGCCGGCGGTGTGCGCGCCAGCTGGCGGGCGATGTGAATCAGCGCGCTCGCGCCGGAGGCGTTATCGTCGGCGCCGTTATGGATGTGGCCGGTGCTGTCGGGGTCGAGCGCCCCGAAGGCACCGGGTCCGAGGTGATCATAGTGCGCCCCAACCACAACGATCTCATTGCGCAGTTCCTGGTCGTGGCCCGGGAGCACCCCGATGACATTGCGACCAGTCGCTCCGCCAATGCCGGCCTGGATGGCGGCGGGTGCCTCGGGGGCGACGGCAAAGAGCTGGAACCATCCCCCCGGGGCAGCGCGCAGCCCCGCCTGACGGAACCGGCGGGCGAGAAAGGTTGCGGCGCTGTCGGCGCCGGCGGTGCCGATGAGGCGGCCGCCGAGGGCATCGTCGGACAACACGCGGATGTCGTTGAGCAGCGTCACCGCGTCAAATGTCGACTGGGCGGAAACTGAAGTACGGGGGCAGAGCGCCAAGGCCCCGAGCAGCAGGGCGGCGATGCGGAGACAAGTACGTGGCATGGCTGCAAGTTAGCGCGGCCCGAGCCTCAGGGTGAAGCGGGCGGAATTCCGGTCAGGTTTCGGTACCATAACCCATTGCTGGCTATGGGTCTAGCCTGTATCTTGTGCCTCACTACCACCCCATGACGACACCCTCGACCCTCCTCGCCGATCTTGCGCAGCTCATACTCCTGCTCCGGGACCATCCGGACCAGAAGGAGGAGCTGAAGCTCGCCTTCAAGGGCTTCGCCGCCGGCCTGACGGACAGCGACCACGTCCTCACCGTCACCCGCGGCGCGTTCCTCTGGGATGATGTGGAAGTCGCGGCGGGACGGGGAGAGGTTGGCGCCCTGCATGAGCACCTGCGGGGGCAGGGCATCGGAGAAATCCGGTTGCCCGGCGGGCTGATGACGTCCACGCTGCTGTCGCTGCTGCGCATCATCGCGGCGCCGGTAGGTACCTACGGATCGTTCGACCACCTCGCCGCGCGGCTTGATGCCGCCGGTTGCGGCGTGGTTCCGGTGCTGCCCTTTGATCTCACCGCCGCGGGACGCACCCGGCCCTCGCAGGGCCTCGCGCCCGACCTCATGGGTCGGGTCTCCGAAGACGGTCATATCAACGCACTCGGCCCCGACGCGGTGACCGAGGATTCGGTGGGGTTGATGCACTTTGTCACCCTGCGGACCGACGCGGTCGGCCCGCTCGACGACCTGACCTCGCAGCTCGGGCATTCGGGAACCGCCAAGGAAACCACCGACCTGCTGAACCAGGTGCTTGCCGCCGGCGAGCAGGCGGCTCAGCGGGCCGACTGGGGCGAGCTGATCCGGGCGGCGAATACACTCATCGGGCTCGAGGCGAGGAGCAAGGAGTCACGCGGGTACGGCATCGCGCTTCGCCGGCTGCTGCCTCGATCGGTGCTCGAACGGGTGGCCCGGCTCACCGCGCGCGGCACGCTGCGGACCGAGGCCGCCGCCGTGATGCGCCGCATGGGCGCAGACGGGACGGAGGTGCTGCTCACCCTGCTCGTCAACGCGGAAAATGTGAGTGAGCGGCGGAGCTACTTCAGTGCGCTGAAGGAGATGACGGAAGGCGGCGAGCTGCTGGTGCACATGCTGAGTCATGACCAGTGGTTCGTGGTCCGCAATGTCGCCGACCTCTGTGGTGAGCTGAAACTCGAGAGCGCCGTGCCGGCGCTGGCCCGGCAGATGGGACACAGCGATGAGCGGGTGCGGCGCTCCGTGGCCGGGGCCCTCGCCCGCATCGGCGGTGCGAGCGCGGTCGAGCCGCTCCGTCGCGCCCTCCGCGATTCCGCCCCTCCCGTGCGGCTGGAGGCGGCGCAGCACCTCGACGGCCGGAAAAGCAAGAACCTCGCGGCGACGCTGATGGCCGCGGCGGAGGAGGAGACGCGGCCGGAGGTGCAGCGGGAGATGTATCTCGCTCTGGGTCGGATCGGGTCGGTCGAGGCGATCCAGGCGCTGAGCCGCGCGGCTGAGCCCGGGGGACGGCTGTTTCGCCGGAAGCCGACCGCGTTGCGGCTCGCGGCGGTCGCCGGGCTGCATGCTGCTGGTCCGTCCGGGTCGGCGGCGCTGAAGGACCTGCTGCGGGATGACGACAGGGAGGTGCGCGAGGTGGTGGAAAAAGCCCTCGCCACCCTGTGGGAGTAGTACTGCCGCCCACACGTGGCGCCTGATCATCAGGATCATGGCCCCGGGGGCGTGTCCCCGGGGCCATCGTAGCTATCGGGGGATAAAATCCGTCGCCGAGGTTACCCGGCGGCTGAAGGCTGCCAGCAGCCGTGCGGTGCGTGCGACATCTTCCAGCGCGACCATCTCGTTGGGGCTGTGCATGTAGCGCAGCGGGACGGAGACCAGCCCGGTTGCGATGCCCCGCAGCGCCGTGAAGATGTTGTCCGCATCGGTGCTCGTCGCCCGCGCCGCCCCCTCGACGGTGTAGGGAATCTCCTCCGCTTCCGCGGAAGCCACCAGCAGATCGAAGACCACCGGGTTCATCGCGGCGCCGCGGGTCAGGACGGGGCCGCCGCCAAGCTTGTAGTCGCCATGGCGGCGCTTCTCGACCCCGGGATAGTCCGTGGCGTGGGTGACATCGACCACGATCGCGACGTCCGCAGCCAGTGCCGCCGCGCCAGGGCGGGCGCCGCCGCCGGTAGAGCTGATCTCCTCCCGGGTCGTCGCCGCCGCGGTCACGCGGGCCGCGGGGCGATCGGTGGTGAGCAGCCGCAGCGCTTCGAGGACGACGAAGGCGCCGATCCGATTGTCGAGCGAGCGGCTCACGATCCGCCCATTGGGAAACTCGAGCACCGACGCCGCGAGCACCCCGGCGTCGCCCACCCGCACCCGTGCCTCCGCCTCCACCCGCCCCGCCGCCCCGATGTCGATCCAGAGGTCTTCCGCCTTGGAGACCTTTTCCCGATCATCCTTGTCCATCAGGTGGATCGCCTTCTTGCCGATGACCCCGTCGACTGTGCCGCCGCGGCCCAGCAGCCGGACCCGCTGGCCGACGAACACCTGGTGGTCCCAGCCGCCGACGGGCTCGAAGCTGAGGTAGCCCTCGTCGTCGACGTAGGTGATGATGACGCCGATCTCGTCGATGTGGCCGGCGAGCATGATCCGCGGGCTGGCGTCGGGATTGAGCGTCGCGAAGCTGTTGCCGCTGACGTCGGCGTCGACCCGATCGGCGAACCGCCCGGCCTCGGCGCGCCACGCTCGTGCGGGCAGCACCTCGAACGAGGAGGGGCCGGGGGAGTCGAGCAGCAGTTTCATGAATTCGAGCGCGCGTGCGTCCATGGGGGCTCTGGTCGGGGAGGGGAAGAATCTGGCGGGACGCGCCTCACCTGCCAATGGCCGGGGTGACCCGCGTCACCGCGAAGATGGAGCCTGCGTCGTTGCAGGTTTCCGTTCCCGCCCCGATCATTCGGCACACCTTCAATGGAGCCTCTATCGTGTCTCGTGTCTCACCCCTCCTGTCGTTGTCGCTGATCCTCATCGGCGCATGCACCGCCCAATCTGCCGGCCTCGAACCACCGCCCGCAGTCGCCACGATTGAAGTGTCGCCCGCTGTCGCCACCCTCGCCGCGGGCGACTCGCTCGACTTCAGCGCCGTCGGCTTCTCGGTGGATGGCGCGCCGGTAAGCATCACGGTGGCGTGGGCTTCGACCGGTGGCATCACGTCGACGAATGGGCTGTACCGCGCCGGCACGACCGCCGGCACCTACGTCGTCATTGCCAACACCGGCGATCTCAGCGTCGCGGATACCGCACTCATCACGATCACGCCGTAACGGTTGCGCGCTCCCTCCTCAACGGAAGCACCGTGGTGCTGAACGAAAAGTCCTGAGCCGGAGTGGCTGCAGGTCGCTACTGGGTACACGGCACCTGCCCGGTCATCGGGGGGAAGGGATATGCCGGAATGGGGAACGTGAGGAACGTCACGCCCTTTCCGGGCGGTGTGTCCTTGAGTGTTCCGCGGCGGATGCCGATTATGGACTCCTCCTCACAAGCAGATCAAACCGTGCTCCTCACCAGCCCCGTTCGCTGGCCGCTCGTTTCCGCGGCCATACTGATCGCCTCGTGCACTGCGAAGTCCGCCGGTCTCGATCCACCGAACCCGACGGTCACCGACATCCGGATGACGCCCGACAGCGTCGCCCTGCTCCACGGTGATTCCGCGGGGTTCACCGCGCAGGCTCTGCAGGAGAATGGCTCGCCGATCGGGGTGACGCTGGCGTGGAGTGCGACGGGTGGCACGGTTTCGACGTCCGGCCGCTATCACGCCGGGAGCATCCCGGGGGTCTATCGGGTGATGGCCAGCACGATCGACCTCGCGCTGGCGGACACCGCGATTGTCACGATCACCGATACGAGCGTGCCGCCGCCGCCGCTGACCGTCGCGCAGGTGCAGGTCACACCCGGCAGCGTGACGCTGCCGATGGGTGCGACCGCGGCCTTCACCGCGCAGGGCTATCAGGCGAACGGGACGCCGATCGCGGTACCGTTCGCATGGAGCGCCACGGGAGGCACGGTCTCGACCGGCGGGCAGTACCGGGCGGGTGGCACGGCCGGCACGTATCGCGTCGTCGCCAGCACGACCACCCCGGCGTTGGCCGACACGGCCCTCGTCACGATCACCGATACCACGACCCCGCCACCGGGCGCGGCGGTACTGCTCGCCGAGACATTCGAAGACGCCGCCGTCGCCGGTCGCGGCTGGTATGACAACACCAACCCCGCGATCAGCACGGTCGAGCGCCATAGTGGCGCCGGCGCGCTGCAGATGGCGTTTCCGGCCGGCGGCACGGTGGCCACCAAGGGCGGCGCGGTGCGCCACAAGTTCGCCGGGACCGACCGGGTGTTCTTGCGCTACTGGGTGAAGTACAGCGCCAACTGGATCGGCTCCGGGGTGAACTATCATCCGCACGAATTCCATTTCGTGACCAACCTCGACGCCGACTATGTCGGGCCCTCGGCGACGCATCTGACGACATACGTCGAACACGTCTACCAGAACGGTGGCATCCCGCGCCTCGCCCTCACCGACGCGAGCAACATCGACACTACCAGGGTGAACGTCGACCTGACCGGCCAGACCGAAATGCGTTCGGCACAAGGCTGCAACGGGAATGGGGACAGCTACCCGACCAACTGCTATCAGCTCGGCACGGCGTGGCGCAACGAAAAGGTCTGGCTGGCCAGTGCGCCGAGCTTTACGGCGGGTCCCGGGCCGGGGTACAAGAATGCGTGGCACAAGGTGGAGGCGTACTTCCAGCTCAACTCGATTCAGGGCGGGGTCGGCGTGGCGGACGGGATAGCGCAATACTGGTTCGACGGTCAGCTGATCATCGATCATCACAACGTGCTGCTCCGCACCGGTCAGTACCCGTCGATGCAGTTCACGCAATTTCTCATTGCGCCCTACATCGGCGTGGGCTCACCGGTCGCGCAGACGATGTGGGTGGATGACCTCGTCATCGCCACCGGCCCGGTGCCCTGAGCCGCGCGGCTCAGGGTCTCCACCGCTCCAGCCCGGCCATCGTCCGGCCCGGCAGTGCCGCCTGGATCCGCTCCGCGCCATCAACCACCCGCGGACCGGGCCGAGAGGTGTAGGCGTTGCCGTCGATCACCGCGCAGACGTCACACAGCCCCTGCGTGATGATGTGGTCCGGCGCGAGCGCGCGGAGCTGATGTCCATCCACCGCAATCACCGGTCGTCCCGAGGCCATGAGCCGGCGAACCTGCGCATCGATTGTCCCGCCCGGCGCTTCGGGGTCGACGGGCGTGGTGGTGACGCGGGGGCGGTTCGCCAGCTGAGGCGGCCAGTCGCGCTCATGGCTGGTGCCGACGAGCCTGGCTTCGGCCCCGAGGGCGGCCACGATCTCCGTGGCGGCAGGGAGCAGGGTGACGATTCGCATGGATGGAGAATAGCTTGCAGGCATGACAACTTCTTCGCTCCGGACCCGGTCGTTTCGCGAATCGGTGATTCGCGGCATGTCCCGCCTCGCCGCCGAGCACGGCGCCATCAATCTGGCGCAGGGCTTCCCCAATTTTCCCGCGCCCGAGCTCCTGAAGGAAGCGGCCTGCAAGGCGATTCGCGACGATTTCAACCAGTATGCCATCACCTGGGGCGCGCGGCGGTTGCGCGAGGCCGTCGCCCGCAAGTACGACGCGTGGTACGGGATGACACTCGATCCGGACGGGGAGATCACAATCACCTGCGGTGCAACCGAGGCGATGGTCGCGACGCTGATGGCGATCGTGAATCCGGGCGACGAGGTGATCGTCTTCGAGCCGTTCTACGAGAATTACGGTCCTGACACCATCCTGTGCGAGGCGAAGCCGGTCTTCGTGCCGCTCGCACCGGGGGCACCGCTCGATCTCGACCGGCTCGCCGCGGCCTTCAGCGCGCGCACCCGCGCGATCATCGTCAACACGCCCAGCAATCCGAGTGGACGGGTGCTGACCCGGGCGGAACTTGAGGGGATCGCGTTGCTCTGCCAGCGCCATGACGCGTGGGCGGTGACCGATGAGATCTACGAGCACATCCGGTTGAGCGGCGAGCACATTCCCATTGCGACCCTGCCGGGCATGCGCGAGCGTACCATCACGATCAGTGGTGCCTCCAAGACCTTCAGCATTACTGGCTGGCGCATCGGGACGGTAGTGGCGCCCGCCGGTATCACGGAGGCCATCCGGAAGGTGCACGATTTTCTCACGGTCGGCGCACCCGCTCCGCTGCAGGAGGGCTTGGCCGTGGCGATGGATGCGCTCGGGCAGGAGTACTACGCCAAGATGGCCGCCGACTATCGCCGCCGGTGTGATCTGCTGCTTCCCGCCATCACCGCCGCCGGTTTCACCGCCCTCGCTCCGCAGGGGGCCTACTACATCCTCGCCGATTTCTCGGCGCTCTCCGATCAGGACGACACCACCTTCGCCCACTGGCTGGCGCGGGAGCGCGGCGTGGCGACCGTGCCGGGATCCAGCTTCTTCAGCCGGCCCGAGCTGGGCCGCCATCTGGTCCGCTTCGTCTTCTGCAAGACCGACGAACTGCTGCAGGAGGCGGCCGCCAGACTGCTTGGCGGCGGACGCGGGGGAGCGAAGGAGCTGCAGCGGTGAAGGCGCTCAGCGGGGCTGTTTGCCAACGCAGGCCTCGCGTTCTATTCTTGTCGCCGTGATCCGCACCATGCATCACCCCGTCCTGCGCGCGCTTGGCGCGGTGCTCTCCGTTGCGCTGCTGCTGGTGCAGCTTGCCGATGGAACCGGGGTACATCGGTGCCCCGCTCACGATGGCGCAGCGGTACCACCTGCGGCGGTGTCCCATCATGCCGCCATGCAGCACCATCAGGCTCCGGCGAGCGACCATCAGCATGGTGGCGCCTGTACCTGCCTTGGTGCATGCCACGGTGCCGCCTTCGCGCTTGGCGCCGCGGATAGCACCCCGCGGCTCGAGGTTGGTGCGCCTGGCACGACCTCCGTGGCCGCGCTCGCCGGTGCTGTTCCTGCCTTTCTCCCTCGCCTGCTCCCCTTCGCCAACGGTCCTCCCCGCCTCGTCTCGTCCCGCTTCGCCTAGGACTTCCCTGCGGCGCGCACCCCTGAGGTGTCGCCGCCGAGCGCCGCCGCCGCAACTCGTGGGCAGGCGCCGTCTCTCCACGATTGACGAGACTGGATTCCATGCTTTTTCCTGCTCGAGCCAGAGCGGCGCGCCCAGCGCTGCTGCTCTGCCTCCTCTCCGTGGCGGGTGAGCTCTCCGCCCAGCAGAACGATTCCACCCATCAGCACGGCGACACGCTCACCCGTCCGGTGAAGCTGGGTGAGATCACGGTGACGGCCTCGCGAGCCCGCCGTGATGCGCCCACCAGCAGCGTCACCATCCCTGCGGTGGAGCTGCGCCACGTCGTGGCGCTCAACGCCTATGATCTGATTCGGCAGGCGGCAGGTATCGAGGTCCACGAGCAGGGGCAGGGCCCCGGGTTCGCCTCCAACGCCTCGGTCCGTGGCTTCAGTTCTGATCACTCCACCGACCTCGCGCTCTGGGTGGACGGGGTACCGATCAACGAGCCCATCAACGGACACGCCGAAGGGTACAATGACTGGGAGCTGCTCTTCCCCCAGGCCATCAGTACCGTCGACGTGATCAAGGGGCCGACCAGCGCGCTCTACGGCAATTTTGCCCTCTCGGGGGTGGTGAATGTGCGGACCCTTGAGCGGATGACCGGCAGCGAGGTGTGGGTCAAGGGAGGATCGTACGGCCGGCTCGAGGGCGCGGCACTGACCGGCTTCGATCACGGCCGCACCGGCGGCGTCATCGGCATTCGGGGCGAACGCGATGGTGGCTGGCGCCCCAACTCCGGCTGGAAGCTGGGCCAGTTGCATGGCAGGATCGTGCATGACCTCAGCGAGCAGACCAGCCTCGATGCCGGCGTCGAGTTCTACGCCGCCGGGTGGAACAGCCCCGGGTTCATCACCGACAGCCAGTTCGCAGCCCGGGACTTCAACGTGGCCGCCGATCCGACCGACCACGGCTTCAAGCGCCGGGGCCAGGAGCGGGTAAGCCTGCGGGTGCTTGCCTCGCCGGACCTGCTCTGGCGCTCGACCGTGTACGCCACGCAGGGGCGATGGCAGCTCCTTCTCACGACGCCCCCTGAGGGCGGAGGTGGTGAAGGCAGCGGCAGCCAGACCGAGGAAGAGGACCGCCGGTACGGATTTGGCCTGACGAGCGCAGTTACCTATTCGCGGGAGCGGACCACAGCAACGCTCGGCGTGGAGGGACGATACGATCACTCGCAGTACGAGAACTACTTTACGACCAGCACGGCCAGGGACTCGGTGCAGGCGGCTGTCACCGCTCACCAGGCGAGCGGCGCTCTCTTCGTCGAGACCTCTACCAATATGGGTCGCCACTTCCGTCTCGACCTGGGTGCGCGTCTCGAGATCCAGCAGACCGGCGTTCAGCCCGGCGGCCGGAGCCCGATGAGCGCGGGCAAGTCGATCGTCGCCCCGAAAGCGGGACTGCTCTATCATCTCCCGCAGCTCACCAGCCTCTACGCCAACGTCTCACGCGGCTTCCGTCAAACCGACGGGATCATCGAGGACCCGGCCCTCCCGTTCATCTCGGCCTGGGCCTATGAGGCCGGGTTCAAGCTGGACGCCACGAAGATCAGCGCCTCGGTCGCGGTCTTTCGCATGGATGTGGGCAACGAACAGACCTTCAATCCGATCACCCTGACTTCGAGCAGCGGCGGCCGGAGCAGGCGGCAGGGTGTGGAGCTGGAGCTGCATCTCCGGCCCACCGATGCCGTCACTCTGACCAGCAACTGGACCTTCAACGACGCGAGGTATCAGCACCTCATCGTCGAAGGTCCCGATACGCTTGATGGGGCGCGCGTCTACAACACCGCGCGCTACATCGGTTCGGCCGCGCTCGCCGTGGCGCCACCGGCCTCGATCTGGCGACTCCGGCTCAGCACGACTGCGGTCGGCCCGTACAGCCCGTTCGACATGCCCGGGGTCGTCATCACACCCTACGCACTCGCGCACGCCTCGGGCAGCCTCCGGTTCGGCACTGCGACCCTCGGGATCGGGGTGCGCAATCTCCTTGGCCATCGATACCGTGAGCTCGAGGCCGGCGGCTTCAACGTGCCCGGCCAGCCCCGAACCGTCTATGGTTCGCTGGACTGGATCTTCTGAGCCGGTCGCGGCCCGCAGAACCACTCCTGCGTTGACCTCGTTGAAGGGATGATTCGCCGCCTGATCACCCCTTCTTCGAGGTTGCCATGTCACGTTCCCTTCGGGCCGGTCTCCATCTCGGCATCTTGCTCGCCGCTGCGGCCTTCCCCCTTGCCGCGCAGGATTCCACGATCATGAAGAAGGACTCCATGGCGATGAAGCACGATGCGATGATGGACAAGACCATGAAGCCGGATGCGATGGGCGCCATGGGTCACGACGCCATGATGGCGCCGCACGGCATGTTCGCTGGCGTGGGTAATCACCAGGCCGCCGGCGCCTGGTCGGTGGAGATGAAGGATGGCAAGACGTTTCTCGTGCTCGCGCCCGACTTCAGCATCGACAAGGTACCGGATCCGTACGTGGTGCTCACTTCGAGCGGCAAAGGAATGGGCAGCGGCACGCTCAATCTCGGCAAGCTCAAGTCGGTCAAGGGTGCCGCCCGGCTCGAGATCCCCGCCGGTACCGATCTGAAGACATATGCCACCGTCCTCATCTGGTGCAAACAGTACGACGTGAACCTGGCCCAGTCGCCGCTCGCGCCAGCCGATGCCATGATGCATAACTAACCATGGAGCATGGGCGCACCCCCGACCCGAAGCCGCCCGACAATCCCTCCGCTGGACGGGAGGGGCCGCCCGGGCGCGGGCTGTCACTCGCACGGGAGGCGTCGCTGCAGTCACGCCTCATCGCGCGTGACGAGCAGGCGCTGGTGGAACTGGTCGACCTTGCCTCGCCCTGGCTGCTCGGTGTTGCCCTCGGCATGCTGAGCGACCGGGATGAAGCGGAGGAGGTGGTGCACGAGGCATTCACCATTGCGTGGCGCCGGGTGGACCTGTTCGATCAGGAGAGCGGGCGGCTGCTGCCTTGGCTGCTGCGCATTACCCGCAATCGCGCCATCGATCGGTTGCGCGCCCGGCGGCGACGGACCCTCAAGCAGCGGCGGCTCGAAGCCTTTGGCGGGGCGGGGGAGCGCGTTGCTCCTGCGGTCGAGCCGGACGAGTCGGCGCGGCCTGGCTGGCATATCCACGACACGGTGCACCAGGCGCTCGCCCACCTGCCGGTGGAGCAGCGCGCCGTGGTCGATCTCGCGTATTTCCAGGGCCTCACCCAGTCGGAGATTGCCGGCCAGCTCGGCATTCCCCTCGGGACGGTAAAAACCAGACTTCGGCTCGCGTTCGACAAGCTTCGCCTGCGGCTCGCGGGCATACGGGAGTGGGTGCTATGACGTCCCATGAATGGTTCATCGAGCAGCGTCAGGCGCATGTCATTCGGGCGCTGGAGCCGGATGAGGAGCGGGCCTTCCATGAGCATCTGGCCGGGTGTGCCGAGTGCCGAGAGGCGACGGCGGCGCTGGAGCGCGATCTGGCCTGGCTGCCGCTGGGAGCAGGTCCGGTCGCCCCGCGTCCCGGCCTCAACCGCTCGGTGGTGGATACCGCTATGGGCCGCCGGCGTGCCACGGCAGGCAGGCTCGCGCCGCTCGCGCTCGCCGCCTCGCTCCTGCTCGCGCTCGGGTCGGTCTGGTGGGCCCGGCAGACGGTGTCGCGGGCGACCGGCGCATTCGCCCTCCGGCAGGCGGAGCTCACTACCGCGCTGGCCGGCGCGCGGGACACGCTCTCCATTCTGCGGCAGGCGAGCACGGTGCGTCATGCGAGCATCACGATGGGCGAGTACCGGGGCGGGATGGTCATCCTGGCGGACAATCAGAGCCACCGCTGGAATGTGGTGGTCTACGGACTGCCGGCGCCGCACGACGGGCAGGTGTGCCAGTTCTGGTTCATCACGGATAGCGGCATGGTGAAGGGGGTGGCGGTGCCCACCAGCGTCGGCGCGGCCACCGTGCTCACGCTCGCCATGCCGCCGGGCAACTTCCAGGTGAAGGGGGCGTCGCTGACAATGGAGGAATCAGGTTCGGCGGCACCCGCGCCGCAGGGAAAGGAACTGGCACACCTGATCTTGTAGCCAACGCGTTACCTTGGCAGGCATGAACCTCTCGCCGGCCCAGATGGCGTTGCCACTGTATTTCCTCCGGCTCGGCACCACTGGATTCGGCGGTCCGATCGCGCTGGTCGGCGCGATGCACCGCGACCTGGTGGAGGAGCGCGCATGGCTGTCGGAAGCCGAGTATCAGGAGGGGATGGCGCTGGCGCAGCTCTCGCCGGGCCCGCTCGCGGCCCAGCTCTGTTTCTATATCGGGTATGTGCGGGGCGGGGTGACCGCGGCGGCGCTGGTGGGCCTTGCGTTCATCCTGCCCAGTTTTCTGATGGTGCTGGGGCTCGGCTGGGCCTACGTGCAGTTTGGCGGTATCCCGTGGGTCCAGGCGGTGTTCTACGGAGTGGGCGCGGCGGTGATCGGGCTGATCACTCGCAGCGCCTACGGCCTGATCCGCAAGACGCTGGGCAGCGATGCGCTGCTCTGGGGAGTCGCGCTTGTGCTGATGGCCACGACGGTGATCACCGGCCGGGAAATCGTCTGGCTCATTCTCGGGGGCGGGGTGCTCGTGCTGCTGGCACGCGGGCTGCCGGTCCGGGGCCGGCTCGCCGAGGGCGGGAGTACGCTGCTGCTGCTGCAGTTGCTGGGCTATTTCAGCTTCGCGGGAACATTTGTCTTTGGCAGCGGTCTGGCGATCGTGCCGTTCCTGCATGGCGGCGTCGTGACCGAGCGGCAGTGGTTGACCGAAGCGCAGTTTCTCGACGCGGTGGCCGTCGCGCTGATCACGCCCGGGCCGGTGGTGATCACCACCGGGTTCATCGGCTATCTGGTCGCCGGCCCGCTCGGGGCGGTGGTCGCGGCGACGGCGACCTTTCTTCCCTGTTTCCTGCTTACCGTGATCCCGGCACCCTACTTCCGACGCTACGGAGACCGCCCCTGGTTACGGGCCCTGGTGGCCGGCATCACCGCGGGCGCCGTCGGTGCGATCGCCGGCGCGGTGGTTGTGCTGGGCCGGCAGTCGGTGCGTGACCTGCCGACGGCCCTGATCGCGCTGAGCTGTCTGGTGGTGTCAATGCGGTATCGAAGGGTGCCGGAGCCGCTGCTGATCATCGCGGCCGGGATCGCGGGCGTGCTCCTGCGGCGGTGAGCACTCAGCCGGCGGCTGGAATGCGGAAAGTGAACGCCGCACCCGGTGTCGCGTCCGCGAGGGTAAGGGTGCCTCCGTGTGCCTCCGCGATCGACCGGGCGATCGCGAGGCCCAGGCCGGTACCGGCGCTGCCGGGATCGCGGCGGGCGAAGCGTTCAAAAACCATGGCATGGTCCGCCGCGGGGATGCCAGGGCCGAAGTCGCGCACGGTCACCCACGCCCAGCGGTTCGATGCTCCGTCGGTGACGCCAGTCGTGATCTCGATCGGTGCTCCCGGCGCGTGCACCAGCGCGTTGTTTATCAGGACCAGCAGCGCTCGCTCGATCAGCGCCGGGTCGCCCTCCGCCGGCGCCGCCTCGAACTCGCCGTAGCTCACCTTCCGTCCCGCCATCTGGGGCAGCAAGCGCGCCCGGCTCAGCACCTGGGAAATGACGTCGTCGAGATAGAGCCGCAGCCGAGCGGGTTTGAGCGCATTCGCATCGGCCCGCGCCACGAGCAGCAGGTCTCCCACCAGATTGCCTAACTCTGCTGATTCGCCCGCCACCCGTTGCAGGGCGAGCTGGTACTGGGTCAACTCCGCCGGCCCGCGCAGTGCCACCTCCGCTTCGCTCCGCAGAATCGCGACCGGGGTCCGCAACTCGTGGGCGACGTCGGCCAGGAACTGCCGCTGCCGCTCGGCGATGGCCCGCTCCCGCTGCAGCGCATCGCTCAGCCGGTCGACCAGCCGATTGAAGGCGCTGGTGAGAGTGGTGACCTCGTCTCCCGCCTGGTGGTCGGGGAGCCGGGCAAACGTGGTTGCGCCACCGGCAACTTCCTGTCCGATCCGCTCGGCCGATCCCGCCACGGCGACGATCGGTCGCAGCACGATCCGCGCACCCCAGGCACCGAGAAAGGCTCCGAGCACGAGGGCGAGGGGGAGCACCGTTGCCAGGCTGCGCTTGAGTGCCGCCAGCTGGCGCTCGAGCGGCAGCTGGCTCATCGCGACCACGACCTCCACCCCGCCGGTGATCGGCACCCGGATGACGCGGGCCTGTCCTTCCTTGAGCTGGAGGGTCCTGATGCCGTTCATCCGGCCGGTCGCCGGTGCGTCGTTGAACCAGGGCTCCTGCGGAAACCGCTGGCTGCTGCCGAGGAAACGTCCCGCGCTGTCGTAGGCGACCAGCGTCCGGTCGCCGAACATCAGCTCGGTGACGACATGGGCGGCCGTGGCCTCGGCGGAGGTGAATTCAGGGCGGTCCGTGGACCAGAGTGCGCGGGCCCCCCGGGCCGCATCCTGCAGCCCATGGTCGAAATCGCGGCGGAAGTTGGCCGAGAGATGGAGGTAGACCGCGAGGGAGCCCAGCCCCAGCAGCAGCGCGAAGCCGGCGGTGAACACCAGTGCCAGGCGGACCCGCAGGCCGAGCGGATTCACCCGGTGCGGGCGCCGCGATCGGGATCGAGCGAGTAGCCGGCGCCGCGGAGGGTGTGGATCAGCGGGATGCGTCCCGGCATGTCGATCTTGCGGCGCAAGCGGGAGACGTACACGTCGATGATGTTGGAGAAGGGGTCGTAGTTCTCATCCCAGACCGCGGCACTGATCGCGGCGCGGCCACACACTTCGCCGCTGTGCCGCGCGAGATACTCGAGCAGAGAGTACTCGGTGGTCGTCAACTCCACCATGATTCCGTCGCGATTGACCTTGCGGGTGGACGGATCAATCACCAGGTCGGTGATGGTGAGGACCGGGGGCTTGGTGTCCGGCGGCCGGCGCTGCAGCGCGCGCAGCCGGGCCAGCAGCTCCTCGAATGCGAACGGCTTGATGAGATAGTCGTCCGCACCGCTGTCCAGGCCCGCGACGCGGTCCTCGACCGTGTCGCGGGCCGTCAGCATCAGGATCGGCACCGGGATCGAGCGCTTGCGGATCTCCGCGGCCAGCCCGAATCCCGAACCATCGGGCATGTTCACGTCCAGAATGATGGCGTCGTACCGCTCCAGCTCCAGTTTCAGCCGGGCATCTGCCAGACGCGGCGCGACATCCACGGCATGGGAGGCTTGGCGCAGGCCCCGCGCCAGGTTCTCGGCGAGTCGTTCCTCGTCCTCCACCAGCAGTACTCGCATGGTCGACCTATCCTCAGTCGTGGTCAGCATCGGGACGGCCGTCGTTCGGGGTCACAGTGGCCGCTTCCGCCCGCACTTCGTCGTGGCGGATCTCGCCACCCGCCAGGGCGGCCCAGCCGAACAGGCCGGCGCTGAGCACCAGTCCGGCGAGCGTCGCGCCGCTGAACAGGCGGTTGACGTTCCGGCCGCCCCGGCTCTGCCACAGCCCGAACCCCGCCACGGTTCCGGTGATGAGGATGGCGATCAGGCCAGCCTCCGCGCGCTCTTCATGCTCGTGCACCCGGTGTTCGTCAAACCAGGCCGAATCCTCCACCAGGTGCTCTGCCGGCTCACCGGTCAGGAAGACCGGGTAGGCCAGGGCGGCGAGGATCACGGCAGCACCGAGCCCGGCGCGGACGAGGTCCCGCTGCTGGCGGAACAGCCCCCACGCCAGCAGCAGGGCCACGAATGGCGCTCCGAGCACGGGAAGGTGGTTCAGCATGAGGTGCAGATGGGCGGCGTTCATTCGAGCGACTCCGGTGGTCAGGTGCTCGCAATGTACTGCGCCGGCATGAACGGATTGTGAACGGGTGAACGCACGGGAGGCCGACTCCCCCAAGCATGAAGGCGCCCGCACGATCGGTGCGGACGCCTGTGATCCCACGGGAAGCCGGTTCGGCTATTCCGCTGCTGGTTCGCCGCCCAGCTCGCCGACCGGATCGGCCATGTCCTCCTGCCCTTCCGTCGGAATCGAGGCGCCATCAGCTCCGAGGAGGCGGAAGGCGGTCCACTGGTTCCGCTTGGCCGCCTTGGATCGGGGCCCGTTGTACATCAGCGAGACGAGAAAGAGCCCGTCCTTGCGGCCCAGGTAGCCGACCAGCGTCGAGACGCCATTGAGCGTGCCGGTCTTGGCCCGCACGACACCCTGGGCGGGTAATCCGCCGGCCAGGCGGGCGAGGGTGCCGACCCCGTTGGCAGGCAGCAGCGAGGGGAAATTGTGCCCCGCCGGCGTATCCTGGAACCGGGCCATGTAGTAGATGAACGTCGCCGGCGTCACCCGATCCTCGTGCGACATCCCGCTGCCATCGACCAGCTTGACGCCGCCGGAGACGCCCGCCACCTGCTGCACATGCTCGGTGAGCAGCTCGGGGCCGCGCTCGCGGCCCGCGGCCCAGCGGAGCAGCAGTTCGGCGCCGAGATTGAGGCTGCGGCGATTGATGTCGTAGGCGACGGAATCGAAAGTCGCGCTCTGGATTTCGGCGAGCACGTCGGTCGGTGGATCCTCGACAGTAAGCAGCGGTGGGGTGCGGTCCCAGCTGATGCCGGCCTGTTGCAGCGCGCGGGCCCACGACGCCGCGAGCACTGCCTTCGGATTGGAGGAGACGGTGATGAGGCGGCGCACGCCGGCGCCGACGCCCACGCTGCCCGTCACCAGGTAACCCCCGTCCTTCATGCGGGTGATGCGCAGCCGGGAGCGGCGTCCGCTCGTGGTGCTGGCATGCACATCGACCAGTGCTTCCATCCCCGCCGGCGCGGTTTCTACCAGCGCCGCGCGGGCGCCGACCTTTTTCCCGGGGCGGACGTGGAGCCAGACCACGTTTTCGTGCAGCGTCAGTGCGCCGATGAGCGGGGTGTACAGGCTGCCCCAGTTGCCGGCGCGCCAGGCGTTGGGGAAGAGGGCGTCGGCGTCGGTGCCGTCCTGGCTGGTCACCTGCAGCGGGCCGCGCAGCTGCCGCACTCCCTGCCGGGCCAGTTGATCGGCGAGATCCTGCAGGCGCGGTCCGCGACCATCGGGGCTCTCGAGCGTCGGGTCGCCATTCAGTTCCAGTGCCCAGCGACCGACCCATTCACCGGTCGACTCCTCCAGCCGTCCGGCACCAACCACGCGGGTTGAACGCCGGGCATCACCGCCGAGCATGGTCCGGGCGTAGCCGGTGGTGAGCAGCTTGACCGTCGACGCCGGCACCAGCAGCTGGTCGGGATTGATGCTCCAGAGGATCTGGCCCTGCTGGTCCGCGACGGCGATCCCCCACGTTCCGGGGGAGGCGCGGCGGGCGGAGCGATACCAGCGGTCGAGCTGGGTCTTGAGCTTGGCGGGGAGAGCCTGAGCCCGGACTGTGACAGGTACCACCGCGCTGCCAATGGCAGCGAGGAGGACGAGTGTCAACAGGCGGGTGATCAGGCGCATTAATCCCGAATCCTCGGAGAAGTGCCGCACATCTCAGACGGTATCGGCCGGTCGGCCAAGGTATCGAAAGCCACCCGCGAGCGCAACCCGAAGTTGCACAATGATTTGTAATCGGTTGTCCGACCAGCAGGCATCGCGATTGTTCATTGGAGAGCAACCCGCGAGCCAGCAGGTGCCGGGTGTGACGGGGATTACGCCGGTGGGGAGGCCGGTTCCGGGGCGAGCTGGGCCCGGGGAGGCGGGCGGCTACTTCAGCAGCAGCTTGGCGATCGTCTGAAGCTGCATGTTGCTGGTGCCCTCGTAGATCGTCCCGATCTTGGCGTCGCGGTAGAACTTCTCCGCCGGGTACTCCTTGGAGTAGCCGTAGCCTCCAAACAGCTCCAGGCAGCGCGACGTGGTACGGTCAGCGACCTGCGAGCTGAACAGCTTGGCCATGGCGGCCTCGCGCTGGAAGGGCAGGCCGGCATCCTTGAGGCGGGCGGTATTGTAGACCATGAGGCGGGCCGCCTCGAGTTCCGTCGCCATCTGCCCCAGCTGGAACTGCACCCCCTGGAATTCGGCGATGGCCTTGCCGAACTGCTTGCGTTCCTTGACGTAGCTGGCGGCCGCCTCGAGTGCCCCCTGGGCCACGCCGATCATCTGTGCGCCGATCCCGATCCGCCCCTCATTCAGCGTTTCAATCGCGATCTTGTAGCCCTGACCGACCGGGCCGAGCACATTCTCTTTGGGCACCGGGCAGCTTTCGAGAATCAATTCGGTCGTGCTCGAGGCCCGGATACCGAGCTTGTTTTCCTTCTTGCCGACGCTGAAGCCGGGGAAATCCCGCTCGACAAGAAACGCGGTGATCCCCTTGTAGCCCTTGGTGAAATCGGTATTGGCGAAGATCAGGAAGATTCCTGCCTCGCCGCCATTCGTGATCCAGAACTTCCGGCCGGTGAGCTCCCAGTGGGTGCCTTTGTCTTCCGCTTTGGTCTCCAGCGCGAAGGCGTCGCTGCCGCTGGCCGGTTCCGACAGGGCGAACGCACCCAGCAGGTCGACCGTCATCCGGGGGAAGAGCCGGGCATGCTGTTCCGGCGTGCCCCAGCGAAGCAGGGCGTTATTGACCAGGGTGTTGTGGACGTCGACGTAAATCGCCGCGGAGGCATCGACCCGCGCGAGTTCTTCGATGGCCAGCGCCGCGAGCATGATGCTGCCCCCCGCCCCGCCGTACTGGTCCGGCACTTCGATCCCCATCAATCCCAGCTCGAAGAACCTGGCGATGAGTTCCGGGCGGAACTTGGCCGCCTCGTCCATCTCATGCACGAAGGGCCGGACCTCGGTTTCAGCGAATTCACGTACCGTGACGCGGAACAGCTCCTCCTCATCTGAGAGCCGGCTGAGGGGCTGGGGGACAGTGGCGATGCTGGGCATGAGAGGCTCGGGAGTTCGTCGACGGAACGGCGAATCGGGACCATGAACGAGCAGGAGTCTAGCCGTTGTGGCAGGGAGGGCCAAGCCCGGTTTGGCCCCGCGGAATCCTCTACCCGGTCGTGGTGCCGCGCCCCAGCTCTGACCGCTGCACGGCGTCCCGTTTCAGGCGAGCACCTGCAGCGCGACCGCCGCCCGCCCCATCGGTGCGGCCACCTGCACACCCCGCACCCGCGACCGTACCGCGGCGAGCATCTCGCGGCAGATGAGGATGCCCTCCTGCAGCCCATCCTCCTTGCCCCGCGCCGAGGCCAGTCGCATGCGCTCCAGGATGGCCGGTGGCACGCTCACCCCGGGGACCTCGTTGGCGAGGAACTCGGCGTTGCGGAGCGAGACCAGCGGCCAGAGGCCCGCAATGATCGGGATGCCCAGCGGCTTGGCCCGGACAAGAAAGCGGTCGAGCTGCTCCAGGTCGAACACCGGCTGGGTCATGGCGAACTCGGCGCCGGCTTCGACCTTCCAGGCCAGGCGCTTGAGTTCGCGATCGAGATCCGGCGCGGTGGGATTCACTCCGACTCCGAGGACGAAGCTGGTCTGGCCGCCGAGCGCATTGCCCCCCGGATCGAGTCCCTTGTTGAGACGGCTGACGAGGTTGGTGAGCCCGATGCTGTCGATGTCAAAGACCGCCGTCGCGTCGGGGTAGGGCCCCATCTTGGGCGGATCGCCGGTCACAATCAGGAGGTTGTGCAGCCCGCTCGCGGCCGCGCCGAGCAGGTCCGACAGCATCCCCAGCAGGTTGCGATCGCGGCAGGCATAGTGAACCACCACCTCGAGCCCGACTTCCCGCTCGATCAGGAGGCCGGAGAGCAGCGCCCCCATTCGGCTCTGGGCCCGCGGGCCATCGGGGACATTCACCGCGTCAACGCCGGCGGCCTTGAGCTCCCGCACCTGCTGGAACATCGGAGCGGGATCTACGCCGCGGGGCGGCACGATTTCCACGCTGGTGACGAATTCGCCCCGGGCCAGCTTGGCGGCGAATTTCGAGCGTTGGGCAAAGGGGACGGGTGTGAGCGGCTTCGCCTGGGCGGCGCCAGCCGTTTCGGTGATCACCGCCCGGGGCGACACGCTCTTCACAAATCCGATGATGGCCTTGATGTGGTCCGGCGTGGTCCCGCAGCACCCGCCGATGAACCGCGCCCCCGCCTCGACGATGCGCCGGGCGTACTCGGCCATGTATTCAGGGGAGGCCATGTACATCTTGCGGTCCGCGACTTCGCGCGGCAGGCCGGCGTTCGGCTGCGCCACCAGGGGAACCGTGACCACCTTGGCGAGTTGTTCGATCGCCTCGAGCACGCCGTGGGGTCCCACGGAACAGTTCACGCCGATGACGTCCGCGCCCATCGCCTGGAGCAGGGGACCGAAGGTCGCCGGCTCGGTCCCGTAGTAGGTCTTGCCGTCCGTCCCGACCGTCATCTGGGCGACGATCGGCAAGGTGGTGCGGGCGCGGATGGCCTCGATGGCCGCGCGCACCTCTTCGATGTCGCTGAAGGTCTCGACGATGAACCCGTCGACGCCCCCGGCCAGGAGGCCGTCCACCTGACGGCCGAAGGCGGCGCGGGCTTCGGTCACCGCCATCTCGCCGAAGGGCTCGATGCGGACCCCGAGCGGTCCGATCGCCCCGAGCACCGAGGCGCGCACTCCGGCGGCATCGCGGGCCAGGCTGGCTGCGGTCTGATTGATCGTCTCGGTCTCACCCGCGAGCCCGTAGTGCGCCAGCTTGACCGGATTGGCGCCGAACGTGTTGGTCTCGATCACCTCCGCGCCGGCCCGGACGTACTCCTTGTGGATGTCACGGATCAGGTCCGGCTGCTTCAGCACGAGCTCGTCGTAGCAGACGTTGACGAAGACACCACGGGAGTAGAGCAGCGTGCCCATGGCGCCATCGAATACATGGGTGCGTCCGTCGGCGATCAATTCCTGAAAGGTGGCCATGGGTCAGGCTCGTTCGGCCGGGGTGTAGCCGAGGTTGGGCGCCAGCCACCGCTCAGTTTCCTCCATGGTCATGCCTTTCCGCCGGGCGTAGTCCTCCACCTGGTCCTGACTGACCTTGCCGACGCCGAAGTATTGGGACTCCGGCCGCCAGAAGTAGTACCCGCTCACCGCGGCGGTTGGCAGCATGGCGTAGCTCTCCGTCAGTTCCATCCCGGCCTGCGTCTCGGCACTCAGCAGCGTGAATATCGTGCGCTTCTCGGTGTGGTCGGGGCAGGCGGGATAGCCCGGTGCCGGCCTGATGCCCTGGTACGCCTCCTTGACGAGCGCTGCGTTATCCAGCACTTCGTCCGGGGCGTAGCCCCACCACTCCCGGCGCACCCGCTCATGCAGCCGCTCGGCAAAGGCCTCGGCGAGCCGGTCGGCGAGCGCCTTGGCGACGATGGCGGAGTAGTCATCGTGTTGCGCCTCGAACTCGGCAACCAGCCGGTCCACCCCGTGCCCGGTCGTGACCGCGAACAGGCCGATGAAATCCGGAATTCCGCTCTCGATCGGGGCGACGAAGTCGGCCAGCGCGATGTTCGGCCGGCCCTCCGCCCTGCGGGCCTGCTGCCGCAGTGTGTGGATGACCGCCAGCGGCTTCCCGTCGGCGTCCGACAGGCGAATGTCGTCCCCGTCAGCCGTGGCCGGGAAGAACCCGATCACTCCACGCGCGTCGAACAGCTTCGCCGTCACGATCCGGTCAAGCAGGCGCCGGGCGTCGTCGAACAGGCTGCGGGCGGTCTTGCCCACGGCCGGGTCATCGAGAATCGCTGGATAGTGACCGACCAGCTCCCAGGCCTGGAAGAATGGAGTCCAGTCGATGCGCTCGACCAGCTCCGCGAGCGGGTAGTGGTCGAAGACCCGAACGCCGAGGAAGCTCGGTCGTGGCGCAGGGGTCGGGGCCGGGCGCAGCCGGTTGGCGCGCGCATCCGCGATCGACACCCGCCGGTCCGCCGACTCGCTCTCCCGTCGCTCCTCGCGCAGCTGGGCATACTCCCCCGCGACCTGGGCCACGAACGCATCGCGCAGCGTATCGCTGAGCAGGTTGCTGGTGACACCGACGGCGCGTGAGGCATCGAGCACGTGCACCACCGGCCCCTTGTACTTCGGCGCGATCTTCACCGCGGTGTGCATCCGGGAGGTCGTGGCCCCGCCGATCAGCAAGGGGAGGGTGAATCCTTCCCGTTCCATCTCGCTCGCCACGACGCTCATCTCTTCGAGTGACGGCGTGATCAGGCCGGACAGGCCGATCACGTCGGCGTGATGGGTTCGGGCCGCCTCCAGGATCTTCGCCGACGAGACCATCACGCCGAGGTCGACGACATCGTAGTTGTTGCACTGCAAGACGACGCCGACGATGTTCTTGCCGATATCGTGCACGTCGCCCTTCACCGTGGCGAGCACGACTTTCCCCTTCGACCGCCTGACCGCGCTCGCGGTCTTCTCCGCCTCGATGAACGGGATCAGATGGGCGACGGACTTTTTCATCACCCGCGCGCTCTTCACCACCTGGGGCAGGAACATCCGGCCGGAGCCGAACCGGTCGCCGACGATGTTCATGCCATTCATCAGGGGCCCCTCGATCACTTCGATCGGCCGGGCAAAGAGCAGGCGCGCCTCTTCGGTGTCCTCGACGATGAAGCTGTCCATGCCCTCGACCAGGGCGTGTGCCAGCCGCTCGACCACGGGCAGGGTCCGCCACGCGAGGTCGGGTTCCCCGCTGACCGGGTTGCGACCCTGGTTGCGAAAGGTCTCCGCCACCTGCAGCAGACGCTCCGTCGCGTCAGCCCGCCGGTTGAGCACGGCATCCTCCACCCGCTCGCGCATGTCGGCGGGGATGTCGTCGTAGAGCGCCAGCTGCCCGGCGTTCACGATGCCCATGTCCATGCCCGCTTGCACCGCGTGATACAGGAAGACGGCGTGGATCGCGTCCCGGATCGGGTCGTTGCCCCGGAAGGAAAACGAGACGTTGCTGACGCCGCCGCTCACCAGCACATGCGGCAGGCGACGCTTGATCTCGCGCACCGCGTCGAAATAGGCGACGGCGTAGCCGCTGTGTTCTTCGATCCCGGTGGCGATGGCGAAGATGTTGGGATCGATGATGATGTCTTCCGGCGGGAAGCCCACCCGCTCGGTCAGCAGGTGGAACGCCCGCTCGCCGATCGACACCTTGCGCTCCACGGTATCGGCCTGACCCTGTTCGTCGAAGGCCATCACGATCACCGCGGCCCCGTAGCGCCGGACCAGCGTCGCCTGGCGCAGGAACTCCGCCTCGCCCTCCTTCAGGCTGATCGAGTTGACGACGCCCTTGCCCTGCAGGTTCTTGAGCCCGGCCTCGAGCACGCTCCACTTGGAGCTGTCGATCATCACCGGGACGCGCGAGATGTCCGGTTCGCTCGCGATCAGCCTCAGGAAGGTCGCCATCGCCCGCTCGGCATCGAGCATGCCCTCGTCCATGTTGATGTCGAGGATCTGGGCGCCGCTGTCCACCTGCTGCCGCGCCACCTCGAGGGCGGCTTCGTACTTCCCGTCCAGGATCAGCTTCGCGAAGCGGCGCGACCCCGTCACGTTGGTGCGCTCGCCCACGTTGACGAAGTTGGTCTCCGGTCCGATGGTGAGCGGCTCGAGTCCGGCGAGCCGGCAGCGCGGCGCCGGGTGGGCATGCTGCCGCGGTGGAATGCCGTCGACCGCTCGGGCGATGGCCCGGATATGGTCCGGCGTCGTGCCGCAGCAGCCGCCGACGACGTTGACCAGCCCGCTGGTGGCGAACTCCCGGATCAGCCCGGCCATGAACTCCGGCGATTCGTCGTATCCGCCGAAGGCATTGGGCAGGCCGGCATTCGGATGCGCGCTCACGCCCGCCGGCGCGATGCGCGACAGGTCCTGCACATACTGCCGCAGCTGTCGGGCACCCAGCGCGCAGTTGAGTCCGATCGTCAGCGGCCGCGCGTGTGACACCGAGTTCCAGAACGCCTCGGTGGTCTGGCCGGAGAGGGTGCGGCCGCTTGCATCGGTGATCGTGCCGGAGATCATGATCGGCACGCGCGTCCCGCTCGTCGCGAACTCGGCCTCGATGGCGAACAGCGCGGCTTTCGCATTGAGCGTGTCGAAGATCGTCTCGACCATGAGCAGATCCGCGCCACCGGCCAGCAGGCCCTGCACCGCCTCGGTGTAGGCCCTCACCAGGTCGTCGAACGAGACGTTGCGCTTGCCCGGGTCGTTCACGTCCGGCGACAGCGAGGCGGTGCGATTGGTCGGACCCAGGATGCCGGCCACATAGCGCGGGCGGGAGGGATCGGCCGCTTCGAACCGGTCCGCGGCCGCACGTCCGAGTCTGGCTCCCGCCTCGTTGAGCTCGCGGACCAGCGACTCCATCCCGTAGTCGGCTTGCGACACCGCCGTCGAGTTGAAGGTGTTGGTCTCCAGAATGTCCGCGCCCGCCTCGAGGTAGGCGGTGTGAATGCCCGCGATGATCTCCGGCTGGGTCAGGGTGAGCAGATCATTGTTGCCCTTGAGGTCCTGACCCCAGTCGTGAAACCGTTCACCGCGGTACCCCGCCTCCGTCAATTCGTGGCGCTGGATCATCGTCCCCATGGCGCCATCAAGCACCAGGATGCGCTCCGCCAGCAGGTGGGGGAGACGTGCCAGGCGTGTGGCCCGGGTCAGCGGCGGTGACGGTGCAGCCATCGAGTTCCTCGCAAGTCCTGGTGCGGGCGGCCCCTCCCCGTCCCAGACAACAATACCCCGGGTGCCTGACGGCACCCGGGGGAGGGCGGCCGTTTTAGCAGTTGTTTAACGTGGCTGCAATAGGCGCAACTCACCACGGGGATCAGTCCCGGCAGGAATCATACCGACGTCGTCACCCGCCGCCAAGTCGGAGGGCGCTCTCTGCCTGGGCCGTGGTGATGCCAGTGACCTGCACCAGTTTCCGGCGGCCGGAATGCCCGGAGAGCAGCTTGATGCTGGCGCGCGGGACGTCCAGCACCTCGGCGAGGTAGCGCACCAGTGCCGCGTTGGCGGCTCCCTCAACCGGCGGCGCCACCAGCCGGACCTTGAGTGCGTCGCCATGCCGGCCAGCGAGTTCGGTGCGGGAGGCGCGTGGCTGCACCTGGATCAGCAGCCGGACACCGGTGGAGGTCGACGTGATGGGGGGCAGTGTGAGACGCGAGCTCAGCGGAGGAGCAGGCTCTGCAGGAACCCCTGCGCCAGCCAGAGCATCAGGAAGGCGACCATGGGGGTCACATCGATCATGCCGAACGGGGGAATCACCTTGCGCAGTGGCTCGATCAGCCAGTTCGTCAGGCCGAATACCAGCCGCATCGGCCAGGAATAGGGTGACACCGCAAACCAGGAGCTGATGACCCGGACCAGCAGCGCCAGCTTGAGCGTGGCGAAGATCGCGTTGACCAGGAAGATCAGGATGCCTTCGGGCCCAGCCGCAGCGCTCGCCGACATGGAATAGATCAGGCCCACCAGCCACTGGGCCAGTGCGATGATCGCGAGTCCGCCGAGGACCGAGACCCAGAAGAAGGCATAGGGGGCCTGCGTGGGGTTGCCGCCCCGCTTGAGCAGCGCCCGTTCGAATCCGCGTACGAAGGGCTGGCCCAGCTGTCGGACCAGCCGCGGGAACGCCCCGAAGGGCTTCAGGTGGCCGTGAGTCACGGCCCAGTGTGTAAGGGCCACAACCGCGGCGAAGGCAAAGACAACGAAGACGAGCAGCCGCAGGCCGCTGACCAGCGTGAACATCGGCATCTATTCCGGGGGTGGGGGCGGGGGGGTGATCGTGAAGCTCCGGACTCCGCCGACCGTCATCAGGCACGGTATGTCGAAGGTTCCGGCGTTCAGCAGCATGTCCTCGAGGAGGAGGCTGGTCGCTTCGCAAGATGCGATCTGGCGGCCTCCCGGGCGGCGGAAGCGGATCGAGACCAGCGGGTCGGAGCCGCGGCGGTCGAGGTGGCGGATGACGGTCGGTGTCAAACTGTCGATGCCGGCCTGGCGGAATGAGGTGGGGAGGCGGCCCTGGTGGGAACTCTTGTACGCCATCACCCGGTCGAGAATGTCGGCCAGCTCGCGACCCAGCAGCTCGGCTTCCGCCTGCACCGGATCGACCGGCGCGTCCGGGTCGGGGCGAGCCCGTGCATGATTGTCCCGGCCGCAGCCGAGGGCCAGCAGGGTCCCGAGCAGGAGGACGGACCACCGGTCCGCCCTCCGCCTACTCCATGGCAAACTCACGATTGAAGACCACCTCGAAACTGAAGGTCTTCGCCTTGCTCTTGGATTCAATGTGTTCGGCGATTCGCAGGAGCCGGGTCGGGACTTCGACGATCTTCTCCTGGGCCTTGCGACCCAGGTCATTGAGCCCGGTGAGGGTCTCGATCTTCCAGTACCGGATCTGTTCCTGCACGATCTTCAGGTAGTCTCGCGGACCGTAGATGCCCGAGCGCCGGATCACGTCCGCCATTTCGCGGAAGCCCGGCATCGAATGTCCCGGCATCTCGATGCTCGGCATGATGCGCGCGGCCGAGACGAGCGCTTCGTTGGGGTCGCGGGCCAGGATCGCTTCGAAGATGCTGCGGTAGAAATTGAAGTGCCGGGCCTCTTCGGTGGCGATATTCACCAGCACCTCGCCCAGCAGGGGCTCGTACTCCCCGGCGACACGGCCGGTTTCCGCGTGGGACTGCTGCGTCGCCCGCTCCTGCAGTGTGGTGTAGGCGAATACCTGGTAGGGGTCCTTGTCCCAGCTGGGATGGAACCCGCTCTTGAGATAGCTGAACTGCATCTCTTCCATCCGGCGCAGATCGACCACCCGGGTGTCGTGCATGTAGTCGTGCAGCACGGCACCATGCCGATCCTCCTCCGCGGTCCAGAGATTGTTCCACAGGCGCCAGAAACTGTCGTCGCCCAGATACACCGCGAGCAGCCGGTGGAAGTGGGGCAGGCCTTCCTCTGTGAGGGTATTCAGGGCCAGCGCGGCGCGGGCAGCGTCCGGAATGCCGGCGGCCCGCTTGCGAAGCGTGGCCGTGTGCTGGTCCGGATCCTCGCCAGCTTTGGGGCCAAGCAGGTCGCTGGGGAACCAGAGCGGACGCTTCTTCTCGTGCGCATCCATGAGTTCATGGACCGTCGACTCGAGATCCTGCAGCACATCGACTTTGGTGAAGAATTTCCGTGCGGTATCAGTCAGAGCCATCGCCACCGGAGTCCTTGGCATCAAGGGGCGCCCAGGCCACTCCCCGGGTCGCGGCGCCATGTATGTGAAGAGGGGAGAATCACCGCGAAGAATACCAGCGGGTCCGAAGCGCCGCTAGACCAGCGGAGTCAGCGGTTTCTCCATCAGATACCAGGTCTGTGCTCCGATATATCCGTCGCGGCGGATCAGGCGGTGCCAGCCATGCGCGAGCAGCTCGGGCTCACCGGCCAGATCGTCGGCCCACAGCTCGGCGAGATGGGCGCCGGCCTCGCGGGCGTGCGCTTCGAATGCCTGCAGGAGACGGTGACCATGTCCAACGTGGCGATCTTCCTCGCGTACAGCGAGGTCGATGAGTGTCGCGACACCGCCGCGCAGGGAATACCGCAGCCCGCCGATCCAGTCGCCGATCTCGTTGCTCAGGATGAGGTAGTGCTCATCGACGTGCACCGGCTCCCCGGTCGCCTCCTCCTCCCGCAGGGTGAGGTCGGCAAACCAGTCGGCAAAGTCCTCGCCGTTGTCCATCTCGCGGATGATCAGTTCGCTCATGATGCCTAGTGTATCGGAATGCGGGCTGAAAGGTTCCAATCCCGGTAAGAATCCCAAGCAACCTTGGTGCCAGTCTGGCACGGCCCTCCCATCTCCCTACTCCAATTCTAAGGCATTGCAGCAGAACTACTTGGCGGAGGATTAACTTCGGCTGTCGCCGGGATCCCCCGCCTGGAGGAGCCAGTGTCGCAACGAACGTGGACGGTGGGCCGGAGCGGCTACAGGTCCACCGCGATCGCCAGCAGCAGTCCGGAGATGCCCAGCAGGACGAGCAGCCCCAGCCGCCAGCTCGCAAAGCGGAGCCATTCGTCGTAACGGACACCGGTGGCGGCGAGCATCGCCATCAGGGCGCCGTTCGTCGGGGTGAGCAGTTCGCAGAGGCCGGCGCCATACTGGTAGGCCAGCACGGTGACCTGCCGTGAGAGACCGAGCAGGTCGGAGAGCGGCACCAGGACCGGCATCGTGAGGACCGCCTGGCCGCTCGTGCTCGGCACCGGCAGGTGCACCAGCGCCTGCATCCCCATCATCCCGATCGCGGAGAGGGCGAGCGGAAGCTGTGCCAGCGGGGCGAAGATGCTCTGGACGATCGTGTCCACGACATGCCCGTCACCCAGGACGACATAGATCCCGCGGGCAAATCCGATCAGCAGTGCGGCAAACGCGAGATCGCGGAATCCGCCGATGAATCCCTCGGCGGTCCCGCTGATCCCCAGTCCGCCAAGCAGTCCTGCCGCAGCGCCCATCAGGAAGAAGAGGGCGCTGAACTGCTCGAAGTCCCAGCCCCACTCCTGCGCGCCGTAGATGAAGAGCCCGAAGGTCACCCCGACGGTGAGCAGGATGGCGAGGTCGCTCGGCGAGATCGATGGCGCTCCGGGCGGCGCGAGCCGATCCGCAGTTGCGGACTCCGTCGGCGATGCAGGCGCCACGCGCGTCCGGGCCGCGTACCGCATCGTCGCCCAGATCCACAGCACCATGGCCGGGATGAGCAGCGCCATCCGAAAACCGAATCCCGACTGGACCGGCAGCTCCGCCACCTTCTGGGCGATGACCACCTGAAAGGGGTTGACCGGACTGAACGCCGCACCAACTGAGGCGGCTCCGATGCTGATCGCGCAGGCAACCAACGGGGTGTAGCCGAGGCGCCGAGTGAGCAGAAGTAATACCGGCACGAAGGCGATCAGCTCTTCGGACATCTGGATGAGGATCCCGCCTAGCCCGAAGGCGATGGATGCGAGTGGAATGACCAGCGCGGTCTGCTGCCCCAGTCGTTCGACCAGGCGGTGAATGAGGCGGGTCGAGGCCCCGGTCCGTTCGATGACGCCAAACGCTCCGCCGACCAGGAAGACGTAGAAGATCACCGCGCTCGCGTCGGCCATCCCGCGCGGAATGGCGACCACCGCCTCGAACGGACCCACGGGAGAGGGATCGACCCTGTGGTAGGTACCGGCGACCACGACCGAACGGCCCGTCACCGGGTCGTCGCGGCGCTCGAACTGGCCGGCGGGCAGTACGACGGTCAGCAGCGCCGCGAGCGCGATGCAGCCGATCAGGAGGACCAGCGGGTGGGGAAAGCGCATGAGTGGCCGGCGGAGTGTGGGCGCTGGAGGGGCGGAAGGCGATCTCCGCCCCTATTCCCCTACTTCGTCTTGCACTGCGAGGAGAGCGGTGGGGTGCGGTCGCAGGCGATCGACTCGTTCATCCCGCTGGTGATGGGTCCGCAGGCGGTGTTTTGAGCGGCTCGCTTGGCTTCGGTCTCGGATTCATGGGAGGCAGTGGCGCAGTTCTTATGGCCGTTGAACTCGACGCAGACGTTGCATTCCGCCTTCTGCGCCGAGACGGTGTTGTACAGGAGCAGGGCGCCGAAGCCGAGGACGAGCAGGAGGGTGATGATGGTGGAGCGCTTCATGGGTGGCTCGATTCGGCCCAAGGGAGGATGACGAATACTAGCGGGGTGTTGGCGGCTGATTCCAGTCGATGTCACTCCGAACTCCGGTCCACGCATCGATCGCTCCATGCAGCACCCGGGTCCGATCCGAGGAGTTCCCCAGCACGATCGTGAACGGTTCGTCGGTGCGCACGCGGATGGGGGAAAACCACGCGGTGACGCCATTGATCGCGATTGCGCAGCGTCCATCGGGCAGAATCTGGATCGCGAGACGGAACCACTCGCCGTTGAAGAGGGTTGTGTCGACTTCGAAGGAGTCCCCGAATGTTCCGGCGGAGACGGAGAATGACCGGCGGAATTCGAAGGTCTCTCCCGCGGGCATGTTGACGGCGCAGCTGCCGGTTCGCTCGGCATCGTTCCACAGCGGGGCGGGCCCGTTCCCATGATCCCACCTCGCGAGCTCCGCGTAACGGACCCCCCCGAACAGGCCCACGGACGCCTGTTGCCACTGGGCCTGATTGCGTGGCAGCGAGATCCGCGCCTCCACACCGAATCCCTGTCCGGCCCAGCTCTGCCTGGAATAGGCCCCGCTGCCGTACGATCCGTCGCCATGATTCCAGAACGCAGGGGTGCCATCCGGCGCCTCGACGACCAGCGGCAATGGCCGCCCGTACAGTTGCCAACGGTCGGCGAAGCTCGAGTCCCAGCGCTCCTTCATGACGGTTGTTGATTGCGGCGCGGTGACCTCGATGTGGAATGTGTCGGTGATCCACCCGCCGGCGCTGGCTTCGATCCGCACCTGCCCGGGCCGCCGCGGACGGATTACCCCGTCCGAGTCCACTCCGGCGATCGCGGAGTCCAGTGTGCGATATCGAATCGTTGCCGTGGGCAGCGCGGTTCTCCTGCCGGACGCGCCGATGCCGATGGGTGTGAGGTGGAAGCTGGCGTCCACGGGTGTGACCGCGGCGGAGTCCGGGAGCGTCAGGTGCGCGAGTGACTCCTCTGCCCCGCTCCCCCGCCTCCAGTTCACCGTGACCGTGCTCAACCCCGGCGGAATGGCGAGCACCCGGAAGGGCCCGGATGAACGGAGCAGGAGCACGCCTTTCACCACCGCACCCGTGGAGCGATCCACCTGGCTCGCGATCGCGAAGCGACCCCCCGGACTCACCTGGCTCCCCAACGCATCGTCGGAGACCGGCGTCGGGGGCCCGTTGTCGAAGCCCGCAATCGCGACCGACTGCCCGGTGCTTCGCTTGAGGTTCACCACGAACTGGCTGGGGCTGACCCAGCCCAGTGCACCATTCCACCCCTCACCGTCCCTGGCAACGCGGCAGGTCGGTGTCGACAGGCGATCGGTCCGGATCCAGCAGAACCGGATCGGTTCATCCAGCGCCTGTCGGGTGAACAGGATCCGGCTTCCGTCAGGAGACCACCAAGGGTCTCCGTCGAGCCACGGGCCCTCGGTCAATGGGATGGGTGCGCTGTCGCCGATCCGCAGCCGGGCAAGATCGTAGGTGTAGTAGCCGCCGCTGCGCCACCGTGCGGTGGTGAACACAATGCTGCGGCCATCGGGTGACCAGGAGACGGCGCCATCGTCGCCGTCCGCTTCGGAGAGCAGGCGCAGGCCCGTTTCGGGGTCATACAAGTACAGATCGGAGGTCCGCACCGAATCCCCGGTATGGATCGTGACCACCGCACGGTCGCCGGCGGGATTCCACCGTACATCGCGTATTCTCTTCGGGTTGTCCAGCAGCCCTGGAAGGGAGATCCGGTGGATGGCGACCGGTCGGTCCGACGCGAACTCGGATTCCCGCACGGTGGCCTGGTACGAGTACACCGCGCCGGTCGTGTCCCGCAGCAGGAGCACCAGTTCGGCGTCAGGCACACCGCGGTTCACGAGGGCAGCGGTACCGATGAAGGCGATCGCGGCGAGCAGGAGCGTCGCGGCGATGTTCCGCGCGCTGCTCCAGCGCACCCGGGTCCACAGCGGGAGGCCCCGCGCCAGCGCGTGCACCTGCGGCGGTGGTGTGCCTTCTCCGAGGAATTCGTACGCCACCTCACCGACCCGCCGCCCGTCTCCCTGCCGTCGGACCTGACCCAGGTAGCGGGCGAACAGGCCGATGACCACCGCTCTCTGGCCGGCCGCGGCGAGATGATGGGCGGCCGCGATCAAGTTGGGCCCTGATTCTCCCTCGCCCTGCGCCATCATCCGCCCGAGTCCGGCGTGGGCCTGGAGTCGGGCACTCGCCGACGCCAGGTCGATGGTAAGAGCGCCAATCTCATCATGGGCCGGCAACCAGCGCTCGCCCGAGCGCCGCAGGAACCCCCTCTGCTCGAGGCCGGGCAGGACCTCCTCGATCGCCCGGATGTCCCGCTGGCCGGCAGCGGCCAGATCAGTGGCAGTCAGAGCGGCCCCCGCGACCGCAAGGATCAGGAGCGACCATCGGTCTTCCTCGGCGAGTGCCGCGATCCTCGCGCGCAACGCACTGCCGCCTCTCAGCTGGTGGGCGAGTTCGGCTGGGGCGGGACATGCCCAGTGGCCGCCGTTGAGTCGCAGGTGGCCCTTGTCGAGTGCCAGTTGCAGCGTCTCGAGCACCAGCAGGGGAACGCCATCCGCCGAGTGCTGGACCGCGCCGGCGAGACTTGATGCCCACGGTTCATCCGGCAGGGCCCCGAGACTGGTGATCAGCCTGGCGACATCGGGCTCATCGAGGGGCCGGAGCTCCAGCTTGGTAGGGGCCTGGGCCTCGAACCCCGTCCCGGGACGCGCGGCGGTCACACAGAGCAGCGGGGTGTGTTCGAGGCGTTCAAGGGCGGCCGCCAGCACCTGGCGCGAGGCGCCATCGAGCCAGTGCATGTCGTCGAGCAGCAGCGCGAAGGGGACCTCGTCGGCGGCGACAGTCAGCAATTCGGTGAGCGCGGCCGTCCGGCGACGGAGCGCCTCTTCGCCGCTGGCAGGATCGAGGGCGGTGGTGAAGCGTCCCGAGAGCGTCGGATGCAGGGCGACGAGTGAGCCCGCGGTTGCAGGTGAGATCGCCGCCGTTCCCGGGCGCTCCGAGACGGCGCGAACCAGGTCACCGAGAAAGCCGTAGGCGATCTGCCGCTGGGCGGGGGTGGCACGCAAGGCGACCACCGGCGCGCCCAGCCCGCGCAATCGCCACTGCGCATCACCGAGCAGGCGGGATTTGCCGAGGCCAGCGGGCCCGGAGAGATGAAGGTGAGTCGCTCGCCCCCCCCGGGCCTGCTCCCACGCCCGCAGCACCGCGGCGAACTCGAGCTCGCGGCCGACCAGTTCGGGCACGAGTCCGCCGCCTGTGGCAGCGGCGTTGCTTCCCTCAAGGCCGGCCACGCGGTGCAGCAGGGCGCGGGTAGCCGGCTCCAGCTCGCGATCGTCGTTGCGCCAGAGTTCTTCAAGTCCCGCGACCTCGAGCGTCAGCGCGAGGGAATCGCCTCCCGCGACGAGCGACTCCAGCAAGAGCCGCCATGCTGGTTCGTGTCGTGGCGCGGTATCCCGAAGCCGGCGGGCGAGGGCCTGGGCATCGCGAATCCGGCCGTCGCGCAGCCACTGCCTGGCGAGCGACTCGCCGGTGCGCAGGAAGACGGTGCGCAGTTGCTCCCGCTCGAGGTCGGCCCAGTGTTCGAAGTCGGCGCCCCCGGGAGCGGCGAAGCCGGTCAGGAAGTCTCCGCCGTACAGCGTCACTGCCCGTTCGGCATCGCCGTCAGCGACAGCGCCGAGAAACTCGTTGCGGTCGAGCACCAGCGACGCCGCCAGAATGATTTCGCTGCCCCGCCCCTGAATCGCGTCATCGCCGAGCGCCTGGCGCAGGTACCAGAGGAGCTGGCGCAGGGCGTGGCGTGCCCGTTCGGGCGGAAGATCGGACCAGAGGAGGTCGATGAGGTGTTCGCGAGTGGCGGTCCGGCGGGGGGAGCAGGCGAGGTACACCAGGAGCGCGAGCGGCTTGCCGCCGCCCAGGCGCTCGCGTCCGTCCGGGAGTCGTAGTCCGACCCGCCCGAGAGTGCGGAATTGGGGAAGGAGGCCGGCATCATGGGGCATATGGGACAACGCACCTGACGTTTCGGTGAGCCTGCGAGTGGCACCGGCGCCAAGGTACGGCTCGCCTGACAGGCGGGCAAGCGAGATCAGGCGGTCGCGGCATCATCGAGGCCACCCGGCAGGCGCTCACAATCGGCCGGGTGTATACCGATACTGGTCGCATCCCCCGCCTCCCCCCCCAGGCCAGGGCCACCGCGCTCTACCGCGCGGGTTCTGCTCGAGATGCGTCCACGACTGGTTGGCGCGCTGGTGTTGGGTCTTTCGCTCCTCGGTTGCGATCGGTTCGCGCCCGAGAGCGCCGTCGCGTTCATCCCGCCGGCGACCTACCGCGTGTGGTGGGACAAGACCGAGCGTTGCTCGGGTACGCAGGCGAGCTTTGAGCGGATCCGGTGGTATGTGGTGGCGGGCGACGGCTTCGCCTGCCCCGGGGGCCGCTGTGCCGGGCGCTGGGAGGATGATCACACGATCTATGTCGCCGAGGCGTGGCGGGACCACGAAATGGTCGTCCGCCACGAGATGCTGCACGATCTGATCGGTCACGCCGGTCACCCAACCCCACCGTTCGGGGCGCCCTGCCCGCTGACGTGGGCGACGTGGACCGGTCCCGGTGCGGCAGTTCGCGGTTCCACCGACGATATGGTCGGTCCCCAACCAGACTGACGGTCTCCGGGGTCGCAGGCAGGGGCCGCAGGGGCCGCAGACATGCGGCCCCTGCGGGCCGTACCGAGCGGTTTCGGACCGTCTTGCGTTGGACAGACACCCACCCGGGCATGGGCGCGATGCACCGTTGGCGAATGCCCGCAGCCCCCTCTCCCTCGCTCCGCCGCCGTCGCAAACGACTGCGCCGACCTGGCTTCGACTACAACGCGCCTGGAGCCTATTTCGTCACGATCATGACATGGCGGAGCGCCCGGGTGCTCGGCGAAATCCTCCGGGGCAGGATGTTGCTGAGCCCGGTGGGGACAATCGTGCAGCAGGTGTGGCACTCGATCCCGGCCCACCGCACCGGGGTCAGGCTGGACGCGTTTGTGGTCATGCCGCACCACATCCATGGGATCATCGTGATCGACGAGGGCTGCTTCACTCTGGGGGAAATCGTCAACCTGTTCAAGGCGGCGACCACTCGCGCGGTGAATCGAGAACGGGGAACGCCGGGTTTCCTGTTCTGGCAACGTGGTTTTCACGACCGGATCATCCGGGACGACGTCGCATGGGTCCGAATCGCGCGATACATCGACGACAACCCCCGGCGTTGGCGCAAGGGTCCGTCGTCGTAACCACCGCGGGGTGGCCAACGGTCCCCGGGGGGCCGACGGTAGTGGCCGCATGCATGCGGCCACTACGGCCACGGCGAACGGCGGGGCGGCGGCGGCGGCGGCGGCGGCGGCGGCGGCCCCGCGTCGTCGGCCCCGCGTCGTCGGCCCCGCGTCGTCGGCCCCGCGTCGTCGGCCCCGCGTCGTCGGCCCCGCGTCGTCGGCCCCGCGTCGTCGGCC